>Ga0041059_1003315_pt1 | contig 11111 bp, 13 predicted proteins | sample AraColnosormetaG_FD_56232 | JGI IMG/M metagenome (GOLD analysis project Ga0041059, IMG submission 56232) | Arabidopsis roots microbial communities from North Carolina, USA - Col MF nosort | ecosystem: Host-associated > Plants > Roots > Unclassified | place: USA: North Carolina | collected... | reverse complement strand
TTTTTTTTTCATATTGTTTTTTTTTTTGTTAAAAAGTTAAATTTTATACCAATTTTAATTTTTAACATAATTACAAAGATTACAAAATACATATAAAAATAATCTACAGAAAAATAAATACAACATTACTACTAAAAAAGGTTTGGATCGCTTCTAAGCAAAGAAAGCCAAGTTACAAAGAGAACCACCGAATTCGATCTTGTAAAACTTAAGAATTCGCGTGATTTTACCATATGACCTAAGTACTGGAATCTTCATATTTGTTGCCACAATTCTAACTGAAATCAGTCTTCAAAAAATCAAGATAGAATGCTAGCAACATTCTATCTTAAATCTTATATTTCTTTAACTCGTTTAATTACTAATATCCTAAAACATTTTTACCTTATTAAAATATAAATATATGATTTTTTTACTTTTATTTAACCTTATATTTATTCTATTTCGAATTTATATAAAATCTATTTATATATATAATTATTTAAATATTAAATTTAGACATATATTCGATACTTTATTCTATTTTTATAATAAACAAAACTATGATTTTCATCCCTTTTTATTTAGCAACAAAACTATGATTATGTGACCAAATTTACTAGAGAAAAAAGTCAACAAAAGTCAAAGCAAGATACTGTAATAATAACAACGAATTAATTTCAAAAAAAGAGCTATCGACCCACCAACCCTAAAAAACCTTGACGCCGTTTTCTTCTTCGATCTTCTTCTTCCTCCAGAGAAAACAACATGGCCATGGCAACAAGGACTCTAGGCTTTGTTTTGCCTACGAGCTTATCTTCCCAGCCTTCCTTCGACCGTCGCGGCGGTGGATTTAGGGTTTCTGTCATCCGTTGCTCCACTTCTCCACTCACTTTTCCCACTTCTGGTAAATTTTGCCTTCATTTCCGTTTCAAAATTGATGAAATTGTGTATTGTCTCCATTGGGTTTTAGTTCTTGAATAAAGGGTAAAGCTTGGATTTTTCGTTTGATCGAGAAAGTCTCTGTCTTAAGAATTAGTGCCAAAACCTTTTAGTGAAAGTTTTGATTTTTGCACATCGTAGGTGTTGTGGAGAAACCTTGGACTTCGTACAATGCTAGGCTTGTGTTAGAAGATGGTTCTATCTGGCCTGCTAAGTCTTTTGGTGCTCCTGGAACCCGTATTGCTGAATTGGTGTTTAACACTTCCTTGACAGGGTATGTTTTGTTCTTTGATTTCATTATATCACCTCAAAGATTGTTGATTTTAGCTTACTGAATCTTAGATTTTGTTTGTTTTTGGAAGGTATCAAGAAATTTTAACTGATCCTAGTTATGCTGGGCAGTTTGTGCTAATGACAAACCCACAAATTGGTAATACTGGTGTCAATCCTGGTAAGTGGCAGTTTCGAAACTTTCGTATACACTAGGAACTTATGTTCTCAATGTTTCTTATTACATTTGTAAATGTTTGTTGTAGATGATGAAGAATCTGGGCAATGCTTTCTTACTGGTTTGGTGATAAGAAACCTAAGCATTAGGTAAGCATTTTCCTTGATGTGTCTTTCCATTATCCTCCATTTTAATGTCCCTGACTTCTTGAATTGTGAAATGTTCAGTACCTCAAACTGGAGATGCACGAAGACACTTGCTGATTATCTAACCGAAAGGGACATCATGGGAGTTTGTAAGTTCCTTGTATTCAACATACTATTTAGATTGTGCATGAGATAAAGTTGCATTTGAAAACATCTCTGATTACTCTATTTTGGGATGTTTTTGTAAACACTATCAGATGATCTTGACACTCGAGCAATAACCCGTCGGTTAAGAGAAGATGGTAGTCTTATCGGGGTGTTGAGCACAGAACAGTCCAAAACAGATGATGAACTTCTGCAAATGTCTCGTTCATGGGATATCGTAGGTCAGATTTCTCCTGCCATTTCCTGTTTTTGGCAATTATAATATAACACTTGGAATATTGAACTCCTTCTGTCTGCTTTTTTGAATCTTTGAATCTTTGTAGGTATTGATCTAATAAGTGATGTTTCATGTAAATCTCCCTATGAATGGGTTGACAAAACAAACGCTGAATGGGATTTCAACACGAATTCACGAGATGGGAAATCCTACAAAGTGAGTATTACTTCTCTACTTTTGCTCTTATCGATGCTTTTTACTCTCTCTTTCTATACTTTTCTTACTCTCTCTTTCTATACTTTGTCTCTTGAATTCAAAGGTTATTGCTTACGATTTTGGAATCAAGCAAAACATCCTAAGACGCCTTTCATCTTACGGATGTCAAATCACTGTTGTTCCGTCCACATTTCCAGCTGCCGAGGCGCTGAAAATGAATCCAGATGGGATTTTGTTCAGCAACGGTCCTGGAGACCCTTCTGCTGTGCCATATGCTGTTGAGACAGTTAAAGAGCTTCTCGGTAAAGTCCCTGTTTACGGAATCTGTATGGGCCATCAGTTGCTTGGTCAAGCTTTGGGGGGTAAAACCTTCAAGATGAAGTTTGGTCATCATGGAGGAAACCACCCAGTTCGTAACAACAGAACTGGTCAGGTGGAGATCAGTGCTCAGGTACCAATACCCAACCTCAAAATGTTCCATTTAATTCCAAGCATACTACCAACTAAGGATTTGAACTTCCACATTCAAAGTTCGGATAATTATCTGATAAAACGACTGTGCTAGGAACATTGTTACAAGCTTGACAAAATCTAAATATGGTGTATCATTGTCTTTTTTTCTGTAATTCTTGGCAGAATCACAACTATGCGGTTGATCCAGCTTCACTTCCCGGAGGCGTAGAAGTAACACATGTCAATCTCAATGATGGAAGCTGTGCGGGTCTATCTTTCCCGGAAATGAATGTTATGTCACTCCAGTACCACCCTGAAGCCTCCCCTGGACCTCACGACTCTGATAACGGTAACTGTCCTCTTTATTCCAGTCACTTGGTGAAAGACACTTATGCTTCAGTCGTACTGAAAAACCAGAAGATTAATGTGATTATTTTTTTGCTTATGAATGCAGCATTTAGAGAGTTCATAGAGCTTATGAAGAGATCGAAACAAAGCTCCTGATCAATGAGAAGTACTCTTTGTTTTTGTACGTTGCTGTTTTTAATCATGGCACTTAAATTAAAACCAACTGTTTTGTTAGTGATAATGGATTGGCATTATTGTTTCTTTGCTTTGACTGTATTGAGCAACCATCCAACCTATAAAATAAGTAAGATTTTGTAAAAGTAATAAAGAGATAAAGAGATGTGAGAGTTTGTGTCTTTTGATATAAGAAAGCTGGGAAACTCTTGTGACTTGGGGTCAATTCTTGGAACATTTCATGATCCTCCATCCTAGTACCCTCGATAACCCCATTGGCCAGAATGAGGTTCAAATGGCTCAACGTAACAGATGATAGGAACTGATTAACACATAGCAAACAATTGGTGTTTCTAACTCTGGCTCTCTGACCTTGGAGCCTTAGAGAACAACCTTGCCGTTCTTCCTCCAATGGTCCACTAGTTGAAACTAAAGTTGTATCAATCATTTATCAGTGAATTAGGATTTACTTTGAATGCAGTTATTTAGAAATGAAAGTTATGAAAAACAAAAGAATCTGAAGCAAAAACCGGATTAAAACAGATCTAAATTTTTTTATCATTCTGTAATTTGCAAAGTATTGGCTACCGCCAAAAAACTTGTTCCCTTTTGTTTTGTATTACATGACCAAAAGTGCGTGGCGTTTTTTGTTTTTGGGATTTTTAAATTTTCGGAGAGATCCAAACTGCGTGACGTTTTGTGTTTCGGGATCTTTAGTTTTGAAATAGATCAAAACTGCGTGATGTTTTCTTATATGGGACGCAGCGTTTTCGGCCATTAACTAGTAATTTTAGCTTGCTCTTCTTCACAACAACGGCCCTTGAATTTGAATTCCGCTCTCTCACTTGTATCTTCATCTCTCTAAGAGATCGTTGCTCTTCAAGTTTGGTCTCGCGCAAGCTTTTCATGGTGATTTAACGGTGAGATTTTTGTTTCTCTGTTCAATTTTGCTTGATTCGTGATCGGTTTTAATGGAGTACTTTGTGAGTTCCGACTTGTTCAATGTTCCGTAACTTCCTCACACGTTTCTCTGAAATTTCGCTAGCGTAATATCTTTCTCAGTTTAAACTTGGCGAAATTGAGATTTCAATTGGTGATCGGAGCAGATGTCGGATTGGATTTATGTTAATGATGTTTCTGATGTACGGATAGATTTATGAAGTGATTGCTATCGGAGATTTAGGATTCTGATTTTCACGCTATTGGAATCTGTAGAAATCCTCAAATTAGCATTGGTCATGGATACACACACGCTCAAATCTGTCTCAGATTTGCCTGGAAATTTCCGTTCAGCTTTCAGTTTCAGGTAATATATCTCTTTAAACTTGAGATTTTGTTTTCATCTTTTGGTCATTATCGTGTTGTTGATCTACTGCTGGTTTAACTCTAAAGGAATGGTTGCATACATGTTATGGAATATGATGATGATTTTCTTTTCTTTGGTCCTTTGATATAACTGTTTGTGAATCTAAACTTTGCTTTGTGTTGCTTCTGGATCGTTTTTGTTTAGATACTTTAACTCGCTGCAGAGCGAGTGCTTTCCGCTTTGCTTTCACTCCGATATCAACATGATTATTTCTGCGCCAACGGGAAGTGGTAAAACTGTACTTTTTGAGCTTTGCATTTTGAGGCTCTTCTCAAAGTCCATCTCTAAGGAAGGAAGTTTTCTCCATGCTAAAGGAGCTCTTAAAACAGTAAGCTTTTGAGCACTTTTCTGAATCTCGGCTTGATGCCTTCGTTTTACAATAACCAATATTGGACTGCAGCTGTTTATAAGTCTATTTTGGGGTTTCTTCTACCTTTGGTGTCAAGGTTTACATATCTCCGTCTAAGGCTTTAGTTCAGGAGAAGCTGCGTGATTGGAATCAAAAGTTCAATTCATGGGGAATCAGTTGTTTGGAGCTGACAGGTGATAATGAAACCTACAGCACTAAGAATATACAAGACGCAGATATTATCTTGACCACACCTGAGGTTAGATATCAAATTCACTTTGTTGTCTGTATTTACTGTTTGGAACTTGTTTACTGCTTCTGATCCCCCTTATGATTCTAGCCAGAACACAAGCAATATCTGCTATTTCATTCTGTGTTTACACGAACTACATGCTTGTATCTCCTTAGTGGATCATTGTAGTTTACATGTTTCCTGCAGAAATTTGATGCAGTAAGCCGTTATCGTGTTACCAGTGGAGGATTAGGTTTCTTCAGCGATATTGCGCTTGTGCTCATTGATGAAGTTCACCTACTGAATGATCCGCGTGGAGCTGCTCTTGAGGCAATAGTCAGTAGATTAAAGATTCTTTCTAGCAATCATGAACTAAGGTCAAGTACTTTAGCCTCTGTGCGTCTTCTGGCTGTCTCAGCTACTATCCCAAACATTGAAGATCTAGGTAAGATGTAGCTCACAATTCTAGTCATACTCTGCAGATTGTATGACTCTTTTTGCTTTGTTAACTTTGCTTCGAAGTAAAAAAATAAACAAACTTGCTTCAACACAACTAACGTTGTAATACTTGTTCATCTATTGCAGCTGAATGGCTCAAGGTTCCTACTGCAGGAATTAAGAGGTAACTTATGGATTGCTTTTCACAGAACTATGTCCTTATGTGGGTAATTTTTTTCAGTTTCATCATTGTTTACCTTCCCATGTTTTACAGGTTTGGCGAAGAAATGAGACCTGTTAAGTTGACAACGAAAGTTTTTGGTACCGGTCTCATCTCAAAAGTCATTTTATTTGTTTGGTTAAATGTTAAGATGATGAATTTAGCTGTTGATGACTTTCCTGTTTTTATGAATTGGAGGAAAATGTTAACTGTCTTTTTTGTACAGGTTATGCTGCTGCCAAGAATGACTTCCTCTTTGAAAAGGTATACAGTTTCTGCATCTTGGATTTAGATAGCCGTAACCTCTCTTGTCTCCTTTTTCAATTACTCAAATATTTCACGACAGAAACTAGATTAATTCTTGTTTTCCTTTCTTTATTTTCTCATATCCAGCGCCTCCAAAACTATATTTATGGTAAGCTGCTCTTATCATTATATTCTTCCTTTTGTTGCTGTCTTGATTAGGTTGTAACTTATAATAATTTGCTGAGAAAAAATCTATGAATTTTCAGACATTTTAATGCAATACTCAAAAGGAAAATCTGCCTTAGTTTTCTGCTCGACACGAAAAGGCGCTCAAGAGGCTGCACAAAAGCTAGCTCAGACTGCAATGACCTATGGTTACTCAAATCCATTTATTAAAAGCAGAGAACAACTGGAACGATTAAGGGAGGCTTCGCCGATGTGCAGTGACAAACAAATGCAATCATATATCCTCCAAGGCGGTATGGTCTGTTTCACTCTTCTAAGTTTGTTGATTGTACATTTGCTTCAGCATTGTCTGCAAGATGAATAGTTACCAAAATGTCCCAATTAGTTGGTTATCACAATGGTGGACTTTGCCAAAAGGACCGCAGCCTCGTAGAAGGGCTCTTCCTGAATGGAGATATCCAAGTTATCTGCACGACCAACACTCTTGCCCATGGAATCAACCTGCCTGCACATACAGTGGTCATTAAATCAACTCAACATTTGTACGTCTTTGAGTAGATATGCCCATTAAGTATTTATTGGAATTTCAGTTAATTTCCAGTAATATACTGACATTTCTTTTCCTTTTAGCAACAAGGAAAAAGGTCACTACATGGAATATGATCGTTCCACTCTACTACAGGTAAATTATTCGAGCATGTGTATCCTAAATGTTATATTGCAGTCTGATTATCTGCACAATCAACTGGAATGTGCTTTAAATATATTTCTAGCAGGATAAGTAATCTTTCTTTTCTAGATGTCTGGCAGGGCTGGTCGGCCTCCATTTGATGACACGGGAATGGTTATTATTATGACGAGAAGAGAGACGGTTATTTACTGAAACTTTTCTATGTGGCTAAATATCTTACTTTAATTTTACTTTTCTCTTATGTTCTCTGATTGTAATTTATAAACGATTACAGGTCCATCTATATGAGAATCTCTTGAATGGATGCGAAGTTGTTGAGTCACAGTAAGTATTGCCCAATAAACTTCTTTTTTTGGAACCCTTTGCTTTCTTTAACATTCTTTTAAAAGCTATGTTGGCTTCAAGAAATATTCTTCTATTTATTTTGTTCCAGATTGCTGCCATGCTTAATAGAGCACCTAACCGCAGAAATAGTGCAACTTACTATCTCTGACATTACACGGGCAATTGAGTGGATGAAGTGCTCATACCTGTATGTCAGAATGAAAAAGGTACGTTCATATGTCTCTCAATGATTTGTCGGAGAACTTCTTTATTATCATAAATAGTATAGCTAACTTGGAAGTTTGTATGGACAGAATCCGGAGAATTATGCTATTAAAAAAGGAATTCCTAAAGATCGGGTAGAGAAGCATTTGCAAGGTGCCTACTAACTTAGTTAGTTTACTCATTTTTCCTTCTTGGAGTTCTCATGTGTCCTATGTCCTACCAGAGCTTTGCCTTCAGAAGATCAATGAGCTTTCACAATATCAGATGATCTGGACTGACACAGACGGTTTTGTTTTGAAACCAGAAGGTATTGAGATTTATGATTTCATATCTTCAGTTTCAAATTATAATGCACTCTCGTTCTTTTGTGTAGAGCCCGGAAGGCTGATGACAAAGTATTATCTAAAGTTTGAAACAATGAAGTACATTATTAATACGCCAACGAGCTATAGCTTGGATGAGGCTCTTCATATTGTATGTCATGCTGAAGAGATATCTTGTATGTCAAATCTGCTTTGGTACATAACTCGTTGTTACTTGACGGATATACTAATTTATGTTTATCTTGAAAAATGAAGGGATACAGCTCAGACGCAATGAGAAGAAGACCTTAAATGATGTAAATGCAGATAAAGAAGGGCGGCTCAGATTCCACATCAACGATAATAAAGGAAAGCGGAAAAAACGTATCCAAACCAGAGAAGAGAAACTCTTTGTGCTTGCAAATGATTGGTTGACTGGGGATCCTTCAGTCCATGATTTATCCATGACTCAGGTCCATCAGTATTATATTCATGACTCCTATCACTTGATCACGGTTACTTCTTAGCTCTGCATATGAACATTTGAACTTTTGTCTCAGGATGCTAACTCTATTTGCTCGAACGGATCCAGAATAGCCAGATGCATGAAAGAGTACTTTATATACAAAAAGAATTATAAAGGAACTCTTAGCTCAACTCTTCTTGCAAAATCACTCTATCAAAAGCTCTGGGACGACAGTCCATATTTGCTGAAACAATTGCCTGGCATTGGAATGGTTACAGCTAAGGTTTAATCTCTGTTTAAGCTCGTTCTCTGCACCTTACCTTTTCCAGATGATTCAGTGGTTTTTGTTTCTTGGTACCTTTTGCCTGAATACATTCTTTTCCTAGGCACTTCATTCGATGGGAGTCAGGTCATTTGAAGCTCTTGCAGAAGCTGATCCGCGAAGGATAGAGATTGTTACCGGCCGAAAATATCCTTTCGGAAATACCATCAAGGAGTCTCTATCATCACTACCTCCAAAAGTTGAAATCAAGGTCGAGGAAGTGGACTGTCAGAAGCAAGGGATATCTAAACTAGCAGTCACATTGTCACGGGTATCACAACCTCTCCAATCCACAAAACGCCACTACGCTGACTTGGTTAGTTGCCTCAACTTTCTGCATTTATACTCTAACTCTACTGAAGATGTTGTACCTGCATCTCCACTTCTATACATAGTCTTGTGATTCGCTCATGAACAAAAGATAACTACTAGATAAGCTATTAATCTGTATCCTTTTCTGGCAGATTGTTGGTTCAGAGGAAGAGAATCTTATCCACTTTCATGAGAAAATAAGGTGATGAGCACTAACCAACGATAAACCAAAAATTCTTCTATTAAAACATTCCTGTGTTTCACATAATCCTCCTCTTTAAGAGATTCAAGTAAATGTAACTAATCAGTGGTATTTTAATGGCAGCAGAATGGAGGACTTCTCCAGGTATGTTGACCTGTCGGTCACTTTATCATCATTGTGATCCCGATGCAAATCTTCGTCTAACTTTATTTAAGATTTGCAATACTTCATTCCTTCTTTGTTGCCTTCCTCTAGTCCCTATAGCGTAACCGTACTCTTGGAAAGGCCTCATCAACAAACAAAGGTGACTGTGAAGGCTGATCTCATCTTTGAAGAATACAGTTAAGTCCTCTAAATAACTCCTCTGGTTTGGTTGCAAAACTTGATGACCATGTAGTAAGTGAGAGAATGAAACAGAAAGTAACTAACCAAAGTGTATTTACTTCTGGGCTTTTGTTATTGTAGTTGGTATTGACCTCCACGAAACACTTCTACTGAAGAAGGCAAACAACAACAAAGTAAATTACAAAAGCGAAAACAGGATGCCTCAGTATTATCCTCCTATGGCAAGTGCCTGCATAGCAGATGATGACAACCCAGTTACATCTGGACCTTCAAACCGAAAGGATAAAAAAGATGATATGTGAGTTCATTTTAAATACTTTCTTACTCAGAAAATGTCTCATGATTACAACTTTCTTTTAACTGCTCAATTTCCTTCTTCAGGCCTAGTTTCAAGCTCATCGATGATGATTCAGAAGAAGGTTATAGATGCTCAATAAAAATTTAAATCTGTCACAAGCTTTTTCTTTTATGTCCTTTGTATTCCATTCACCATTTTTCTAAACCCAAAATTCTTTGCAGAGAAAGAGCCCTATGTGACAATGGAAGAAGATGACTGTGTCATTATCAATGAACATACAGTCTTTGACCACATACGTGAAAAAGCTAAGTGTTTTCCTTCATTGAACCCTTTGAATCCAACCTCCTCTCCAGCATCAGGAAAATCAATTCTGAAAAGGAAAAGCTTAGTGGAGAATAATTCTCCTGAACTGGATCCTCTATTTCAGTATGATTCTGTGTTTGACTTACCTACAAATACTAAAGACATCAAACAAAGCGCACAGCAAATTACTAGCCCGGGTTATGCAAGCTTTGCAGAGAAAACTGGTGCGTTAATCTTCTTCATTCATAATGAAGTTCTCTTTTGCTTTTATACACCTTTGCTTAAAGTCTATCTGTTGCCTCCCATGAATCTGGCAGAAACAGAAAGACCATTCTCAGATGAAACAATATTTAACTACATAAGGAAAAGGTCCAAGAATTCTCCGGCACTCGCCACATCGAAAATCGAGAATCCTATAACCATTTCTTCTCAAGAAGGAAGAAACGCAGAGATAAGCCCGTATAGAACATATGGATTATTGGTTAGCCCTGCTACTAAAATTCCAAGGATCACATCTGATGCACCTTCAGAAATTCTGTCCTTTGATATCTCGATGGTAAAGAGAAGTGACACGAGCTTAGAGCAGACTAAAGGATTCTGCTCGACACTTGCAGGTAAGTCCAATGTCTCTGATTCTTTTCTTGGATTTAAAAGCATCTTCTCTTTTCTGTGACTTTCTCATATACATGCCACAAAACAAAACTCATTGTTGGTGGTGAGTCTCTAGGCTCCTAGAGAGCACATGGTAATTACTAATGATAGTGGTAACGATAAATGATAATTAGGACAATAATTAGTTTCTTCAAAACAAGAACTGCATGCTGTTTATTTACTTTCTTCATGCAGTCACTAATCAGAAAAATAAACTATCAAAAACCAATCGCATTAAGAAAAGACAACCTTAACGGGGAAAAACCAAAATATTTTTCTACTGCATCAATCATCTGTTTATAAAACAAAAACTAGTAAAACAAGATAAATAATAAAAATAATTCGACAAAATTCAGCTTGAACCACAAGCGGAAGAAGCAGAAAACTCAGCAGCTTGTTCTATTCCCTTTGATCTGTAAGGTGCAATGTTGTGGATTCCAGATATGAGTGGACCTAATAACTCATTCTCAATGCACTCATACATTTCCTTGCAGAGGTTATCAACCACAGCAGTCAAATTGGTGAGGTGTCTCATCATCTCCACA
>Ga0041059_1003314_pt1 | contig 11113 bp, 8 predicted proteins | sample AraColnosormetaG_FD_56232 | JGI IMG/M metagenome (GOLD analysis project Ga0041059, IMG submission 56232) | Arabidopsis roots microbial communities from North Carolina, USA - Col MF nosort | ecosystem: Host-associated > Plants > Roots > Unclassified | place: USA: North Carolina | collected 2013-09-02 | reverse complement strand
TTAAGGGATTGATGTGAAGTTTGTTTGGATTAAATTTGATTGATAATGTGATTGACAATTTAAATTAAAAATTTAAAGTAAAATTAATTATTTTGGAAAAAGATTTAATGCTAATGGTATTGGGTTGTAAATAAGTCCAACTCTAAGATTTATTTGCTAAAATGGCTGCAAAAATGTATATGTAGATTGAGCCTTTCAGATCCATATGAAGTAATTTCATCTGTTTTTTTTAAAGCTTTTGTTGCTTTCAGCATTCTCACAAATTTATATCAGAATTTGCAGGAACTAGATAAATTATTGCACTGAACTTCGATAAGAGTACAGTATTACACTAAAAAATTCTATAGGAAGAAATTTTTTGAACAATTCACAAAATTGAAACTTATTCATCTCTTCATCAGTACCCTTTTTTTGTAAGTAAATCCTATAAACCCACAAAAAGCTAAAGAATTCTTGTTAACTTGAAAACGCAATAGATGAAGAACAGAAGAAGACTCAGATTGCTTCTACCAGTCCATGATTACTAATTTTGTATGACATGAATCTTGAGATACTATTACTATACTCTATACATATGTAGCAAAACTTATTGTTTTTCTTGAATATTTCTTGTTTCTTCTTGAATGTTTAGTGCTAACGTTAATATTAATTAGAATACTTATTCAACCAAATAAGTCAATAATCACATGGTACAATATAAAATTTTGCACATATATATTGTTTATAACTTATAAGAAATAATCATTATATATAAATAAACAAAAACTGATGATAAACGTCCTCGGGTAAATACATAATATGCAAATACGATTTTATTCCTAAGCATTTGCGATTGCATTTAAAACACAAAAGAGAAATTGTTTCTTCTTCTTATTCTTGTACTTACTCCTATGTATTAATATATATGCTACAAACATTGATCATCTCACAGTGTTTGAAGCATATACATATATTTCAATCACGCTATACTAAAAGATATATATGGAAATAGAAACATTACGCGTTTGGGAATTGAAGTCTTAAATCCATATGGCTCCAGCTCTTCGGAGCAACGAAGCTAGTTGGTTCCTGACTTGAAGAGACATAAGTTGATTTGCACCACCTACGAGCTCTTGCCCTATAAAGACAGCTGGCACAGTCGGTTTGCACCCAAGCTCTACAAGTGCTCGTTCGATCTCTGGTCCATTAGACATTTCGTCTAGCTCATACACTGTTGAATTCGCACCGTAACCAGATATAAGCGACTTGATCGAGTGACTCATACAGCAGGACGTCTTGCTGAATATCACCACGGGCTTGTCTTCTAACAAATTTGATATCTTCTCCATTTTGATATTATCTGAATGTGTGTGTCAAGAAACTCTGTGTGTATATATATTGGTGTAAGTAATAAGGAGATCTGGTTTGTTTGAGTCTGGTTCAAGGAAAGTCATTGGTAATTTATATAGAAATTTTTGTTTGGGAAAAATTATTGATAGGCCCTCTTATTTTACATGATTTGCTTGTTAAACCCAATATTATTTTAAATTAATGCTTTATACTTTTGATTTTGTTCAGATTGGTACATAATCTAACCTCCATATGAGATCAAATTAATAAGACAACCCTTTGTTAATAACAAATTGCAATTCTTGAGTTGATTAATTTGGAGAATTTGGATTTTTAACAAGCATGTGCTTTATTTCTAAGTTCAATAAAAAAATATTCGGTGTAATATTCTCATAAAAACCATTGGGGGTTTTAATATTTATTTTTCGGGTTCTTGGGACTAGTTTGCAAAATAGATTATTGAAATGACAGAACGAGAGAAAAGTAGAGGAACATTGGAGCCTATCAGAAAGAGAACCAGAATCAACAAAGATTCTATCTCGTTTTCGATTTTGAAGAAATTCATTTTAATTATTATAAGAAAAGCTTCTCAAAATACATTAGAATGACGGTATATAACTATATATATACCACGAAAGAGCCGCCATTGTCGTTTAAGCCGTACAAGCTGGAGAAGATCACGAGGAAGATGCTCCCCTTTGTACGTTCGGATTATTCGACCGACAAATAAAAGAGAACCAATCTATATACTCTCCCAACAATCGCAATCTATAATATTAGGGTTTATCTTACGCACGTTAATATATGCTATTAGCATGTAATTATGCGACTTAACTGATAATGGAAACTTAATTTTGATTGATTCTGTACTCAGATTTGAGTCGTGTATATATTTCCCTCAATATGTACTCTATTAAACGTAACTACACATAATTTAGTTATATTGACGCTTTCAATACGAGTTTGAAAGATTAGGCTCTAGCTAATTAATAAAGAATTTCATGTGAATTTCATTTTTAATTTTTCAAATATATATATGAGAAGTAGTCAATTCCGACATTCTGTATTCGTTCACGTGATTTTTTTGTTCAGCGCTCTACGTAATTAACTAATTCACAACTTCATCGGTCCAGTTTGATATCAATCACAACATATATTCTTTAGAGTATTACAAAAGGATAATGATTCATACATGTACTTGCTGCTTCAAGTTGATGTATTTTAAAGATTCTATCTTTCACATATAGCTCCCATATGAACTTTGCCCTGAAAATGGTTTGGTTCATAACTTCATATATCTGTACTTTGCCCTAAAACTGGTTTGATACATAACCTTCATATATGTACTTCTCAAGTTTTTAGACTTTATTTCGCACGATCATCTAACGTACGATGATTTAGGACTTCGAATCTAGAGATTTTATTATTAGTTACGAGATTTTTATTTTTATTTTCCTTATTAGGAGAGTTACGAAATAACTAAATAACTCGAGTGTGTTTCGTACACACCAATTTGTAGTTTTTTTTTTTTTCGTACACACATTTGTTCATAGTGTTCTTGAAACACAATATATATATTTTCCAACAAGAGACGATTTTGGAAACCAACAATATCAGCGTAACTAACAGATCTTTCATTGGCTGAATTGATACCTAGAAGATTCTTTTCTTTTTTTCGGTTAATAAAAAGGTAAATTGCATTTTCATTGAACAAAGGTGTAGAAATGCGAATGCACTATGTTTTTCACGAGACAAATTATGAACAAAATATATGAACAAAAAGTCCAAACCAGATAGTGAGGAACGTGTCGTCGGTAGAAGAAGGTCTCGTTCGATCCAACACTTACGAGAACATATTCGATATGAAGAAGAGATTACAATTGGACCCAACTTGCTTTTGTTTTTCGGAAATTTATTTCTATTTTTATTTATCTCAAGTCTCATGTAATGTATCAAATAATATCCAAAGAAATTATGCGTATATGAGGAGAAAATGAAAAAGCACTGGTAAGCTGTTTAATATTCCAATAAGGCAAGAACATGATAGGCCACGTATCTCTCTCTCATATAAATGAGTTTACACATTTATTCATATTTGAATTCGATGCTTTTGTATGGATGAATAATAATCTTCTTTTTTCCCCTAGTTCATTCGTATATATTTCAAGATCCTTGTGGTATATAAAGTAAATTGGCTCCATCAAAACTCGAAAGGCCGCTTATTTACACGAGGTCACACATGAATTTTGATCTAATTAGCCAATTATGTTTTTGTGTGGGTGAATGAGTTTTATGATGAAGCTCTATCTTAATCCATAAATAGAATCAATACATCAATTCTATTTTGTAACACAATTTTTATATAAATCAGTAAGTCTTTTGCAGGTAAATTACTATTAAAAATCGGAAGACAAAAATTACTTAAACAATGCAGTTTTGTAGAAACACATGTATGGGGAAAAAAACAATTCATGTCAACTCGCAGAAATATATAAGCCATATTGTTTCGATTAACAAATTCACTTTTAGATTTTTCTCACATATATATGATTTGATTCTGTTAAATTATTATTATTCAAACATTATACTAGCAAAGCGGTTTGGCGAATGATGTTAACATCTGATGCACATCCATAGAACTAGAAGTGCTGATTATGTTAGAAGATTCTACTAGTCAGTTCCTATTTTGCCTTTTGTCGCGTCTATAATTGTGATGGATTATATATGATAGTAAAGTGTCGTCATGTAAAGCATTTGGCAATTGCATCAATAATTTATTGTATACACATGCACACGGGAATTATATATGTAGAGAGTTAAATCAATCGAGCTGGCCAGATCCTGGCCCAGTGGGCCGCTAGTAAGTTTTTGGACTCATTGCAGGTGAAAAATTCAACGCCTAGAAGCGGTAGTCAACGGCCTTTTAAAGCGAAGGAGCATGACACGTGTCTTTCGTCATTATCCGGCGATGCCAAACTCTTCTTCCTCGATCGAGAGAACACAGCACCGCTTCGCTTAAATCGGACATTTGAGTCGGAACTGTTGTGATTTCAAATTTTCATTTCTTGAGTGATAATTTCAGTTATTGATCTGTGCGTTCATCAATGGAGGTTTCTTCTTTCTCCACTGTACCCAGATACTGTAACTCACGCTCCTTTGTTCCAGGTTTCACAATTCTCTGTTTTTCCTTATCGGATTATGATTAAGAGCTTGCTACAGATATTAATTAATCTCCCCTTTTCGCGATTCATATTGCAGAATTGTCTCGTTTCAGGGGATTCAAAGTTCACTTATGGGACCAATCTCTTGTTCCTCTTCATTTCAGCATTCGAAAACGAAAGAACACCCCTCGTTATTTGGTGGGTTTTCGAAATCAAACAATTTTAAATTCATATTGACTCTCTCTTCTGTTTGCTTAATCTCTTCTGTGTTCAACTTGAAATTAATCGACTCTTGCAGATTTCTTGCAGTCAGAAGAAAGATGTCACTGTTGTTGATGGAAGGTAAAATCTCATATGTGGTTTTGTTCACTTCTCTTCTCATTGCTTCTACCAAAGTATTGATGCATTCTTTTTTTGCTTCTTGGAAGTTGTATGGATGAGATCTATGATAAGTTGGCGGAACGTCTTGTCCCTACAGCAGCGGCAATGTTTAGCCCCAATCTTAAGTAAGTTTGCTACTCTTTAAATGTTGTTCTGTTCTGTTAGCTGCACCCGAGTTTTTAGATAACTCCTATGAATTGTGTGTTGACTCGTGTAGACGTTTGGTCGGTTTGGCTGGTCCTCCTGGTGCCGGGAAAAGTACAGTAGCAAATGAAGTTGTGCGTCGTGTAAATAAGCTATGGCCTCAGAAAGCTGCTTCTTTTGATGCTGAGGTTAATCCACCGGATGTTGCTATAGTACTTCCCATGGATGGTTTCCATTTGTATCGTTCGCAACTCGATGCTATGGAGGTTGAGCTCATAATATTTTGCTGAGTTATATTTCTCTTATTATGTCTCTTTCTCTTTGTTGTTTAAGAGGAATTCTGTATTTTGTTTTGTCACTCTAGGATCCCAAAGAAGCCCATGCGAGAAGAGGGGGTGAGATCTGTTATAATTGTCTTATTCAAAGATTTTTTCGAAATGTTCAAACTTGGTTTGACCCTTCTATCCACTAATCAGCTCCGTGGACTTTTGATCCTGCACTACTGCTTAACTGTTTAAAGAAGCTGAAAAACGAGGTAAAGAGGTGGTTACAAAATCTTGTTGACCTTAGGATCTTGAAGTTGGGAGACTTACAATAGACTCTGATTAGTTTTCAAGCTTTCCAGGGCTCAGTTTATGTGCCATCATTTGATCATGGAGTTGGGGATCCAGTTGAAGATGATATCTTTGTTAGCCTCCAGTAAGTAGTCAGTAGCTTCCTAAATCTGTCAAATCCGAATCTAGTGTAATATGAAATGGTTTTGTTTGCCTATTCCGGAGACAGTCAGCTAACTTATGTCCTCTTCTTAGGCATAAAGTGGTAATTGTAGAAGGAAACTACATCTTGTTAGAAGAAGGGTCTTGGAAAGACATCTCAGATATGTTTGATGAGAAATGGTAAAGACTAATCAAAAGTGTTTTTTCCTTTTCTCACTCACTCGTGGTATTTGAGTTCGGTTTTACCAATTGATGTCTTTCCATCTTCAATTCAAGGTTCATCGATGTGAATCTCGATACAGCAATGCAACGTGTTGAAAACCGGCATATCTCAACTGGTGTGTACAATTTCTCTTATTTCGATTCTTGAGAACCCGCAATGACCTCAGAGAATCTCGCTTTTGTTTAATCCGTTTTCCCTTTGTGAATTACAGGTAAACCCCCAGATGTTGCTAAATGGCGGGTAAAAGCTCTGGCTCTACTCTACTTAATATTCAGTTACATGGTTTCAATGGTTTGTTCAAGGTAGCTAGCTGCTTCTTTTTTTCAAATTTGGATGGCAGGTGGATTATAATGACCGACCCAACGCAGAGCTGATAATAAAGTCAAAGACAAACGCTGATCTACTGATCAGATCTATGAACATTTGAATCTACTTTCAAGGGGGCTATTGGACGAAACAGAATAAGATGAATAACAAAAGACAATGTTGCGCTTCAAGGGAAGATTGCCTTTGGTCTACAATGTCTTTTTCTTGCAACGGAAACTTCCAATAAGCAATTTGTTCGCAGTAAACTGTGTATGCTAGTGTTCTCTGCATACTCACGGATTTTGTTCAGACAATGTGTTTTATACTTCTAAATTAGAAGTTCTAATGCATAAAGTGTTTGAATGCGCGGGAAATTACCTAATTATAATCAGTCCAGCTCCCAACTATATCATTTTGAATAGTTAAATGGTCTATCCAAATTAGTGCAAGAAAAAAAAGAGAGGCAAAACCATAATATAATACCAACATTTGTTTTTTCTTCCTTTTTTACATAATTCAGAAACACGATCCCACACCTTCATTACTATTACTACAGCTAGCACTACCCTCAAAGCCCTTGGTCCTGAAAATCACACTAAAGTCTTTGAACAAAAAAGAGTTACTTTCATCAAAATGATAAATACTAGCCAAGCAAGCGAGAGCTTTTTCCTTCTTTTGACAGATCCCGTTTTACTTCTTTACTGCACAAATCCTACTTAGATTCCATCTCCAATGCCTTTTTACTTACCTTTCATGAGTCACAAAAGTCTAGTAGTGGGAAACAGAGCAAAATGTCAATCATCAGCTGGGGACCGTTGGATGAACAAAAATCTACGGTGGAGGATTCATCTCTGGTTTGACGATTGAAGAAGATGTGTCTGGTGGCTGAGAATGGTAAATCGCCATTGCCAATGAGATCGGCATTATGCAAAGAGCCTTTGATTGCAAAAGTTGCATCGCTGCTCCAACGTTTTCTTCCATCAGCTTAGCCACTTGCCTCTCTGTCCCATCGTTTGACCATTTCTCCCACACGGCCTGCGTCTCATCCTGAAGAAAGTTTTTACACCACAAGTCAGTGCAAGAAAAACCATTACCAAAGTTCTGTTCTTTTTTTAATGAAGTATCTCTCTCTAGTCTAACCTCAACTGATGAAGATAATGGCATTTCAGTGACTAGTGGTGCGACAGCACCGGCTCCACCAAGACGGCTCATGCTCAGGACCTGCCATAGTTGACCAGAGATAAAGCTTATGAAGGAAAAATATTATCAAAGCCCATCATTGCATAAAATATTCTTCAATGTTCTCATTAGCTTTATTACAATAGTCCTCAATTGTGATGATTCTCCATGGGAGGGAAGCAAGCAAAAAGTGAAAGACACTAATGCCAAAAAACACACAATCATGTACTCTTTGATTACTCTTTATTGCCAGATTAAACAATTATAATCTTTTATTAAGATTGGAAGTTTGGTTTAAGAGAGTAGGTGGTGGTGGGGACCAAGGATTTACACCACTAAATCCTTCTGGCTGTTTTAAATAATCTTTCTACAAACTTTTAATGATAGCATTTTCAAAAACCAGAGAATAGAAAACTGAAAATGACTTGGGTGTTTACCTTAACTTGGAGCCTGAGAAACTTTACATAATCGACAATCTCGTCGATCATAGCAGCCCTATCTGTCTGCAAAAGGAAAGCAAAAGAAACAGATGTGAATACCGCAGTTTCTATATGCCAATCACAAAACTTTTCTCTCATTGACAACTCTAGTTTTCTCCCTACTTTTAAAATCTCTTTCAAGCTCTCTTCGCGACATGAAAACAGTAGCTGAAGCTCTAGAGAAAAAGATACCAACCTTGTTAACGGTAGGTACAAGTTCCTGCAACGACCTGATCCGTTCTGCTATTCTTTCCCTTCGGAGCTGTTGCAAAGCAAATACATTCAGGTTAGGTCTTACCGTTCTTAGTAAGTAAGAACTAATCGAACTTTCTCAACCAAAAGCTATAATTAAAGCTTTGATCAAACATTATCACATAAAAATCGAAAAAAGAGACCAGAAGATAAAAAAAGTGTATCAAACATCTTACCCTCTCAGCGATGCTATGTGGATCGGTAGCTTGACCTCGCCTAGCCCTAACTCTAGGCCGAATAGTAGACTGTTGATGCGGCATTGGTGGAGCTGGCTGTGACATTGGCTGCCCATGGAAAATCTTCAACAAAACACAAAACAATGCCGTAATAACATTAAGAAAAGCTTAAAAACCGCTTCTCACAAGAACGGTCGCCACTAGAGTAGTTATAGCAACAATTCAAACTATGACGGAATTATCCACATGAGAAAAGAAACTAAAGAGCAAATTTTCTTACAATATAATTTGGACATAAAAGAACACTCTTTTATACTAAAGTTTCTTGCAAAACTAATTTTAGTGTTATGACTTTAAAACACATCAAAATCTTCAACTTGGGTTTCTTCAAAAACATCAAATCTCACCAATCTGAGCCAAAAACTCTCGGTAACTATCAAATTTAGACCTAAGCTGGGTTTTCTCAAAAACGACACCATTTTGAAACCCTAAAGATTTGAATTTCACTTTATTTTCTCGAGAACACAAAAGAAAAAGACAAAGTGAAGATTCTGAAGAGAAACTTACAGGTTTCATAGAGGAACATCGATTATCAAGAACATCGTCTTGGAAACGTTTACCAGTTTCATCAGGTTTAAGAAAGCCATGTCCTTTCCCTTGATCGAGACTTAATCCCAACGGAAACATCTGATTATGAAACCCTACAGGTCCACCTCCTCCAATGGCACCCATATGATTATGATTCCCTTCGTTGCCTGAACCAAGCTGAAGCATCATCGGAGGTGGACCCACGCCGCCGATTCCAGAGAGACCAGAACCTGAAGAACCGGAGAAGTTGGAAAGCCCGAGGATCTGCTCGAAGAAATCGTCGGTAGGAGATGGATCGGAGATGCTATCATGTGGGATGTTGTTGTTATTAGCCATGAAGGAAACGAGTAAAGGTTTGAAATTTTCGACTCAGTGGAGCTGGGTGAGTTAAAAGATAGCGAGTTAGAGAAGAGAAGTCGAAGAACAACTTTCCATGCGAAGAATCTTGTGTGGAGTTGTTAGGTGAGAGAATGATGATGCTTAAGCTAATGAGGACGAAGAGACACAGACGAGAAAGGATATGACAAAAAGACTCACTTTATGCTCTCTTTCATTTTATTTTTGTTAAAAGGACCTTACTTTGTGGTTTATTTTCGGTTTTGCCCTTGTTCTTATATACCTTCCAGAAACTTGAAGTGGGCTTTATTTGTTTTGAAGTGGGCTTTTTGTTTTGACTTTCTTCAATTTATTCATATCAAATTAAGAAAAAGGTCTTTTACCAAACTCTTTTTAGTAGAATGTTAAAAACCAATATAACTTTCTTTTTTTAAAATATATAAATGATATGGGAAAAATTCTACGCATTGTCGGGGTCGTCGTCATCTCGTTAGTGGTAGAAAATAAGATTTTTTTAAAAAAATCTGTCTTTGTCGTTTTTTCCGAAATTTAGCACTCATGGAGTAAAGTTTCTAATATCCAATATAAAAATGACACGTTTCATTTTGCCATATGGTATTACAACTTGCTTCTCCTTAGTGCTGAACCGTTGTCCGACTCGTTTTCCATTTTGAGAGACAAGGGTTTTTCTATTTTTCACAAAACAAAATTGTGGCATTTCTGAATATAATACGAGTAAAAAATATGTCAGCAGAAATGGGCTTGGATCGATTTTGATTTGTTGGATTCCATAATTCAATCTTGGGCTTCCAATCCATAAGAAAAAAGCTTGGTGTATTTTTTTTTACAAATTAGAAGAAAGTTTTTTCCTCTTTAATCAGTACTCTTCTCCTTACCCATTAATGGCAAATGCAAACTAAATTTCAGTTGACCCGTCAAACAATAAGTTAATTTTTTGCCACGTGGCCATATTTCTCACCGGACAAAGCCTCCAATAACCTCGGCGACTTTAGATGGTGAATAATCGACGAACAACAAAGAAACTACATTGACGAAACAAACAAACAAAAACATAGAAGAAGAAGAAGAAGAAACAAAACAAAACTAAACAAGAAACAGAGGAGAAAAAAGGAAACGACGAGGAAAAACAAAAACAAAATAAAAACAAGCCTCGTTCTTCCCTTTTCTCTCTTCAAATCTTTTCTTTTACATATTTTCTTTTCTTTTTTTTGTCTTTAATACAAATTTACTAACTAATCAGAATAAAAATGGGTTCGAGTAAGTTTAAACGAGCCATAGGAGCCGTAAAGGACCAAACCAGCGTCGGTCTAGCCAAAGTCAATGGTCGAAGCGCTTCTTTATCTGAACTTGACGTAGCCATCGTCAAAGCCACTCGTCACGAAGAGTTTCCAGCAGAAGAGAAATACATTAGAGAGATTCTTAGCCTAACTTCTTACTCACGCAGTTACATCAACGCTTGCGTTAGCACGCTTTCGAGACGCCTTAATAAAACCAAATGCTGGACCGTTGCCCTCAAAACCTTGATTTTGATCCAAAGGCTCTTAGGAGAAGGAGATCAAGCCTACGAGCAAGAGATCTTCTTCGCCACTCGCCGTGGAACAAGGCTTCTCAATATGTCTGATTTTAGGGATGTTTCGAGGTCTAATTCTTGGGACTACTCTGCGTTTGTCAGGACTTACGCATTGTACCTTGACGAAAGGCTTGATTTCAGGTAAGAGTTCTTGTGCTTGATCCAGGTTCCGATTCGGGATTTCAAGTTATTTATGTAATTTGAATGATATCTAAGATATGCGGTTTTTTTTTTTTTTTCATTGCAATTTTT
>Ga0041059_1003313_pt1 | contig 11115 bp, 11 predicted proteins | sample AraColnosormetaG_FD_56232 | JGI IMG/M metagenome (GOLD analysis project Ga0041059, IMG submission 56232) | Arabidopsis roots microbial communities from North Carolina, USA - Col MF nosort | ecosystem: Host-associated > Plants > Roots > Unclassified | place: USA: North Carolina | collected... | reverse complement strand
AAAAAAAAAAAAAAAGTATTAACACGACGGCTTCTTCTTTCAGCAAAAAAAAAAAAACATAAACGGAGAAAGAGAGAGAGAACGATACAGAAGAGAAGCCAAGGTCGCAGAGAGAAACAATACACACGGCGACAGATATATTTCCCGGCGAAACGGGAACAATAATATATACAGAGAGAGAGAGAGATTTAGTGAGAGAGCTTTCTAGGGTTTTCTTCTTCTCGATTTATCTTCCTTTGACCTCGATCTATTCCTCTTCCTTCTCCATAAATTTTCCCTTCTTCTCACCTTCATTCATATCTCTCCTAGCTCCATTCTAGGGTTCTTGATCCGTTTCTCTACCTTTTCGTTTTCTTCCTCCGGGTATAATTTCTTCTTCAATTCGTTTGTTTTCGCGTCTCTTCGTCTCTTCTAATTTCATCAATTTGGGTCTTGTAGGGTTTTGAGATTTTCTCCTTCGTCGGGTGAAGAAAACCCTACATTTTGTTTTGTCACTGATTGTGTTTTCGGTGTTTCAGGTTGTTTAATTTACTCCGGCGGGTGACCAAATTGGCGGTGGCAAAGTATGAGTATTGATTTCCCTGGGAAAGGGGAGAGTTAGGGAAGTTTGGGCTAGAGAGAAATTGGATTGGGTTTCCATGAGCGATGGGGGTGTCGCATGCATGCCTCTACTGAATATCATGGAAAAGCTTCCAATTGTGGAGAAGACGACTCTTTGTGGAGGCAATGAAAGCAAGACTGCTGCTACTACGGAAAATGGTCACACATCTATCGCAACCAAGGTTCCGGAGTCTCAGCCAGCTAATAAACCTTCAGCGTCGTCTCAGCCAGTTAAGAAGAAGAGAATTGTTAAGGTAATTCGTAAAGTGGTTAAGAGGAGACCAAAGCAGCCGCAGAAACAAGCTGATGAGCAGCTGAAAGACCAGCCACCTTCCCAGGTAGTGCAACTCCCTGCAGAATCACAGTTGCAGATTAAAGAGCAGGATAAGAAGAGTGAGTTTAAAGGAGGAACTAGTGGGGTTAAAGAAGTGGAAAACGGTGGAGATTCTGGGTTTAAGGATGAAGTGGAAGAGGGTGAATTAGGTACGTTAAAGCTTCATGAGGATTTGGAGAACGGTGAAATCTCTCCAGTAAAGTCATTGCAGAAGAGTGAGATTGAAAAGGGCGAGATTGTTGGGGAGAGTTGGAAGAAAGATGAACCTACCAAGGGTGAGTTCAGTCATCTAAAATATCATAAAGGGTATGTGGAGAGAAGGGATTTTTCAGCAGATAAGAACTGGAAAGGAGGTAAAGAAGAAAGAGAATTCAGATCATGGAGAGATCCCAGTGATGAAATTGAAAAGGGGGAATTCATCCCAGACAGATGGCAAAAAATGGATACAGGAAAAGATGATCATAGTTATATCAGATCTCGTAGGAATGGAGTAGACAGAGAGAAAACGTGGAAATATGAATATGAATATGAACGTACCCCGCCAGGTGGAAGGTTTGTGAATGAGGATATCTACCACCAGAGAGAGTTCAGAAGTGGGCTTGACAGGACTACGAGGATCAGTTCTAAAATTGTTATAGAGGAAAATTTACATAAGAATGAATACAACAATTCCAGTAATTTTGTAAAGGAGTACTCTTCTACTGGGAACAGATTGAAGCGACATGGAGCTGAACCAGATAGCATTGAGCGCAAACATTCCTATGCTGATTATGGGGATTATGGGAGTTCTAAATGTAGAAAACTTTCAGATGATTGTTCCCGCTCTCTTCACTCGGACCACTACTCACAGCATTCTGCTGAGAGACTGTACAGAGATTCATATCCATCAAAAAATTCATCTCTGGAAAAGTATCCTAGAAAGCATCAAGACGCATCTTTCCCTGCCAAGGCTTTTTCAGACAAACATGGACACAGCCCTTCGCGATCTGACTGGTCCCCACATGACCGGTCTAGGTACCATGAAAACAGGGATAGAAGTCCATATGCTCGGGAGAGATCACCATACATCTTTGAGAAGTCTTCACATGCTCGTAAAAGATCTCCTCGTGACCGCCGTCACCATGATTATAGAAGAAGTCCAAGTTACTCTGAGTGGTCACCTCATGATCGCTCTAGGCCTAGTGATCGCAGGGACTATATTCCTAACTTTATGGAAGATACCCAGAGCGATCGTAACAGGCGCAATGGGCATAGGGAAATAAGCAGGAAAAGTGGAGTTAGGGAGAGGAGGGATTGTCAGACTGGTACGGAGCTTGAGATTAAGCACAAATATAAGGAATCTAATGGAAAAGAGTCAACCTCGTCAAGCAAAGAATTGCAAGGTAAAAACATTTTGTACAACAATAGTCTGCTGGTTGAGAAAAATTCCGTCTGTGATTCATCCAAGATTCCAGTTCCGTGTGCAACGGGAAAAGAGCCTGTGCAAGTTGGTGAAGCCCCAACAGAAGAGTTGCCATCAATGGAGGTAGATATGGACATTTGTGACACACCACCTCACGAGCCTATGGCGTCTGATTCATCCTTGGGGAAGTGGTTTTATCTTGATTACTATGGCACAGAACATGGGCCTGCAAGGTTATCCGATCTCAAAGCTCTTATGGAGCAAGGCATTCTGTTCTCCGATCATATGATAAAGCATTCAGATAATAATAGGTGGGTCACTATTGAAAATGCAACATCTCCTGCGGTCAACATGAATTTTCCATCAGTCGTGTCAGATGCAGTGACACAGCTCGTAAATCCTCCTGAAGCTCCTGGTAATTTATTAGAAGACATTGCAGATACTACTGAAGCAGTTTGTATTGAGCAAGGAGCTGGAGATTCCTTGCCTGAATTAGTGTCCGTACGGACCCTACCAGATGGTAAAGAAATTTTTGTAGAGAATCGTGAAGATTTCCAGATTGATATGAGGGTCGAAAATCTCTTGGATGGTCGTACTATCACTCCTGGCAGAGAATTTGAAACACTTGGAGGTAAAAGATGTACATATGTTTGCTTTCCGGCCACAAAATTGATGCTTTTCCAGCCCAAAATGATAGAACATATCGAGAGCATTTTTTTTAAACATATTTAGCTGATTTTATCCCGACACTTCTATGCCCTAAGATAAGCTTATTTTCATCACTTTGCAGAAGCTCTGAAGGTTAATGTTGAGTTTGAGGAGACCAGAAGATGTGTGACATCTGAAGGTATGTTTCGTTGGCACCATTTGCACTTTTGTAGCATGACATGATTTTATCTATCTGTTTCTATTCCTTTCTGGTAGTTTTCGCCCCCAACAATACCAAATTCTCCCCGAAGCAGAAAGCAGAACCAAACAAATGTTTATATCTACTTGTTATATATGTTTGTATCTATATTAGATCGTTTCTAGTGTTTGAAGTCGTGCAAATCTGGGCATTTGGCACGAAAGTATAGGGAAGTGTTTGATGTTTGTTAAAGATGTAATAACCTACTTGCCATATGATGGTTTGTGCATGAGCATGAAGATTCATTTAGACGACATCAACTTTGAATACTTCATAGCGTCTTGCATAGCTGCATTTTTTGCACAACTGTATTTAGAAGTTCTACTCTGGGATTTGCAGGTATCACCTGGCGTCACTATCCAGAGGCGAAACAATGGGATCTGATGGTTGAGGAGTTGTTGGGATGTTCCGACCCCATGAAAAGGGCGATCGAAGAATTTAAGTCAGACGATGCTTATGGTTCCGAGAGTGATGAGATAGGCAGCTGGTTTTCAGGTCGTTGGTCTTGCAAAGGCGGGGATTGGATAAGACAAGATGAAGCTTCTCAAGATAGATATTACAAAAAGAAAATTGTTCTGAATGATGGTTTCCCGTTATGCCTGATGCAGAAATCTGGTCATGAGGATCCTCGGTGGCATCACAAGGATGACTTGTATTATCCTCTCAGTAGCTCTAGGCTTGAACTTCCTCTGTGGGCTTTTTCTGTTGTAGATGAGAGAAATCAGACGAGGGGAGTAAAAGCTAGTTTGCTGTCCGTAGTTAGGCTGAACTCTTTGGTTGTTAATGACCAAGTTCCACCAATTCCTGATCCTCGAGCAAAAGTTCGTAGTAAGGAGAGGTGCCCTTCAAGGCCTGCTCGTCCATCCCCTGCATCTAGTGATTCCAAGAGGGAATCAGTAGAAAGTCATTCCCAATCAACAGCTTCCACTGGTCAAGATTCACAGGGACTTTGGAAAACCGACACATCTGTAAACACTCCTAGGGATCGTCTGTGTACAGTCGATGATTTGCAATTGCATATAGGTGATTGGTTCTACACGGATGGGGCTGGACAAGAACAAGGACCTCTGTCATTTTCGGAGCTCCAGAAATTGGTGGAGAAAGGTTTCATTAAGAGCCACAGCAGTGTCTTCAGGAAATCTGATAAAATCTGGGTCCCTGTTACTTCTATCACAAAATCTCCTGAAACCATTGCCATGCTTCGGGGGAAAACCCCAGCTCTGCCTTCAGCTTGTCAAGGCCTTGTTGTCTCAGAGACTCAAGATTTCAAGTATTCTGAAATGGACACAAGTCTAAACTCGTTCCATGGTGTGCACCCTCAGTTTCTTGGTTATTTCCGTGGGAAACTTCATCAATTGGTTATGAAAACATTCAAGAGTCGGGATTTTTCTGCTGCCATAAACGATGTTGTAGACTCTTGGATCCATGCAAGACAGCCTAAGAAAGAGAGTGAAAAGTACATGTACCAATCATCAGGTATGCATAACTACCAGAATTTAAACGTGATCCTGTCCCTCCTATTAACTAGTACTTTCTTGTTGGCTCAGTTTCCTTTAACTTATTGGTTTCTGAACTTGGGTGGTTGTCTCCTTCTTTTCTTCAGTCCTTCTAGGTTAACCTATGTTCAATTTGTGCATCTTAATTTTTTTTTAACATTTTTCACTCCTCGGTTTTGCTTTGGTTCATAAACATCAGAATTGAATTCTTGCTATACGAAAAGAGCTCGCTTGATGGCTGGTGAAAGTGGAGAAGATTCTGAAATGGAAGATACCCAAATGTTTCAGAAGGATGAGTTGACATTTGAGGATTTATGTGGGGACTTAACCTTCAATATCGAAGGAAATAGATCTGCTGGCACCGTGGGGATTTACTGGGGTCTGTTGGATGGCCATGCATTAGCACGGGTGTTTCATATGTTGAGATATGATGTAAAATCACTTGCATTTGCTTCCATGACTTGTAGACATTGGAAGGCCACTATTAATTCATACAAAGATATTTCAAGACAAGTTGACTTATCTTCTTTGGGTCCCAGCTGCACAGATTCTAGGCTCAGGAGTATTATGGTGAATACTCTATGCTTTCCGTTTACATAATTTGAGGTATATTAGTATTTTCATTATTTGACATGACATTCTCTTGCAGAACACTTACAACAAGGAGAAGATAGACTCTATAATTCTGGTTGGTTGTACAAACGTGACTGCCAGCATGCTTGAGGAAATTCTTCGTTTACATCCCCGTATATCTTCTGTAGACATCACAGGCTGCTCCCAGTTTGGAGATTTGACAGTGAACTATAAAAACGTAAGTTGGCTCAGATGCCAGAATACTCGATCAGGTGAATTACATTCCAGGATAAGGAGTCTGAAACAGACTACAGATGTTGCTAAGTCTAAGGGTTTAGGGGGCGATACAGATGATTTTGGTAACCTTAAGGATTACTTTGATCGAGTAGAAAAGCGAGACTCAGCCAATCAGTTATTCCGGAGAAGCTTATACAAACGCTCAAAATTGTACGATGCAAGGAGATCATCTGCCATACTATCCAGGGATGCTCGTATCAGGCGATGGGCAATTAAAAAGTCAGAACATGGGTATAAGCGAGTGGAGGAATTCCTTGCTTCAAGTCTTCGAGGCATAATGAAGCAGAATACTTTTGACTTCTTTGCATTGAAGGTGCTTTCTGGTACTTGTGTCTGCTATCTTTTCTTTATCACCTGTTAAAAATTGATCCTAATGTATTGTTGGTATCAGGTTTCTCAGATCGAGGAAAAAATGAAAAATGGTTACTACGTTAGTCATGGTTTGAGATCTGTCAAGGAGGATATCAGCCGGATGTGCAGGGAAGCAATTAAGTATGATTTCTTTTTCCTCTGTCTGAGTGGCTTCTTTTAGTACATGATTATGCCAATAACACTCAAATAGTTTTTCTTGCAAATTATGGATAAGCAATATGCTGAATGATTGCGGATGTTCTTTCTGGGTTATTGGTTATCATTAGGAAACTAGTCAATATTCGTTTTTTTGCCATGTGCTCTCTCGGTTTCTTGCCCTCAGTTTGTTAGGCTGTAGGATTGCTTATTTCTAATTGTTATGCCTTTGCCGTTGAATGATTGCTTTCATTGACTCCTAGTTGTTAAGTAGAAGGTAATCTTTTGTAAAAAAGGTAAAATTTAATTTTTCATTTCCTGTACTACTAGTTTTGTAATTTTTCTTCTGACTCTCTTATGTATCCAGGGGGAGGAATAGAGGGGGCTCGAAAGACATGAACCGAATCATTGCACTATTTATTCAACTTGCCACACGTTTGGAAGAGGTCTCTATGATTACTTCTTCATATGGGAGAGATGAACTAATGAAATCATGGCAAGATGGCTCTGGGCTCTCATCAGCCACTAAGTACAACAAGAAGTTGAGTAAAACAGTAGCTGAAAAGAAGTACATGAGCAGGACTAGTGACACATTTGGTGTAAATGGTGCTTCTGACTATGGAGAGTATGCATCTGACCGAGAAATCAAAAGGCGTTTGTCTAAACTGAATCGTAAATCGTTTAGTTCGGAAAGTGACACATCTTCTGAACTTTCTGACAATGGCAAGAGTGACAACTATAGCTCAGCTTCGGCTTCAGAAAGTGAATCGGACATCCGTTCAGAAGGTCGATCACAAGACTTACGCATCGAAAAATACTTCACAGCAGACGATTCTTTTGATTCGGTGACCGAAGAGCGTGAATGGGGTGCACGCATGACCAAAGCTAGTCTTGTGCCACCTGTTACTAGGAAATATGAAGTGATTGAAAAGTATGCAATTGTTGCGGATGAGGAGGAAGTACAACGAAAGATGCGGGTTTCTTTGCCAGAGGACTATGGTGAGAAGCTTAATGCACAAAGAAATGGCATTGAAGAATTAGATATGGAACTGCCTGAAGTCAAGGAGTATAAACCAAGAAAGCTTCTTGGCGATGAGGTTTTAGAGCAAGAGGTTTATGGAATCGATCCTTACACCCATAACCTCTTACTTGATTCAATGCCTGGAGAATTGGACTGGTCACTGCAGGATAAACATTCATTTATAGAAGATGTAGTCTTACGGACCCTGAACAGGCAAGTTCGGCTGTTCACTGGATCTGGAAGCACCCCTATGGTATTCCCTTTAAGGCCTGTGATTGAAGAGCTCAAAGAGAGTGCTCGTGAAGAGTGTGATATACGAACAATGAAGATGTGTCAAGGCGTCTTAAAGGAAATAGAAAGTCGTTCTGATGATAAATATGTTTCTTATCGGAAGGTATAGCTTTCTTATTCTTTAACAGGAATCCATCAGTATATTTACGATTTGTTTGTTAATCTGCTCTGTTACTGCTTTTTTGTCCAAGTAGGGCCTTGGTGTTGTGTGCAACAAAGAAGGTGGTTTTGGAGAAGAAGATTTTGTTGTTGAATTTCTTGGAGAGGTGGGTCTTTAGCTTTGCAATTTTATGTTTGTCAGTTACTCAGCTGCAGCAGAAACATTTTCTGAAGTTCACTAGGCGCACTATGCTTAAATATTGAACATTTCTCTTAAAGGAGGCTCTGAACAGAGATTCTGACTTGTTTTGGATATTTTAGGTTTATCCTGTTTGGAAGTGGTTTGAGAAGCAAGATGGGATCCGTTCCTTACAGGAAAACAAAACTGATCCTGCACCAGAGTTCTACAATATATATCTTGAGAGACCAAAGGTATGGAGAAAATATGATGTTTGGGCATGTATTTAATATCTTAGACCATTTTCTTACTTTTTATGATGCACGGCAGGGTGATGCTGATGGATATGATTTAGTCGTTGTTGATGCCATGCACATGGCTAACTACGCAAGTCGAATTTGTCACTCTTGCCGACCTAATTGTGAAGCTAAGTAAGTTAAATTCTTCCCCTTCATTCAGAATTTTGGACTCAGGGAGCAGAACCAAAACAGCTGTTTTAATTAGTTTTATACATGATGCATGCATAAACTAGCCTGCCTAAGTACGCTCAGATCAATTACACATATTAAATGATTATTTAGAAATATTTCTATTGCTTATAATTGTATCTTCTCTGCTCATTCATACTTGGTAAGTCTCATTCATTTCTTATGCATACATACATTTTCAAAAATGTGGAGTGAAGAACTCTCTGATTCTTTTGCTGTTTTCATATCCGTTAAATTGTAAACAATTCACTCATTTTCCCCTTTGTTATCTGGTGCGTCCAGGGTTACTGCGGTGGATGGACACTACCAGATTGGCATCTATTCAGTACGCGCTATTGAATATGGCGAGGAGATAACTTTCGATTATAATTCTGTAACTGAGGTCTGTTCTTTGCTCTCCCTTCTTTTATGCAGTTCTACCGTAGGAAAGTATTATTTCGTTGGGTCAGTCTTTATGTTTCCACTCCACTGTCTAAAGAATGATTCTTGTGTATACGACAGAGTAAGGAAGAATATGAAGCGTCTGTTTGCTTGTGTGGTAGCCAAGTATGTCGAGGCAGCTACTTGAATCTCACTGGTGAAGGTGCATTTCAGAAGGTACTAGTGCTGTTAACAAATATATGACTATATTTCTTTTGTCAAAGATACATGAGAGTAATGATATTGACTCTGTTTAATGGAGTTTAAATGGCTAGAGGTTTGTTGTATGCGCTTGTTCAGTAATAAGCTAAACAGTTCCGTTGCCAAAGTTTAAAAAATCCTTTCTTTTGTCTTGTGAATGTCGATTTAATTTTCTGAACGATATTTGTAACAGGTGTTGAAGGATTGGCATGGTCTGCTGGAACGACACAGACTGATGCTGGAAGCTTGTGTATTGAATTCAGTTTCAGAAGAAGATTATCTTGAGTTGGGAAGAGCTGGACTGGGAAGTTGTTTGCTTGGTGGGTTGCCAGATTGGATGATTGCTTATTCTGCTCGTCTGGTTAGTCTTGAATCATTTTATGTTAGTTTGTCACATCACTAATGATGGGATTGCAACTTCTGACCGAATGATTCTTGTGCATAAAGGTCCGGTTCATCAATTTCGAGAGAACAAAGCTACCCGAGGAAATTCTTAAGCACAATCTAGAAGAAAAGAGAAAATACTTTTCAGATATACACCTTGATGTTGAGAAAAGTGATGCTGAGGTTCAGGTGAGACTATGCTCTTCTTACCGTTATACTGGTTCTTTCAATCTCTCATACCTTCTGTGCCTCAGAACTGGGTTTTAGCTTGGGGTGTAGTAGAAGGGGGTTTTCTTTTTTTTCTCCAACTCTAATATGCTTATTGTATCTCTAACTTTGATGTGACAGGCTGAGGGTGTCTACAATCAGAGGCTTCAGAATTTGGCTGTTACACTTGACAAGGTGACTACAATGTCTCTTCATAAATTCAAACATAATATTGCTTTGCTTTGCCTTCACACTTTTTGTGCAATTTTAAAATGTTTTTCCCAAACGAAGGTAGTCTCTGATTAGTGTTATACACAGGTGCGATATGTTATGAGACATGTGTTTGGGGATCCAAAGAACGCTCCTCCTCCGCTGGAGAGGCTTACTCCTGAAGAAACAGTGTCTTTTGTTTGGAACGGGGATGGCTCTTTAGTTGATGAGCTTCTTCAGAGCCTGTCACCGCACCTTGAAGAAGGCCCTCTTAATGAACTCAGATCAAAGATTCATGGCCATGATCCATCTGGATCTGCTGATGTTTTAAAGGAACTTCAGAGATCGTTACTTTGGTGAGTGCACCTATCATATTACTTATGCTTGAAACACTCTTATGAAACAGTACACTCATATCGAATACTGTCTCCCCATGAAGGTTGAGAGATGAGATCCGAGATCTCCCATGTACATACAAGTGTCGGAATGATGCTGCAGCTGATTTAATTCACATATATGCCTATACCAAGTGCTTTTTCAAAGTTCGGGTAAGTCGTTTCGTATACTTTTGAGTGACGAAAGAATGAATCTTGTTGAACTTCTTCTGACAGATGGGTCTTGATATGTTGCAGGAATACCAGTCCTTTATCTCTTCTCCTGTACACATTAGTCCGTTAGATTTGGGGGCTAAGTATGCTGACAAGTTAGGTGAGAGTATAAAGGAGTACCGGAAGACTTATGGCGAGAACTATTGTCTCGGGCAGCTAATTTACTGGTATAACCAGACAAATACTGATCCAGATCTTACATTGGTGAAAGCAACCAGAGGTTGCTTGTCTTTACCCGATGTTGCTTCCTTCTATGCAAAGGCCCAGAAACCATCGAAGCATCGTGTATATGGCCCAAAGACGGTGAAAACTATGGTTTCACAGATGGTAAATTTCTTTCTTTAACGCACTTCTAGATTGTGTTTCATCTATCTTTTCACTGTCCATGACATGTTTAATTTATCTGTACGTACAGTCTAAGCAACCTCAAAGACCGTGGCCAAAGGATAAAATATGGACGTTCAAAAGCACCCCAAGAGTATTTGGAAGCCCGATGTTCGATGCCGTCCTTAATAACTCATCATCACTAGATAGAGAACTGTTGCAGTGGTTAAGAAATAGACGGCATGTCTTCCAAGCGACATGGGATAGTTAGGTAAAAAATCTTCTTTATTATTTAGCAGGTTGCCCTTTTGGGAAAGCGAGAAGTCGGGGCAACACACAGTTACTATAAATAGTCTCATATCCATGAACAAAGCCATTCACTGCAAAGGTCCTCAGCTTTCCCCTCATTCTTGTGTATAGCTCTTTGCCATATATGTGATTTTGGAACTTGGTAATAACTTTGGGTTAGGACCATTGTTATTCTGGTTAGATTAGGCTTACATAATTTTCAGAGAGGAGAATCATTTGACTAGGTTTCTCTTCTGTCTTTTTTTTTTTTTTTTTCCTT
>Ga0041059_1003312_pt1 | contig 11118 bp, 13 predicted proteins | sample AraColnosormetaG_FD_56232 | JGI IMG/M metagenome (GOLD analysis project Ga0041059, IMG submission 56232) | Arabidopsis roots microbial communities from North Carolina, USA - Col MF nosort | ecosystem: Host-associated > Plants > Roots > Unclassified | place: USA: North Carolina | collected... | reverse complement strand
TGGCGTTGGTCGCACGCTGGATAGCCTTTTTTTTTTTTTCGTTTGGTTAGGATTGTCACGTTCCTTCCTTGCTCTAATTTGATTTATAGTATTACAATTTGCATTCACATTAGTACTATATAATAAAACAAACCAAAAACCAAAACGAAAACCAAAAGAAGCTCTCTCTGTCTTTCACCCATCCTAAGTCACAACCATCATTTATATAAAAAACAAGATCTAAAACTTTATGATACAAAAATTTGCTCTTTATCTTTTTAAAAGTTGTCCTTACCATAACTTTCTTTTTTGTTTTGTATTATATATCATTAGATGATGAATGATCTTTTTGATAGACTTTCTTTTTTTCTTTTCTTTTTTCTATTGTATACGTGCTTAAAATTCGTTTCATATCACATGGAACCAATTGACAAATGAAATTAGTAAAAAATTATGAAGAATAGCATTGAAAGAAGAATACATCACAAAATGCTAAAGATTTAGATGGAATTATTGTATTTATATATGATTGTAGAGAACAAAACTAAAAGAAAAAGGAGAAAATAATAATTGAGAATTAAATGGAAAGTCACAAAATGACAAAATTGTATAATTTGATTTTAAGAAATGACATAGCCACATAATATTATTAGTGCCAAATAATAAAAAGTGATCCAATTAAACGTGAGAAAATAGAAAAGAAAAAGGGGGGGAGGTGGTCAAAAGGAGCACTAATGAGAGAGGAGGGAGCGTGTCAGAACTGGCGTGCCCATTAGCCAATCGCAAATTGCATTCCCTTCTCTCTCTCTATATATACACATGACACCGTGGCCTTCTCCCTCTCTTTTTTTTAATAATATTTTTCTTTTAAAAATCATATTTCTTTATTCGAATATCATTTCTAAATGTTTCTTTTAAAAAATAAAAATTTAAACAGCCGACTGAAATCATCAATTTTACCTTATCGACAAAATTTATCAAAAATAAAATAAAATGGATATGTAGAAGAGTGGGACCCACAGATTGAAACAGTGAAAAAGAAAGAGGGGCCAAATTAGTCACCACCGTCCGATTGGTCTTTCTTCATTTCATAATAATCTCTCTCTCTCTCTCTCACCTTTGACTCTCTCTCTCTCTCGTTTCTCTGTACTTGTTTGCCTTGCTATCTTCTTTTCTTTCTCCAGCTCTCTCTCTTTTATATCTTCTTTTCTGGGTTTCTTTCAAATCCTCTTCTTCCATCTCCACTGCTTCCTAATTCCCCGGAATTCTTCACAACCCATAAAGGGAAGAGAGAGTTATTCACTGGTATGAGTTCGTCGTTTCATTGAGATTATACACAAAACAAGATTATAACTTTTTTGCTGGGTTTTGGAGACTATGGCTGGTGGTAACGAAGTCAACCTTAACGAATGCAAGGTAAACTCTCTCTCCCTTTTTTTTTTAGATTCATTTGCTCAACTTTTGTTTTTCTCTTAAAATTGAAGATCATATAGATTCACCCGTACGGCTCAATTTTGTTTTACTTCCAAAAAAAAAAGAAGAAGAGGAAATCTAAGACGTCCCATCATATCCCTCTCTAATGTTTTGCTCTCTCTCTCTCTCTCTCTCTCTCTCTCTGTAGAGAATTGTCCCACTCAACACATGGGTCCTCATTTCCAATTTCAAGCTTGCTTACAAAGTCCTCCGTCGCCCTGACGGTTCTTTCAACCGCGACCTCGCCGAGTTCCTTGACCGTAAAGTTCCCGCCAACTCTTTCCCCCTCGACGGCGTTTTCTCCTTCGACCACGTCGACTCAACAACTAACCTTCTCACCAGAATCTACCAACCTGCGTCTCTCCTTCATCAGACCCGTCACGGAACCCTCGAGCTAACCAAACCTCTCAGTACTACAGAGATCGTCCCTGTTCTCATTTTCTTCCATGGAGGCAGCTTCACTCATTCCTCCGCCAATAGTGCTATCTACGACACTTTCTGCCGACGCCTTGTCACCATTTGCGGTGTTGTTGTTGTCTCTGTTGATTACCGGAGATCCCCTGAGCATCGCTACCCTTGTGCTTACGACGATGGATGGAACGCTCTCAACTGGGTCAAGTCCAGAGTCTGGCTTCAGAGTGGTAAAGACTCCAATGTTTATGTTTATTTGGCTGGAGATAGCTCTGGAGGCAACATTGCTCACAATGTCGCTGTCAGAGCTACCAATGAAGGAGTCAAAGTGTTGGGGAACATTCTTCTTCATCCAATGTTTGGTGGACAGGAGAGGACTCAGTCTGAGAAGACCCTTGATGGCAAATACTTTGTGACTATACAAGATCGAGATTGGTATTGGAGGGCTTATCTACCGGAAGGTGAAGATAGAGATCATCCAGCATGTAATCCCTTTGGCCCGAGAGGTCAAAGCCTTAAAGGAGTCAACTTTCCAAAGAGTCTTGTTGTTGTCGCTGGTTTAGATCTTGTTCAAGATTGGCAATTAGCCTATGTGGATGGGCTTAAGAAGACTGGTCTTGAAGTCAATCTTTTGTATTTGAAACAAGCTACCATTGGCTTTTACTTCTTGCCTAACAATGATCACTTTCATTGTCTTATGGAAGAGTTGAATAAGTTTGTGCACTCCATAGAGGATTCTCAAAGCAAGTCAAGTCCTGTGCTTCTTACTCCTTAGCAACGACAATGTCTGGTCATGTTGCTGATATATACCACATGAAGAGTAGAAGAAGAAGACTAGAGGATCGGTTTGTTTTGCCTATCTATGATTGGGTTGTGTACAGTTTCCACAAGTGGTGTCTAGTGTTCAATAGCGTTTCTTTTGTGTTCCTTGGTCTCCGGAAGCATAATAAGTCTGTCTTTCTGTGAGGTCTTGGTTGCGCCTGGCGAGAGACCACTTCGGTTATCGGCATCTATCGTTTTAGGGCTATACCGGGGAATGGTACTTTGTTTGCGTACTAGTATGGGTAGGCTTTAGTTGGTTCTAGCTTAGAGTACAGAGGGTAAATTACAAGACAACTAACTTGTCTTCAACATGTTGTGAAAAAAACTAATCCTTGGTGAGGATTTGTATGTTTATATTAACTTTTGCTTTCTCATGCTATTAATAGAGTATGTCTTTGTGGTTGTAGTTTCTCACTTCCTTCTTGTTTTAGTTCATGCATTAAAAAGTTTTTGGCTACCAGAAGACAAATCTTTTATAACCCTTTTTTTTCCTTGTTAAGTCTCGCAACTTCGAACTCTCCAAGGAATTGCTCTATCTTTTCTCCAATTGTGAAAGAAACATAAAACAAAAAAAGAAATATCTAAAGGTCTAAGTGAAAACCCTAGGGAGACATGTGGCAATGGCGTTGGAGTGAAGTATAAAGAAAGAAAGAAGAGGAAATAAGTGTGAAAGAAGAGAAAAGACAAGTGTTGTGTGTGCATTTGTGGCAAAAGCTTCACAATGCCAAAACCAATCCCCCATCCACCCAAATGAGAAAAAAGCTTACACAACCAAAATTAATATATTAAATAATGATTGGACAAAAATGTCAAAATCATCTATCATTTTTCTTTATATTCCATTATTAATAGTTTTTGTTTTTCCTTGGCATCTTTTGCCTTATTGCCTCTTTTATGTGCATGTATTTTATTTAGTATTTTTGGAGTTTCCTTGTAGTGGTTATGAACTTTGGGAGGATCAACATGGACCCCCTCTTAGAGAAAACAATCTCTTTTGTCTACATATGTTTGTTTCTATATATTTTCTACATTTCTTTATAAATAGTAATTTTTTTATTATATACTTATTCTTGTGATGCCAAGTGGTAGGGACATTAAGGTTTGGAGAAAAAAAGGAAAAGCGTTTTTTTTTTCTTTTCTCTCTTTTGTTTAGTTGGTGCTCTTCTTTAAAATAATGATAGAAGATACAAATAACATTTTATATACAGGTAACTTCTTACTTTGAATATAATTTTTTTCCCCGATTAACATTTGACTTTTCTAGTCCTAACATCTTGCAAAATTTTGTAGTACTTTAATTTTTTAAAATTTTGTCAAAGTATTTATGACCAAACTTTTGGCTCATTGATGCGTGCGTGAAAACGACTCTCGTTTGTCTTGTAATGAAATTGTCTTGGCAATTACTCGGGGAAAGTGTCTTTCTTTTAATTTATTTGTGTGAATATTGTCTAATTATTTGGGCAATTATGTTCCGTGTTTGGAAAATATATTGCATTTGTGTAACAAAGGATCGCTCTCATATAGTTTTGTGGTCTTTAATTCTGACAAAAAAAATCTTAAATATGTTTGGTGATTTATCAACATCTTCTGATTTCTCCATAATTCATTAATTTGTCGTTTACACTAAGATTCTTTCTTTTGTCAATGGATTGGCTTTGTCGTTTGTAGACTATATTCAATGCTTTAGATCCAAAATTACAAATTTATTAAATAGTCATCATCTAACTAACATTTTTGAGCTTAAAGGTTTGGTTTGAGGAATCTTTAATTTATAATTTCAAAAGGGTATCAATAGCTTATGGGTGTTACTTTTTTTTCTCTGGTTCACATTAGATGTTACAGGCTGCGGTGCGTTTGGTAGTGAATTCGACTAACATATCCTATGTAAGGAGGTGTCGATCGTGTATGTGGGAGAGGAAACGAAATTAAAGAAGAGCAGTCTTTATTTTTTATATATAATCTCCAAATTAGTGGTAATTTTTTTGATAAACATTTACAAATATTAGTACATACAAAGAGAGATAAATGTATACACAGATATGTATATATTCTAATATATTTAAATCAATCAAACCATAATAACTCAACCCATATCGAATGATAGTTTATTTTTGTTTTTTTGTCGGTACATCATAAAGAAATACTAGAACATAAGAAAAATAAAATATTACCAAATTAAGAAAATAAATCCAATCCACACTTGACAACAAAATAACCTGATCATAGAAGAGAAAATCAAAGAGGTAAAGGGGAAATAACGAGACTATAAAATATGGGAAGAAGTTAAAGAGTAGAGCTACTCCGAATGGAAAGTGTATTAGATGTGCAGAGATTCATAGAAATGGAAGAAAAATAGAAAAAGAAAACGAAAGAGAAGAAAAGTAAAGAAGAGACAAAAGCATTGAACAACGATGCTTTTGTCTTTATTAGCCTATTAACCTAAACCCCTAGAGATTCAGACACGAACCTTATTCATCTCGAATATCTCAAACCCTAAAGACCATTAAACATCATCGCTCTCTTATCACTTTCGCATTCATCATCAACTCGTCATCATATGTATGTTTTCATTCACATGGAGTTAGTCCAGAATAATAGACTGCATGCCGTTTAACGGTCTAAACAAAGACAACTTGTAGTAACGTGTTTTCTTACAAAATGACATAGCAAAATTAGCATGCATGGCTCAGGAGTTATCACATATCGTTAAAACATTTTGGGTTTGCTTTTAGCGATTGCCATTTGTCGAGTGTCTCAAAAGATTCTTGTGGCCCGTATAATGGGCTTTAGAATATCGTTCTATAAGCCCATCAAATTAATGAACTGAGTATTATTTCCGGGAAAGAAATAACGTTTTATGCAATTACGACCCAATTAACTTTATAGTTTTTTAAAACTGATGGGGAATGACCCAATTCAATGTTTTCACCCTCTCAATTGCAGCCATTAGTTAATACTGTAGTAATGTTTAGAAACTAGTTTCAAAATTTTCGTAGAAAAATTCATGTAATATTTTTAAAAATCATTCGATGTGCTGCATGCGTATTTCCCAAAAATTAAAGTTAATATGATTTAAGATTTTGTTCACAATTACTGCCACCAGAAAAAGGACGGTGAGATTAATATTTTACAGGTGAAAAGATTTTTCCAAGACAAGGTTTAATTTGACCATGCGGACCAATTTACTTACAAGGTGTCATGGTTTACAAAAGCCCGTTAAATGAGTAAATCCTGATCTGTTTGCCACGCTGGCAAAACCTCTCGCAGAGGCCCCACCAAATACTATAAATCATTAAATCTCGTTTAAGGCCCAAAAAATGATGCAGAGTTGCGATCGTAGAGAGTAGAGAACAGGGAAGGACGAGCGGTTATGTTAATCATGACGTCATCCTCTACGATTCTCACCGGAGATATAGATGAAGAACACCGCACGTCGTCAATGGCAGAGGAAGACACGCCTACGCATTCCCATCGACGGCGCTGGAGCACTCCTGTTGATTCCGGCGGCGAACCTCTTCAAAGCTTATCCGTGAGCAGATCTCTAGAGATAAAATCAGACCACGAGAATCCCGACGACGAGTGCAGGGAACATAGAGGTGTGTGTGGAGTTATTCTTGACGAATATTTCTCGTGTTCTTCGAAAAATAACAGTTACAGTTTCTATCTAGGAGGGAAGATATCGCCGTGGGGACCGTATGGACCGCCGCTGCTGACGGAGTCGAGATCAAAGGCGCCGTCGCCGCGGAGAGGAAGAAGCGTGACGAGGAAGCGAGATCTGCCACCATTTTTGACGACACTGGATTGTAACGGACGGCCGAGATTTCATCACAGGAGAGTGAGAAGCGAAGGACGGTTAGAGATTGCCAGCGTGGCAGTAGATTCACCGGAGATCGTTAGTGTTCGTGGGAGAGAAGGACTAAGAATCGGAACAGTGAGAATCAGTCAACAAAACGACGTAGTAGAAGATGATAATGAAGATAAACAGAATCACTGATCTTCCTCTTAGAATTTTGATATTTTCAGCTAATTTTCCGGGGGGAAAAAACGACATTGTAGTCCGATGATCCGTTAGAAACAAGATAAGAAAAGGGAATTATGGGCTTTACTTATGAATATTAGGCCCATAATAATATTTTGTTGCAAAACAAACCTGGGCCTGAAGCCCAAATAATTCGCTCAAGCCGACGTGTTAATTTATGATTTGTCCGTCACAGTGATACATTAAAGCACAGGCTGTGCGGTTATCACACTGTTCGCAGGAAGACTTATTTGAGAGAGTTTTACTTTTGGGGGACACAAAGATTTGGAGAAAAAGTTTACTAAAAAAGAATCTGGGGAAGTAAGTGAGATGAAGGAAGAGGAGGAGATCGGAAAACCAGCGAAACCAAAAGCCAAGGTAGTCCCACAATGACTTACATATATTTCGCTTTCCATTTTCTAGGTTCCGTTCTTTGCGTTTTTCTTCTCTTTATTGTGTTAGATGCGAACCTTCTTATAATTCCGGTCAAAGTGCATGCGTTTTTCGTGTTCTTACTGTCTTTGGAGATCTCAGATCCCGTATTAGTAGTTACTATTGATGGAGGAAGTTATACAAGGCATAGAATTCTAGGTTATCAGTTTTGGGGTTCACGATTTTTTGGTGCTTGGAAGTAAATTGTTGGTAGTTAACTTTGAAATCTTTGGTCTTGCAAACTTTGAGTCAGTCTCGTGATGTGTCGTTGCTTTCAGTTATTGCTCTAAGAAAGCCTTGGTTCTTTTCTTTAACGCTTGCTGGAGTAGTGTCGCTCCTTATTCTTGCCTTACATTATATATTTCTTCTACGCTCACAAGTCTTGTGTGGGGTTGTTTCACTGAGACTTAATGGCAGAAAGATGTTGCTCCTGGGAGGTTGATTGATACCTATGCTGCACAGTGCGATAACTGTCACAAGTGGAGGGTGATTGATAGCCAGGAGGAATATGAAGATATCAGAAGTAAAATGCTCGAGGATCCTTTTAACTGTCAGAAGAAACAGGGCATGTCTTGTGAAGAGCCTGCTGATATTGACTACGATTCTTCTCGGACTTGGGTCATTGACAAGCCTGGTCTCCCCAAAACGCCTAAAGGTTTCAAGAGAAGCTTAGTTCTCAGAAAAGATTACTCTAAGATGGATACCTACTACTTTACTCCTACCGGGAAGAAGCTCAGGAGTCGCAATGAAATCGCTGCCTTCGTTGAAGCCAATCCGGAATTCAGGAACGCACCACTTGGAGACTTCAATTTCACTGTCCCCAAGGTCATGGAAGATACTGTTCCCCCTGATCCGAAGCTTGGCTCTCCTTTTCCAAGCACTACTACCACTACTTCAGAGAAGAGCAGTGTCAAGCAGAGCCATAACTAATATGTTCTCTTCTACCTTCTTTCTGCTCCCTAAAGCAATGCGTTTTGAGTCTTTATAGATTTGATGTTCTCTAAAACTGTTATGATATTAACATCTCTAAGCAAAAAAATATGATCTTTTGTCTCTTCTTTAACCGGAACTCAAATGTTAAATATTCTTTTAATTTGGATTCTTACACCAAAGAAACACACTTATTCCTTACAAGTCCCCTCGTAAAACATTAAGTAGAGGCTACAACTCCGGGAATTCTCTCATGGCAAATCCTCATGCACCTTATAGTGAGCGGTTCCTCTTGAAGAATACTGCACGATGTCTCACAGACTTCCTCGTTGGACATGAAGCATCCGGATATGCATTTTTTATAGGCCTCCGGTTCGGTGTAAGACAGGCATTTTCTGTTGCATTTTGTCTGCAAACCCTCATTAGCAACACCTTCTCCTCCTATGACCATCATCTCTGGTTTGGACTTGGTGCGAGGGCAAACGGCCATGCAATGTTGAAAGAGTCCTTCAAAGGGGTTGCAAAATGCCTCACAGAAGGGATTGTGTTCTTCTTCTTGTCGTCCACTTGTCTCTTTCTCTATCTCCATCATCAACAGTTCATTGCACTTATCTTCACACTCTTTCTTCTTGTTGTGGATATCATGTTTACAGTTGTGCTTGCACTGTTCCACCACCAAATCTTCTACTGCACTTGACACTGTTGCACTTTCCAACACCAGAATAGCCCAAATCAGTGAGATGACTACTACCTTTGCTTTTGTTGGTATCATGCCTCTAGTCATGTTTTATAGATGTAATAGGTTATGATGATAATTTTTGTGTTATACTATATAGAGGGGTTGGTTAGTGACATGCAAGATTCTACAGGTGTTACGGGTACGTGTAGGTCAAGATTCTCCTATCATCCACTTGGACATCATGCTTTAGCCTGTGCATAGACGTGTCCAAATCCAACATAAGGAAACTCCAAAAAAATAAAAAGAAGAGAGGAGACAAGTTCCAATGACTTCAATTGATCCTTGCATTGAATTTGAGATGGTTTAAGGCAGGTGTCTTTTTCTCTTCATTTGTCTAATGGGTTCATTCACACACAAAATAGTTTCAGTGGTTTTGCAAGCTATATGTATAATCTCAAATTAGGCAAGGAATAAACTTATCATGTCATGGATAATGTAATGAGAGGAATAATTTTCCTCTCATATCTGTTATAATTTCCTTAGCATGATTTGATTCCCAATCTGCTTATAAATCATGGTAAGTGCACAACGAACCTATACATCACTTTACGTGTCTTAGCTTTGAAAAGAGGTTCTTGATAATCACATAAATTTTGATATTATACAATAAAAAAAATATATTTCAGAATACAAATTATACATTCATGTAACATGAAGAATGGAGGAAGTATGTGTATCGTAAAATTGAATTGATGAAAAAGCTAGATAGGAGTCTTTAAGACATATATGAGGTGAAGAAAGAAAAGAGTCAAAACAGAGAGGTCATACACTCATCATGCATTTGGCTACAAGCCTTTTCGCATCTTCTCGAGTCTACTCTGAATGAAAGCATGTGATTTAGTGTTTATATCATTCAAAAGAGGCTTCGGCTGTGTCACACCACCAGCTCCAGTTTGAGCTACTGATCGCCTAACGTTTAGCTCACTCGCTAAGTTCTTCTTTGAGCCGTTACTACCATTAACCAGCATGATCACCCTATCTTTCTCCGAGCTTCTTGAGATATTGATGGGATTAGCGTTGTTATCCTCGGACTCTTCTCTTTGCTTGAAATAAATTGTGATATCAGACTTTGATTCTTTCTTGATCAGTTTCTTTGTCACAGACTTATCTTCCTTGTGACCCGCACCCGCCATGAGTTTAACGAACACCAACTTTAAAAGCCGCCGAAAAAACCCTCTCTTGTTGTCATCATCATTTGCTCTCTGCATCGTCTATTTGTTTACATGAATGTCTGATTATGGTGTTGGTTTATTATTATATGAAAAAATTAGTGGGATTATGGATTTCTTTTTCCGATTGCTTTGCTTTGATTCTACGCTTTGGGGGGAAATGTGATTGTCTTTGTCTTTTCTATATCTAAGGAAAACAGAATTTATCTAGTTTCTTCTTTCATAATACTCTTTTTTTGTTTTTTGGTCGCTTTTTTAACTAAAAAGAAATTTGCTTTTGTGCAAGTTTTTCTTCCGTTGGAGCTGGAGATTCGCTTCTTTATTGAAAGATGAAGCTCCCTTATCACTGTAAATTTCGGTTGAGTGGACGAAAACTTGTAAAGATTCTTTATACACTTACAAGACTTGTTGATCTATCTATAAAAGTACTTCTCACTTATGTTTTTCACTTTTGTTATTGTCACGTTTCAATTCGCGTGAATCACGTGTTTTGATGATAGCTGTTGACTTTAATTTTGACAAAATTCTCTCGACGAAAGAAAAAGTTGCTTGTCATTGAAACGTAAGCCCCGTTCAGTTAGTCCATAGAGGAAGAGGTGAATAACTGTCGAACGGCCATGATATCATCGGCGGAGAGACCACATAAGCTCCACACACGCGTCTCAGCAATTTGAATCTCTCCACCGCAAGATTCTCTCGTTACCGAGGCCGCATCTCTGCGGATAAGTGGCCCGGGGACTTTCCTGGGTCGGAACTTGGACAAGCCCATATGACCCATTCACTTCGTCCAGTGACAATTGTGTTTGGTTTTACTTTGCAGATGTATATATAGATACGTCATATTATTCTTATTACCGATGTGGGATGTTAACCTAAAACGTTTCATAGTATTATTAACTTTCGTTTTTTCTGGGTTGATGAAGTGAGGGATTTAATTTTAACTAGAGAAAAATTGGACTTTGAATTTTGATGGGTTGAGCCAGGCCCGTGCAATGATTTTTATTTGTTTTCTAGTCCTGAACGTTTCTAAAATAGCAAAATACATCCTATATTCTTTCTTATTAGCGAAATAAACCCAGATCTAGTATAATGTTGTAAAAACCATACCTCTTTTTTTTTTTTTGGTTTCAATGTGAAGAGCATAC
>Ga0041059_1003311_pt1 | contig 11121 bp, 7 predicted proteins | sample AraColnosormetaG_FD_56232 | JGI IMG/M metagenome (GOLD analysis project Ga0041059, IMG submission 56232) | Arabidopsis roots microbial communities from North Carolina, USA - Col MF nosort | ecosystem: Host-associated > Plants > Roots > Unclassified | place: USA: North Carolina | collected 2013-09-02 | reverse complement strand
TTTTTTTTTTTTTTTGGGCCTAGGCCTAGACACGGGTTATCTTCTTCTCATTAAATAGAATCATATTATACGAACTTGAATTAAATATTTGCATTCACATGTTTCATGATAGCTTTCCACCGATACATGGTGCTCATCCGGAGGTCTGACCGTAAATGGTACATTGGTGAGCACTGGAGGATACGGAGGAGGAGCCAACACCGCGAGGTACCTATCCAGCTGTGAAAACTGCAAGTGGGAAGAATACCCTCAGGCATTGGCCGCGAAGAGATGGTACTCAACGCAAGCAACTCTCCCTGACGGAAAGTTCTTCGTGATTGGTGGAAGAGACGCCTTGAACTACGAATACATTCCTGAGGAGGGACAAAACAACAGGAAGCTCTTTGACTCATTGCTCCTCAGGCAAACAGACGACCCGGAAGAAAACAACCTTTACCCTTTCGTCTGGCTTAACACCGACGGTAACCTCTTCATTTTCGCTAACAACCGATCCATCCTTCTAAGCCCCAAAACAAACCAAGTCATCAAGGAGTTCCCTCAGCTCCCAGGTGGTGCCCGTAACTACCCGGGATCAGGTTCTTCCGCACTCCTCCCCATCCAACTTTACGTGAAAAACCCCAAGGTCATCCCAGCCGAGGTTCTCGTCTGTGGTGGTTCCAAACAAGACGCGTATTACAAGGCTGGTAAAAAAATATACGAACCAGCACTACAAGACTGCGCCAGGATAAGGATCAACAGCGCAAAGCCACGATGGAAGACGGAGATGATGCCAACCCCACGAATCATGAGTGATACTGTCATCCTCCCTAACGGAGACATCCTTCTAGTCAACGGAGCTAAACGTGGTTGTTCAGGCTGGGGATATGGTAAAGACCCTGCCTTTGCTCCCCTCTTGTACAAGCCCCATGCTGCACGTGGCAAGCGTTTCAGACAGCTCAAGCCCACCACCATCCCACGTATGTACCACTCCAGCGCCATCATTCTTCCAGACGGTAAGGTTCTTGTCGGTGGCAGCAACACCAACGACGGTTACAAGTACAACGTTGAGTTCCCAACGGAGCTTCGCGTTGAGAAATTCTCCCCACCTTACCTCGACCCGGCTCTAGCCAACATAAGGCCAAAGATCGTCACCACCGGCACCCCAAAACAGGTCAAATACGGACAATTCTTCAACGTGAAGGTCGACCTTAAAGAAAAGGGAGCAACCAAGGGAAATCTCAAGGTTACCATGTTAGCCCCTGCCTTCACAACACACAGTATCTCAATGAACATGAGGATGCTCATCTTGGGTGTCAATAATGTCAAACCTGCTGGTGCCGGTTACGATATCCAGGCCGTTGCACCACCAAATGGAAACATCGCTCCACCGGGTTACTATCTTATCTTTGCCATCTACAAAGGTGTTCCCAGCACTGGAGAATGGATTCAGGTCGTCTAATGACGATAATTTTTACCCATTTTGTCTTATGACCGTAACATCTTAATATAAAACAATCACATAATATCAGTTTTTTTTTCCTTCTATATATATTGTTTATGCCACCATTAATGGATCCAAATTACTTGTGTTTTCTTTCACTTCTATAAACTTTTCCGTTCATGTAAACCTTTTCGGTGAGTTTTTATGACTAAATTTTGTATTGGAGAAATTCTTTTATTATTACTTTTGGCTCTATTCTTTCTTCACTAGTTCGGTTTTGCGTATAAATCATTCGATGCGTTCATTGCAAGTCACTGTTTGTTTCATTGACTAGTAATGTTAATTACCTTCGATAATATTGCAGAGAGTTAGCTAAAATTCTCAAAAGATGGTACACAAATAGTTCTTTCGCAAAATAGATCTCACAGAAACAGAGTCACGGTTTTACAAAATTCGAATTTCACAGAACACAAAGCCAAATTCCAAATACAATAAAGCTCGTACCTAACAAAGCAAGTCCGATTTGAGTTTCTTCCCCTAAAAGGATCCCAAAAGCGGCGGTTGCGGCAAAGGTTGTGGCGTTAGTCACCGGAACGGCAAGAGAGATGGGAGCGTGACTGAGAAGGGCGAAGAATGTGGCGGAGGCGGAGAGGTTTATGAGGAAAGGAATTGAGTATTGCCAGAAGAGGAGGAGATTGATCCAGTCGCGGAGAGCAATCATGATTTTGCGGCGGATCTGAAGAGGAGGAGAATGAGATTCTGTTGTCGAAGAAGACTTTGTTTTATCCCAGGCAAGAGCGCCACGACGGATCAGAGCATTGGTGGCTCCCCATACGAGCCCTACCGCCACCATCTTATCCATGTCTTCCTTCATCGCCGGTGGCTGATCCCGATTTGCCTTTTCCGTTGTTCTGTGTTTTAACCACTAAATGTTGAGTAAAGGAGATCAAAAAGAAGAATTATTTGGATATCCAGAACCGACCCGAACCCGAAAGGTACCGAACTAAACCCGATCCGAAAAATTTAAAAATCCAAATAACGGACCCGAATACCTGAATAGTCCGGATGGTAAACACAGATCAATGGTATTATCACAAACCACTAAATTACATGTCGTCATCAAATAATGTTTCATTACAATACTACTACACTACTAGTCATTATCAATGAGCTTCAAAATCCATTAGGAAACAATGTTGTAGATTAGACGTTACAATACAAAACACCAAAGAACAAAAATACCAAAATATTGTTACACACTGAATCACACTTCCTTCTTAGAAAAAACAACAGGAAGCAATAGTCAAAACAAGCAACAATCATGATCAAACACCAAGTCTCATGTCCAAATCCTAAAACCAATGCCTGCATTGTTATATATGTACATTCTCACACACTTTAACCTTCTTCTATTCTCTCTCTCTCACTCTCTTTGTGTTTTTCTTCTTCTATGCCCTGTTCTATTACCTTCTCTTTTCACTATCAGTGTCTGTCACTAGGGCTTCTCATGTTCTCTAACTTTGCTAGATATGAAAATTTCTTCGGTAGAGCTCTTGGAGACTTCATCATGGGCTTCTCCTTCTCCTGCTCAACTTTGTGGAAGAATTCTATATCACTCATTGAACTATGCTTCTTAGTATCAGATGACAATCTCCACCCTATGAAGTCTGATAGTTTCCTCGAGTTTGGTGTTTCCGCTGCAACCACCTTTTCAGTTTCCTCGTATTCTGATTCTGCCTCGCTTTCTGATCTTGTCTCTGCCTCTCCCATCAACTGTCTTTGAACTAGCCGATCGGCTTCAAGAACATCCTCTATTCTTGACATTATCTTTGAAGCAAGACTCTCTAGTACCCTTGAATAGCTCTCCAAAATCGCCTGTCCAACATCCTGTAAGATCAAATCACAACAAACTCTTACTCAGTCTCACTACATTTTTGTTGATGTTTGTTTAGTCTTTGTTATGTTATGTTACCTTGTTGTTTTTAATCTTGGAGACTTCAAGGGAGGATTGTGGGATCCCAGGAAATTGTTGTTTGAGCATAACCAAAATGGTCTCAGCTCGGACTTCGAAAAGCTCCCTCTTCTCTAAGCTAACAGTGGATCCCCACTGAGATTTCCCGTCTTTCTCTTTCTGGCACATCTTCCTCTTCCAGATCACCATGGAAGCTTCAATCCTGTTCTTTAGATCAAGTACTTTGTGTTCCGTTGACAAATCCAAGAAAGAGACAAAGTAGTCAGGATCAAAGCTCTCCTCTGTTATGCTCTTGTAAAGAAAATCTCCCAAGCTTGTCTTCCCATTCTACATAACCAACAGCCTCATCAGCTTCCTAGCTTAGTGGAAATTGTAAAGAAACAGAACACTTTTGAAGAAGAAGTAAGTAACCTTTGGAAGGGAATCAATGTAGTTTTCAGGAACGTGCATTTCAGACAATACATGAGCATTGATGGCCGTGGCGGCTTTAAGGACTTGAGCCACAGAATCTTTCTGATTCTGCAACCATCTACGTGATTCCTCAGACAAGCCATCTGTTGGAACCTTAACAACTGGTAACCACCAGTTCTCATCCCTCCTCCAATCTCCATTGTGATCTGCATCCTCCATATCTCTTGGCACATACCAAAAGTCTTTCTGATCCTTGAAGTTGTCCAAAGTTTCCTGCCAAATGAGTAATTGCATTAGTATGATAAATGGTCACAACTCATCTATTTTTGTTTGTTATATATATATATCATGATCATTTTATAATACATGCACTCCTATATGAAATTAATTAATGAGATGGTACTCTTGGTGTTATGACGTTTTCAGTTATATTTATCTTTATAATTTGCAAAGATGACTATGACTTGTAGTATATATAGTAGTTTGTCCTAGTGTCATGGATATTGTTGCAAACAAAATATTTTTGAAACGATGTGGTGTTTGATATAATATAATGGTTTAATTTTTCCCAAACGTTGAAACCGCGGTTGAAACAATCAAGTAGTAATTAAACTCACGAGAAGAACCGAGTCAAGTTTGCGTAAAGCTGGAATGTTCGTCAGCAAATCATCTCTTTGTTTTGTAACCATGATCTACAAAGGAGAAAATTAGGGTTAATAAGAAAAATCGTCACTAGTAGACTAGTAGTTGTTATATATGTACGTAATTAATGACTAACAGTTGCATGCATTCACCTCAGTGAATTGGCCATTTTTACCCATTTGTCTAGAAGGAACAAACTGGACAATGTGATCAATCACAGATAATAACCAACCCATTTCTTTCCTCCAATTCTCTTTTGTCTCCGGATACATAGGCTGCAATTTCATCTGCTCTCCAAACATCGAATCTGCATGCCAATACCAAAGCCACATTAATTAGTTTGTGACTTATTTTAACCATTCAAATCGTTATTAGACATTTAATGTTTTAATCATATTAGTAGTGTTAAAGGTTTACCAGCGAGTTTGGTGATGGCGTTTGACAAAGCTAACGCAGAGGTCTCCCCTGTCCCACCGCCTGACATGTCCTCTCCAAGAAGCAGTTTTGCGAATCTTTCCTTCATCACTTCCATGTCTGAAACAGATATCAATACAAAGATTATGTAAGGAATCCAACATAGAATAATATTAATTAAATAGTTATCAAAAATATATAAATATTAGTTAAAGAACTCATCTTTATACAACGATATTGGTAATTCTACTCTTACCAATTGATTTTCAGATCCAACCCATGCATCTTACACAAATGCAATCTAAATGCAATTCATTATGCTATATACAATACATCTAATGAAGATATTAATACATCTAATTCATTGTGGTTTTGGGATAACATTTTATTCGTTTATGTGGTTATCAAATTTAGCAATAATTAATTATTGCGGATCACATAATTTTTTTCCGTGCAATAATATCATTTTCCTGTCTATATATAATTTATAAAATGAGGACTTCTTATTTCGGTCAATATATATAAGCGGGTAATAAATGATTTAGAGATTCTACATTATCATTAATTGGAGCATTAATTAATTATTGGTGCAATGGATATATTTACGAAAATATGAAATGGATATTTTTTAGAAATTCTTTCACCTAAAGTTTTCTTTCTACCATTATATTATCTCGAAATAAAATTTTCATTTCCATTAAATTAAAATTTTGCCATTACCATTTACCAAATAAACTTGCACTAATATGTTACCTGATCTCCTATTTTGCTTGCCTCTACGAGTGGATGGTGCAGCATGTCCGGCGAGTTCGTGCTCGGGTGTATGCATGCCATCCCCACGAGAAGAGAAAGATGAATGTCCAGAGTTCCGACCATCGAACATCTTTCTAAAACTAAAAGATCTTGGCCAGCTTAGTTTACGTCCTAATGTCCGCACCATTCCCAATTTACTCCTCTCAATTTATATCTCTCCACACACTTTTTTATATTTCTCTCTTCTTTTTTCTTGTCTCAGATCGTATTATATAAAAGAAAACAAAGCAAATGAAATCCACAAAATGGAAGAGAAGAAAGCAAAAGAGACGTACAGATCAAGCAACTAGTCCTTTAGCTCTCCCTTGTCTCTGTTCTTTCACCACCGAATGAAACAAAACTACTTTATGTTCTGTACTTTTTTCTTTCCAGTTGTTTTATGTTTTTGTTTTTTAGTTGGTGCAAAATGAATGAAACAGAGAAATGTTGAAGTAGTTTTCTAGGGCTGGAGAGACAACGTGCGGTCCATGTTTTCAAAAAACAAACAAAAGATAAATAGTGGAAGGGCGGTTAAAGATACTCCGACTTTTCCTTAATTTATTTTATCTTTCATTTGTTTAGAATTTTACCTCACGCTGCTCAGGTTTTGATTCACTGGAACAATTTCGTGTAAGAAAATTGTTCGTTATTTGAACTAATCCACATTTCGTTAAATGAGCTTGTAAGAACATTTTCTAAATAAAATATGTCTACAAAAATGTGACTGGCTCAACCGATTAGAAAAATGATGTTTTAGAGTTACCCGCCGGACCGAGTTAGAATCCTATGTGCTATAAACTTGGAGAGGGATAATTTATGTTTTGTGGATCGTTATTGTTTAAGCCTGATCTCGAATTAAGTAAGACTATGGATCAAATATAGCTGGAATTTACAAACTTAATAACTTAAAAAGAGAGACAATCGAATTTTAAAATCAGATTTTGACTAATTCGTTAGTGCAACAGTAGCATGGAGGCATGTAACACGGCGACTCTTTACCAAGTCTAAACATTTCTGTTTATCCTACTAATTTAAAAGATTTGATTTCAATATCTTATAATACTGCTTTAATCGTTTAATCACGTCGTGTAATTTATCACTTTGAAAAGTGGTGTTTATGACCATTTTCTCATCCACTCACTGATGTATAAATATTGCATTGACATTTTTTTTTATCAAGCGGCTTAAACAAATGAGTCTACCTATAAATGGACACATTGAAACAAGTTTTCATTAAAGAAACAAAAGAAAACTAATTAAATACAAAAAACCATATAACCTCATTCCGTTTTACATTTTCTTATCTTTCATGTTCACTATATGTCCCTTACAATTCCAAACGATCGATTGCTTCATTTGAAAATTATGTTTATGTGATATTTTAAGAGATGGACCAATTAGAGAGTATTCCGACAAGTATTTTTTTTTCTAATACAAATCATACTTCTTCTTAGGTGTGCCAAACTTCCCAAAACTTATTTTTTTCCAGCGAGAACCAAACTATAAGGATCTCTCAGCAAATAAAATAACAGGACATTTGAAAATTCTGCAAAATAACAATTGTTGGTGGCAAATTAAAGTAACCAATATTTTCTTAGAAACGGTAGATCTCAATGTCACAATCCTCACTTTGGTTTTGGTTCAACCATCTTTAGTCAAAAGACATGAGGAAACATATGGTACCATCAGAAAAAAACCATAGTATATAAGCCAACAAAAACGGTGTTCTTTTTTTTTGTCCCATTTTATTTGTAGAAACAGCAAAAAAATGTATGGTCGCTAGTTTAGCCGAGGCGGGTCACTGCAGCATGCATAGCATCGGCAAGGTGAGGCACTGTCTTCGAACTTAGACCTGCCATGCTTATTCTCCTGCAATACAACAAAGTAACCCTTTTTCAATTTGAAGCTCAGAAAACTTACAAATCTGGTATTTTCTAATATCCTTTGCTTCATGCAACTATAATTTCACTAGCAAGAATATGATGTCATATCTCACTTTCTCAAAATATCAAAGCAACTATCTTGGTTCACATGCCTAAGAAGAACATAATGAAACCTGTGGATCTAGTTCTATATATATCTGGTTATTACTGCTAATACTCTTACAACTAAGAGAGTTTGGCGAAAGTATTTTAGGACCTCTTAGAAATACTTCATGTCATATATACTTATGGTTTTAGGCATAGCAGAAACCAAACTCACTCATATTCCTAAAATTATCGAAAAGAAAATATAAGTTGACTCACCCATCAGAGGTCATGTAAATGTGGAACTCTTTGGTCATGAATTCAACTTGCTCCTTGTTCAATCCAGTAAATGTAAACATCCCAATCTGTTTGATAATATGACTCCAGTCACCAGGTGTACCTGCAATCCAGACAACGTGTCAAGAACAAAAAACTGCAGAGTAATGATTCTGCAAACATGGAAAAGAAGATAAACAGAGTGAAAAATAAGAGAGGAAAGGAATTAATAATAAACCTCTAGCTTGTATAGCTTCAAATAACTGTTGGCGCATGCTCTTTATACGGTCAGCCATTTCTTTCAGCTCGATGGTCCAGTTGTTGTACATATCACTGCCAATATATACAAAGAAATTTTAGAAACTTAGAGCAGAACCTAATTCCATAGATATTCATTATAAGCTTGATAAAGCAAAGGAAAATGTTTGTGATATATGCATGATTCCATAGAAAAAGAAACTTGGCATAACCATTTCAACACAGCATAAACTATCAAATTACTGCGTATGGAAGATCAGTAGGGATCTCTCTTTCCACTTGCCTATTAATTTTTAATGTCAGCTTTCAATGTATACATATATCTTGTATGTAATAATCTAAAAATGTAATTTTACTATACTAACTCCGGTTTAAAGGTTCCTTCTCCAACATAATATATTCAAAGTAATTGTAAACTAAAGCATGATAATCATGTACCTGCTTTTTAGAATGGTGGCAACAATTGATGCTCCATGAATAGGGGGGCTCGAATACATGGGCCGCACAACAAGCTTCACCTGGCTCTCAACCTTACTAGCCACATCTGCTGACTTGCAGACCTTCACATTATATCACACAGATTAGATGCAATTTTTGAATACTGTATTCTTGTACTATCCATTAGATGAACTTTTTGACTAACCATAATGTCAAATGAATAGAAGCGAATAAGAAATTGAGAAGTTTGGTTCCTTACAATGCTAAGGGCACCAACACGCTCCCCATAAAGTCCCATATTTTTGGCGTAACTTTGAGCTATCAAGCATTCACCGCCATCAGCAACAAATGTACGGACAGATTGTGCATCTGTGTCAAGGCTACCACTAGCAAAACCCTGCAAAAGTGTTAGGAAAAATGAGTCAGGCTGCTATTTTTCTACATTAGATAAGATTCAAGCATACACTATAACGGGGTTCATTTGTTTGTAAACCACCATTGAATAAAGCAACAAAGCAAGACTTCCTTTATGAGTGCTACCTGATATGCACTATCAAAAAAGGGTAATAAGCTTTTAGATCTCATCAGCTGTCGAATCTGTTCCCACTGTTCAGAGGTTGGGTCAACTCCAGTGGGATTGTGTGCACATGCATGAAGTAAGACAATAGCTCCAGATGGTGCAGCGCCAAGATCCTCGAGCAAGCCTGTTTTTTTGGCATCAAAGGTCAATGTTTGTATCAAATGCCATTTTACTTTGACAGAGTGCAATCTTGAGATTTCTTTCCTTACTCAAATTTCAAACATAGAATTGTCAAAATACGATCATTAAACTTACAGAAATAATTTCATTGTGGTTATATCAAGGAAAACACAGGAAAAGTAGAGTAGATGGATAATCAAGCAATAACCATGACTAAATTAATGTCAGTGCAACCACATGAAGATGAAAACAAAAATTAATGGAAAGTTAAGAATCAACCTTTGAAGTCAAGACCACGGGTTGCAGGATCATAGTAGCGGAAATACTCCACAGACAAGCCTGCCAAGTTGAAAACTTTGGGATGGTTCCCCCAAGTTGGTTTTGGAATGTAAATGACACTCTGGAAGGATGAGAACCATAGTAAGCAACACTTGTTTGATTACATAATTCAATGACTGTCAAATATAATAAAAAACTAAATAGAGAGAAGTTTACTTGGTGGTAGTGTGTTTTGAGAAACTCAGCCCCAACTCTCAACGAACCAGTACCAGACAAGCACTGGACTGTAGTAACTCTACTTTCTGTAATCGCAGGACTGCCAACAAAACAAGAATATTTATAAAATATTAAACTTTATCAACTAAAGGGGATATTATGTCACAAGAGAAACAAAGCAAAACACAAATGAAAAGATAACAAATAAACAGTATAGATGATTACCTGTCAGCACCTAAGATGAGCTTGGCGCTTAACTTGTTAAAATCGGAAATACCAACAATGGGAATGTATTCCTTGACCCGAGACCTTAGAGAAGTAGAGAAAAGAATTTAGGCATTAGCAAAAAACAAGAATAAGAAGAGACAACTACACGAATTAGTGACAATGTTCTTCAACTCACGGATCGTTCACTAGCTGTTGCTCTGCCTTACGCACCACATCAAGAACAAGAGGCTTCCCTTCCTTTGAAAAAAAGAGAAACAAACTAATCAAAACCTGAGCTTTCAAAAACTGGCTAGTAGAAACAATTGATACCATAAAGTTGCTTAACAGTTTAAGCAGAAATCGAAAAATTACCTCAGTTCGGTAGGCACCGACACCCAAATTGATCTTAACAGGACTAGGATCATTGTTGTAAGCAACAGTTACCTGTTTTCAACAAATCATTAACTCTCAAAAACGTTACTAAAAACTAATAATCAAATCATTGATCACACAGACTAATAATATTCACTGTGCCAGTAGATCATCGAGAGTCATATGTCTTCTAATTCCCAGTAGCCAAATAAGAATCATATCCAAATCGAGTAAAACACAGAGAAATCAAATCCCAACTCTCTCCGATCAGACGGAAAAAAAGTAGAGACGCACTAAAATCAGATATAACCGTCATGATTTCGGATAACCGAGTGAGATCGAAGCAAAGACGGAATAAAAAATCAACTAAAACGCGAAAAAAGTAAGAGGAGATCAAACAGAGAAGCGACATACACCGAGAATAGGATCTTCGGGAGCACGAGCAACGTTAGAGAAGACGGAATCCATGACGAGACAAGGGATTGAAATTGCAGACAATGGATCTTGAAGAAGCAGAGGAGGAATAAGTTAAAAGAGAAGTCGTCTTTTTAATCTTGTTCACAAAGAGAGAGAGGTTTTGAGAATCAACTTTTAGCTGTGGGCGCCTATATTGCGATTTGGCAACTGTGGGCGATGCTTGAACTTGCCCAACAAGTCGAGAAATTTTATTTACATTTTTTTTTTATACGAGAAATATTCCAATTCCTTTTTTCTTTGTCTGACTTCTTTTTTTTTTTTTTTNNTTTTTTTTTTTTTT
>Ga0041059_1003310_pt1 | contig 11125 bp, 4 predicted proteins | sample AraColnosormetaG_FD_56232 | JGI IMG/M metagenome (GOLD analysis project Ga0041059, IMG submission 56232) | Arabidopsis roots microbial communities from North Carolina, USA - Col MF nosort | ecosystem: Host-associated > Plants > Roots > Unclassified | place: USA: North Carolina | collected 2013-09-02 | reverse complement strand
AAAAAAAAAATATATATATATATATATATTCGTGTTTTTTACTTGCGCAATTTGAGAAAACAAACGAAGTCTACAATTAAGCGAAATCACACATTGACACAAATTAAAAAATATTTCTTTTCTCGACCGAAAAAAGAAAATTATTTCACCAATATGGAAAATCTCCCCAAGTTCATTCTATTTTCTGTATCAAAGTTAACGAATAGACATATAAGCATTTTGTCACGTCGGTGGAGTATGAGTTTGGCACGTTTTGTTTCGTGCTCGTCCAACCATATGAAAACGTGGGAGGTAAACCACTCAACTAATAATATTATACCTTTAAAAAAACTATATTATAAATCCAGTTTGATGCTTATTTTATTAATCATTCTTCAAAGAAATAAAACTTAAATAGTGAAAATTATAACCGAAGTTGACTAGTTAGGAGGCATGCCATGGAATATTGGATACATACTCGGCATGGACAGTATTGAATATACAGGATAATGTAGATAACTATATTTTCTATAATTTATTTTGTGTCAACTATTTTTTCTATGATTCTGATGATTAATTGCATGACAATCAATCAAATTAATTATGCCTTCTTCTATATAACCATGCAAAACCAAAAAAAAAAAGATTATTTCGAAACGACATGAGAATCAAAAGAACTCATAAATCCTAATAGACATGAAATTATGTATACAGTTATAACATTGAAATATCTTAATACCTTACCTAAAAGATAACTAGATTAATAACCATAAAACCAATAATCATTAAGTCAATAACCCCATAATCTTATAAATGAAGTCAGTGACTATATGTTCATGTAAAAATGCGTAAGTTCATAGCTAGATGTCCCTTTTTTAGGAGCACATGGATTGACACATTAAACATTCATACCCGATTTCATGGAATTCTATTTGTCATTATCCTTTCCCAAAAACTTAGTTGTTTCTTAGTTATTAAACCTTGAAAAAAAATCAATTCAAAAATGAAAAATGACTTATATGTATGTCATTTTTGAAAACTAGACATCAAGCTATGAAAAGAGGAATCTATTTACCGAATAAAGGAGGAGGAATCTACATTCATATGTAGTGTTTTTGGTGACTGGATTGCAACCATACACTGAGCACAAGCTGTCACGTGTGATGTTGTGCTCGTAGCATAAACTATAAAGTATAAACCTAATTAAGCTTAAAGTTAAAAATAGTACAAGATTAAAAAGTAAACGTTTGTGAGAGTTGACTAACAGAACTATAGAAGACGCATGGGGTTGACTTCAAGCGGTCTGCAAACGGCATGAACAATGCATTCAAACGATAATATAAACCTTAATTCCAATATAGCCTTTTTCAAATTTAAAAACTCGAATGTTTACGAAACTATAACTTGATAAAACTGATTGAAATAAAATGTACTTACATTTTTTTAATAAAATATACTTAAATTTTTTAAATAAAATATACTTTAAAATATACTTAATTTTTTAAAATCATACTATGGATTTTAAACAAAATAAATTGTCACTGAGTCATATTTCTTTGGATAAAAGAACTTTACATAAGTGATTGGTACAATATAATAATATGCAAATTTAAGACATTTTATTAAGTTTATATTATCGTTTAAATGCATTTTCTATCAACTTAATAAAATCTAGCTAGGTACTTTCATAATTCTATCATTATTCCTTTTGAACGATTAATTACTTTATTTTCTCGTTTCACACTGGAAGCAAACGAGTAATCAAATAAAATTTCGTCATCATCGACAATAAATGGCATGAAAACAACCAGCACACATTACTATATAAACCGATTCATCTAGTAAGTCCAAAGTCACACAAACATTAAACAATCTAAACACACAACAATCCAAAAGAAAAAAGAAAAAAAAAAAAAATGGCTTCAAATTCAGCACTTCTCATGAAAACAATCTTCCTCGTACTCATTTTTGTCTCTTTTGCAATCTCTCCAGCAACTTCAACTGCGCCGGAAGAATGTGGAAGCGAGTCAGCGAACCCGTGCGTCAACAAAGCTAAAGCTTTGCCTCTCAAAGTCATAGCAATCTTCGTAATCCTCATTGCAAGCATGATTGGTGTTGGAGCTCCTCTCTTTAGCCGTAACGTTTCGTTCCTCCAACCAGACGGAAACATCTTCACTATCATTAAGTGTTTCGCCTCCGGGATCATCCTTGGAACCGGTTTTATGCACGTTTTACCTGATTCTTTCGAAATGTTGTCATCTATATGTCTTGAAGAGAACCCGTGGCATAAATTTCCTTTCTCCGGATTTCTCGCTATGTTATCGGGTCTAATCACTCTAGCCATTGACTCCATGGCCACGAGCCTATACACCAGCAAGAACGCAGTTGGTATCATGCCCCATGGTCATGGTCATGGTCACGGCCCCGCAAATGATGTTACCTTACCAATAAAAGAAGATGATTCGTCAAATGCACAGCTCTTGCGATACCGAGTCATTGCCATGGTTCGTACGCACATATATACATACCGAATATCATTGTATTTTAAATGACATATTACCGAATACATAGGTATATCTAACTTTCTACGGATATATAGGTCTTGGAACTTGGGATCATAGTTCACTCGGTGGTCATTGGATTATCTCTAGGAGCAACTAGTGACACTTGCACCATTAAAGGACTTATAGCAGCTCTTTGCTTCCATCAAATGTTCGAAGGCATGGGTCTTGGCGGTTGTATCCTCCAGGTAAATATACTTTAGATAAAAGAAAAAAAATTATCTTTAGCCAAATGTTGAAATTGTATATACAAATATGAAACATCTAATGTTTAAGATAATTTCAGGCTGAGTATACAAATATGAAGAAATTTGTTATGGCGTTCTTTTTCGCGGTAACAACACCATTCGGAATAGCGTTAGGGATCGCTCTATCAACTGTTTACCAAGATAATAGCCCAAAAGCTTTGATCACGGTTGGACTTCTAAATGCATGCTCCGCTGGATTGCTCATTTACATGGCACTCGTGGATCTTCTAGCTGCGGAGTTCATGGGACCTAAGCTTCAAGGTAGCATCAAAATGCAGTTCAAGTGTTTAATCGCGGCTCTTCTCGGGTGCGGTGGAATGTCGATTATCGCCAAATGGGCTTAACTAATACTCCAGATATTGCGGAATTGAAATCATGTGGATTTCATTATCGAACTAAAACCGTTTTAGGTTTACGTCTCGATTCTCTATCGGTTTTTTATCTTCTCTTACAAAAGATTTGCGTGGATCTATCACATTTTAAGGAACATGTCTTTTGGTAGATATGTAAATGTGATAGGCCCCACGATTCATAGTTTTCTTTTGTATCTTCCTTTATTTTGTCAAGGCAGTATAGTTCATATCGTGTAATGTTTTTGCATCTCATATAAATAAATAAAACTTTTGCTGCTTTTTCAAGATAAGTAAATTAAAGAAAAATATATATTATTTTACTTTGTAATCTATATTCGACAAATCTAAATACCAATAATTGGAACTTTAATCACAATCACGTAGTCTATAAATATACTTACTAGCTTGGCAATATTGTCAATCACTTGCATATCGTCCCATACTGCTTTAAATCTCAAATTTATTTTTGAGTATTACTAGGCATTGATATCCTTGTAGTTGATTTAAGTATATAATTTAAACAAGTTCTCTAACCGGGTTCTGTTGATAAAATCAATATGTCTACCAATTGAACCAATACCAATAAATTTTAGTCTTCGCTTGAAACTAAAGTCAAAGTTCGAACAAACAAAATCAGATACATAGTCGAAGTTTATAAACTTTATATGCAGATTCAGTCGATTTCCAAAAGCGCTGGTTTTACTTGGAAAATGTATATCTATCGACCCATTTATGAAGGCTCACTTGATTTGGGTACGGGCATTACTTTCAGCCCAATTATGTGTCCTTCTAACAAAAAACTTATCTCCACTCACCTAACTCTATCTTATTAGTGAGAAGGCATCCTACATTGAGATAACAGCTCGGATTGGTGAAGAGAAGAACCAAACTCGAGCTGTGATCTCAATGTAGGATGCCTTCTCACTAATATATCTCTCTATTTAATCTATGTATCTGTTTTACATTGGTCACTAAACTATGTAACGTACCATTTTCATATAAATATGGTTCTCGTGAACCATATTGTCGCTTCTCCAATTATAACATTTCCATGCTCTGGATTGAATCACATAGGACATGAACATAAGCCTCTTGTACATTGATGTTCCTCTTTCTTAATTTGTCATCCTCTTCATGACTATGAGTATGATCATGACCATTGAAGGAAGTGAAGAAAATACATCATTCATCAGTGAAGCAGTATGTTTATAGCTTAGTTATAAGCATTTTAGAGTCTCAAAACTTCACAATATTGTGCTTTAACTTTAACATTTTCCAAATTTATGCTGTAATATATGTATCGTTTTTGGGTGACCTACATCTCGAAAAATATTGAAGTTTAACTGTAGATTCACTTTAATTTTACTTGGTTATCTCATTCTTCTTCTAATGGAGTTACTTAGCCCCCATTCCCCAACATGGTCACCTCATTTAGGTTAATTTATAAAGTTTGAGGTGTCACAATATGAATGGATTTACATAATTCAGTATTCTTTTAATTAAGATGCTGGTGGGATAAAGAGGAACAATATTATCAAGGCTGATTTGTTCATACTTCATACTCATGCAGTCATATAGCTAGGATATTTCCATGGCTCTTCTCACTGTTTTCTTTTGTAGGATATTTTCTCTGACTTATGTTTTCGTCAAAATGTAGGTTTACGGTAGAAAAGTCCTATCAAAATTTCCGTTCTAAGAGTTGTAAGATTTCATCATTTGCATGATTTTTTTTGTAGTGTGCTAGTTCATAAACAAAACCAAAATCCAACAAATTATAGCCACTCTTTATGTACCGTTACATTTTCATCCAAATCCAACTAAATGTTTTGATAAACTCAAACTAAAATATCTATTATTATTGTTATTGACTTGTTTCTAATCTAAATTTGATTTGGGAAAATAAATAAGATACTGGATTGAGACATGGTAATCGTTTCTTGGACGCGTTCATTGTAACTCGTGAATTCATCACATCGTCGTATTCATCGTTTTGTCTATACATGCAACGCACATGATATGACCCAATCTAATATATTTATTGCACGACAACAATAATGACTATGCAATATTTTTAGTCGGATGGAGAAATATGATTCTTTTTTATTCATATATCTTGTGGACGGTTGGAATACACGTAAGATGCTTCTGTTTTCAAACCCCTCTCGAGAGTTCGAATGTCATGTAATAATAGTTACATATAAAGTACTGCCAAAATTAACAAATCTTTACTATGAAAGTAGGACTTTCATTAAAATTCAATAATTCTTTCCAAAAATATTTTGCAAAATGAATGGAGCATGAGGAAGGGCCAAGGAAGAAGAGAACCTACGATTTTGGAAGAATATCACCCATTCACTTTACATGTCTTGTCCTGAGATTCTATTGTTTTTTTCTTCGGATATCCTGTCTATAAATAATTTAGGATCTTGAATTTTCATCTCCGAAATCGCCATGTGAAAAATATACATATATATTATATATATTAACTAAGAACTAATGTACAATTATACAAATTCTTATCAACATATCTTAAATAGACGAGGTTAGTTCCAAGGTTGAAATGGCTCTTTCGTCCCTATTATAAGACAAAATTAAGTTTTCTTTTCTACGATTCGTCATTTAGTTTTCTTATCGATTGTAGCACTGTGTTTGCGTCTATGTTTCTACGTATGATGAATCACTAATTGGCCGATACTCAATTTTTATAGATGTTGGATGTAAATTACGATAAGTATTTTTGACTTTTCTCAAGATCAGTGATTAGATGAGCAATTAATGTAAAGAAATTTGCTATTGAAACCCATTTAAGAAGTCGGCGCAATATAGAGGCTCGTGGTCATGAAATCAGTGGATAGAGTGCTAGACCCGATAACATAACGATATATTCGCTAAAAAAAGTTTGTGCAGCCACTTATCTTCGTTTTGATATCTTGAAAAATAATCCTCAGAACAAACAAATTTCAGTTCAAATGATATATGGTAATGTTACGGGTCTAGTCACTCTAGCCATTAACTTCATGGCTACGAAAGTAATTTCACAATTTTCCGAAAATTCTGTATGTGATCATTTTTGAAACTGGTTTTACCTGATTCTTTTGATATGTTGTTGTCGGGTGCTTTGTAATATCGATCTTCTCGTATGATTGCCTCCTCTTGTCTTTCTAGTTTTTTTTTCTTATGGAATCTATCACATTATACATGTCTTGTGGTAGATTTGTAATGGGATTGGTCACACGATGTCATAGTATTCCTATGTTCCTTTTTTCTCTCCAAGGTATCTTGCCGTGTAATATTTTTCCATCTCTCAAATCTAGAGTACTAATAATTAAGAAATCTAAAGCCTAATAGATAGTGTATGGACCGACAAAAAATAATAGATAGTGTATGGAAGTATCCGAACAGCCCATTTGAGAAGCCAGCCCTTTTACGGAATCACTTCTTCTAGTATTTGGTTGTTATTCGGATAATCGGATCTTCTAATTCATGCTAGGTTTGGTAATGGTACGACGATAATGTTTGATATTATTCTAAAATAAACGATAACTATCCTTTAAAATAATATCTAAGACTTTAGAAACGCTTTATAGATTTTTATAGTCCCCACAAATAATAACAACCATGATTTTTTCTGATATCTAAAATTATAAGAGTATTTCGCATCAGAAAAAAAAAAAGAATACAATCCAAATATACTTATGAATTGTTGGAAGTAAATTTTTTAGACAAAGCTCCAATTAGTCACAAACATTATCTTTGCAACAATCACTAACTAATTTATTTTTTCTTATTCCCTTGTCCAAACTCGTATAAAGTATAAACAAATTAAAAGATAGGGTTAGGTGAATATAACATAAAACTTTGGGCGAGGGTAAGTAACTACGTAATGTAGGGGCATGGCCAAAAGGAAAAAAATAAGTATGGGTAAGAACGAAGACATGGAAAAATGTGAATTCAAACTCTCTCTTTAATTAATTTCTGTACGAATCATCGCAGAGTCGTACCATTTTCATTTTCGCCACTATTTCGTTTCGTGCCATTTGATCCAAATAATTCTAAGACATAAATTAAACTAAATTATTGGATAGAGACATGGTAACGTTTCTTGGACGCAATCATCGTAACTCGTGAATTCACACATCGTATTCATCGTTCTAATTTCGTCGTTTATAGAATTAATATAGGATATAATTTTAAAAATCCATTTTAGTGGGGGTATTTTATTTTGTCTAGACATGCACTGCACATGACATGATCCGAATATGAAATATTTATTACACGACAACTATAATGACTATGAACTGAAAATGTCGTTGAGACAATCGAATTCAGACTATTTCTTTTTCTTTTATCATAATTTATTTTAGTTTCGATAGCGAAGTATGATTCTTCTGGTTGAATATAGTTGCGGGGTTGGAAAGATAAAGGATACTTCCAAATTGCAATAGTATATATCCATAGACCATTTTTATACCTTTTTCAATTTATATCGACGCTATGATAATCTTTAAAAGGTGGTAGATAATTCAAACTCATGTGATCGACTTTGAGAATAAGCAACCAAACAACGGTGCAACTTAAAAAGAACTCTGGAATATTTACTTTTCAAAACATTTTCGAATCACTTTAAATTCATTTATATGATTTATTCTTTCTTTTTTTCCCACACATAATGAGAGGAGGAGCCTTTAAATTCTCTTCGACAAATTATTTCGTCTTTCTTTTTTGCAATTTTCAGTCTTGGATTCCATTTAAGTCGTAAGAAAATCAAGAGTTAACCAAAAACTAATTTATATGTACTTACAAAAAGAAAAGAATCAATTTGCTATTTCTTTTGCGAATATAATCCTAAGGAAACAAAAAAAATATAAATTAAATTGTAACGAACAAAAAAAAAAGATGGTCAAGAAGACATGTTAACATGCACACTAGCGTTCATGACCATATCGCAAACCGGACAAGTCCGTAACAAAGCCGAACCACCACAAACCGTACACAAACACAAATGACGACATGGTAACACCAACACACTCGCTTCTCTCTCACCGCACCGTTTACAACCACCACCAACCGCCGTTACCGCTTCACCACCACCATCACCGCAACAACTTCCACAACTCGATTCCGCATCGTCTTCTACAACGGCTGAAGCGGTTGGAAACGTTTCGAGTTGAGCAAGAACTTGGTCTAGGTTTGTTCGAAGAGTATTAGCGTTTGCTTCGTTGGTTTGAGCGATATCACGCCAAATCTGATTTTCGACGTAAAGACTCTTCACCCTCTCTTGTAAAACCCAGTTTAGGTTTCGAATCCGTACGATTTCATCGTCTTTCTCTTTTAGTTTCTTGGCTATAACGTTTTGAACCGCAGACGCTAACATCCGCGTTTGCGTTTGTTGCCTTGCTTCAATCTCTATTCTTAGCTTCTCCGTTTGCTGAGCTACGAACCTATCGATCTCTGACTGTTGTTGGTTTTGAATCTGAGATACGAGTTCAACGTTTATCAACGACGGTGATGATGAGTCAAACGCTACGGACCTCCGTTTAACCGGAGCGTTTGAGTCTGAGAATTGAAAATCTCGCTGGCGTTTTGTAGACAGAGGAGGAACAGTGAAATTGTAACTGAGACCACTTTCTGCTTTGTTGAAGTTGGCTTTCGCAGCTAAAGGCTCAACGGCGAAAGATTCTCCGGTTATTAACGGAACTTCACCGCCGGTAAACTCAAACTCGCCGTGGTTCATGTTTTCTTGAAATTTAACACAATCTCTGCAAATAACAAAAATAAAAAAGATTAGAGGAAAATAAAAACAGAGGAAGTTTGTTTGTGAGAAGAATATAAAAATGAGATTTTTACCTGTTTGGTGATATAAACTGAGAGAAAATGTTCATGTGATGAGCTTGAACAGCCATTGTTGTTGAAAAAAGCTCCTAGAGATTCTGAAACAAAGAGAGAGAGAAGAGGGAGGAGTTGTGGCGACTGGTGAAGAAATCTATGGGATTGGCTTTTATTTAAGGGAGAGAAAAAAGTCAATATTTTTTTAATTTTCTATAAATACATATTTATTACTTTTACTATTTAAATATTTTAGATATTTAGAATAATTATGAATTCAAATTAGATATTGACTTTCATGGTATATTACCAATTGTGTTTAGTAATTAAAGTTTTTGTAAATTAAATGTTAGTAAAATACAGTTGATTTTTGTAAAAGGAAAAAGAAAAAGAAACAACCAATTTTATGAACTTAAAAGGAATATAATCTAGAGAAATATAAAATATACTAAGTTTTTATTCAACAATATATACTATCTTTCTTGAAGTTTGCAAATATTGGGACGTGTAAAAAGTTTTTTTTTTGTAATATTTCTTTCTTATTTATTGATGCACTCATGCATGTTTCCTTAGCAACATCCACATAAACATATGCAAGCTTGACTAGTCAAAGAGCCATTATAAAATCAATAAATTTTTTTTTGCTAATATGTTAATGATATTAGCATAAACTATTCGATTTTTTCTTTTGTTGAAAAAACTATTAGATTTTATGTTCTTGTCCATCCTTTTTTGTATTATTTCTAAAATTTAAAGATGCAAATCCTATAAAAAAAGGTGCAAAGCTGTTTTTTCCTTAAATGCATTTTTAAAAATGTGTAAAGCTGTCTTTCCTAATAAAATTTTTATGTTAGTTCACTGTATTCTCTTCTGTAAAAAGATTCCAAATTAACCTCTCTTTAGTCAACCCATATTTTTCTTATTAACTTTTCCTTATTTTGTGATTACTGTAATTAAATTTCATATCAAAAGATAGTATTAAATATGCATACTCTTCATTTCTTCAGTTTTATTTTATTTAAAATTTAAACCATTCCCATGATTTTAATTTTACAAACTATAAAGTTACTCTCGTAATTTTATTCAATGTGGCAAAGCTCCGCTTTATATCTGCCATGTCATCTTCCACCGTGGCATATTTGGGACTTGTGATTTACTTTTCTAAATTTTCCGTGAGCTATCTTAAGATCATGTAGCGGTGCATTGTATTAAACGAAATGGCACAAAACAATAATTTAACCATTGTAAATACATTTCTAAAGTTAATATGTTTCTTAATTTTGTTTTGTCGTAACTGGTTAAGTTGCACGTGAGAAGCGTGTGGGGCCATGATGTGAAGATTGAGGCCACGTCTAAGTGGGACCAAGAAAAACTTTCTGTTTCATTTCTTCGTGAAATTTTCAATAAATTAATAATTGTTTAGAAATAAATAAAAAAGATTTATTGTTTCGGTACCACCAATTTTGTTTGCTTCTTGAATTGTCGTCTGGTCGCTTTTTAATTTTTAATTAGTAATTTCCGTATTAAAGAAAAAAAAAGGAAAGAGAAAATCGGAATCATTCGATAATGTTATATAGTACGGACAAGTAGGTCTTGTCATAAAAGTGTGATTTCCTCGGTGTGGGACAGGTCGACCACACCAAACGAATAGTCTTTTTCTTTTCCTTATTTTCGTTTTCATGCCTCTCTCTATTTTTTTTTATTGTTAATCGATTTTTTATCCACTAAACAAACATTATCATGATGCGTATCTAATGTTGTTCATACCAATTTTTACATAGTAACTTGAGCACAAAAGAGTTAATCGATTATTTTTGTTATAGTTATTGAAAAAACACATATATATTTATTAGGGCTAGACATAAGTACTCGTTACTCGTCTTATATTCGCTACTTGATTCGTATTCGCCTTGAAAAAACAAATGCTCGTTTTTAACAAGGCAAGTAACAAGTAGTATAATTTAGATACTTGCAAGTACAAATCAAGTAACAAGTAATGAAAAAAAACTAATACTCGACTCGTTTGACTCGATACTCGTCATTATTTTACCATTTTCTATACATATATTGTATTGTTTTAGTGTTAGACACATTTTAAAACTATATTAGAAGTAAAGTAAATTTTAAATAAGTAAAAAATATGATAAATAAAATAATA
>Ga0041059_1003309_pt1 | contig 11125 bp, 10 predicted proteins | sample AraColnosormetaG_FD_56232 | JGI IMG/M metagenome (GOLD analysis project Ga0041059, IMG submission 56232) | Arabidopsis roots microbial communities from North Carolina, USA - Col MF nosort | ecosystem: Host-associated > Plants > Roots > Unclassified | place: USA: North Carolina | collected... | reverse complement strand
GCTTTGGCGCATACAATTGGACATGTTGAAGCGATAGTGAGTATGTCTAAAGTAGTAGTGTCCTTCACACACACATCATCAAAAGCAGTGAGGCAGCCTTTAGCGTCCTTGTCTCAAGCCTCTTCTTGGGCGAGTCATTCCCTCTACATGTTTACCTCTCCCTCTTACCCATTATTTGAGGATGTGCTCTTGCTGCTGTTATGGAGCTCAACTTCAATATGATAGGTACTTAACAACATCCTATTGATACCTTAAGAAGCTAATGCAATTCAATGAAATGTTTTGAGATGTTGATATACGGGTGTTTCTTGGGGGTTTTCAGGGTTTATGGGGGCAATGATATCGAATTTGGCGTTTGTGTTTCGTAACATATTCTCAAAGAAGGGAATGAAGGGGAAGTCAGTGAGTGTGATGAATTACTATGCTTGCTTATCTATGATGTCTCTTCTCATTGTTACTCCTTTCGCCAATTCTGTGGAAGGTCCCCAAATGTGGGCTGATGGTTGGCAAAACGATGTCTCTAAATCGGACCAAACTTTGTCTAGTAAGTTTATATTGATGTTGTACAATACAAAAGAGACAAAAAAAATTCGAAGAAGTTGATTTAAAACCTTGTAAGGTATTTGATTCTAAATGTTTGAATTCAGGTGGGTAGTGGCACATAGTGTTTTCTACCATTTGTATAATCAAGTCTCATACATGTCTCTCGACTAGATTTCACCACTGACATTTAGCGCTGGAAACACAATGAAGCGGATCTCATTCCTCGTTGCCTCTATCATCATCTTCCAAACCCTCTTAAACATGTCAATGCCCTGGGTGCTGCCATCGCGATTCTTGGAACTTTCATTTATTCTCAGGTAAAAAATAGAGTGAAGAAAAATCATATTCTGCTTGTTCTTTGTCTAGGAATGCTTGAACCTTTAGTGATAACTCTATGAATTGGCCAATGTGGTATCGCATTTTGAATTCAATCTTGAACTTAAAGCTCTTCGATTCCTGAGCTGATGATGTTCTTTTGTTCGTTTTGAATCTTTGAGCATGCTAAGGAGTGAGGAAGTTGGAGGATAAAAGATAATTCCTGTGAAGATCTCAAGAGGCTTATGTAATCGTAGGATATGTGCAAATGGAGTTGGAAGATCAAACACCTTAAAATCTTTGTCTACTTCTACATGATTGTATAATATATACTTTACCTTCTTCCAGTAAAATCTAAAGTTCAACTAGTTGACTAATCTAATAAAGTTGATGATACGAGACCTACTAATATATCATATTTTCTTTTTCTTGGAATGTTTATTATAAGCTTCCTTATTCTTTTCATTGGAAGTTTGCTCGTTTTTGTTCTTCTTCTTATGTGTCTTGGTGAAGTGATGAGCTGACTCGTGGGTCAATATGGCTAATTTATTGTGGAGTTGCTATACAAATTTCTGGCAGGCCCACAATTTCTCAAATATATGTTGAGTTACGATCGTGATCTCCCAGTTTCGAAACAAGCAATGTTCACAAATGTTTTAAACTGCAATCAGGGTTAGTACTAGCAACACAATCAACGATGGAAGGAAGATGAATAGCGTGTGATTCCTCTGTTTTCCTATGTTTTGGCTTGCTCTGTTTTCGTCAGGGTTTATGTCTATCATTTTCGTACATTGTTGAATATTATAGCATCACACCATCTATAGATTCTTAACAAGCAACTTTAGAAAATCTTTTAAAATATTATATAAAACAAAATATGAATTAAAAAAGTTTAAAAAAAAAACTCTTAAAAGAGAAAAAATAGGTTTTAATTAAGAGATTTTTGATACACTTTTTCTTTTGTTAAAAGCCCTCTAATATTTCATTATTATTTTGTATATCAAAAATGTTAAGAATTCTATCAAAGCCTATAATCATTGAACGTTTTATTTTTTGTCAATCAAAGCCTTTGTATATAGTCCTTTGAACGTTATTTTCATGAATATAGTTCTTCGTATAACAATAAAAGTAGGCGAATTCTGATTTTCTCGGAACGAATCATTGTAAATTGGGGACGTATCCAGTGCCACGTACCTTACAAACATTAATTTTGACATGCTACATGTAAAATACAATACTATAATAAATTGAGTTTATTTTATAAGATCTCGCTGTATTTTTACAGTGACTTGAAAAGTAAAGTGAAAGTTAAAATAAATAAAAAAAGGAAATTGAGCCAATAAAGACATTAACAATTGGCCAACCAACCTCCACCCGTCTCTGTTAATTCTACAGAGAGTAATTAAGACTCAGAGGCTTCTGTCTATCTGACTATCTATATTGTCTAAGATATGGGTTTTGCCAATATTCGAATAGTGAATGTTTCAGTATTTGAACATTTGTTGGAATCGGTTACTCATAGTAACTTTTAAGTTTTGTAATTAGCTATCGTCGATAACTTTAAATTCATACTTCCTCTTAAAGATTCATGTTTTAGACTTTTGTATTCTTTCACAAAATTGCATGTTATAAGTTTCCGATGTAAATTTAATTTTTGTTACTATGAAAAATAAAAGATAATTTTTTAATTTTTAACGATTAACTTCTATCATCATTCTTTGCAATTAATTATCTTCTTTAAATAGGAACTTCACTAGGATAGATCAAATAAACAGAGAAATAAAGTAGCTTCTATATTTGTGTTTATTTTCTTCTCAAAAAGCTAAACCCTTAACTAAACAACAAAAAAGTCTATAGCTAAGAAGAAGACTTGACGCTTGCAAATGTAAGACAAAATAATTATGCATCCCCTTAATTAATGTTGCCGAAGAAAATATGCGATGCCTAATGTGTCCCCTATGAACACATACCTTAAAATATATCATTATGGAAACTGGAATTTAACTAGATCAATATTTCACAAAAAAAAAAAACCCAGATCTTTAATACTGTCATACTGAAAATTAAGTATACTACTGTAATTAGGCTAAAATCTAATTATATAGTAGTAAAACATATACCAATTATATACAGTATGAAGTAAATGCACACAGATGACAGATGGTTGGTGAGACCAATTACTAGTTGACAGATTCACTTCAGTACCCATACATATACTTTCTCTATATAAGAACCCTAAATCTCTATTCACTCTAAACTTGTTCAAAACTCTGACTAACATTCTTCTTCACTTATCTCCCATCTTTCTCTCTTCAATAATAATAAACATGGATCTCACCGACGTAATCATATTCTTGTTCGCTCTCTATTTCATCAACCTATGGTGGCGCCGGTACTTTTCCGCCGGAAGCAGCCAGTGTAGCTTGAACATTCCACCGGGACCAAAAGGATGGCCACTAGTCGGAAACCTACTCCAAGTCATATTCCAACGTCGCCATTTCGTCTTCTTAATGCGTGACCTACGTAAAAAGTATGGTCCAATATTCACCATGCAGATGGGACAACGTACGATGATTATCATCACGGACGAAAAACTCATCCACGAGGCACTAGTCCAACGCGGCCCTACATTCGCTTCCCGGCCTCCGGACTCGCCGATCCGGCTCATGTTTAGTGTTGGGAAATGCGCTATAAACTCGGCGGAGTACGGATCTTTGTGGAGGACTCTGAGGAGGAACTTTGTGACAGAGCTAGTGACCGCGCCGAGAGTGAAGCAGTGCTCGTGGATAAGGAGTTGGGCTATGCAGAATCATATGAAGAGGATTAAAACGGAGAATGTTGAGAAAGGTTTCGTGGAGGTTATGAGCCAATGTAGGCTAACGATTTGTAGTATCTTGATCTGTCTTTGTTTCGGTGCCAAGATCAGCGAGGAAAAGATTAAGAACATTGAGAATGTTCTTAAGGACGTTATGCTTATAACTTCTCCGACGTTACCTGACTTTTTGCCGGTTTTCACTCCGTTGTTTCGGCGTCAAGTTAGAGAAGCTAGAGAGCTGAGGAAGACGCAGCTCGAGTGTCTCGTGCCGTTGATAAGAAACCGTCGTAAGTTCGTTGATGCAAAGGAGAATCCTAACGAAGAGATGGTTAGTCCGATTGGTGCAGCTTATGTGGATTCTTTGTTTCGTTTGAACTTGATCGAGAGAGGTGGTGAGCTTGGAGATGAAGAGATTGTGACTTTGTGCTCGGAGATTGTCTCTGCCGGTACGGACACGAGTGCAACGACGCTTGAATGGGCGTTATTTCATCTAGTGACTGACCAAAACATTCAAGAGAAGTTATATGAGGAAGTTGTTGGAGTTGTTGGCAAAAACGGCGTCGTTGAAGAGGATGACGTGGCGAAAATGCCTTATTTAGAAGCCATCGTGAAAGAGACTCTCCGACGACATCCTCCGGGACATTTTCTTCTCTCTCACGCCGCCGTGAAAGACACGGAGCTAGGAGGGTATGATATTCCGGCAGGGGCGTATGTGGAAATTTACACTGCTTGGGTTACTGAGAACCCGGATATTTGGTCGGATCCTGGTAAGTTTCGACCCGAGAGGTTTTTAACCGGTGGGGACGGGGTTGATGCTGACTGGACGGGGACACGTGGTGTTACAATGTTGCCTTTTGGTGCGGGTCGTAGGATCTGCCCGGCTTGGTCTTTAGGGATTCTGCACATCAACTTGATGCTTGCAAGGATGATCCATTCGTTTAAATGGATCCCGGTTCCGGATTCTCCACCCGACCCGACTGAGACGTACGCCTTCACGGTCGTTATGAAAAATTCTCTCAAAGCGCAAATCAGGTCAAGGACCTAACGGATATGTTTAGTTTTTGTAAGCGTGTGGGGTAATTAAAAGTTATAATTCCTTAGTACGTCACATTAATCTTTGCTATTTTTAATGTTGTTTATGTCTATCTTTATCTATTCTCAAGGAGTGTAAAATATATATAATCATATGCAGTTTCTGTTCCTTCATGTGTTTGTACTTTGTAGGTATAATTGTTCATCAATTACTTTAAGTATTAATGCCACAATAGTATATAGTTGTAGATATTTGTGTGGACAGTCTAGTCAAGTCTAGTCAAAAGCGATTTAATATTTAGATTCTATTTTCGATTTATTTCAATTATAAGTATATCTTGTACCACGACGAAATGTGGGTAAATCTGACGCAGACGTATTCAAATTTAAATGAACTTGTCAGTAGTAAGGTGGACATTTAAATTCCACCCCAAGTATGTTGGGGCTAGCTAGCCAAGTAGTACGGTGAACAACATTAACTTCGATCAAAAGAAAATTTTTTCTTTATCAGAAAAATAAAACATACTTCTTAAACCGTAATGTATGTACACTGTCACTAATATTCGTTAAAAATACATATATAATTTTACAATGAAACAAACGAAAAGTAAATAAAAAATAGATATATCATTGCGAGAAGTTGAAATTATTTTTTGGCCACCGACAAGGCGACAACTACAGTAAACTTAAAAGATGAATTCTTACTTATCATATGTGAATCACTCGCTTCAATTATTAGTTGTCCTTATAAAGAAACTACTATATGTTTGTAAGATCTAGATTATAATATGATAAACGAACAAATAATAGTAGGTCAACCGATTAACTTAAAATTGCAAAACATTCACACCGAGTGTCCGAGTCACTGACCATTAAAAAAGTCATCTTATGTTTTAGAAAATTAAGGAATGATGGATCTAAAGTTTCTAAATATGAATGTACAAAAACGAAGGTGAAAAGTAAGTGAAGTTTGTGTGTTGGCCTCACTTGGTGAATGAGTAGCAGTGAATTTCTAACCTTCCAAGCCTGTCATTGGGCCAACCGTGCATTAATTTTAGGGCAAAATCATATGCCAAAGATAAACCTTTTTTTTTTTTCTTACCGACAAGTCTTTGATTCTTTCACTTAATTTTATATGTACGAGAGTTTGTTTTTTCTTTTCATATGTGTTTTTGTTTTATTTTAAAAGTAGTAATTTTGGTTCAATATTAACAACAGTTCTGAAATATTAAGTCTTAAGAAAAGCAAATCCCATTTCATAATATGAATATATCAAAGTAAATTCCCTTAACCTTTAACCATGCCACATTTAGCTTGACTTACATAGGCAAACATAGGTGATAAAATGGAAACATTGTTTCTTTCCTTTTTTAACAATAATTAAATTTTGAAAAATGGTCGGCCCTAAATGTTTGAAATTTCAGAAAGTTGTTTTTTTTTTGGTTCAAGAAGAAACTTATTTAATACATGGTGGGCAGAAATGTCTAGACCTTGAATGAACTCAGAATTTTACAATTAAAATTCTGATCAAGGACATCGAGACCCACATCGGCTATCTTCTTGGTCTCGGTGCAAGATCTATAGATAATATTATACTCATCATAAGTTTACTTTTTTTTGTAACATCTGATTTTGCTAATAAACTTGCGTCGCATTGTCTGTGTTTATTTATCATAAATTATATATATTTTAAAAACATTTCAGAATCATATATTTCCAAAATTACACGAATTTTTTTGTTTGAATAGAAAATTCATTAATAAGTTATAATCGAAGAAGAAATTAATTTGTAAGAAAGTGATTCTGAACAAAAAAAAAATAGACAGTGAGATATGTGGATCTTTGGATTTATATTGGACCTAAACCAGATAAATGGGCTTTAACATTTCAGTTTTGCTTCTACCTGCGAAGTCCGTAGAGGCAAAGACTATATAAAGTATGAACAATACATCGCCTTTTTTTTTTTTTTGAAGTCTAAAACCCCCCTCAAAAATCAGACGACGACAGCGTTGGAGCTTTCCTTTGATATGATAGAGGATATACTCTCATGGGTTTCATCTAGATCTCTTCCACGATTAAAATCCATCTGCAAACCTTGGGAAACCCTAATCACAGATTCAAGATTCATGAAGAAGCACTTGTAACACATGCGTGGCCGTGAGCAACAATTCACTGTCTTCAACAACGTTTCCAGTTCCGAAGTTTCTAACAACTTGTCTGGTTCCACAGATTCTTGTGTCGGTATCGATTTCGACGAACTCGAAAACCCTTGTTTGAATTTGCAGGTTTTTCAACCAATTTCGACATTAAATTGTTTGGTACAGAACATGTATCATTGTGATGATTTATTGTTATGAGAACCAAAAAACTTTAGTGGGTTGTTGTTGATGAAAGCTTTAATGGGTTCTTAGAGTTACCAGATTCTAGTGTGTGTTTGAGAGGAACTCCTTATTGGTTAGGTTATCTAAATGGTGTACCTTATGGGACGATACAGAGTTTCGATTTCTATAAACAGAGATTTAAGTCTTTGTTTCTTACTCCTTCATGCGTTGTGTCTGAGAAGTTGGAGAATTCTCTTTCTTTAGGGGTTTTCAGAGGAGATCGACTTTCGTTGTTACATAAGTCCCGAGTAACAAGTAAGATACACTTGTGGGTGATGAAGAAGCATTGGAGTAGGTTGATGACAGTTGGTCTACCTGAATTTCCCATGTGTCCGAAGTATTCAAGTTACTTCATTGAGAATCATGGTAAAATTGTGCTATCTATTCATCACTTAGGGTCTATTAGTATCTACATTGTTGGAGAGGATCAAGAATGTCAAAAAGTTAAATATTCTTCTATGGATCGTTCAGTTGGTGGTTCTGGTTGCTACTATGTTCCGAGCTTGCTTCCGGTTCCCGGTTTTCTCTAGGCGGGAAGAAGAAAGGTCAGGTTATGACTATGGAAACAAAAAGAAAGATTGACTCAAAGAATGATGTCATGGTTTTTCTTGTTGTTGTTGGGTTTTGTCACTACATTTGAAACTGTGTTATTTTAACTTTTTAACGAAGAAAGAGTATGCAGCTTTCATCGAGACTGTTTGTCCTTCATGCGGTAGTACCCCTGCGTGTTGTAGTTCCACAGTTTCTTGTGTGGGTATTGATTTCCACAAACCTGAAAAATCTGGTTGGATATTGCAGTTTTCAAAAGCTAATTCCTTGGCGGTCAATATTTCTCATTGTGACGGTCTATTGACCATTCTGTGGATGTGGACGGTCTTGGATACATTTATAACCAATCATCAAGTCATTATGATTACCAAGTGGTAAGTTTTTGTTGTGATGTCAGAATTAAAGATCCATCATATCATTATCAAAAGAAAAGAAAAGATTCATCAAATCTTGAAGTCTATACATTCAAATCTGATTCTTGGAAGGTTGTTGATGAAAACCTTTTTTGGGATCTATGGATTACCATTGTCAAGTGTGTGTTTGCGAGGATCTCCTTATTGGCTAGGTTACAATAAGAATGATAATCAACTCATGTAGATACAGATTTGATTTCGTAAAAGAGAGATTTGAGTCCTTGTTTCTTCCTCCTCAAGCCATTGGGTCATGTAATTTGGAAACGTGTCATTCTTTAGGGATTTTCAGAGGAAATCAACTTTCTTTGTTACTTGAATGCCACGAAACAGGTAAGTTACACTTATGGGTGATAAAGAAGCAGAAAAAAAGCATGTCAACAAAAAACCATGTTTATTAATTGAAGGATTATTTCTTTCTTACAACTCTTCTTATTCCTTGCACACACAAGAAGAAGAAAAAAAAAACTCTTCTTATTAGTGAATTTCATAATAGGGTAAAAGAAACATTTCATGCAACGGAAGATGGAAATGCAATGAGAGGGTTCTTGCGACAAACATCGAGACCAAAATCTTCAGCTAGATCAGGTTGATCCCCATTTGGTCCAGGATCGACACTCCAGTCAAATCGGCCTACAAGGTTGGCCAATGTAACCTCTACCAAACCCATAGCAAGATTTATCCCGGGACAAATTCTTCTACCTGATCCGAATGGGATGTATTTCAAATCTTGTCCATGATAATCCAAAGTTGAATCTAAGTGTCTCTCTGGTTTGAATTCTTCTGCATCCGGTCCCCATATCGCGGGGTCTCTATGGATTGACCAAGCATTGATTAACACCTGGAAATGTTTCCATTACAAGTTTAGCCAAATCGTTTGTTATATATATTGGAATAAGATGATGGTCAATTATTCAATTGTTATAATTGAATACCTCGGTCCCTGCGGCTATGTCATATCCCTTTACTTTAACATCTTCAGTTAATAGTCTGGGAAGTATTAGTGGAAGAGGAGGATGCACCCGAAACACCTCTTTAATCACTGCTTTCAAGTATCTCATATTTTCAACTTCTTTTTCTTTTATGTATGAACCATGTGGCCTAATGGTTGACCGAATCTCGTTTTGGAGTTTCTTCATACACTCTGGATTTCTGATCAGCTCCGTCATTATCCATTCTAGTAGAGTTGAACTTGTTGAAATACCTCCTATAAACATATCCTGATATCAAGTCATGAAAAGTTGCATGTCATTACTCAAACTTGAAAACTCTAGGTTAGTTATCAATGAATTAGCTTATAATGATCCTACCAAGATCATAAATTTTATGTCGTTTCTTTGAACTTTGAATCCATTATTCTTTTCTTTTTCGATTGATAACAGTATATTGACGAAATCCGCTTTATGTTCGCCCGCCTCTAAATGTTCTTGCACCACTTTTTCCATAAGATCACTATACGCTCGACTCACTTCCACAATCTTAGAATTGAAACCGTTGATCCTGTCTATCCATGCCAAAGCCGGGACATAGTCCCCGATTGGGAACTCGCGTAAAAGCTCCATGATCTGCCTCACTCGCTTCTTGAGACCCCCTGCGGTTTCGTCCTCCCAATATTTTTTCCCCAAGGAAACTCTACTCGTGACATCACTTGTTAGAGTAACAAAGAGTTCACTCAGATTTTCTGCTGAAGAAGAACAACTTGCTTTCTCTAGCTTCTCCATCATTGCATTTACCTCTTCCTCTCTTACCTTCTCAAAGGATGCAACCATTTTGTTGGTGAGTAGATTGAGAATGCAGACACTCTTCATCCAAAGCCACAACAAAAAATCATTATCAGTTGATTAAAGGATATATATACTATATATGAGAATTTGTGGTACATATATATGTGTGGGTGCAAGTTATAAAAAAGATAAATATACATATATATGAAAGAGGGCTTAGTAATGAAATACCTTCATCTGTCTCCAATATTCTCCATAGGGACCAAAAACCACATCACGCCCACCATTCATAAGTCCATGAACGGCTTTTGATTTCGGGCGGTTGGCAAACTTAAGATCGTGTGTTTTCAATATCTCATGAGCTGCTTCGCTGGAGGAGACTACGAGTATGGGGACACGGCCAAAATGAAGCAGCATCAGTGGGCCATACCTGAGGCTGAGGGAGTGGAGGGAGCGGTGAGGGTGGAGGCTGAGCTGGTGGAGGTTTCCAATCACTGGAATTCGCCATGGAGATGGTGGTAAGTTCACTTTTTTGGCGGTTCGTTTGAGGAATTTTTTAAGTAAGAGAAGGGTTAAGAGGGTCGTTAAGCACAGAGAAACCATCAATGTCATTTCCATTTCTTGAATATTGCTCATGTATGAAAATGAAAGTGTATGATTTGTGATTTTTAACTCATCTTCTGCTGGTTATTTATAGGGTTTATTGGAGCGTGAATAGTTTGATTGCATAATTGTGTACGTTGAAAAGTAAAAAATACTTGAAACAAAAAATATTTGAAACGTGAAAAATATTATAGTCAGTTTTCTGTAACTATATCTAGTCGTCTCTTTTGAACAACTTGTCCTTGCATTTTGGGTTTATTGGAACTAGTTCTACTTGTTATTTAATAGGGTTTATTGGAACTCATCGTTTTTTGTGAACAAACAAAGCATGAATAGTGAGAAATTGTCCATAGTATGATTCCTATAGTCAGTGGCTATCGTCAGTGGCTACTTTTCAAATAGGAATTGTCCATACGTTGAAGAGTAAAAAAGTACTATAGTCAGTGGCTCAGTGCCAGTGGGCAACTATATCTAGTCGTCTTTTTTGAACAACTAATCCTTGCATTTTGGTCATTTCATTTCTTCATTTTATTCTCTGCTCTTACCTTAGCTTGTTGGGCCTGAGGCCTTTTCTGATTTTTGCTCTGGATTATTTCTTTTGTGTTTGGGCTTGTAGCCGTCATAAGCCATTCGGCCTTGCAATTACCCCTTTTTAATGGGGAAAAAAAATGTTTGTGTACGTTAGTAATATATAACACTACAGTTATTTTTTGTTAATTNATATTTAACTGTTACGACAAAAAAAAAAAAAAA
>Ga0041059_1003308_pt1 | contig 11132 bp, 9 predicted proteins | sample AraColnosormetaG_FD_56232 | JGI IMG/M metagenome (GOLD analysis project Ga0041059, IMG submission 56232) | Arabidopsis roots microbial communities from North Carolina, USA - Col MF nosort | ecosystem: Host-associated > Plants > Roots > Unclassified | place: USA: North Carolina | collected 2013-09-02 | reverse complement strand
CATCATTTAGCTTAGTGATCACTCATTGTTTCATATCATTTTGCACCACATTTAGCTTATTTTGCACACTTAGGCATTTAGGATCACTTTGCATACATATTACATGTTTTGGTGTGTTTTCAGGTGCACAAGGAGTTTACAAAGGCAATCACTCGATCCTCTACTCTATCAAACCAAGAGGGAAGCAGCAGCGCAAACCACTCGACCAAACACTTTATCAAGGCAGCTATGGAGGAAGCAGCAGACAACCACTCGACCCTTTTACTCGATCCTCTACTCGACCAAATACTCGATCAAGGGCAACCCATTTTACAAGACTTGTTGATCGTGCAAAGCGCCTTCGGATCGTCCTCATTTCCCACTCAACCAGACAGCTGAACATAAGAAGAGGAGAGGAAGAAGCAACTACTCGACCAATTGATCACTCGGAGCATGGAAGCAAAGGCGTAGACTTTGTAGCACCCTCTTTACTCGATCCCCAAGATCTTCAAGTCTCTTGTCTTCTAGTGAATCTAGGGTTTTCGAGATTTTAGTATAAATAGGTTCTTTGGGGTTTGTCCAAAGAACCAAGCTTTTATTCTGTAGTTTTTCTTTGTGTTTTAGAATCTTGAAATATTAATTACTCTTAATCTATTTAGTTGTTGTATTTAGTTCTTTGAGCAAAGTTGTTTATCTTGTTTAGATATACATTTATGGGTTTGTGTGTTGATTATGTTGCTTGAGTAGTGATTAAAGTTCTTGAGGATGGATAGATTAGGGTAATCTCTAGGATAGTCAGGTGGTTAAGATTAGGTTATATCCCTTCTGGATTCGTTGGCCTTAATGCTTATTTCACTCAGTTTAGACTGGAATTCGACCCAAAAGACGTTCAAATCGATGCCTGATCTAGGAATTCTAGAGATTTGTAGATTCTATCCCAAGAGATTGGATGTTTAGACTACTTAATGACTTTTGATAGATTGTTCCTTAAAGCATGCTTTGCTATGTTTCATCAACGAGAGTTGAGATTAGGAACTGGTAAAGTTATGAGGATCATTGTCACGAGAGTGGATTGATCTGGTTTTGAATCTATTGTCTAGGGTATTTGCCTTTCGCCTGTTAGCCACCTGATGAACCCTAGAGTTGCCCTTATCAATGAATTCATCCTTAGGACTTCTATTCTTCTTAGATTTATTTGTATTCACCCCTTGATTGCACTTTTATTTACCTGTTATTTCATTCACCTGTTGAGTTACCTGTTATTTCATTCACCTGTTGAGTTACCTGTTTTTGCATTTTATTTCTTAAATTTGTTACATGTTGGTTCCACTCGACCCAATGATCGAGTAGGGCACTTAAGTTCTCACTTTTGTTGTTTGAATCCTTTAGGATTGTTACTAGAATCCCACCATCATTATAACATGGCTTGACTTAGTTGCTTCTATACACATCTTGATTGCTAGCAATAACAGTGGACTGGTTTGACACCCCCTATAGCTGCATCGACATGTTAGTGTTTAAGGAGAAATTGAACTAAACATCACATTCACCATAGTTAGGCCTAAAAATCTAACTATCAATTTGACGTCGTTGCTAATTCATTGTTGCATGGTTACATTCAAGATACCAGAAAAAGTTAAGATCAAGTTCTTTTACATTACTCAAGTTACTAACTCATCTTTTCGTCTGCTTGTTTTTGTGGTATAGGTACTAATATTTGTGCATGCACACTCGGTCCAAAGGATCTGCACACCTACTACCTTTCAAAGACAGAATTGACAGACTAGCTCGTGAGTTATAAGAAACAAAAGCAAAGGAAGACTGTGATCAACAAAGACCAGCTCCTACGGATCAACAGAAAAGAGGAGTTGAGATACAAGACCCACCTAATGTTGATCAACCAAGAAACATTGGTGCTGGTGATGTCCCAAGGAATCATCACCAAAGACAAGGAATAGTGCCACCACCTGTTCAGAACAACAACTTTGAAATCAATAGTGGTCTCATCTCCATGATCCAAGGAAACAAATTTCATGGTTTTCCCATGGTAGACCTCTTGGACCATCTTGACAGTTTTGATAGGCTCTTTAGCCTTACCAAGATCAGTGGTGTCACTGAAGATGGGTTTAAACTAAAACTATTTCCCTTCTCTTTGGGAGACAAGGCACACCACTAGGAGAAGACTCTGCCTCTAGACTCCATCAATTCATGGGATGATTGTAAGAAAGCTTTTCTTGCCAAGTTCTTCTCTAATGCTCGCACAGCTAGATTGAGGAACGCGATCTCAGGCTTCACCGAGAAAAACGATGAAACTTTTGTGAAGCTTGGGAGAGGTTTAAAGGATACACCACTCAGTACCCCCATCACAGTTTTAAGAGAGCTTCCATATTGAGCACACTCTACAGAGGAGCTTTACCAAAGATCCGCATACTGCTCGACACTGCTTCCAATGGAAACTTCATGAACAAGGATGTAGAAGAAGTATGGGAGTTAGTCGAAAATCTGGCAAAATCTCATGGATGCTACAATGAGGATTATGATCTCTCAGTGAGAGGAACTGGAGAAACTGAAGATAGACAAAAGAAGGATATCAAGGCCCTCAATGAAAAGCTAGACAAACTCTTATTGACTCAGCAGAAGCAGATACGCTACATTACTGATGAAGAGCACTTCCAAATGCAAGAAGGGGGGAATGATCAAACTGAAGAGATCAGCTATATTCAAAACTAAGAAGGGTTCAACAAGGGCTACAACAACTACAAGCCCAACCCAAACCTCTCATACAGAAGCACTATGTAGCCAACCCCCAAGATCAAGTGTATCCCCCGCAACAGAATCAGTCTAAGCCTTTTTGTTCAATACAACCAAGGTTATGCCTCTAAGCAGCAGTTCAATGGAGGATACCAACAGCCAAATCAACCACCAGGGTTCACTCAACAACCAAAGCAGACAGCAGGAGCACAAGATCCTGACACAAAGCAGATGCTTCAACAAATCATTCACGGTCAAACTACTGGCGCTGTAGTTCTGGAAAAACGATTGGCTTAGATAAATAGTAAAGTTGATTGTTCCTACAATGAGCTAAGAAGCAAATATGAGGATCTAATATCCAAGATGATATACAAGGAAAGCCAAGCTGCTTCCAATACGTCCTCCAAGTATCCAGGGCCACATTCAGGAAAAGCCATTCACAACCCTAAAGAATATGCACATGCAGTTACACTTCGCAGTGGCAAGAAACTGCTCAATAATCAGACCAAAGAGAGATCACTAAGGATAGTGAACTTCAAGAAGGGGAGGATCCACATAAAAACGAAGTTCAAATTGATGAACCAACTAAACTTGATCAGCCTTCAGCTTCACTCGACCCTCTACTCGATCGAGCAAAGCTAACTTTTGAAGAAAGAAAAGATGCGGTTGTAGAAAAGAATAAAGAAATTCGCTCCGCCACCCTACAAACCGACGGTGCCTTTCCCTGGAAGATTCAAGAAGGAATTAACAAAGAAATACAAAAGCCCTTTTTGATAAGCAACTAAAGGAGATTGAATTAAGAATGCCATTAATGGATGCCTTCATGCTCATTCCACACTCACACAAGTACCTCAAAGATCTGATTATGGATAGAATCAAGGAAGTGCAAGGAATTGTGGTAATAGGCTATGAATGCAGTTCTATCATCTAGAAAGGCATAATACCAAGGAAGTTGGGAGATCTTGGATCCTTCACCCTACCTTGCTTAGTAGGACCTTTATCTTTCAGTAAATGTCTATGTGATTTTGGGTGCCTCAATCAGTCTTATACCCCTATCCGTAGCAAGAAGACTGGGTTTCAGTAAGTACAAGTCATGCAGCATCCAACTGATATTAGCCGATAGATTAGTCAGAATCCCCCATGGAGTCCTGGAAGACCTACCTGTCAAAGTCGGATCAATAGAAATCCCCACACTTTTCATAATACTGGAGATGGATGAGGAGCCAAAGGACCCATTAATCCTAAGAAGACGATTACTGGCAACTGCAAGAGCTATTATCGATGTCAAAAAGGGAAAGATCGACCTAAACCTCGGAAAGGAGATGAAGATGACCTTCGATATCAACAAAGCTATGAAGAAACCAATAATTAATGGACAAGTCGTTTGGATCAAAGAATTGGATAGATTGGTCGACGTATTACTGGAAGAGCTTACGGAGAAAGATTACTTGGCAAGTGCCTTAACCAAGGCTCCAAAGGTTGACCGTAAGCCTCTTCCAAAAGGTCCAAGGTACGCGTTTCTTGGTCCAAATGATACCTACCCTGTCATTATCAACAATGGATTAAGTGATGAACAAGTGCATCAATTGTTAAATGAGCTTAGAAAGTATAGGAAAGCAATTGGGTATTCATTAGCTGATATTAAAGGAATTTCACGTACTTTATGTACTCATAGGATCCACCTCGAAAATGAATCATATACTAGTGTTGAACCACATAGGAGATTAAATCCGAATTTGAAAGATGTAGTTAAAAAGGAAATTCTTAAATTACTTGATGTTGATATCATCTACCCAATTTCCGATAGTACCCAATTTCCAGAGAAGCATGACTTCAATATTCTCGGATTTCATTGAGGAGATAATGGAGGTTGATATATCCTTATTTTCACTGATTTCTTCTATGTTTTAGGTATATGATTATGAGTCTTTATGTTATTTCTCGAGTCTTTTTAGTGTTTTTTCAGGTATCTTATGCATTGGGACAACAATGGAGATAAGGAGACATTTTGGAGGAAGAGATAAAGGAAAGGAAGCTAAGGACGAATTTGGATTCAGAAATCAGCGAGGAGTGTCGATCGACACCAGTTTCGGCCCAACAAAGTCCTAGACGCTTTCGAGTTTACAGAAGAGAAAAATTGCCCCAAAAGACTTCCCTATTTGCATTATTGGTCCCTGGACGTTTTATAGGGTCTTTATATTGTTTTTAGACCTAGTTTTCATTATTATCACGTTTTATCATCAAGTTCTTATCAAGCTTTTTGAAAACCCTGTTACTGAGAGACATAAGCTATTCAACGAGTGTTTTCAGAGATTGATTCAGATCTTAATACAGTGAAGAGATCCTTTCTTTCCCTTAATCTATTTGTTGTGTTTATGTTTTCATACCCAAATATGTTGTTTGCTTCAATCAATATGTCTGAGTAATCTGCTTGTTAGGAATAGTGTTTCTCATTAGGGATTCATATGGTTTAGTAGATTGCCCCCTTGCTACATTATCTATAGAATTCTTCATCTTTAATTATGCTTAATGCTAGATCTAGAGTAATTAACTAGATCTTGAATCTAGACAATAGATATGCCCGCCATAGGTATCTGTAGTTAGATCGATTATTTGATGAGCCTGGTTTTTAGGTGTGTAATAAAAATTGGCCTAACTACTACGGTAAACAATCGAACTCGTTAAGAATGCTTATTTAGGTTGATAATGCCTCGGCTTCTCCGGTTATTCTTAGCTATAGATATAGGGAGTTTCGCAGAACGCGACCGGTTATTCCATAATTAGAGTTTGAGTTTAAGAATGGTTCGATAACAACCTAGCTTTCATTAGATCTACTAACCAATAGCTTTCTGAGAATACCATGTTCCTAGCTCTTTATTTAATCGTTTACAACACAATCATCCTGCTGTCTTTTACCTTGTTTTCTTATTATTTCAATCATACCCTGCTAGCTTAATCTCGATATTCTACTCACTGTTTGGACAAAAGAGCTCCATGAATTCGATCCTTAAATACTGCAATTGATCTCTTATTTGAGAGAATAGTTCTAGGTAATTTGAACCTTATCAGAGGTATTTATGGACGATATCTCAGTTTATGGGTCCTCTTTCTCCTCATGTTTGTTAAACTTGTACATGGTTCTAGAAAGGTGTGAGGAAACCAATTTGGTACTCAACTGGGAAAAGTGTCATTTCATGGTCCAGGAAGGAATTATGCTGGGCACAAGATTTTTGGTAAAGGAATCGAGGTCGACAAAGCCAAAATCGATGTCATAATTCAGCTGCAACCCCCTAAGACGTATAAGGATATCAGAAGCTTCCTATGACAGGCAGGATTCTACAGGAGATTCATAAAAGACTTTTCAAAGATTGTTCAACCTCTCACTCGACTTCTTTGCAAGGAAACTAAGTTCAATTTCAATGAAGACTGCCTTAAAGCTTTCCATTCGATAAAAGAAGCGTTGGTGTCTGCTCCCATCGTTCAAGCACCTAACTGGGACTATCCATTTGATATTATGTGTGATGCATCCGATTGTGCAGTTGGAGCAGTACTGGGCCAAAGGATTGATGGCAAGCTTCACATCATCTACTACGCCAGTAAAACAATAGACGAAGCTCAGACAAGATATGCTACAACAAAAACGGAGCTTTTAACTGTAGTTTTTGCCTTTGAGAATTTTGAAGTTATTTGGTTGGTTCTAAGGTGAAAGTCTACACCAATCTTGTCGCTCTAAGGAACATTTACGCCAAGAAGGAAACCAAGTCATGACTTCTAAGGTGGATACAACTACTACATGAATTTGATATGGAAATCACTGATAAGAAAGGAGTTGAAAAAGGAGTTGTAGATCATCTCTCTAGAATGAGGATTGAGGATTCAATCCCGATATATGACACTATGCTAGAGGAACAGCTGATGTTCTAAGACGTTGTTAACAAAAACATTAACACAAAAGACATACTTGATAGAGCATATGCAGTTGAAGAAGAAAAATTGTCCTGGTATGCAGATTTAGTTAACTATTTAGTGACTGGTGATATATCCCTATTTTTAATGTTTAAACTATGTTTTAGGTATAGGTTTTAGAGTCTATTTGTTATTTCTAGAGTCTTTTATAGTCTTTTTCAGGTCTTTACATGTTTGGGATTCATTTGGAGATAAGGGAGCATTCTGGAGGAAAACAGAGAATTTATGCTGCTGAAGAAATCCGGAGACAAAAATGTACGTAGGTGTCAAACGACACCACCCCTGGTGTTGAGCGACACCAATACCTGACGGCAATTTCGAGGCGTAACTTATTGATGTTTTGAAGATTTCTAAATTCGGCCCAGAACTTTCTCCTATGTTTAATGAAGGCTCATCACGTATTTTAGACATATAATTAGGTTTTTAGGGTCATTGTTTAGACCTAAGCTTTGGGAGGCTATTCCCTTTTTCTATTCTGATTTTGGGAGCAAAACCCTGTGGAGACTCCCGTTAGAGAAGATTCTTCTTAACTATATTCTTCTCTTATTTTATTCATTGATTTCTTATTCAATCATGTTTTGTTCTTCTATGATCATGCTTGTGTAGTTTTCTTGTTAGGTTTTGGTTTCTCATTAGGGATTTAGATGATTTAATAGATTGCCCCCTTGCTAGGTTATCTGTTAGGATTCTTCATCTTTAATTGTTCTTAATGCTAGTTCTTGAGTAGCTAACTAGAACTTGAATCCACACAATAGGTATGCCCATCATAGGTATCTGTAGTTGGATCTATTATTTGATGAGCCTGGTTTATAGGTGTGTAATAAGAATCGGCCTATCTACTAAGTTGAACAATTGAACTCGTTTAGAATGCATGTTTAGGTTAATGATCTCTCGGCTTCTCCAGTTATTCTAACCTATAAGCATAGGGAGTTTCGCAGAACACCACCGGTTATTCTATAATTAGAGTTTGAGTTTAAGAACGGTTCGATAACAACCTAGCAATCCCTAGATCTACTAATCATCTATCTCCTAAAAATACCTTAAACCTGACTCTTTTCCCATCTTATTTATATCTTGATATTTATTGCTTTTCTTTATTTCTTATATAATCTATTGGTCTAGCTTGTTTGAAAACATCATAAGTCTAATGTGTGAACATCCAGAGCTCAGTGGAATTCGACCCTTAAGTGCTAACGACGATGTCTTATTTGAGGGAGTAAGCTTTAGGCAATTTGAGCTATATCAAGTGGTATGATCCCTTAGAGTCTGGATGCATATAAGAAGAAGAAGTTCTTTAAGGATGTCAACAACTACTATTGGGATGAACCATACCTGTATAAAAAAAGGAAAATGATGGGCTATTCAAAAGGTGAACATCAAGAGCTTAGTGGAATTCGACCCTTAAGTGCTAACGAAGATCTCTTATTTGAGGGAGTAAGCTGAAGGCAATTTGAGCTATATCAAATTTGGCGCCATTGCCGAAGTTCTCTTTACTTCACCATTAGACTAGGTGTCGACTTAAGTCTAAACTTTTCTTTTCTTTCATTACTAATTCAGTTTTTCTTTTCTTCTTTTTCTTTTTCTTGTGTTTGAGGAGCTTCAGGAATTCACTTGCAACACCAAGATGTTGATTGTCGTACCTGATGTTGTAGGAGTATTAAGGGACAGAGCTGGTCAGGGATACAATGAGGATGGTCAGAAAATCGATGAGCAGGAAAACCTGATACCTGATTTTGCCGAGGGTGACAATCAACACCACCTGGGTGTCGGTCACACCAAGGCGAATGCAGAACTGCAGCTGTTGCAGATGGACGTGTTATTCAACCTGATGACTACAACACGCCTGATATGTTCTATGCTGGTCATTCCAGCTATTCTAGTCACCAAGCCCACCCTTAACCCACTTATACGAGTAGGATGGAATGCATGCTAGAACAGATTCTCAAGAGCCAATTGATGACGAATCAAAGGATTGATGGTCTGTATAATGATGTACAAGATTTGAATGCTCGGTTCAACAGAGAGGATGTTAATGTAGTTTAGTCAAGGAGTGGATTCAGCACCAGACCTTAGAGACACCACTCATGACCGCTTGCCACACTAATTTGTAGAACCACTCAACACTAAGTCTCAGTGTTGATCGACATGACCTTGATGTCGATCAACACTCTTATGGACCAGACAATCCTTCAGCGTTTGATGGAGCAAAATCGAGCGGGCTCGATACCGAAGTGTCAACAACAGATGATAATGTCGATGAAAAATGGACTGATGTTGAGATAGATGAGGTTCATGGTACAAGCAAGCAGCCACAAGACGAAGCTGACGAATTAGTTGATGAGAATCGATCTCAAGCGATGGTGTCGATCGACACCACCACCTGTATCGATCGACACACCACACAGGCTGAGCCAGAGTTCCTTATTAGAGCTGGTTTTCGTGTTGAGTTCACTGCTGATACTCCAGGCATTACGGTCACGTCACCCACTGCACCGTCACTCCTTGATCCACCTCATAAACGGCTAAGAAACTCATTTCCTCCTCCTAAAACTCCTGATTTCATCAATAAGAGTTTAAAATTTCCAAAAACTGTTTCACGGTTTAGCAAGCCACGAGTTTCTCGTCGAGCGCTTGTTTGTTCTTTTGATGATTGTGGAGGTAAAAGGAGTATTCCATCCATACATGAGTCCCACCCTGCTGATACTCCTCTCTTCCTAGATAGACCTCATGCGTTAACTTCTTATACGCCAGCATGGATGATGAGAGGTCTTTCTCTGCGATATTTACTACCACCTTCTGATCCACCTGATCCCCAAACTCCACCAAAGTCAAGCTATTGACTCTAAACAAGCGCTTAGTGGGAGGAAACCCACTGGTATGGTTTTCTTTTTCTTTTTCTTTTTCTTTTTCTTTTATTTTTCGTTTTTCTTTTATTTTTCTCGCTTACTCTATATTTGAATGCTATTGGAGACAATGTCGTTTAAGTCTGGGGTAGGCGCTTACTAATTACGTTTTTCTTTTTGAGTCTTATTCTTATTCTTCTTTTTCTTATTTTTGAGTCGTTTAATTGAGTCAAAATTTTGTTTGGAATTATGATCTTTATTCTTTAGATTATTGCCTGGTTGATTAATGTTGCAGGTTCGACTCAATTCCGACTATTGAAAAATCCAGATGGCAAACCAACAGACTTGACGATATCCTGGTTTCCAACACAATCCACTAAGGCTGGAGCTAATCTCACTGCTCTTCCTTTTACCTCTTCAAACGGTTAATATTTATAGATCTTGACTCGTTCATACCTGATATTGAGAACAATGTGATAAAAAGAATGTGTTCATCTCCCCTTATAAAAATAAAAAGAAAATGAGAGATTGACATGATTTTCAAATAGTTTATAGGGGTAGGAATGTTTCCTATGACCCCAATATTATACATTATTTGGAAGGATCAATTACAAAGATGGGAAAAATGCCGAGGGTGTTGATCTAATATGCGAGTTCCCCTTTGTTTACTCTCTAAAAAGAATAAGTCTAGGGGAGAGAAAGAACAACAACAAAAAAAAATATAAAGACAATGGTTGATTTACCATGGTATAGTACATGAATGAGTCTAGAAGGATCTTAAATGTTAGCTTGTTTGATGAGACCCAACGATAAAAGCCTGGTAGATGTAGTTGTGGAACTTAGGTATGAAATCTAGAATGTTGTGTAAGCTTGCAGAGAAGTACATGTTGGTTAGGATTTGTTAGAACTGCTAGACAAGCAAAAGCTAAGTCTGCGAGAGTTGATATATCCCTAGTTTTACTGTTTTTAACTATGTTTTAGGTATAGGCTTTAGAGTCTATTTGTTATTTCTAGAGTCTTTTCTAGTCTTTTTCAGGTCTTTACATGTTTGAGATTCATTTGGAGATAATAGAGCTTTCTGGAGGAAAACAGAGAATTTATGCTACTGAAGAAATCGGGAGACGAAAATGCATGTAGGTGTCGAACGACACCACCCCTGGTGTCGAGCGACACCAATACCTGACGGCAATTACGAGACGCAACTTATTGATATTGTGAAGATTTCTAAATTCGGCCAAGAACTTTCTCCTATGTTTAATGAAGGCCCATCACGTGTTTTAGACATATAATTAGGTTTTTAGGGTCAATGTTTAGACCTAAGCTTTGGGAGGCTATTCCCTTTTTCTATTCTGTTTTTGGAGCAAAACCCTGTAGAGACTCCCTTTAGAGAAGATTCTTCTTAACTATATTCTTCTCTTGTTTTATTCATTGATTTCTTATTCAATCATGTTTTGTTCTTCTATGATCATGTTTGAGTAGTTTTTTTTGTTATGTTTAGGGTTTCTCATTAGGGATTTAGATGATTTAGTAGATTGCCCCCTTGCTAGGTTATCTGTTAGGATTCTTCATCTTTAATTGTTCTTAATGCTAGTT
>Ga0041059_1003307_pt1 | contig 11134 bp, 5 predicted proteins | sample AraColnosormetaG_FD_56232 | JGI IMG/M metagenome (GOLD analysis project Ga0041059, IMG submission 56232) | Arabidopsis roots microbial communities from North Carolina, USA - Col MF nosort | ecosystem: Host-associated > Plants > Roots > Unclassified | place: USA: North Carolina | collected 2013-09-02 | reverse complement strand
GAGAAAGAGAAGGGCGAGGAAAGAGAGATTGACTGGTCTTAAGAAAGAGAGGAGCTTGGTGAAGGTAAGAGAGAGTTCCGAGCCCAAAAACCGTTCTTGCTACTGCCATTGTTGGCCACAGTTTAGAGAGATTGATATAGCTACTCTGTTTCACTGTAAGTTAATCTGTTTTTAGGTTTTGTTCTATTCAAAAGCTTTCTCATTTTCTGTTGCTCTTATTATTTCCCTTAAGTAAACAAGGAGGCTATGTCACGTGGTCCACATGGTCAACAGCCAGGAAACGTTTATTGAATATTGGATTTTAACAAAAAAAACTTTCAATATTCATTTTTAAACCCTAGACTATATTTATTAAAAACATTTAAACTAAAATTCATTAATAAAAAAGAAGTCGGAGTCTTTGGATAACTTTAGGGACAATAATTCAGAAATATTTCCATGGTCTGACTAAGTAGAGACAAGATATAAATCGGATAACCGGGTTACATGATGAGAATGGAAAATGGTGTATAGAGACTAAAGAGATTCAACACAAAGCAGTGTCTTATTTTGAGAAGTTATTCACTACGACAAATTCTCAGGTTTTTGAGGATTCCTTGACAAAGGTTAAAAAATTAATAACAGATCAAACAAATGATTTTCTTACGGGGCCCGCAACAGAGAGTGAGGTGCGTGCGGTATTATTTCTAATGCACTTGGAGAAGTCACCAGGACCAGATGGTATGACAGCTTTATTTTTTCAAAAAGCTTGGGATATCATAAAAACGGATTTGTTATATCTAGTAAACTCTTTTTTCAAAATGGAGTTTTCGATAAACGGTTAAATACTACTAATATATGTTTGATTCCAAAATCGGAGCGACCGACACGGATGATGAAGTTACGACCTATTAGTCTTTGTAATGTTGGGTATAAAATTATTTCGAGAATACTTTGTCAAATACTTAAGACGGTTTTACCAAACCTTATTTCGGAAACTCAATCTGCGTTTGTAGAAGTAAGTTTGATTTCGGATAATATCCTTATTGCACAAGAAATGTTTCATGGGTTAAGATCTAACCTGCCATGTAAGGAAAAATACATGACAATCAAAACATATATGAGTAAAGCATATGATAGGGTTGAATGAAATTTGTTTCATGGGTTAAGAACTCCCAGTTTCAAAACATTGCAAAATATTAAAAACAATTTGCACGAAAAGCTTCGATTATGATTTATTTTACTTTACTTACAATCATCCAATACATTTTTGATAGTAACAACTATATTTCAGTTCAAGGTTTTGTACAACAAACTCGCCAAGTTTTATAACTTGACTCTTCACTTTCAAAAAATACAGAATAATCATATGAAGTAAAATATAATATATTGTACAGCTCTTTTTTGCAATTGTCAAATTTTTATAAATATTATATCAAATCTTAACTTTCGAAACTGGGAGTTCCACTCTACTTTTACAATTTAAAAATTATATGTATGTGATCCTGAAAACGTTTACAATATATGTATAAAAGCTATATTACGTATTATTTTTTACTTCATAGGATTATTCTGGTTTTTTTAATTTGGAGGATAAAGTTACAAAAAATTATAATTTTGAAGGTTTTTGCACAAAACCTTTCATTTAATTTGAATTATTTATTATTCTTTGTTTAAGTTTCTAACTAAAATTAAAAGTAGAATGCAGAAAATAAAATTTTGAAATATAAATTGAATAGTTCAATTATAAAGCTGAGTAGCTCAAAAAACCAATTTAACAACAAATATAGCTTTATAATATTAGCATTGTATAATTAAGCATACTCTAGTTAATTATATTCAGTTTTAATTTTTGTACTTTATCCTTTTAGAAAAATATTTTAGATAAAGTCCAAAAATTAAAATATTATAGAGCTTTTCTCATATATTAATACTTGGGCCTCAGAAATGGAGAGTAGATAGGCCACCAACCCCATGTTCCAATTATGCATGTGTTTGCATGTTAGTCAAGTATGCAAAATTTTCTTTAAATAATATGTATATCCTCTGCGATATTTTTGAACCTTTGGTATCTTTCATATCTTTCATTTCAGTTTCGATGATTCCAAATACGCTCTGATCAAGAATATAATACATGGGGAGGTTGTTAAGCTGTTATTATATATAAAGAAACTAAGAAAGTTAGTTTAGTGATCGTATTCGTATGTCATTTTTCTTGTCCCATAATTTCATTAGTATTAATTAAATCTTTAGTAGCTGGTAAGATTTGTTTCTTATTGGAATAAAGCTTCGGTTCTGAATAAATGTCATTTGCACTTCCGCACAATTGTGTCTGTTAAAAAATTGACGGTTAATTTTTAACATTTGTGTCTTTTCATCGTAAATATTTTTATCCACTAAAATATTGACGGTTACCTTTTTTATATTTGTGTTTTTTCATCGTAAAAAGTTGTGTCTATTAAAATACTGGCGGTTATTGTTTTACATTTTTATATGTTTTTCGTAAACAGTTGTGTCTGTTAAAATTTTAACGGTTATTTTTTTATATTCGTGTCTTTTTCTCGCAACTTCTTGTAAAACTATATTTCATCGTAACTTTTGGTTAATATTGATTGTTATTTTTTCTGTTAAGGTCTTTTTATCGCAACAACTCGTAAACTGTATTTTTATCATAAATAGTTGTGTCAGTTAAAATATTGACGGTTACTTTTTTAAATTTGTGTCTTTTTATCGTAACTTTTGGTTAAAGTTGACAGTTTTTTTTTCTGTTGGTGCCTTTCTATCGCAACTTCTCGTAAAATTGTATTTTTGTCGTAAACAATTGTGTCTATTAAAATATTAACGGTTACCTTTTCACATTCGTTTCTTTTCATCATAACTTTTTGATATAGTGTTATTTTTCCGTTAGTGTCTTTTTATCGCAACTTTTTGTCAAAATATTTAGGGTTATTTTTCACCCGTGTATCTCTTTATTGCAATTTTCCGTTATACTATTGACAGTTATATTTTTCGTTTGTGTTTGTTCATTGCATCTTTCCTTATAAATAGTTGTCTACTTAGATGTTTGTAACTGTTGAACTCTATATATTAGTCTTTTTTCTTAAGTAATTTCTAAATTTCTGTTCTTTACCACAAATTATTTGTTTCATGATGAATAAAAAAAAAAATTTGTTTTGCATTTCTAAACGATTATGTTTTTTTATCGCAACATTTGGTTAAAATGTTGACGGTTACTTTTTTTGTTCATGTCTATTCATCATAACTTTCCACTAACATGATGGTTATTTTTCCGTTAGTATCTTTTTATCGTTACTTTTCGTTTGTATCTTTATCTTTTTTGTTGTGTTTTTTTTGTCGCAACATTTCGTTAAAATATATGTTCAACAATCATAATCATATCAGCAGTGTATAATTAAGCATACTCTAGTTAATTATAGTTTTAATTTTCGTACTTCATCCGTTTAAAAAAACGTTTTAGATAAAGTCCAAAAATTAATATATTAGAGACCATTTCTCATATATTAATGCTTGGGCCTCGGAAATGGAGAGTAGATAGGTCACCAACCCCATCTTCCAATTATACATGTGTTTGCAAAATATAAAAAACAATTTGCATGAAAAGCTTTGGTTATGATTTATTTTACTTTACTTAAAATCATCCTATACATTTTCGATAGTAACAACTCTATTTCAGTTCAAGGTTTTGTGCAACAAAATCGCCAAGTTTTATAACTTGACTCTTCACTTTCAAAAAATATAGAATAATCATATGAAGTGAAATATATTATATTTTATAGCTCTTTTTGCAATTGTCAAATTTTTATAAATACTATATCAAATCTTAACTTTCGAAACTGGGAATTCCACTCTACTTTTACAATTTAAAAATTATATGTATGTGATCATGAAAACGTTTACAATATATGTATAAAAGCTATATTACGTATTATTTTTTACTTCATAGGATTATTCTGGTTTTTTAATTTGGATGATAAAATTGAAAAAAATATAATTTTGAAGGTTTTTTGCACAAAACCTTTCATTTTATTTGTATTATTTATTATTCTTGGTTTATATTTCTAGCTAAAAGTAAAAGTAGAATGCAGAAAATAAGATTTTGAAATATATAAACTGAATAGTTCAATTATAAGGCTGAGTAGTTCAAGAAACCTGTTTAACAACAAATAATGCTTTAGAAATACGAAATGATTCAAATAAAATAGAAGATTTTAATCAATTTACGTTGTAATATATATGTTCATTAATCATAATCATATTACCAGTGTATAATTAAGCATACTCTAGTTAATTATATTCAGTTTAAATTTTTGTACTTTATCCTTTTAGAAAAATATTCTAGATAAAGTCCAAAAATTAAAATATTATAGACCATTTCTCATATATTAATGCTTGAGGCTCAAAAATAGAGAGTAGATAGGCCACCAACCCCATGTTCCAATTATGCATGTGTTTGCATGTTAGTCAAGTATGCAAACATTTAAATAATACGTATATTCGCTGCGGTATTTTTGGACCTTTGGTATCTTTCATTTCAGTTTCGATGATTCCAAATATGTTCTGATCAAGAGTATAATACAGGGGGAGGTTGTTAAGCTGTTATTATGTATAAAAAAACTAAGAAAGTTAGTGATCGTATTCGTATGTCATTTTTCTTGTCCCATAATTTCGTTAGTATTCATTAATTCTTTAATGGCTGGTAAGATTTGTTTCTTATTGGAATAAAGCTTCGGTTCTGATTTATTTTACTTACTTACAAAATAATAGTTATCCTATAAATTTTCGAGTTAAACAGGGGATTAACTCTATTTCATTTTCTTAGTATTGTTTTTTTATTTTTTATTTAAATTTTTAGCTAAAAAGTAAGGAGATAATAGTGAAGGTCCATTTGGTTTCAGTAGTTAACCAAAAATTAATTAATGCTTGTACATCTAGGTTTTGAGTTCAAGTCCTAGAAAACAACGCATTTTTTTTTCAAATTAATGATGCAAACCTTATCGTAGGTCTAGAGTGCGCATGAAGAGCATGTCCATCACATGGATGTCGTAGATGCATGACCTTCTGTTAAAGATCCGAGTGTTTCGAGGAGAGCTGCACCGTAAAACCATTGTTCGGGGAAGCTATCAAAATTGCATATGCTACAAGTAATTAAATATCATCATAATATGATTAGATTAAATCTATTAACAATAACAATCCAAATAAATGTCATTTGTATTTTTGAACAGTTATGTTTTTTCATCGTAATTAGTTGTGTCTGTTAAATTGTTGACGGTTATTTTCTTACATTCGTGTCTTTTCATCGTAAATAGTTGTGTCTGTTAAACTACTAACAGTTACTTTTTTACATTCGTGTCTTTTCATTGACGGTTACTTTTTATATTCGTGTCTTTTCATCATAAACAGTTGTGTCTGATAAAATATAAATGGTTACTTTTTGCATTCGTGTCTTTTTATCGTAACTTTTGGTAAACATTGGCGGTTATTTTTTCCATTAAGGTCTTTTAAACCCAACTTCTCGTAAAATTGTATTTTCATCATAAACAATTGTGTCTATCAAAATATTGACGGTTACTCTTTTATATTTGTGTCTTTTCATCGTTTAATAACAAGAATCCGAATAAATACCATTTGCACTTCCGCACAGTTGTGTATGTTAAAACATTGACGGTTAATTTTTAACATTTGTGTCTTTTTATCATAAATATTTTTTGTCCGTTACAATATCGACGGTTACCTTTTTTACATTCATGTCTTTTCATCGTAAACAGTTTGGTCTATTAAAATAATGACATGTATTGTTTTACGTTTGTATCTTTTCTTCGTAAACAGTTGTGTCGGTTAAAATATTAACGGTAATTTTTTTACATTCGTGTCTTTTTATCTTAACTTTTGGTTAGTTATTTTTCCATTAATGTATTTTTATCGCAACTTCCAGTAAAACTGTATTTTCATCGTAAACAGTTGTGTTTGTTAAAATATTGACGGTTATTTTTTTACATTCATATATTTTTATCGTAACTTTTGGTTAATATTGACTGTTATTTTTTCCGTTAAGGTCTTTCTATCGCAACTTTTCGTAAAACTGAATTTTTATCGTAAACAGTTGTTTCTGTTAAAATATTGACAGTTATTTTTTTGAATTCATGTCTTTTTATCGTAACTTTTGGTTAAAGTTGACGATTCTTTTTTTGTTAGTGCCTTTCTATCGCAACTTCTCGTAAAACTGTATTTTTGTCGTAAACAGTTGTGTCTATTAAAATATTAACGTTTACTTTTTCACATTCGTTTCTTTTCATCAAAACTTTTTGATATACTGTTCTTGTTCCGTAAGTGTCTTTTTATCGCAACTTTTTGTCAAAATATTTAGGGTTATTTTTCACCCGTTGTATCTCTTTATTGCAATTTTCTGTTATACTATTAACAGTTATATTTTTCGTTTGTGTTTGTTCATCGCATCTTTCCTTATAAATAGTTGTCTACTTAAATGTTTGTAACTGTTGAACTCTATATATTAGTCTTTCTTCTTAAGTAATTTCTAAATTTTTGTTCTTTACCACAAATTATTTGTTTCATGATGAATAAAAAAAAATGTGTTTTGCATTTCTAAACGATTGTGTTTTTTTATCGCAACATTTGGTTAAAATGTTGACGGTTACGTTTTTGTTCATGTCTATCCATCATAACGTTCCGCTAACATGACGGTTATTTTTCCGTTAGTATCTTTTTATCGTAACTTTTCGTTTGTATCTTTGTCATTTTTTGTTGTGTTTTTTGTACTGCAACATTTCGTTAATATAAATATTCATTAATCATTATCATATCAGCAATTTTTAATTAAGCATACTCTAGTTAATTATATTCAGTTTTAATTTTCATACTTCATCCGTTTAAAAAATATTTTAAATCAAGTCCAAAAATTAAAATATTAGAGACCATTTCTCATATATTAATGTTTGGGCCTCGGAAATGGAGAGTAGATAGGTCACCAACCCCATCTTCCAATTATGCATGTGTTTGCATGTTAGTCAAGTCTACAAAATTTTCTTTAAATAATACATATATTCTTAGCGGTAGTTTTGGACCTTTGGTATCTTTCATTCAGTTTTGATGATTCCAAATTGGTCCTGATCAAAAATATAATACAGGGGGAGTCTGCTAACAGACATACAATGTCTAGCTGTTACTATGTATAAAGAAAGTTGGTGATCGTATTTGTATGTCATTTTTCTTGTCCTATAATCCTTTTAGTATTAATTAAATCATTAATGGTTGGTAAGATTTGTCTCCTATTCGAAAAAACTTCGGTTCTGATTTATTTTACTTACAAAGTAACAATCATCCTATACATTTTCTAGTTAAACAGGGGATTAATTCTATTTCATTTTATTAGTATTATTTTTTATTTTTTATTTAAATTTTTAATTAAAAAGTAACAAAATATATTGGAGGTCCATTTGTTTCAATAGTTAACCAAAAAATTATTAATACTCTTACACCTAGGTTTGGAGTTCAAGTACCAGAAAACAACGCAGTTTCTTTCATATTAATGGTGCAACCTTATCGGAGGTCCAGAGTGCGCATGAAGAGCATTTCCATCACATGGATGTCGTACATGCATGACCTTCCGTTGAAGGTCCGAGTGTGTCGGGGAGAGCTGCGCCGTGAAACCATTGTTTGGAGAAGCTGCTCATCATAATTGCATATGTTACAAGTTGTTAAATAATATCATAATATGATTAGATTAAATATCTCTAGTAAAAATATAATAACATGACAAAAGAAAAGAATGCAGACAATAAGCTTTTGAAATGCATAAATATAATATTTCAATACTAAAGCAGAGTAATTCAAGAGACCATTTTAACAACAAATAATATTTCAGAAATACAAAATGATTCCTATAAGAACAGAGGATTAGAGGACTTTAGTTTTGACAAAATAAAACATGAGAAATTTAACAAACAGTATGAAGCTTTAAATGCTATATTTGTATTTTAAAAGTATTTACTGTATTAAAAAACGATGTTACTAATCAATAAAGCTTCAACTTTTAAAAATGTCATTTAATGCCTAACTATTCGCTGACTTAATGATTAAATGGTTAACTTATGACGAGTATGCTATTTAAACGTCTACAACTTGAAAGTTGAGGTTTTTCTAGTTTTTCCATTTTTATATATACTAGGTTAAAACCCACGTTATATCGTATGATCATTTTTTTGAAGACAAAAAAAACATTAAAAGGATGAATTTTTCATCATACAGCAATTTCAACCAACTTAAAATTTGTAAAGTTTCTCTTTATTTTTGTCATTGTTATGTTTCCACCAAATCTTATCCTATTAGCATTCTCGCTATATCCACGGTCTTTCTGGTGACTCTGATTGATGCAAGAATTGGAGCTACTCCATCCTTTGATCACTTGATAATCAGGAGTTCCAAACTTGCCACGCGGAAGGTGGGTAATGAAGGTGGTGATCTGACACGCTAGCGATCGCTTCTCTCGTGTGGGACCGATTCAAGGGGAATTGATGGAAAGAAGGGTGATTGACTCGCTCAATCAGTCGGGTAATCGACTCACTCGATCAATGAACAAATAAAGGACGTTGAATTACTCAACAAACTTAATCCGTAGATCCTGAAGTACTTAGTGATGCACTCACAAAGAACTACAGAACAATGACAAAGGCTCAAACTTTTACAAGAAAACATTTCTATTACAACGTTCTAAGACTTCAAAGAAAGAAACCAAACATTAATGAAAAGATTGGACATTAATTGTAGAATTTGTCCAAATAAAGCAAGTGAGGTGTGCCTTGTATCTTGTCAACTTGGGGAGGAAGTTGTGACGTCTTGGAAGGTTATGGAGGGTCTCAAGATTCTCACAGAAGCGCACAAACAAAGAAGGAAAGAGTTGTTGGAAATCAATCTCCTTCGGCTCCATATATGGCAAGTAGTAACTCCACGGGTTCTTGTGTGGTCTAGATGTTCTCCTAGTTTCCACATATAGCTTTGAGGTGCGTCCAAGTGTAGAATAAGTAGGATTTCCTTGTTTGGCTTTATTTCGTGCGGTACTTCAGAAGGTAGTTCAACGGGTAGTTCAGCGAATAGTTCAGCCGGTATGTTGACTCGTTAAAAACCTTTCTAGGTAAACCCATTGGGACAAATCCTAGATAAGGGAAAAAGAGTGCAACTGTCATATCCCCACAATATGGTGACTCGGCTCGCTGGTCATTGACCCTTCTTAAATCATCATTAGTCTTCTTAGGATTAATTTGCTGGTGAATAATTAACCATACGCCTTCTGCTTGATTGAGACTCCAATTGGGCAAGGGTTCTCCAAAATGCTCCTTAGTAATCGGTTTGATAGATGTACCGGCTGGATTTGTTTGCTTCTGGTTTGGTTTGATTAGAATGTCCGCATCACGGATCAGCAAAACTAAATTCATCCTCGTTTTTTTTATTCGTAGACGAAAACATTACGATTCAACTCGGTATCTTTTTGGTTTATATAATGGTAAATAATCAAGTCTGCATAATTTTCTTTAAATAACATAAATATCCTCAGCGGTGGTTTATCTTCCATTTCATTTGTTAATGATTTTCAATAGGTTTTGATCAAGGATATAATACAGGTTGATGATACTAATATTAGATATGCAAGAAAAAAAAAGGATGACAAACACCCTGTTAGTATAATGAAAGTTAGTGATCGTATTTGTATTTATTTTTTGTCGTATAATCCTATTTGTATTAACTAAATCTTTAATGGCAGGCAAGGTTCGTCTATTTACCAAAAAAACAAAAGATTCATCTCTTATTAGATAAAAAGGATTTGTACAAAAAAAATCTCTAACTCGCTAATTTTTATAATTATATCCTTAATCGTCAAAAAATATAGATTAATGGTATAAAGTCAAAAATAATACGTAATATAATCTTTATACGTATATTATAACTGTTTGCACGGTCACATATATTAGATTTATAAAAAAAATTAAAGGTAGAGTTTAACTCTTCGTTGCGAGAGCTTTGATTTGACATATTATTTGTTATAAATTTACAAACTCGACGGTGGCAAAAAATGATAGAATTTTGCGTATTATTTTTGACTTCGTATGACTAGTCTTCATTTTTTGGAGGGGAACGCTAAAGTTGCAAAATTTTGCAAAATATAAAAAACAATTTGCATGAAAAGCTTTGGTTATGATTTATTTTACTTTAGTTACAATCATCCTATACATTTTTTCGATAGTAACAACTATATTTAGGTTCAAGGTTTTGTGCAAAAAAAAACCTCAAAATCGCCAAGTTTTATAACTTGACTCTTCACTTTCAAAAAATGTAGAATAATCATATGAAGTAAAATATAATATATTGTATAATCTTATGAAGTAAATATAATATATTGTATAGCTTTTTTTGCTATTTTCAAATTTTTATAAATACTATATCAAAACGTAACTTTCGAAACTGGGAGTTCCACTCTACTTTTACAATTTAAAAAAACATATGCATGTGATCCTGAAAATAATTACAATATATGTATATTTTTTACTTCATAGGATTATTCTGGTTTTTTAATTTGGAGGATAAAGTTGCAAAAATTTGTAATTTTGGAGGTTTTTGCACGAAACCTTTCAGTTTATTTGTATTATTTATTATTCTCGGTTTAAGTTTCTAACTAAAAGTAAAAGTAGAATGCAGAAAATAAGACTTTGAAATATATAAATAGAATAGTTCAATTTTACAGCTGACTAGTTCAAGAAAGAAACCAGTTTAACAACAAATAATGCTTTAGAAATACAAAATGATTCAAATAAAAACAGAGGATTATAATCAACTTCAATTTGACAAAATTAAACATATAAATGCTATACTTTATTTTAAAAGTACCTAATGTCTTAAAAAGAACGACGTTGCTAATAAAAAAATGAATTCATTCACACAGGCTCCGATTGGTAGTATTTCATAATAGCATAATGACATAAGTTGTTAAATAAAAAATTTGTAGAATGAAAAACTGTAGGACGAAATGTTTTTAAAAATATGTTGATTGGATATATTTTACAGAATGTATCCAATTAACATATTGTTAATAAAAGTAATGTTTATCCTTAATATAATATATTAA
>Ga0041059_1003306_pt1 | contig 11147 bp, 5 predicted proteins | sample AraColnosormetaG_FD_56232 | JGI IMG/M metagenome (GOLD analysis project Ga0041059, IMG submission 56232) | Arabidopsis roots microbial communities from North Carolina, USA - Col MF nosort | ecosystem: Host-associated > Plants > Roots > Unclassified | place: USA: North Carolina | collected 2013-09-02 | reverse complement strand
TTTTTTGCAGGATGGGTTTTGCGGGACGGGTTTGGCAGGACGTTACTTAATAACAGTTGTAAACTATAAAATAAAAATATTTTATAGATAGATACAATTTATAAATTTTTATATATACTAACTTTAAAAAATAAATTGTCCCCACGGTGTACCGCGAGTTAAAATCTAGTGCATCTTATAGCTGCAAAAAAAACAGTTATACCATATCTCTACAAGATACTAAAAACTTGTATACTAACAAATATGGGTTAATGTTTTAAAATTGTCCAAGTAAATCCCCTATTTATAGCAAACATACACTCAATCACACCCATAAAAATTATTTTAAGAGAGAGACGAAAACTTCACAAATATCACATATTTCAATCACAAAATACATTTTATTTCCCATGATTCGTCAATCATGTGATCCATTTTACAAGTTGGTCACTCTAATCAACAATTACCATCATGAGAGATAACATATGCTTACATTGTCCCTTCACAGTAAAATAACAACATAAAGATATCGCAAATACACACATGCATATATATGGAAAGATTGCACACAAACACACACTCACATATATAGTTGCACAAATTTGGCATATACTAAGTCGAGCAAGACAAGTCTGGTTCTAGAATTTAGTTGTGAAACGGGTGCTTTCCATTACGTGGTTGGCGTTATCGAGTTCAAAAGCTTCACGTCTATGAAATTCTTTGATCTGCATCACAGTGCATGGCAATGAAAAAAATTCTGAATAACAAAATAATGCGAAAAAATGCAAATCATTTATTTCGCGATTCTTTCTTTACATCAATTACCTCATCAAGCGGCACATCTTTGAACTCTGGAAGAACTTGACGCTGAGTGAATTCAATGTATGAAGCTGGGATTGTTTCAGTTACTCCATCTGCAAATGTTACCGGAAGCCTTTCCGAGATCGATGAAACTTGAAATAGTAGACCATCTTGACTCACTGCAATATGTATGTCCACATTCATTAATCATTTCTATTGAACAACATATTTAAATAGAAACGTTTCAAGAAAGTAACTCATGATGGGAATATAAGTATTAAAAAACCTTTGAGGATTTCTCCGTCACTGTTGAGTTTGAATCCCTTTTCCTCAAGACGCTGTTTGACGAATTTGATGTCACTGAAACGATGTTTGAATCGATGAACCGCAAAAGCAAGATGATTCATTGTGTAGCCGTGGATAAGCGTCCATGCCGCAAATTCGCTTTCTCTGCATCATTCATACATACAATTCCAAATAATTAGCTCTAACCATTAAAATAGTTATAAAATAAAAAAATTTAAAAACAAAAACAAAACTCAATTCTTACTTCTTCTTCTTTTTTTATAAACATTTCAGAAAAAAATAGTGTTCATCTATCATTTTTTTTTCTGTTTAAGTGCTGATCTATCAATTTCTCAAAGCTTTGTTAGAAACTACCATTTTTTTGTACTTGTTCATCAAAACTTGTCCTTAATACCATCGAACCTATCACCCAAAATCTTATTTAATAAATAGTTAGTTACTAAATATGTACTAGTAGAGTAATACAGTATAGTTCGTGTAAGAGTATTCATTTTTATTTATTTAAAATAAATTAATGTATTTACAATTAGCTAGCTGTTAGATTTTGATAGAATGAATTACTTTTCTGAAATTTATCAAGTAAAGATATATGACTATTAATTGAAAGTTAATATATATACTTGGCAAGCTGCTTGAAGTCGGTCCATGTAGGCTTCTCCCATATTAAAGACCCCAAAGTACTAGAAAGAACCGCTTGCTTGCCACCTTCTTGTTTCAAATACTTCCTTATTATCCCCTAATCAATATATAGGACCAACAAAAGCGAAATTAGATATGTTAAAAACTCATAATGAAATTTTTGTGTCTGCGATCAACATATATACCTGTGATTCAGGGCTTAGTTCGTCCACAAGAACCTCAGCTATAACAAGTCGCGGCAAAGGGCCGTTGCCTAGACCGTGACCATCATTAGGAACGTGAACATCAGGTGGAGAAAACCAAAGAACTCGTAGTTTCTTCTTGGGAAAATCAAGTCCACCACCAATTTTATATCCATAAGCCATGAAAAAACTCGACAAGGAGTCTATTCCATAACCATCGACCTAAACTCATAACCCCAAAGAAAAAAAAGTAAAAACAAAATAATAATTTAAACAATTAGTTTCACCAAATCTTGAAGAGTAAAATTATTACCTTTAGTGTCCTGAAAGTGAAGTGGTCGTAGCAGATCTTTTCGTTGTCCAACGACTGAACCAGTTCCCATATTGTCTTCGCCGTCGGGTTCTTCCTTAGGTACGTTTTCAATATATTCTCGAACACATTCCGAAGAAATATTTCACTTTCTCCCTGTTAGATGCAGATTGTGTATTATCGTAACAAAAGATATTTCTCCTTCAAAAAAAATATAAATTTGAGAAAGAACCTTGAACGATGAACTGTGAGGCAAGTCGAAGGAACCCATGTTTGAGTTGTTTCTGAGAAATGAGCCGTTTGCTTTGTTGTTCTTATTTATTCTTGCTTATACTTATAAATAAAGGTTGGTGCATACCCCAAAAAAAAGGAGAGAGAAGGAGTCACTTAATTATTAGTATTTTAGTTTTTTTTTCTTGACGCATAGTCGCTCCGCTCACGATGATTAGCTGCGCAGGTAAGGACTAAATTTATATAAAATCGTTCAGCAAACGAATCTTTGTCTGATTCTATATTTATTTATATCAGTACTCAGTAAGAAAAACCAAGTGAAATGTTTCTCTTACTCCCTCTTATAGTTAGATCATGGATTATCGTGATTTTTGTTTTTGTAAATCATAATTAGAGAAAAAATTTAATTATGAAACGTTTGGCAAGTCAAGAGAACCGTTGCGGGACGATGCTTTAAGTGTACGAGAGAAACACAGCTTTGTTTGGTTTTTCTAATATCTTATCGTAAATTCGTATTTTATACAGCTAGAAAGAGTGGGAAAAAAAGCCAAGGATCAATGATTGCTAACGACAAGAATATAATTGGACTTTTCCAGAGCTAGTGGGGGGTAAAAACTATATTAAATGAAATAAATAATTTTTGGTATGTAACTATTTTGATCACTAATATAAAATGATACAAAAAGTTGATCCTTAAACCAACTTTGGAAATTGCTAAGCTACTAATTAGTAGACCATCTTCAATGATGTATCTTAAATGTATCTTAGACTAATATCTTAAAATTAAATTCTGAAAAATAAATCAAAACAAATTAAAAATTAAAGACTTGCTTCTTAGCTAAGAGGTTTTTATGAGTGAAAAAACAGTTACATGTCATGTTTCAAAATTTTATTGTAAATAATTGTTAAGATATTTGGTTAAGATCGAGGAATGCGATGGTCTAAAACACATAATACAACTGTTAGACTAATTTAGATCCAAACTATAATTATAAACGAATAATAGCTAAATGAAAAGGTTAAGTTCTCTAAGATATATTAACTACGTAAAAACACTTAAGGTTAACAACACAAAAAAAAACTAACAAAAGACAATGTGATGTCAGTTTCTCTACGTGAAACACCAAAATCCAATAATGCAAAAAGAAGAAGACACTAAGGTAAATGAAAGATTGGGCACGTTGGTCTTCAACCCCAAGAGGTGTTACGAGTCACCAAAATCAAGTGTCACGTTACTATCAAAAGATATTACATGCAAAAACACCACAAATACCACACCCCACCATGACACTTTGTTTTCCATTATTCGTCGGTAACGGGTAATATTAAGTTATACCGTCACTTCACAACACAAGAACAGAAATATCTCACACACAAATTGTCCAAATAAGATACAAAACATTTTAATAGTACGTACACATACTTGACATATTGAGCGGAACAAAACAAGCTGGTTCTATATTTACGCTGTGAAACGGGTGCTTTCCATTATGTGGTAGGCGCTAGCTTGCTCCAAGCCCTCGCGTCTATGAAACTCTTTGATCTGCATTACAACGGAAATATATAAAAATGTCTAATTATAAAAGAATTCGATTAATGTGAATTGCTTCTTACCTCATCACACGGCATATCTTTGAACTGTGGAAGAACTAGACGTTCAACGAACTCAATGTATGAAGCCGGGACGATTTGAGTTACTCCGTCTGCAAATTCAACCACAAGTTTCTCCGACATAGCCGACACTTGTAACAGTAGACTGTCTTCACTCACTGAAATATTTTTCCATACAACTTAAATAATGGTTATAGAATAGAACCAATCTAAATGAAAGATGTCATGTGAAGAATAAGTAAAGAAAACCTTTGAGGACTCCTCCATCCTTGTTGAGTTCGAAACCGTTTTCTTCAAAATACTCTTTGACGCATTTGATGTCGCTGAAACGGTGTTTAAGACGATGAACCGCGAAAGCAAGATGGTTCATTGTGTAGCCGTAGACAAGCGTCCATGCGGCAAATTCGCTTTCTCTTCATCATTTATAAAAATTTACAAAACTCAAAAATTAAATTAGCTAACCATCAAAGATACTGTGTGATTATTGATTATAAACTTAGAACATATACTTGGCAAGTTGATTGAAATCGGTGGATGTTGGCTTCTCCCAAATTAAAGACCCCAAAGTACTTGAAAGAACAGCTTGCTTACCACCTTCCGGTTTCAAATACTTCCTTATTATCTCCTAGTTAACCAGAAATTAGGACCAACAAAAAAGTTATTATGTATTATTAAAGACTCATTATAACAACATTATGTTTGTGATCACTAATACCTGTGACTCAGGGCTTAGTTCCTCCACAAGAAGCTCAGCTATAACAAGTCTTGGCAAAGGGCCATTGCCAATACCGTAACCATTATCGGGGAAGTGAACATCCGGAGGAGAAAGCCAGAGAACTTGTACTTTCTTCTTTGGAAAATCAAGTCTGCCTCCAACTTTATATCCATAATCCATGAAAAAACTCGCCAGGGAATCAATTCCATAACCATCGACCTAAACCCATACACCCCCAAAGCAAAAAAGAAAAAATCAATTTATACAATCAGGCCGGCCCCAAGTATTTCGGGCCTAAAGAAAAATTAAAAAATTTGAGCCCACTAACAAATACACTGGTAAAATAGAAAAAACAGGTCTCAAAAATTGCTGACATAAAAGTATAAAATTAAAACCATTTAGCGCTTATACTTTTAATTGATGCCGTTAATGTTAGAAGATCTCAAGGATTACAAGATGAGCTTGAAGAAAAGTATATATTTGCAAAGGCATCAATTAAAAGTATAAAACCACTTTTTTAATTGTTAAATAGGTAGATTTACTATAATCGTATTTGCAAAGAACTTGCTAATCAATATATTTGACCAATTTGTTAAGGTTTTAGATCCTCCTGCACACAATTTCACCAAATTTTTGAAGAGTAAATTCATACCTTAAATGTCCTGAAAAAGAAGTGGTCGTAAGAGATCTTTTCGTTGTCCACCGACTTAACTAGTTCCCATATCGTCTTCGCCATCGGGTTCTTCCTCAAATACGTTTTCAGTATACTTTCAAATACATTCTGGAGAAAGGTTTCACTTCCTCCCTGATAACAACATAATTAGTGTGTTATAGTGATGAGTAATTCATTTGATTTTTATAAATATAAACTGAGAAAAAAACCTTGAACGATGAAGCGTAAGGCAAGTCAAGAGAACCCATGTGTAGTAGGAATATCTTTGAGATCTTTATGAGAAACACAACTTTTGCTTGATTCTTCTCTTCTTTATCTTAAATTCGTAATTTATAATGCCAAGGGTCACAGTGTCAATGCTTCACTATGATAACTTGCGTACAAGGATTAATTGTTTTTTATTGAGCTAGTGGGGAAATCATTCTTATCAAATAATTGAGCGAACTACTTGCATCGAGAATTTTGGAAACATTATCATATCTTCATTTTGGTCAAATTTGTATCATAACGATAGTTGTCTTTCATTTTCTTGTTTCTTGCCTTTTTGCCATCTTGGTCAACTTTGGTGTTTAAATATTAGAAAATTTTGATAACTTTCAACTATTTACATTTTTCAACTAAAACCACCGAGTATTTTCCCTATCTACATGGTAGATTGTATTTTGATTATTACTCCAGTTTCGTTTCCCTCTTATCTATCTTTGGTTTAATGATAGATCCAACCAAATATGTTCCTTATTTTTGTTTCTCACTTGTGTGCTTCATAAAACTCTTATCTTCTCATTGGGTTTCCAGATGATAATAACAGTAAATGGGTGTTTGGTTATGTCCGACTAGATCAGTCAAAAGATGGCTATCATACAAACTATCATAAACTTAACAAATTTCTCAAAAGTGTAGCATTATTACGGAATTAAGATTTTAAGCACGTATTATTAATCGTGATGCCTTCAAAATTAGTGGGATAAATTAAATATTTTTGGTAGTATATGTTGATGATACCTTATTAAAGAAAATCATTCTTCAAAAAATTACTTTAGTACTATGAATTATGAATAATAAAACTGTAGTCTAACATTTTTCTGCGTACAAACAAAACATTCTTAGACTTGTGTTGGTTTGGCTTCCTTATAGAATATAATAGACGTCGTTTTATAATAAAAGAAAAAATAATTTATAATTTGCTTAAGAAAAACAAAGTTAATGAGAACAAGGACTCAAAAGAAGATAACATTAAGAAGAGAGGTTTTAAATGAAAAAGAAAATTCTCTATTGGTGTCACTCTACTCAACAATGGTCAATAGAGAGTTAACGTAATTCAAATACACAATTTTATGCATGATCCTAATATGTATAAAAATAATACATTGTTTTTCCCTCAATGAATAGGAATATACACAATTCCTTCTTCAAATTGGTATTGGAAGTAAACTCCTATAAAAAAAAATCCATAAACAAAGAATGTATGCATTCGCCATTAAGAAATATAAACTATACATAATTCTCAATAATCTAAGGTATTTTAGACTGTAACAAGAAAAGGTCAAACACACATACATACGTACGCCCTGATAACATCGTAATCTTCTCTTCGTCGGAAGCTTCTTTCAGCAAATCTCTTCGAGGACTCTTACACTCATGACATCCCCTCCTTCTCCCTTCGCTATTTCCCCTGCAGCCGCCGTAGCAGCAGATTTGCCTAATGACCCTGACCTGACCATCGTTGGTTTCTTGAAGTCACCAGATTCATTACCACTCTATCTCTTAATCGGAATGATCGTTTACACCGTCTCTATTCCACTACTGCAACTGCAGGTTTAGGCAGAAAACAAAACCCTTGAAGAAGGAGATTTTGAAGTCTCTCCCGAAATTAACATTCTCGCAGGAATGTGGTGTGAGGTTATGTAATAGTAGATGTGTGATATGTCTTGAGGATTACATGGTTAGTGACATTGTGAGAGTGTTGCCACATTGTGGACATCAGTTCCACGCTTTTTGCATTGACAAGTGGTTTCAGTTATGCTCCACTTGCCCGTCATGTCGCGGCATCCCAGTTATTTATCACCCTCTTTTAAATGTATTGATCCAGAAATAGTTGATTATTTAACTCTGTACATACATCTATGGAAACACCATAAACTTTTAACCTATTAACCACTTTTATTGCAAACATGCATCACATGATTAGGTATAATATAATTATTCCCCACATGTACTTTATTTTAAATTGCGTCAAAGTTCAAAAGTGGACACTACACATGTCAATAAACAAACTCCAATTCGAGGAAAAACCTCCAAAGTGCAAACCAAAATATCATAAGACCCAAGTTTTGGGGGAAAAAAGCCAAACCAACGAATAGATGTAAGAGAGCATTCTACGGCTCACGAGACCATTTGTATAAGTAAGAGTTTTGTTATATACATCCCGCAAGCCAAACCGCCATCAGGAAAACTTCCATATCAACACTTAGCTGAAGCAGCCCTGCATTCACATTTCCTTTATCACACCTCTATTATATCAACATATGAAACTCACAAGACAGAGACAGTGAAGCAAAGTGACCAAACCTTGATAACAATGGCCTCGACTTCACATTCACTTTACTCAAACTGATTTGTTTCACTGTGGTTGTCACCTGTGTGCCATTGCTTTTAAACAGCTCTTCAGCCAAGTTTTTCAGACCCTGAAACAGATTGGACGAAATATTGTTATCAGCAAGAGAAGAAGTTTCCATTTATTTTGTTAGAATAGTGCGAACAATCACGTTAAATACAAGCAAACGTGACTTCTTAAATAAATAAAACAGAAAAGACACCTTAGTTTCAACATCTGCAAGCAAATTACGAGCCCTCTGGTTTACAGGAAGCTGAAGCTGTTCCTGTAAGATTAAGTTAATTGCTTTGTAAGATAAACAACTATACAATATATTTGCACTGCAAAAGTTATAGATATTAAAGAAAAAGGGATTAGAACACTTTTAGGTTTTAACACCAAAAATAGACATAGTCATAACTATGGAGAGAAATAGGGAGATCAATTCGATTTTACATATCCCATATCTGAATTACCATTTCAGGCAGCTTTGTGCTCTTGCCTCCAAAATAGTTATACAAGTTTAGCATGAAAACATTTGTGACATCCTGCCACCAGAAACAGAATTAGAATCAGTACTGAGTTACCAATTGTTGGTGATTCTCTGGGTAATGATGCCTGCTTAATAGAACATAAAAGATGAATGTACCTGCTTGTATTCCAGCGTGTCCAACTTCCCATCCTGCAAAACAAGGTTAAATGCCAAAATAATTAGGAGATATACTAAAAGGAGTGAAATGCCATAGAGAAGGATTCTGATTCCTTATCTAATCTTAAAGACTGAATGATTCACAGCTGCAATCGCCTTAATCATGACAGATGCAGTAAAGCACATGCCAATTGAGTGTGAAAGAGAAGAAAACTATTGATATTCAGCATTGCTTATATATGGCATAACAAAATAAAACTAAGACTCACCAGTCCAGTAATCAAATTATGCAATGATTCCAAATCCATCTCAAGTGAGCTGATATTCTCACGAGCAGAAATAACCTGTGTAGCATAACCACAACCACATCACGTTCCAAAACTGTTCAAGACACTACAGATGCATAACAATGAAAGCCAATAGCTCTAATCATAGGAACTAAAGAGAAGGTAAACATCATCATTATCATACCTGGCTATTGATTTCCTTCGAGAGATCGATCTGCTTTTCTACCTTATCATCCAGATTCTGAATCCTTTGTGTTAAATGCCTTTTCGCAGCCTGACAATCAACCAATTAAGATCCAATTTTAACCCTGCAGCTTAATATATCACCAGAAACACCATACACAAAGCAACAAAAAAAACTCACCGCAAGAGTCTCAGAAACTTGCTCCAGATTCTTTGTCAAGTTAGCCACTGCAGCAGCCATGTTGGCTTTTGTCACATACATAAGGTCAGTGAATGAGAGTCCCTAATCAGTGAACAATCACAAACAGTTTTTAGTTCCCTTACAACACTGAAATCTCTTTTCAACAAAACAGCAGAATTCACAAGAGAAGAGATTGAAAACTTAGTAATCCCACCTTCCACCACATATAACCATATCCGAGAGCTCCCAATGCCGCAGCAGGAACAGCAAGGGCTTGTAGGTTTGCTGAAAAAACAAGAGAGTCTGATGAACACACACACACACAGAGACACACTTAGCAAAACTATTTGAGTAGAAATACAAATCCCTAATCTTCACATACCACCAGAAACTCCATTCATGACCGTTATGTGTTGCTGCGAAGCTAGCTGTCGAATCTCCATAGCCAACCGGCGAACCTTCTCACCAATATTGCAAAAGATATCAATACCATCCCTCACCAATATTCCTATATCCAATGAATATGAGTTTATGTACCTGTGCAGCTATAGCATCAGAAACATCAGAATCTCCCTCAGACCCTTCTCCAGATTTCTCCATTCCCTTCACCAAACTCTATCGAAAGCACAAATCAATTAGTCAAAAATAAAAAAATCAAGGAGAGAAACAAAAAAAAAAATGCATAGAATCAAAAAAGTACCTGCAATTCACCCAACAAATCCGACAATTTTCCATTCTTCATCATGATCGTACCAGTGTAACCTTGATTCCATCAAATCGAAAAACGTATCAGGAGGATATACAGATCCCAATTAGCAGTAAGTAAACGAGCGAGTTAGATTGAGCAGAGAAATCAAAGTGAAGTACCTGCTCCGGCTAAGAGAAAGATCCTGGATAAGCCAACTCCGGCCTGCATCGCCATAGCTCCGACTATTTTTACACCGCCGCCGACGACTTGTCGAGCTTTGTCTCAAAAATCGAATTTAATTTAGGTATTAAGAAGACGAACTCATGGTTTATTTTTCTTATTGCATTTTTTTTTTAAACGTGCTAGTGCAATTTACTTGGAAACGACGTCGTCTCGAAACTCAATTTCAACCGCCTCAACTCGCGGCGAGAAAAGCCACATCGCCGGTGATTGACTTGAACATTACGTAATTTTAGTGTCGCCACGTGGCAAATTCCTTTTTTGTTTTTAACAGACGTAATCATATTGATAAATCTTGTTAAATATTTTTTTTAGTAATCATAATTTAATAAAGTTTATCTCTTTTAAGTTTATGTAATCAAATAAATGTCGGAATTTTTTTCTGCTAAGAAACAAGTTAAATGCAATGGTTTAGAATTGGATTGTAACAGACCAAAAATGGATCATAAATACCTGAAAAAGTCTAATCTCAAATAATAATTTCTATGTTAACATAAACAAAAATGGTTTAATGTGGTTATGGGAGCTTAAGAGTGTGACCATCTATCCATTTTATTGCTCATAATCCTTCTTTTCTTGTTAGCCTTGTTCTTTGCAGCTAACTTGAGTTTCTTCTTTGCATTTCTCTCAGGATGTATCACCGCCATTAGCTTCTCCTCTCGTTTCCTCTTCTCTTTTTTCGCTTCCTTACTCTTTTTGATTTCGCCTTAAACTTGCACAAACATTTGACTGCCTAAGCTCTTGTCTCTTATACTATTAGATTGTATATAGTATTCCGGTTTGATTAGATTGGTTTAGCTATTTAGAGATTGTACATTGGTTTAGATGGTTTAGAGTAATTGTATATATACTCTCATTGTAACACATTTATTCTTCGAG
>Ga0041059_1003305_pt1 | contig 11150 bp, 5 predicted proteins | sample AraColnosormetaG_FD_56232 | JGI IMG/M metagenome (GOLD analysis project Ga0041059, IMG submission 56232) | Arabidopsis roots microbial communities from North Carolina, USA - Col MF nosort | ecosystem: Host-associated > Plants > Roots > Unclassified | place: USA: North Carolina | collected 2013-09-02 | reverse complement strand
GTTTTTTTTTGGTGAATTTTTAGATTTTTTGGGGAGGCACAATAAAAACCAATAATGTTTTTTTTAACAAAAGGGTTTGATTTGGAATTAAAATTGAATATGTTCTGTTTGTTTGTTTGTGGAAAAGCAGCCCCAGAGAAGCGACAAAGAGTACCATCTGCATACAACCGATTCATCAAGTAATAAGTTTATTCCTTTGCTTAAAATGGCATAATTAAATTTCCCTAATTAACCATTTTACTCATATAATTAAGGGTCGATAGATGTGACAGATTTGATTTCATTATATGATATAAAAATAAAAATGTTGACAGAGAGGAGATCCAACGTATAAAGGCAGGCAACCCTGATATCAGCCACAGAGAAGCCTTCAGTGCTGCTGCCAAAAACGTACCATTTCTTTTTTTAATATATAAAACTAATTTTCTATATTGCATTATATCCATAATCATACAATCTCATTTTAGTCTTTATGAATTGAACCTAGCTAGATTATTGTGGAGCTACATTGATACTCACATTGCTTTAAATTAAAAACATAAAACAAAATAGTTACCGTAATAATCCATAATTCATAAGCTTTATCCAGCATACATTAGCTAGGACTAGCCTTAGGATCTACGATCTAGGGTTTCAGTAAAGTTCCCTAGCAGATATTTTAGTCTGGCTTTGTATTCGTATATTTTTGACCAAGTTTTTATGTTATGTATAAGATAAATACACATTAATGTTAAAAGAGCTAAGTATATGATGTAATATGTATGAAACAGTGGGCTCATTTCCCTCACATACACTTTGGACTCATGGCTGACCATCCTCCCACGAAGAAGGCTAACGTGCGCCAACAGGTTACTTACTACTACTACACTATATTTATTTATTCAAATGTATATAATCAGGAGCATGCATGCATTGATCATCAAAACATAATCGAGATATTTTATTTTGGTGTAATGAAGGAAGGAGAGGATGGGATGATGGGAAGAGAAGGGTTTTACGGTTCAGCTGCCAACGTTGGGGTGGCCCATAACTAGCTACGAAGACTTTCCCAATCTTTTGTAATCTTCAAAATGTGGTTACTTTCAGCTCAAACTTAACTTTCTTATTACTATTTTATGATATTTGATAATCGATCAGGAGACCTTTTTTTTTTTTCTTAAAGAAATTTTCGGAACTACTAGAATTTTCTCTTGGAATTGAAAATATATTGTTTTCTCAGTTGCCGTGTTATATATTTAATATCAAAAGCATGCAGTAGCTAAGCTAGCTAGGCTTTACCATACGTTAATGATACTGTCTTTTTCTCTTTACAATTCCATATTCGAATTTGATTTGTATATAACATATTGGGAAGAATCATCAATATGTATTCAGCTCAAAAGAATTCAACAAAAAAAAATGCCTATTATCAATAAAAATTCACTGGGCTTTAGAAGGCCCACAATAGTATAATGGATCCTTTTTGTTGGGCTTATTTCAGTCAGGGAACAATAGCCTTGATTTTGTTGGGCTAACCGCTAACGCATTAAAAAAATCACGGTCAATCGGTGATCGTCAAATCTAGTTACGTGGCATTTAATATTTAAAACTACAAAATTTACCAGTCTTGGCTCAAAAAAATATTTATTCACTTTTCTTCTTCTCTGACCAAAATCAAAATTTGTTCGATTCTCATTCTTCTTCTCACAGTCGTAAACCCTAAAAAAAAAACAGAGAAATCAAATTTCAATCTCGAAGGATCTACAAAGAAGCATGACGACCGGAGATCTCGTTAATATCCATCCTACTGAGCTTAAATTCCCCTGTAAGTTTTTTTTTTCCGATTGATTTGATCCCTCTCGGATTCATTTCACCTTTTTTACGTTTTCGATTCTCCGAATTGAACCGTCGTTGTTTGTTTGGGTAACCTCTGTTATAATTTGTGTTGTTGTTGGTGGTGAGAAGTTGAGTTGAAGAAACAAAGTTCGTGTTCGATGCAATTGACCAACAAGACAACTACTCAATGTGTCGCTTTTAAGGTCTTTTACATTCTCTTCTTACAATTCTGTCTTATTAGTACACATTGAGAGAGTGTTGATGTTAATTGAGAGACACACAGGTTAAAACAACCAATCCTCGCAAATACTGTGTTCGTCCTAACACTGGTGTTGTCTTGCCCGGTGATTCCTGCAATGTTACAGGTTCTTAAAACCATTTCTTCTTTCATTCAAAAGCTTTGGTTTTTTTTAGTCAACAACACAAAAGATGATTGTTGTTTTGTTTCAGTGACGATGCAAGCCCAGAAAGAGGCACCACTTGATATGCAATGCAAAGACAAGTTCCTTGTTCAGACTGTTGTTGTCTCTGATGGTACTACTTCCAAAGAAGTCCTCGCTGAAATGGTTTGCACACTATATGCTTTTTTAAAGGAACTCTCTTGCTTTAGCTTCTTCTTCTTCTTATTATGAATTGGTTTCTTTGTTGCAGTTCAACAAGGAGGCTGGTAGAGTGATTGAGGATTTCAAACTGCGAGTTGTTTACATTCCTGCTAATCCTCCTTCACCTGTCCCTGAAGGTTCTGAAGAAGGCAACTCTCCTATGGCTTCCCTCAACGATATTGCCTCTCAATCTGCCTCACTCTTTGATGACGTGAGATGATGATTCATTTTGTTATCCAATGTTAAGAAACCGAGTGTAATATGCATCTTCTTATTTCAGGTGTCAAGAACGTTTGAAGAAACAAGTGAGAAATCTTCAGAGGTAACAACATCACAAATCTTTGTCTTTTACCATTCTCGACATCTTGATAGTTAAGTTTCACCACCAACATCCTCTCTCATTCGCTCAGGCATGGTCTATGATTTCCAAATTGACGGAGGAGAAGACTTCTGCTACTCAACAAAGTCAGAAGCTCCGTCTCGAACTGGTACGCGTTGACCCCAGTGCACTAAGTGATCTACTTGTTATTTGTGTAATCTTCATAAACGAATACATGTATATATTGTGTATTCAGGAAATGCTGAGGAAAGAAACAAGCAAGAAGCAGTCGGGTGGTCATTCCTTGCTCTTGATGCTGCTGGTGGGTCTGCTCGGTTGCGTGATTGGCTACTTATTGAACCGGATATAAACGCCATGGGGTTAGCTTCATCATCCTTTTAATCATCAAATCTTGCAAAGTTCTTAAGATTTTTGACCAGATTTTCGTAAAATGGAGGTGGTTTTTTTTTAAAAGTTTCATATTTAAGCTGTAAAATCAGTAGCTGTAGCACAGGAACAGGTGTGATTTTGTGGCAGGTTTCTTGTTATTGATTTAAACACACTTTCGAGTCTGTAGTAAGATCTCAAGAGTCGTTCTTATGATTGGAATTAAATCAGATTGATTAAGAAAACAAACGCATCATACAAAGTAGAAAGAAAACAGTTACATGTTTTAGTCTTGGAAGTCTTCTTTGGGCTTGGTCTTTGTCTTTCGATATCTTTCTTCCATCTGCATGCCCATGGAATAAGCTGCTTGAGCCACCTTTTCTATGTTTGGAACGTTGTAGCTCTGCGCTATATATATCCCCCAGATGGTTCCGCAGACGAATGAGAAGTAGCTTCTTATAAACCCCATTTTCAACACCAGATTAGATTAGCCTAAGCCACTGGGTGGGTTTCTCTAATATATAGAGCCACGTCTATGTTTATCTTTTACTTCTTCTCCAAGGGGTTTGTTTACAAGTTCATTTATTTCCTCAAGGGAAAAGTTAAACTTTTTCTCCAAGGGTCAACTCCTTAAATCTCGCCATCTATAAAAGTCTATCAGATATTATATGAATGTGTCGTTTTCGAACAGCAACAACTGTATTTTTGAGTGATCGGAAAAGATTTTCCAAAGTATAGAAGAAGACAAATACGTTTTACAGAACTAGGGATAACACAAACAATTATGTCCACAAAGCCCCAATGATAAAGGCACCAACAAAGAAAGAACGCAAATTGTTAAGGCCTCTCTTCTTCCTCATAGGTATCACATAGCACTAGTTTCAAGATAAACCTAATGGGTATCTCGAAAGCTTTGCGATCTCTTCTCATCTTGCTGCTCCTTAACATAACATTCTTCTTCGGCCATGTTACACCAGGAGCCACCGTCAAGCCATGCCCTCCCCCTCCCGCAAAACAAGCCACCACGAAATGTCCAAGAGACACACTCAAATTTGGAGTGTGTGGGAGCTGGTTAGGTCTGGTTAGTGAGGTCATCGGTACACCACCGAGCCAGGAGTGTTGCTCGCTCATCAAAGGTTTGGCTGACTTTGAAGCTGCCGTTTGTCTGTGCACTGCACTTAAAACCAGCATTCTCGGAGTTGCTCCTGTCAAAATTCCCGTTGCTCTCACTCTGCTTCTCAACTCTTGCGGCAAAAATGTTCCTCAGGGATTCGTCTGCTGATATTATTATGTGTGCTCTGTCTCCCTTAATCAAAGAAAGAACGTTCCGAGACTCAGAGATAGTGCCTTGTATTATTGTATTCGTTTATGCAATATTTTCAGAAAAAAGAGTTATGTTTTGGTTCATTTGAATAATACAGTCCTAAATCTTTGTCTTAAAATCACGTAACCAAATAATTGATGAATGATAACCAGATCTATCGAATCCATGATTCAGAGAACTTGTAACAAGTGAAGAAGAACTTAGGAAATGAGCTAAATTCTCCCAATGAGCCCCTGCTATTTCCATCTAATTGATTTTATTGGGTTTTCTTTGACTGAAAATGTGGTTATTGAACTGCACGATGCACAGTGCATTGTTTGGGCCGAGTTATAATCACTAAGAGACTTCTGTATTTTAGAGTGTCATTCGATCATCATAATGTGTTTTTTTTTTTTACCTTTTGGTAAAAAGTAAAATTATATATCATTTTTGATTTGTGACAGAACTACCGAAAAAACTAGAAACAGATTAAAACAATCTACAGAAATATAAAAACAACATTACAACTCAAGATGCAAAGGATTACTACTAAGTGGTCAAAGCCAAGTTGCGAGGAGAAACACCGATTCCAAACTCGTGAAACTCGGAAATTTGCGTGATTGCCACATAACCGAAGAACTGGAATTCTCATCCTAGTTGCCACGAGCAAAACTATCATAATAATGTGTTGTCAATGATCAAATGAGAGTTAGATTATGTTTAAAGAAATGTATATGATTTAAGAAATAAGAAAATTCCTTTACCAACTTTATATTGTGGTAATTGTTAATTACTTCCCGCCGATCTTGGTTGGTTTTTTTAATCATAATTATTATTACTTTGGCTCTAATGAGATGAAGAAATCTTCTCTGTTTTTCTTTATCCTTATCAGTCCCATGTGATCTCCTAATAATAATTGATCAATTTTTGTCTAATCTAACTAATCATTATCCTAAAATCTAATACAAAATGAACGACGCAATCATTTATATATGGTTACATGCATACAAACTCTAACACGTCATCCTTCAATATAAATTATTGTTTGACAAGATTAATATATTTAGCTGACTTTTTTGTTTCTTCCTCTAATTATGGCAAAGCACGATTCTGTTCATCATACAAACCCCGATTTAGGAGAACAAATTAGCTGAAATCTTCTTCATTTTATAAAGGTTGTATAATAATGTAAATTTTCTCCTAACTATCCGATTGAGTAGGGTTGGGTGTGTTGCTTGTGATGAAGGGTGCCTTGAGACGAGAGAAAAGAACATGTTTTCACCACTTTACTTACTTCACCCTCACGAAGTTAACACACACATATATATTATTCCAACATACCTAATATTATATTAATATATCATGAAACTTGAAAATGTGTTGGTGTATTTGTATGTCATCCATTTTTTTTTTTTCTAATTTAATGTTAAAATTTATTAAAAAAACGTATTTACAAATCAGTACAAACATTTTAAAACAGTCGAAAAAGAAATATTATCTTCTCTATTGGCTTGCAAACCTAGCTTGGATGCCACTCGCATACTTCAATGCTCCTCCACTTTTGATCGTGCAAACCAAGCTTGTACGTGATCATTTTACAGGATTGCTGGTTTATCGATAAACCTAAGGTTAGGTCCGGCTCAATAAAATATTGGTCCGGTGTTCAACAATTTTAAAAACAAAAAATGGTGTATATAATATCATTCACAAAATTTGGACATTTTCTAAGAAGTTTTTTATAAAAAATTAGGCCTTAAATACTAAAAAAATGCCAAATTTAAAATGAATCATGTTCTAATGCTCCAATTGCACATCTTTATAACCGGTCTGCCTAAGACCATCTCCAATGGTACTTCATTTTTCACTTTTTCCTTCATTTTGAAGTGAAAAATGAATAAATCTTCTCCAATAGTGCTTCATTTTTATCTTCAAAATGAAGATTTGAATAATGTATCTTCATATTTGAAGGTATACTATTTACATCTTCAAAATTTGAAGATGAACTTTTCTATTTATAAAATGATCCTTAAAATTCTAACAAAATTTTATTTTGCACCAAACAAATTATTTATTTTTATTTTAATCCAATCAAACTAAAATGCAAAAACAAATTATTTATTTTTATCTTCCTTTTCTTTATATCATTTGTGGGAGAATTATATGTCTACAATTGTATCATAAATATATCTTTTTAATTAATGTTATGTAATGTGATTTTCTTTATAATAATGTACTTTACATAACATTAATTAAAAAGATATATTTATGATACAATTGTAAAAGAAGTGGGTTAAAGTTATAAAAGAAATGGATTAATTAATGTATAATTGTATTTGCTTATTATTATAAAAGAAATTGGTTAAAATTCATAAGGTTACAAAGTAAAGGGTATTATTCATAATTAATAATAAAATAGAGATAGAATATATTTAAGAATATTTCTTTTGAAGTAGAAAATGAAGGAAACGATTTGAAAGTCTTGCTTCATTTTTGTCTTCAAATTTGAAGAAACGCTAATTTTGAAGAAAAATTTGAAGCTAACCACTGGAGATGCCCTAAGGTTCAGTTTTTTTTTCTCTTTCTCATTTATATATAATAAATTGTAATTAAAAAGTCAATAAAAATATATATTAATACATTCTCTCGATCATTTCTAGATTTATAATAATTTTATATAAGAAAGAAAATGTGAGAAGTAGTTGTTAGCAAATCATATGGGAATATATAAAACTAATTAAATCTTAAAAATGAACATTTTAACTTTTTGTTGTTATATAAAGTAAGTTGACTATCAATTTATCATCAAATCTTATAGTATTTAAATAACAAGTATAACAATATGGGACTAAAATTACTATACAATAAACTGAACTCTGTGTTTTTTTATGGTCATAATTCGCATATAAAAGATAAATTTAGAATCTGATATTTCTAATACAAATGAAATGGTTTGCATAGAAATGTAAATTTCATTTACATGATAACGAAACAGTCGCCATTCATTGCAAAATTGGTCCGATTTTAATTTGTCTTCATCAATTACCCACCTCTCTTTCTTGTTGTTTTTTTCTGATTTCTTTATTCATTTAAATATGATAGGGTTTTCCATTGGTAGATATATTCACATATATATGATGATTGGTGACTTCCATTGTCTGCTCAATAAAGTACTACCACTTGTTCTTTCTCAATCTCTCGTGCATTTAACTTGTCATAGAAGAAACATCATTCACAGATCTTCAATAACTTTTTTCTTAAAAAGAAAAGATGTACCAAAGAAAGTATGTTTTTATAGACACGTAGATATATAACTCCTCCTTTGTTATAAGTAGTATATGAATGTTTCATAAATCTTCGGGCTAATGACGATCATTAGAAAAGATGTAAGAGTGGGGTTAGAATAGAAGACATAGTTAAGTTTAAAGCAAAGATTAACAACATGTTGTGTAAGAGAAGCCGATTGATTGTTTAATCAGCTAAATAGACAAGTTTTATATGTTTTCTTTATGTTAGGGTGAGTGATATGATATCTATCTATATTAGGCTTCTATGTGTTTTGGTAAGTAAAGATTTTGCTTCATGACTTTTCTTGTGGTCGGATTAACATACTCTCAGGAGAATAATTGTGATCTGTTTTGTTGTTGCAGACTCATGGTCTTGCTGAGTACATAGCTCAAGTGAGAAACTTTTCCCTGAAAACTTCCCCATTTTGTTTGTTTAATATTAACAAATTGATTGTACGTTTTCAATGTCTCTAGTCCTCTCTTGATTGATTGTACATTTTCAATGTTTTGTACCAAGTAAAAGCAAACATGTATTGTAAACAAAACCATATATGTATTGTTTTACAAAATTTATTTTTTTCTCAAGAGAATCCCACCATTGGAGGAGACAAAACTTAATTCAAGTTCTTAAGTTTGATAAAAGCAACATTAAAACTTAAAAATGGTGAGAGCCTCTCATGTGGTTCTCACCATTGGAGATGGTCTAATACTTTAAACTTTCAAGTTTTCAACTCCCAACGACTAGCACCACTACCCAAGACCCTAAGAAGAGTCTGATACATGATAAGATGTATCGAATTTGAATACAAACTGGCATGAATTTGAAGCCCTGACCACACCATCTAATTCGTTGTGCACCTTACGTCTCTCTTTCAACTTGTCGAGCTCTTCCGAGTTAACAGGATTTGTCGAGAAAGTTGCCTTGTTCAATCGTCTTGCGTTCTTTAGAATGTATGTAGCTATTTCTTTCTCTTCTTCTCTTCCCCAATCGAATCTTCTCCACACAAATGTCTCTAAATGCGACAACAAACATTCAGGGACATACTTTGGCTCATTCCATTTGCCGCCCGGCAAACCATTTTTATGAAATTTCACACAATTCTGAGATCAAAGAGACAATAACCATTCAATGTATATCATAAACGAGAGATCATACAAAAATACATAGCTGACTAATAATAAAATGTCTTACATCAGTGAGCTTGAGAACTTGTAGTTTAGGAGAATGTTCGAGCATGAGCGTAAGTAGATCCCACCAATCTATTTCACGTGTATACATCTCTAGAGATACCAGCTGATAGAAGATACTTCCAGTAGGATATGTAATCTATTCATGAGACCAAATATTATTAGCGTATAAAGACAACGAACAAAGAAGTCAATTGACGATTGAAAAATTACCTTCCAAGGTGATAAATTCAACAACAACCGTTTGACTGAAGTGAGATATCCAAGAAAGTTGTCATTGGTTATAGATGTACCATCAAAAATATTTGCCTCCATTAGCTCCGGCGCATTCAGACAAAACCCGGGACATCTTAAGTCTTCAATCAGTAAGTATTTCAAAGAAGGAGCATTTATCACATATCCCCAAAACTCTTGTCCATCATGGTCGTCATTAATCGTTAATCTCTTCAAAGAAGGGACCTCATCAATAGTGAAAACCTCAATATCAGAATCTTCACCTCGAATCACAAGCAATTCTTCAAGAATAGGGCAGCCTGATAAAAGGTTACGGATAGATGATTCGTCTTTGTAGCTCACAAGCTCAAGATGGAGAGTCCTAAGAGACTTCATTACTACCGGAGAAGAGATATCAACAAGAATCAAAAGTACGAGTCTCAAAGTCTCAAGTGTGTTGCAAGTACACAAGCTACTCGGAAATTTGAAAGCCGTCCCCGTCCCGGTATCAGCAGCAACGAGCACCAATTCACGCAGATGTCTAGAAAACGCAATTCCAACCCAAAGTCCAATATCTACAGGATCAACTTTTTCTGATTCAAACTCAAGACGAAAGCTCTCTAGAACCGGGGCTTTATGTGAAAGGAAAGATTTGCAAACTATCTCTGAAAATGTATACTGTTCTTTGTCGTCGTAATCCTCAGAATCGAACTCGAGATTTGGCACCAACTTCCAAAGAGGCCTCCATTGTTTAGAAAAAACACTCGTGGCTACGACAATCTTTGTTGGAAGAAAAGACAGTATCTTTATAAGCAAAGCATCAGGCAACTCACTGATCCTGTCTTTACCCATAACAACTCTAATTCGCAAACTTTCACTAGCAAAACCAAAAGAAGACAAGAGTTAAAATTAGGGTTTCGAGTTTTTTTTTGTTTTGCTTGTAGAAAGAAGCTACAAAGTTTGTAATACAACAGATTCATCCTTGGCAAAAAAGATAAAAACAAGGAAGCTAAGAATCTACGAGAAGAAATATATGAGTAGAAAAGTTGTCTAGTCATACTTCAGCCATAATCGCATGAGGGAATTGAAAACCTTTCGTTTCCTCTTTGCAAGAATGGAATCACGGATCTGTCTATCAAGAGACTTGAAAAGGAGACAAAGAAACACAAACACAAACGAAACAGAGAATGCGCCGGAGTCCAGACCCATTAAACGGAGACAAAAAAACACAAACGAAACAAAGAAACTTACCCTTGTTCCATTGTCGGTGAAATCCTTCAGGCTTATGTTTTTCCAGTGCTAAAATCGCATTTCAACAAAACTGAATCCCTAATGACTATTCGCATTTCAACGAGTAGAAGAATGTGATAAGACTAGGGCTTCTCATTCAATATCTCGGTTTTGTTTAAATTCGAACCGAATCCGATCGGTTTACTTATTAATACCAAAATGTTAACCATCTCTAAGAAGTAAACCCCTAAATGACCTAATCCGATGAATGACCTAATCCGATGATCGACCTAGTTCCCGATGTACTTGAAGATTCTCTGTTGCCTTTTACTCACAATATTATGCATAACCCTATTACAAAGATGATCAGTGTTTACATACAACTATAAACTTTTTCATTCTCATTTAGTCTCATTGTATCACCATTCATGAATTCATCATAGAGATTAGAGATAGATAAAATATAGAGAAATTTTCAATATCATGTAAAACCATCCCCGATAACCAAAACCGATGTAAATCGTTATTTGGAAAAACATTTTTACAACCCCGACGTAAACAAGACTCACTGTGAATTTATAAGACTTGCTATGGTCGTGAGTCAGAGGATCCACTGGTGATATATAATTAATCTCCATAGAAACTAGTAAGTCTTATAGATTATTCTACAAACATAGAGAATCCGTCGGTCTTGTTTATTATTTGCTAAGTTTATTCTCTGCTTTATGAAATTATTTTCTCATTCTTTTCTTTACTCCAATGAACCATTGTACTTTTCAGCTTTCTTGACTTTTTTTTTTTTTTTTTTT
>Ga0041059_1003304_pt1 | contig 11150 bp, 14 predicted proteins | sample AraColnosormetaG_FD_56232 | JGI IMG/M metagenome (GOLD analysis project Ga0041059, IMG submission 56232) | Arabidopsis roots microbial communities from North Carolina, USA - Col MF nosort | ecosystem: Host-associated > Plants > Roots > Unclassified | place: USA: North Carolina | collected... | reverse complement strand
GTGTGTGTGTGTGTGTGTGTAATTTTTTCAAACTTTCAGAATCAGGGAAAAGTTCCCTTCAGAGGATGAAGATTGATGGTCTTCATTTTGAATATTGCAGGCTCGTTCCTGCAGGAGAGACAGAGTTTGCCAAAGATGCATCCTTTGGATATAAATCCTCAAATCTCCGTGAGGTCTTAATTCTTCCAACAAGGGAATCATCTTATGTTATTTGACCCTTTAAGAAATTAATAGTAAGGAACAATTTGATATGATTTCAGTGGGTTGAGGAGAAAACAGCTGGCGTCATTCCGGCTAACAGCGTTCAGTCGATCTCAATTCAGCTTTTAAGAAAAGGTGGCCCTGATGCAGTGTGTGAGTTTCTGTGCAGTTTAAAGAAGGTAAATTTTTCTAAGCAGATTTCGCGACGACTTCTGGATGTTGCTTTCCGTGAACTTTTGGTCTTCATAGTTGTGGAATCAGTTAGTCCCAGTTGTGTAGAAAGTCTTAACTCTATTTCCATTTCATATGTAAATCAGGGGTCTACATGTATTGTCAACGCCGCTAGTGAAAGAGACATGGCTGTATTTGCAGCCGGGATGATCCAGGTAAGCCGCCCAATTATTCTTCTAGTCTTTTTAGTTTTTGAGGCATATTCAATTAGAGGATACATTTATTTTTCTCTTATATTCTTGGTCCCTTCGTTCGATTGAACATTATATTTGGCAGGCAGAACTGAAAGGGAGATCCTTTTTATGCCGCACTGCTGCTAGCTTTGTGTCTGCTCTAATAGGGATTATTCCAAAAGATCCTGTGTTGCCAAAAGATTTCGAATCTAACAAAGAAAGCAGTGGTGCACTAATAGTTGTAGGCTCATATGTCCCGAAAACAACAAAGCAGGTTAGATTATCTACTAACAACACTAATTTCTTTGATATCTTCTCAATGAAATAAAATTAAAGAGCCCTGAGTCATTTTCTTCTAACTAACAGGTTGAAGAACTTCAATCACAACATAACCAGAATTTAAGGAGCATCGAGGTAAGAGAAGTAGATGTAACACGGGATACTTATATTAGTATATACCACATGTTATGCATGCTTTGTTTGCTAAGTTCTAGCAATGATCAACAGATCTCTGTAGAAAAAGTTGCTCTCAAGTCATCTGAAGTGAGAGATGAAGAAATCAGAAGAGCAGTTGAGATGGCCGATGCTTTCCTTCGGGCTGGCAGGGAGACTCTAATTATGAGCAGTCGTGAACTCATCACGGGAAAAAGTTGTTCTCTATCTCAAATCTTTATATATTTGTGTCGTTGGTATAAAATCATGACTGAGGAATATCATCATTAACGGGTCTATATTCATTTTGACAGCATCTTCGGAAAGTCTTGATATTAACAGCAAAGTGAGCTCCGCTCTGGTTGAAGTAGTGAGCCAGATATCGACCAGACCTCGTTATATTCTTGCTAAGGTATTTAGCTTCTATATTTATCTTTCCATCTCATAAACTTCCTGACACACTCTGTCAATCCCCAGTTGAAATGGTAACTGTTCTATGATCCAAAGCCTTTCGATTTTTTTTTATGACACTGTAACGTCATTGTTTAGGGTGGAATTACGTCATCAGACACAGCAACGAAAGCCCTGAAAGCACGACGTGCACTTGTGATTGGTCAAGCCCTTGCTGGTGTTCCAGTATGGAAGTTAGGTCCAGAAAGTAGACATCCAGGGGTCCCCTACATTGTTTTCCCTGGTAAATCTTAATTTGTATTCAAAACATTTAACTGAATAAAAATAGGTATTCTTAATCAACTCTTTTTCCTTATATGTAACAGGTAATGTTGGTAACAGCACAGCGCTTGCAGAAGTTGTGAAGTCTTGGTCAGTGGTAGCAGGACGGTCGACAAAAGAGCTGCTTCTGGTGAGTATCCTTCTCGTTCTCTAGCTTCATATATCTCTTCTCATATTGATGTTGTCTTTCTATGTAAAACAGAATGCAGAAAAAGGTGGATATGCAGTTGGAGCATTTAACGTGTATAACCTGGAAGGAATAGAAGCTGTTGTAGCGGCCGCAGAGGAAGAAAATAGTCCTGCTATATTGCAGGTTAGTGTTCTGACCAAAAGTGGATTTCTGATATACAATAGCAACCAAAGATTAACATTCTGTTCTGAGTTGTTCAAAGATGTCCGACACAAAGAGATTTGATAACTGAACTTTTTTTGGCTACCTTTTTTAGGTCCATCCAGGTGCCTTTAAACAAGGAGGCATTCCTTTGGTTTCATGTTGCATCTCTGCAGCTGAACAAGCCAGGGTAAGTGGCTTTGTAACTGTACGTTGATTCTGCATTAGATACATACCAAAATTTTAGGCAATCATGTACTTTTGAACTCGCTCTCTAGCTTTCATCTGTGGTTTTTCGGAATAGACATTGAAATCAAAACTTAATAGCTGATCCTAAATACCCAGTACATGGGTCTGACTCTGAGCCCCCTGATTAATACGCACAATGTGGCAGGTTCCAATATCCGTACACTTTGATCATGGAACTACAAAGCATGAGCTATTAGAAGCTCTTGAGCTAGTAAGTTTGAGATCTCTATCACTTATGTGCAATCTCTGTGTCATCTTTTACTTATTCTTATATTGAAAATTCATACCAAATCGATTTCTTGCAGGGACTAGATTCAGTGATGGTAGATGGTTCTCATCTTTCCTTCACAGAAAATTTATCCTACACGAAATCCATAACAGAGTTGGCCCGTTCCAAAAACATTATGGTGGAAGCTGAACTAGGCCGACTCTCAGGAACAGAGGATGGCTTGACTGTTGAAGACTATGAAGCAAAGCTCACCAACGTTAACCAGGTCCTTGTTGGTTTTAAGCCCCGATAAATCCAATCTCTCACCTAACAAATTTATGTTGCTAAACCAAACTACAATTTATTATTATGAGTTTTCAGGCTCAGGAATTTATGGAAACTGGTATAGATGCTTTGGCTGTGTGTATAGGAAATGTCCATGGAAAGTACCCCAAGTCCGGTCCAAACCTCAAGCTTGATTTACTTAAGGTGAATTATATTCTTGTGCTGACTGAAGTAAGTTCTATGAGTTTGTGTCATTCTTATTCTAACTGATCACCATGTATGTAGGAACTGCACGCCTTAAGCTCGAAGAAAGGCGTTTTTCTTGTTCTTCACGGAGCTTCTGGTTTGTCTGAGAACCTTATCAAGGTATGAGTCGATCATGTTTGAAAGTTTCTTGTTTGGTAATAGAAAACTAATAAAATCGGCGGGAAATTTTTTCTTTTGATGGAGATCTTGATATGAATTTAACTGAATTAACGTCTTTGTGGGCTATGAAAATTGTTGACTGAATGAGATCAGGAATGCATTGAGAATGGAGTGAGGAAGTTCAACGTGAACACAGAAGTAAGAACGGCTTACATGGAAGCTCTTAGCTCTGGGAAGAAGACCGACATTGTTGATGTCATGTCCGCAACAAAAGCAGCCATGAAAGCTGTGATCGCAGATAAGATCCGTCTCTTTGGCTCTGCCGGAAAAGCTTGAGTTGTTGATAAAAAAATGTCCGATCAATTAGTTAAGTACAATTGTACATCACATCCAAAGAATAAAAAAACAACAAATATTACATCACATCCAAAGAAGATGAATGCATTGTATGCAATGCAGATGCAGTGTTGTTGGAAATAAAGAAATCATTTTTAGTACTGTTTAACTGTTTTTTTTTTCTTTTTCTCAGTCAAATATATAAATAGAAACTAAATGGGCAAATATTTAATTGTTGTTATCGGATAAAACTACTAATTATTCATGGCTATAAAATCCTCGCAATCTTCGCCGTTTATCTTCCCGTTCCCCGATCAAAAATATCCCAAACTCTCACACACATTCTCTTCATTGGGACTCATATTCTTCTTTCTTTTCTTTTTCTTTCTTTTTTCGTGTTTTTATTTTGCTATCTCCAAGTATTTATCTTTATGACTTGCTTTGTTCCTATCCATGGATGTATACTTCTTTGTAATGGAGATTACTTCATTTCTGAAGCTTTTGAGTCAAACTGATGGTTTTGGATTTGGGATCTTCGTTATTGGTTGCTCCTCTCAGTTTTTCAATCTCGTCTTTCTCTGTTGTTTGCTTCTTTTGGGACTAAAGTTTCTATCTTTCAAAGGTACTTCATTGTTTTTGCAGTATTTAGAGAAGATCAATCGAATTTCTCCGAACATTGAGTTTTTCAATTCCTTCAATCGAGAACACAAGGATTGCAACAACAACAACAACAACAACAACAACAACAATGGGTTCATTTCAAAATCTCATTTGGCTGATGGATTGGATCAGAAGAAACCAATCATTTTACACTGGAGTTCTGATTCTACTAATAGATTGAGCTGGGAGAACTGTGATCTTCTCCTTCTACGTGATGGGCTTGATCACATCCAGAACAGAGAAAATACCGTGGCGTTATCGGAGACAGAGCTCGACGAGAAGAATCATCATGGCGAAGAAGAGGAAAGCGAGGACGAAGAAGAATCACAGTCTCAGAATGATGAAGACCAATTGTTAGACGTTATTACTCTGAGAACAATGGTGAAGAGAGAGAGAAAACGTGGAGATTACATGAAGAAAGAGCTGGAGAAGGAGAGAAGAGCAGCTGAATCAGCTGCTGAAGAAGCCATGGCTATGCTTCTGAAGCTACGGATGGAGAAAAGCGTTGTGGAGATGGAGACAAAACAATACAAGAGAGTCGCCGAACAGAAGCAAGTGTACGATCAAGAAGTGATTCAATCATTACAGTGGATGTTGATGAAGCTTGATGATGACGAAGACAAGATTCAAATGTAAACTGTTTGATCCTCTGTTTTTTTGTATTTATGCGTATAAAACTATAAATAAGCAAAATATAACATGTATGTATCCAATTTCGATTAAACCGAATTAATAATCAACAAACCAAACCGAAATTGGATCTAATGTTTATTAAGACAAGTCTAGTTACGTGGCCGGTTACTATTGGATATGTGACAACGATTCAACGTGGCAATTTATGGACTATTGAAAGACGTTATTGCCCCTTTCATCTTCATTCTTTCTTTGGTCATCCATCTGAAAATTCGATCTGATCACTGAGAAACTACGGCGACGACGAAGAATACGGTGGAGGAGGAAGTACAATGAGAATATTAAGCTACGGAATCGTTATTCTCTCTTTACTCGTTTTCTCTTTCATTGAATTTGGCGTTCACGCTCGTCCCGTCGTTCTCGTCCTCTCAAATGACGATCTCAATAGCGGCGGCGATGATAACGGAGTCGGAGAGTCCTCTGACTTCGATGAGTTTGGAGAATCCGAACCTAAGTCCGAAGAGGAGCTTGATCCCGGTTCATGGCGATCGATCTTCGAGCCAGATGACTCAACAGTCCAAGCAGCCTCGCCGCAGTACTACTCCGGCCTCAAAAAGATTCTATCGGCGGCGAGTGAGGGAAATTTCAGGTTGATGGAAGAAGCAGTGGATGAGATAGAGGCTGCTTCTTCAGCTGGAGATCCACACGCACAGTCGATAATGGGGTTCGTTTACGGGATAGGAATGATGCGAGAGAAGAGCAAAAGCAAGTCGTTTCTTCACCATAATTTCGCAGCTGCTGGTGGGAATATGCAGTCGAAGATGGCACTTGCGTTCACGTATCTTCGTCAAGATGTAAGTAAAGATGGAACTTTTGATTTTCTTTATGAATAGATGAAGTTGCATCTGAGTGTTTGTTATTGATTTGCGATTCTGTTACAGATGCATGATAAAGCTGTTCAATTATATGCTGAATTAGCAGAGACAGCTGTCAATAGTTTTCTGATCTCAAAGGATTCTCCGGTGGTTGAACCAACTAGAATTCATAGCGGAACTGAAGAGAACAAAGGTGCTCTAAGGAAATCTCGAGGCGAGGAGGATGAAGATTTCCAGATATTGGAATATCAGGCACAGAAAGGGAATGCTAATGCAATGTACAAAATTGGACTGTTCTACTACTTTGGCCTGCGAGGATTAAGGCGTGATCACACCAAGGCATTGCATTGGTTTTTGAAAGCAGTAGATAAAGGAGAGCCGAGGTCAATGGAACTTCTGGGGGAGATATATGCTAGAGGAGCTGGTGTTGAAAGAAATTATACCAAGGCACTTGAATGGCTTACACTTGCTGCAAAAGAAGGTCTCTATTCAGCATTTAATGGAATTGGCTACTTGTATGTCAAAGGCTATGGAGTAGATAAGAAAAACTATACTAAGGTAGGCTGTTCATTCGTAGCCTCATCATTCCCAGGCTTACTCTTTATAGGCTAGTCTAACATTCTATGGATGTATGCCTTCAAATGCAGGCAAGAGAATATTTTGAGAAGGCTGTTGACAATGAAGACCCCAGTGGGCATTATAACCTTGGAGTTTTGTATCTTAAAGGCATCGGAGTCAACAGGGATGTGAGGCAGGCAACAAAATACTTCTTTGTTGCTGCAAATGCTGGTCAACCAAAGGCTTTCTATCAACTCGCCAAGATGTTCCATACTGGTGTTGGGCTTAAGAAGAATCTGGAGATGGTAAGTGACTTTTAGATTTCTGAGACTTTCCTGCCTAAACATGGATGCCAGAAAAAATGACTTTAAATTCATAAAGTCTTAAAAGAACGAAACTCAAAAAAATTTGGCTTCCTGCTCTTCTAAAGTTCAGAAAATTATTTCACTGTTTTGTTGGTTATGTAAAATCTCATTACCAAAAAAGGTTACTTGCACAAGGAATGTGGGAAGCTCTGTTTCACTGTCTATTCTATTAATAACTTTTTATCAGTACTATAATGTCTGACCAGACGTTGTATTTTTTTAATGTTGAGGTATGAATGATGTCTATGCGTCTATCCATTAAGGCAGCAGGGTGCAGTATAGTACTTGTTTCTGTTGATGGTAGTCTGTTTGTTATTTTTCACTGTCGTACTTCAACTCCTTTTATATCTTAGGAATTTTTTTTGAGCAGTTTGGAGACATCTCCAGCGTTGTTGAGAGAATTTGTGGTTTAATTGCTTGTTCACTTCCATCACATTTTGGTTGCAGGCGACTTCATTTTATAAGCTAGTAGCAGAAAGGGGGCCGTGGAGTTCTCTCTCTAGATGGGCTCTTGAAGCTTACTTAAAAGGTGATGTGGGTAAGGCTTTGATTTTGTACTCAAGGATGGCAGAGATGGGTTATGAAGTGGCACAAAGTAATGCTGCCTGGATCCTCGATAAATACGGCGAAAGAAGCATGTGCATGGGAGTATCTGGATTTTGCACAGACAAAGAGAGACATGAGCGGGCACATTCTTTGTGGTGGCGGGCCTCTGAACAAGGCAATGAACATGCTGCTCTGCTTATTGGAGATGCATATTACTATGGCCGGGTGAGTTTACCTCGTATAAGAAACTAGATTATGAACCTAATAACGTTGAGACATGTAACAATGATTGAATTAGCTAGAAAAAACTTGATACTTGTCGCCTGATTCTCTCTCTTCTCTCGTTCTTTGATCTCTAAATAGGGAACTGAGAGAGATTTTGTGCGTGCGGCAGAAGCATACATGCATGCTAAATCACAGTCCAATGCGCAAGCAATGTTCAACCTCGGTTACATGCATGAACATGGACAAGGACTTCCCTTTGATCTCCATTTAGCAAAACGTTACTATGATGAATCCCTTCAGAGCGATGCAGCCGCGAGATTGCCAGTCACACTTGCTCTCGCTAGCTTATGGCTCCGTAGAAACTATGCTGATACCGTCCTGGTAAAATCTAAAAACCGTACATTTTCTCATTCTTATGTTAAATAGTTGGATGCAGTCTAACAGATCAAAATAACAAGAGGAAATTGTTTTTTTTTTACTGATAGGTGAGAGTTGTGGATTCATTACCAGAAGTGTATCCGAAGGTAGAGACTTGGATAGAGAATGTGGTGTTTGAAGAAGGTAATGCAACAATACTTACACTCTTTGTCTGTCTCATCACAATTCTCTATCTCCGGGAAAGACAACGTAGACAAGTCGTCGTTGTTGCCGATCCAGTGGCTGCTGACGTGGCACAACCGCTCGACGCTGATGTGGCGCAACACCTCGCTGCGTTCCCACGGTAATCAATTGATAATCGTTTTCGTCATTGTAATAGCAGAGAATAATGGCTTTTTGGTGTGTTTTTTTCTTTCTAAATGTACAGTTAAAAGTTACAACTTTACTTCGAACCAAAATGTGTGAAACAGTGTATGTAGGGCCTATATCTCTTATAGATATGGCCCATAACGTTATATTGACAAACTTTAAAGCTCACTGATCTTCAATGCTGATGTTGTCTTTTTGTTTTTGAATTTTGAACTAGCTGAGAGAAGTTATATTTACCATCTTTTGTAAAGTGCAACGACAAACATAACTTGTTTGCTAAAAGTGTAAATTTTCTATTGAAGATATAAACTAATATTACAAACAAATAAACGATGAAGACTACATATTTACACATTTCGAAGTGTATATTAGATCATTACTGATATAGTTAACGTATAAAAAATAGGTAATTAGTACTAGTAGTAGAAAGTGTGTAGTCAATTTGTTTAGAAGAGTGTGAAGGGAAATGACAAGCATTCCAAGAAGAGAATCTATCGGACGAAGGGAGACGTGGGACCTACTTTTAAGCGTCGACGACTAAGCACATTCACAAGATCGGCGTTTTTGTTAGGATCTGCGTCCAAATGGTAAAACTAAATAAATTAATACAATGTTCTATTTTACATGTTGTTCACTAATACTCCATGTGATACGTACCTATATTAATCCGTACCAAATTTTACCCCTAGTTCTTTTTTTCTTTTATTTGTAGCCGTTAGTCGAATCAAGTGTTGCAAACCTTTATACGATGATACGAATATGAAGAGTTGAAAAGTGAGGATGAAATGGCCAGTTACATTATTTTGACTGTGTAAAAAGAAAAAAGCTAGTACTACGCACTAACTCTGGTCTGACAGTCTCGAGACGTGTGGTAACATTTGCCATTATTACATTCCCCAAATTCTCTCATTTTTTCAAAAAATATACTACTAATAAATATTTTTCTTAAAATTCCATAAAAAGCACTGAGAAGTAACAAGTTGATTCAGTCTCACTCTTGCTCAGTAGAGCTCCCATCAATGGCTTCAATCAACCTCTTCCTCTTCGCTTTCCTTCTTCTTCTCTCTCACGCTTCAGGTTTCTCTTCACATTCCCTGCTAGATCTTTAAATTTTCTGTTTCGTTTAGTCTTTGCTTCAATCTCGCCCATGTATGAATAAAAATGCACTTTTTAAATATAGATTTAGAGATACTTTAGTTGCAGATTTTTCTAATACCACTATCTTTGTTGTTGTTTCTTTGAGAGCAGCTTCAACGGTAATCTTCTACAACAAATGCAAACACCCAGTTTGGCCAGGTATCCAACCCAGCGCCGGTCAAAACTTACTCGCCGGCGGTGGTTTTAAGCTTCCAGCTAACAAAGCCCACTCTCTTCAACTCCCACCACTCTGGTCCGGCCGTTTCTGGGGTCGCCACGGCTGCACCTTCGACAGATCTGGCCGTGGTCACTGCGCCACCGGAGATTGCGGCGGTTCTCTCTCCTGCAACGGTGCCGGCGGTGAACCTCCGGCCACTCTCGCCGAAATCACTCTCGGCCCTGAGCTAGACTTCTATGACGTCAGCCTCGTCGACGGGTCTGTAAATCTTACATCAAATCTGCTTTCTTTTTTACACAAACTTAACTTACTTTTTTCACTAATTTTGTAATGACAGTTATAACCTGGCCATGTCGATTATGCCGGTTAAAGGTTCAGGTCAATGTAGCTACGCCGGTTGTGTTAGCGATCTAAACCAGATGTGTCCGGTTGGTTTACAAGTCCGGTCACGTAACGGGAAACGTGTAGTAGCCTGTAAAAGTGCTTGCTCTGCCTTCAATTCACCACAGTACTGTTGCACCGGCTTGTTCGGTAACCCACAGTCTTGCAAACCAACGGCTTACTCCAAAATCTTCAAAGTCGCTTGCCCAAAAGCTTACTCTTATGCTTACGACGACCCAACCAGTATCGCCACATGTTCCAAGGCTAACTACATCGTCACCTTTTGCCCTCATCATCGCCATTAAATTAGCCAGTAAAGAAGAAGAAACATTTCTCTATTAGCAACAAACTCTTGTCATGTTTCGAATTCTTGAGTTTCTATATCTACTTTTGTAACACTATGATTGAATGCAGATCCTATTATCAATATCAATGGAACTCAACCAACTTAGTGATGTGTCTTGTGAGTGTTAATCTCCAAATTCTAAATCCTTTTATGTTCAGTGGCTTATGTACTAGACAATGCAAGATTAATGCTATTTTTTTGCTGGGTCAAACAAATGCTATCATTCACCATAAACCATGTTGAAATCAAATTTACCAAAAACAATCCTCGGATGATGGTTATGGTTAAAGATGTGTGATATTATGGATAAAGATGTGATAAGCTAATCTCCATCTAATTAGGAATTTATCTATTTATTTAATACTTATATAACTAAAGGACCTATATGTGTATATGTCAGAGCAAGTCCATTGGGAGGACCTTAACAGATCCTTAACCAAAATCCTTAAGTAATTTTGAGAAAAATTAAATCTAAAATGTGATAAATACTTAGGATCGCACCTAATTTTAGGAATTTTGATGATGTTAAAGGACGGATACGTGGCAAATTTTAATTGGTTGAGATTTTTTAACAAAACAAAAAAAAAATCATCTTTGCCCGTGTTTTTTTCTTCATTTATCGATTTCGTTTTCTCTCTCTTGTGAATTCCGCTCGACGATGGCGATTGAACGATTGGATCATCATCATCACGCGTTTATATCATCAAATCGGAAGATATTATCGCCGGAATTCTTCTCTTATCCACCGTGCTCATCATCTCAACCGAAGGTGCTCAACGTCGACGAGTTTGGTGATGTTAATCGGAGAGGACTGTGAACAAAATCGACGTCTTGTGTGAAACCATGGTCCAATCTAGAAGTGTCAAATGGTCATCTGACCATGGGCTAAGCCCAGTCCACAACATTATGGACAGTCCATGGTCGGCCCGTAATGAAAACGGGCTATATGGTCTAA
>Ga0041059_1003303_pt1 | contig 11151 bp, 5 predicted proteins | sample AraColnosormetaG_FD_56232 | JGI IMG/M metagenome (GOLD analysis project Ga0041059, IMG submission 56232) | Arabidopsis roots microbial communities from North Carolina, USA - Col MF nosort | ecosystem: Host-associated > Plants > Roots > Unclassified | place: USA: North Carolina | collected 2013-09-02 | reverse complement strand
AAAAAAAAAAAAANAAAAAAAAAAAAAAAAAAAAAAAAAAAAGTTAATTATAACAAATTGTGGAACAAAATAAAAATATACAAAATGTGAAGCGAGGGAGGACTTATAACATAAGCGTAGAATAATGCATAATACATTACCTTCCAACTTCAACTTGTAAATTTAATTTACTTATAAAACATCAAGTGATGTGAGCTTTGTGTTGTGTCTTTTTTGCACATAGCACACGACGTCGTTAAACCTCCACGTGCCTGCCCCACAGGCCACAGTTGAATTCTTTACGTTCGTTTTGGAAACTGGAAATTAAAGAATCGAGTTTTCAAAGAGTAGTTTTGGGCCGCATTCGGAGCTTTATGGCCTTTGAAACTAAAATGGGTCTTAAATTAATCTTGTTAGGGAGGTTCTAAACACAGGTTAATAACGGAAGCCCATCCATATTTAGTCCCAATTTTTTTTCTTTAACACCTATTAGTATTTAGTCCCAATGTTAATCTCATTCTTTAAAAATTTATGTTTAAACAAAATGAGATTTGTCGTTTTAACGCAAATACTTGGTGGAAAACAAATACATGATCTTTTCATCTGAAAACGTTTTAGGCATACACTTCAAATGTTATTCGTGTGGATTTATGTGATAGAAGAGTCGCTCACTCATATGTGGAATAGTCGGGATTCCTGCATTTTTCTACCAAAAAACATTAACGATGTTTAAAATATTATTTCATTTCTTCTATTATGTGCCACGGAGCAAAATAGTATAATACCATATATATTGAACAACAATGATAAGTATAATCACAATGTGATCCCAAAGAAATTGAATAGAGCTTAAAGAATGAATCAATCATGAGGTATTCCGTGTCCTCCGAAGCAACAATCGAATTCATACTTGAAATGAGCTGCCTAAGTACTCATATATACTTACTACTATATTTCCATGCAATTCCAATATACGAATGTTCCTTAATAAAATAAAAGTACATATTATAAAGTTGTCATTTGGACCTCATTTCAAGAGAATCTTTACAACAAATGACTCTTTTTTTATGATAGTTCTTGACCATACACATGTATGTTTCCTGTTGAGAGGTGTACATGATAATGAAAAGAATAAATGAAAGGAGGACTATTTTTTTTTCTAGTCATGAAGAAAAACTCGATTTCACACTTGGACAGTCGTCATAATTAATGTACATTAACTAAAGTAAACAAAATAAAATACTTGTTTCCATCAAACCAACTATATATAATCAAAGTTCTTTCACTCATTTTTTTTTCTAAGGAAACTTAAGATATGTATTTAGATCCATCCATCTACATGGCTCTCGATGACTTTGACTACATTAATTATATATAAGTATACGTACTATAGATCTAATATCTAAATGTGTATACACCGACTTTGAAAATTTATGGTTGCATTCGGATCAGTCGTCTTATTAATTGACAACAAAACAAAAGAAACAGGAAAACTAATGATTAACTGTGAATTGCTACAAATATATAAGTAGGCATGTGGTGCTGCAGGTGATGCAACATGGGAAATCATATAAATGGACGAAAATTCCCAACTCTATTATTAACTTTCCTCAGATTGGTCACACAACTAATGATTAATTTGTGATTAAACTATGAAGACTATACATATGGAAACATATTATCATTGAGAATCCATAGATGTGGGACAGTTAAACCTCCACATGTTGCTCACTCGGGTCGCATATATAAACATGTGGTGGTGTTTCTATATAAGTAAAGCTGATTAAACATAAAACGAAGGTTACCTAAAAATATGTCTAAACCATTATGTGTAATGTGTGAATTAGATAAGTGCCAACGGTGCAAATAAAGTGAGATCCCATATATAATGATAAAAGTGTTAGTATTTGCCCTTTTAAAACCAACTCATTTGTCTACTAGCTGAAGATTCACCATGTTAACCGAATTCATAGCTCATTCAATTATGGTTAGATAGACACTGGAACGCCAGAAACAAATGTTAGTTTCAATATTTGTGGTCTATATAATACTGTATTGGGCTTGGAATCAAGCTTGTGTTTTGGATCTGAAAGAATGTAACTACAGATGCAAACCCACATGGTTTCACTAGTTTTTTTTTTATGAATTTCAATTATTTTTTTCTATATTTTATTATGAATCTTTGGCATTACTTACCAAAAGATATACTCTCTTCTAGAGAAGCTAAAGGTAACAGATAACTACTTGAGTATCGGGTTAAAAATATTATAGTAACGGCCACAGATTACAGTTTATCATATCCCCTTGATGTATCGCATTGACGGATTTACCCTGCCGATAATCTCGGTGAAACATCAAAATCCTCTTTTTGTTTAACTTGAACAAAAAAAACTGTAATCATGTCAAATAAACCCAGAAATTAAAGAGATCCAAACTGATGCAAATTTTCCATATAAAAAAACTTCACAAGAATTTCAAACCGATTTTTAAAACCGGCGAAAAAATTAGAAAATTTGCAAACAACAAAGAGAAAGAAAATCCCTAAATGCGTCTCCTCTTCCACTTTTGGATCCTGGAAAAATTATATACCTATTTACATCGACACGACGACGAAGTATGATGACTCAGTAGTATCTGAACAAAAACAACCAGATCTAGAAGAAAAAAAAACTTCTCTAACTACCAAGATTCCTTCCAATAAAAGCTTCTTCTTCAAATAGTCCCGTCACCGATTAGATCCTGAACATCAATCGGTACCGGAAGTCCAAGACGAAGCGATTCCATGATTCGTTCGAAGACAAGGACATGGCAAGGGATTTGTAGAACTCCTTTTTGCTCGTAACCATACTCTTGAGCAGATCGGTTTAGTAAACCGATGAAAACCGGATGGTTAAGTAGCTCCGCGCTAACGACGAACCTCTCCATCTCGTCACCTACGTAGACCGGTACGTGTCCTTCGGGAACAGAGGAGGTTTGCTTCTTTGAGCGGCGAGTCACCGAAGAACGGAGGAAGGATTCGGAACGGCGGCTAGGTCGCTGTGAATCGGAACGGAGGAGACTGTATTGAGCGGAATCAGCGACGCGAGAGAGACGACGGATTAGTTGCTTCATCGTCTTCGTGTTGTGACTTTGAGAGAGAGAAGAGAGAAACTTTTGGTGATTGGTACTGAAAACGGATGTTTGAGAATTCGAGAGAGAATCAATGAGAATTTTGTGAAGGAGAGAGTGAGGGAAGGTTTTGGATTTTATATTGAGTCGAGGGTATTTTGGGGAATGTGTATTTGATAAAGTAGGTACGGGGAAGGAGTACTTGCCAGGTACACACACTTACTCGTAATTTTCCACTGACTTTGAAAAATATATAAAATCCTAAAAATATATAATATGATAAAATATCATATTCATTTGATGTAAATCTTTGATTATTTTTTTAAGATTTTTTTATTCTCTTAGATAACTGTTTGGATTTCCATTAACAATATATATCCCCGCATTATCATAATCTTTTTTGAGTATAATGATATTATTGTATTTTCTGATCATAATTGGAATTAAAATAGCAATTAATTTACCTTGGTTATTCTACCAATTTATTGAAAGATTAGATATAGTTTTTTTCTTGTTAGTAATAGATACACGAGGTTCATGAGCAACCCAAAATATATCTTAATGATGTTGTAAAATTAATTACAAGTAGTTATCAGGAAAATAATAACATTATTCATGGTAAACTGATTATAATTTACAAGAGGCCAATATAATGTTCAAAATACAATTTTCATTCAAGCAAATTAAAAAAAAGGGTTATATATCTTTGTTTAGATTAATCCATATACTTTGTAATCCTATATCATGTACATGTAGTTAATATCATTTCATCTAATCATCTATTATCCTACTTCAACTAAGACTGGATATCCAATTCCACTTTGGAAAATTTTTACATATCCAATTTTTACATTTCTTTCTTTAATCCTACTCAAAATATAAGGTGTAGAGAAAGATAGATCCCCTCGTTTTTTTTTATCAAAAGATCCCCTCGTTAATAATTATATTTTCAATATATTAAATAATAAGCTAGAAATTAAATATGGATGAAGTGTGGAAAAGTTAGTTAATTTTGTATATGGAAATAGTTAATTGCATACAAATTTATATTGTAAGATAGCGTATATAGCCATTTAAATATATGGTTTCATACTCGTAACAATGTTCATGGTTTTTATTGAATATGTGATCTATCATATGGCCTAAGTCTTAAATCCCCATAGGAATAAATGATGCCTTCAGAATCTGGTTACAAAGTCTACTATATAGGCTGGATTTTAAATTTCATAAATCAAATACAATTATACAAACTAAATATTCTGGATGGAAATATTACAAAACAAAATGTGGAGCTTCAACTTCTGTTGACCCCAAGAAAATGACATAAAAGGCTTCTAGAATTTGGACCAAGTGATTAGATATGAACCATTTGTGTAAATATTATGAATTCTTTTTGAACCAGTACGTATAGATTATTCAAATAGTCCATACTCACCCTCAACGACTTAAAAGACTTCAATATTCATTTAGCTTTCTTCTGGTCATATTCATATCCTCACGTAACCATCATTGAAAACTAAAATAAGATGTAAGTTACTTGTAAGTTTCCATTATGTAATATATTTTTCAAAGATTAATCACTGTACTGTCTATTATTTTAGATCATAACTAATTAAAAAAATAGCCAAAAAAAACTTATTAAATTTTAACAAATTTTCGTTTTCATTGTGTAAACATAAAAATCTATCACCATCATGACAATATAAACACAAGCCATTCAAGGATATAAGTGATATAATTAATTCATATACTACAAAATATATAGCTGCATGCTCGATTGAATCAAACTTCATAAGTGACGATTCGCTATACCTATTAATGTTGATAATAGATTACTTGTCTTTGCCACAAAACAAAAAGATTACTTGTAAGTTGTGACCTCTAGAAGAAGCATCCGACTATGCAAAATGCACTCAAGCCATGAATCATGACAAATTAATCATAGGTTTATGATCAGGTGACTTTATAAATTGATATTGCCCAAATCTATTAATACACATTCAGTTTTGTGACTTGATTATATACATCTTTTCCCATTTTATAATTTCTTTGAAAAAAATGGCGCGTGAAATTGTAATATACAGCGCGTAGATATCATGAAGGACCATCAGCATGTGTGGGTTAGATAGAGAAAGAAAAAGTAAAGCAGAACTGTTGAAGGATCATTCTTCATTCTGTAAAGGTTAAACTTTAAAGACAAAGATATGATGATGTGACCTAATTTTCTCTGGTTTTCGAAAGTGTCTGCCCCCTAACTTATCTTGGGGGTTACAACTTTAGTCCCCTTTAGCCTCTTAACTTTATTAATTATGTATACATACATATATATATAACTATATTCATATATGGATTAATCAAAATAAAGTGGTCTCGTACTAATAGCCATCTATGTTATTATATACTGCCATGCATCTTTTGTAGGTTTCATCCAATTTAGTAATTTTGAATTCCTACTTGGTCTCAAGTTTTACCATAACTAGAATATCAACTCGATGATATTTATTAGATACTAGCTAATCCATAAACTAGTGTGATTTGTTACATAATTGATTTAAAAGGAAACAATACAAGCAACTTAAAGAAGCAACTAGTTAAGGTGGGGATGGAGTGTTTACAAAATTGTAACGAACTCTCAAGTGGTTAATTCCCTTACGACTCATTTTCTCAAATTTCCGTGGAACTCCTCTCTTATATGATTCAAAACACATTTATGATTTTATTGATTTCTTGTGGAATTGGAAGTGTTCAACCCTCACGTAGTCGGCAATTTTCAATATCCTCACTCATTATACAAATTTGGATAAAAGGAACCGTGTCACTCAAATGATCATAAACATATACACATTCCAATCGGAAACGACTTATGAAGTATTTAGTAACTATATATTACCCTTATCCATAGTATAAAATCCACACCTTTATTTATTTGAAGGCTTGCTAGAATCAATATCTAAAACACCTAATTTCTGCGTGTTGCAATACATATAAAAATCATGCAAAGAATCGGTTACAATTCTAATGGTCGTTAGTCATTGATATTTGATTATAATAATGAAGTAATAGAATTCAAGGAATATCAAATAATGAAACATAAACAGCAATATATATAAAAAAACATATGCAAATATTAAACTATTATGCAAAAAAACACAGATAGAGAAGAGAATATTCCTCCAACGGCAAAGGTTATTAAGAGCCATTACACTTCAATCATTGAGAAACACGTCAATAGCTTGAAACTTCACTCTGATTGGGTTTAGCTGTAACGCGTTACGCGCTATTGCATCATTTAATAAATATGAAGATAAAGTATGTCACCGCTTCCATATACATTAACATTTGCTCTTTTCAAATGCAACTACTTAGTGCTCTCTCTGTTTTAGTTTTATATAAGTTGTAATTTAAAGTTTTACACATATATTAAAAAATTACAAAAATCTCATTTAATTTATCGCTTTTATATAAAAATATCATTTACTATAACTGATTCAATTAATAAAAAATTATATAATTAAATGTTATTAATTAAAAAAGTATTAAATATATTTATTATTTGGGATCAATTATGGGATTAACACTTTAAAGTGTATCCTTTTGTGATTTTAGGAACATTTCAATGTACTACCAAAAACAGGTAATTATACGTGATCGTATTTTACAATCTCACCCCTTTCAGCTTACACTCAATTATTTGATTTCTCTTTTATTTATTTTTCTCCTCAATAGTTGAAGATGCTTCAACAACTTGGCCATTATTTGCTACCGCAGAAGATTTTCTCGCCGTCGCAACCACCACCTCCGTGGAACGCCTTCTGCTCCGCCGCTGCCATTGACGGAGCCAACCATCTCCCTTTCATGTTTCATCTTTTAAAATCTCCTTACCCTGTTATCTCTCCCTCTGATTGTTGAATTCCACATTTTCTCACTTCCCCATCTTACCTCCGGTCCTCTCTTCTCCTTTCAGATTTGCTCTCTGTTCCCTAATTGTTTGGGTTCCCTAATTACAATCCTTATGGTATATATTTTTGTTAATGCTTACCTCAATATATGAGTGACCTCGATCTCACTTTTCCCTTGGGTTCCCTGTTTTCAGATCTTAGGGTTTAGATTTTACATTTTCATCCTCACCTAAAATCATCTTCTCGTTAATGTTTATTTGCTTTTGATGTTCTCTGTTACGCTGAAACACAGCTTCTTCTCTCGAGGGCAAAATCGTCTTTCAAGCTTGTAGGAAGTGTCCAATATCATAAGCCCATTTCGATTGTACCTTATCTCCAATTTGTAGCCCAAATTGTGCCTAAAACAGTAATAGCCCCTTATTATTTGCTTAAAAAATTAAAAACAATACTAAAAGTAACTGCGGCTAGTTTTAGAATTTGCTAATCGTATAGTCATAATTCATGGAACATTGGATTAAAAATAAAAAGTAAGATAATAAAAAGTGGAATGTGTGTAATGTGTAGTCACGTGAAAGAAGTTTTGGGGAAATTAATAAATATAAAATAAATGGATTGAATTAAAAAAGTCCGTACGGTGCAGTCGTACAGGGTAACCTACCCACTCCCACCTCTTTTTTTTCTTTCTGGGTGTTCTCTTACGTGTCGTACCGTACAAACCAACTTGACTTTTCTTGACAAATTTTATTTAACATTTAGACACATGTGGGTCCAATTCTCCACTATTCAGAATTGCCCGTTACATGCCGTTTGGCTTCTGTCTCGTTAATTACTTTTTTCTATCTTTATATCTGACGCCACATATTTAAAAGTTATTTTTGTTATATTAACGTCAATTTCAATAGTTGGGTTAAAAATTCATTAGTATTATTAACCCGTCTTGTACTCATTTGGAAAATAAACTAAAATCCATCGGATACTCCTCTCTGTGTCCTATGTTGACGTTGTCCTTAGGATAATTTTACGGGCAAAAATGTTTGATTCCAACTTAAACTATCAAAGAAATTCAAAATGTTTGACTCCAACTTAAAGAGACCACCCGTACGCGAGGACAGCCACACGACCTACTTTGTACTTTCCTGTGTTTTACTTTTACTTTTACATATTAATGTGCTTAATTCTCTCAATGAAAATACAGAGAGGCATAACTCATAAGTATATGTCTCTGCATTATACAGGAATAGAAAATATAAATGCAATTGTTTTTTTCCAATGTGGTCCATTTTTAGATGGTTCGATTTCAAAGTGGAGGGGGCTCACAGTTGCACATTGGTCTTAGCTTTTATGGTATACCTCACTCTCTAGCCTCTTGGCTCCACCTTTGTCCTTTTGATTTTTCTTTTCAAACTTTTGGTATAGAAATGACGACTAAGCTTTGTTCCATGACTCATCATCTTCCTTTACATCCATTTCATGACTAAGCTTTGCTAATTTATTATATCCCACTATTACATTGTATATGTTATTGTAGATTGATAATGCCATATGATTCTATCGTTTTATCCTTTTTAGTGACATGTTATGGTCGGTCGTGTGCTCGTGTTTTGATTAAAGTTGGATTGTCATTTGCTTCATTTTTTTTCTAACAGAGTTTGCCATTTGCTTTTCCATCTGTATCACTTTTTTTTTTATGTTGTCAATTGCACATTTGCATTGTCCCTTAATTTTAGACTAATCTAGTGGATTGCCTACTAGGCTACTACATTAATTGACCATAATTTATGGAAGTGAAGTATCGCAAAATGGCTTTCCCCACATAAAGAGGCCCATCCGCCCCATGTAAGTGAATTTATATTTTTGCGTAATATGAAAAGACATAGGCCCATGTAAGTGAATTTATTTCTTGGGTAGTATGAATAAGCAAAAGATAAATGGGTCAGGCCCATATAATGAGTAACAGCAAAGTCATCGTCTCTCTGAATGTCACTTTACCATTAAGAGAAACAAAAACCAAAGTTCAAATCAAGGTTTAATTGAAATGCGACAATTCGTGCACATGCGATCAAAGTCAATCAGTATGTTAGTGTTCTCTTGAAACGTGTTGGATGTTGTAATTGCCATCGTCTTTAGGTTGCATGCATTCCGTAAGATGTGGAATGCCGCTTTTTTCTCTGTTTTTTCTCTTCCTTTAAACCCAATCCACTCAAAAGCTTCCAGACTCCGATACAAACTTAGAGGAACAAAATCCGGTTGCTTCCACTTTTCTCTTAAAAGGTTGCAGCAGCATCTTTTTTGTTTGAACCTGAGAACTCGCAGTTTAGAGCTACGCATTAGTATAAAAGAAAAGCAATCGAGAGCGCATATAGCACATAGCTCTACACAATCGCTCTCAAGATTCACAGCTCGTTTCCAAATAGGACGCCATCGTTTCGACAAAATACTTGTTGCCACCGCATCTTTTGTCGGAACAAATGATAAAACTGTCGCCAGTAAATCGTCAGGCAAATCATTAATTCTTGCCGCATCTGAACAGACTCTAGTTGCTTTTGCTTTTGGATACATCGAGATATTTGTTGGAACTCAGAGTCAGAGAAGACAGACCTTTGCTTGGAATAGATGAACACGCTAAGATCAACCGTATATATACAGCCTATGGGAGGATCTCCTTTTTCCATTTATGATATAAATCTATGTTATAAAAATGGAAACAGAAATTCAATATGTTATAAATTAAGTCACATTACCAATAAGAGTCTGTCACGTGGATGTTATTTATAGTGATAACTAATAAGTGATTAGCAAAATAAAAACAAAAAGTCACGATATCAATAAACACGACTACCATTAAAGTTAATGTTTGATAAGTTTTACTTTTTAAATAGATTTTGGATTTGGCAAATATAATAAAAAATAGAAAAAATAAATAAAAAATCTCGTCACATTGACGCAAATTTGTTGGAAAATCCCATATATTTTGGTTTCTGTGAACGAATAGAAAAAAACTTTTTCAATCCCTAGTTTTTAGGAAACTACTTTTATCATAATTTTAAAATACCAAAAATTACTTTAGTATCTGCGTCTAGTCATACCCTTTTACACCCTGTTTTTTTGGCAAATATCAGAATTTTATTTAATTTTAAAAATATATTTTATGCGAACATTCAACATAAAATGGGCTACTGTGAAGAACTCGAACCTCCAACGTAAAGCCCAACAGGCATGTCTGTTAACCGCTAGACCATTTTCACTCATTACCTACAAATTAATAAAACATAAATATATACAAACAGTAAAGCGTTAGAAAAGGAAAAAAAAATGTTAATATCTTTTCTGTTGAATTATTACGACACTAGTATTAAGCCCGTACTATGTACGGACAAAACTTTAGCCAAATTTATAGATAAACCAACAATATTTAGAAATTTTTAGAAAAATTCTAATTTCAAGTCTTTTGGTTACTGGGTTTAATCGCAGGTCAAGTCTTACAAAGAGTTTTGGTTCAATGACAAAAGATATGTAAGTAAAACTTACAGGTTTATTGTCACCAACACTGCTATTTAATTTTTCTTAACTTGTCAACCTGAAAAGAAAAAGAATCATAAGAAAATTCTAATCAAAACTTAGAAGAAGAATGTGGATGTGATTTTATTTGCAAAAACAATATAATCATGTAAACTTATAAGAGAATCGTGACAGAAATTTAGACACAAAGATGATTATTGATTTACATCGCTTAAGAACTAAAACTCAGGCCACCAATTTTTGAACTTTGAGACACGAAGAGTATTGTATTGTTGCAGGAAAAAGGAATCAGAAAAAATGATTTGTAAGCTTTTTGTATGAAATCATGTTGTTGTTCTATTGTTGAAGAAGAGAAGCAAAATGGAGATATTGAGATCGTGGGTGTAAAGGGAGGTGAAGGCGTGAAGCAGTTGCAAGGAGAATGTTGCAGTTATTGTAAAAGTGACAGTTGATTTAAGAGGGGTTATTGGTTTATAGATTTATAAGGAATTGGAAATCCAAACAAAAATCATTTGTTATTCAATTATTGATTTTAAAATTTTAACTAAAATCATGTGTTATTGATTCGATGATTTATAAATACTAGTTAAAATCCTTTGTTATTCGTTTAGTCATTTGTTTTTGGATTTGAGAATCCAAATTATGT
>Ga0041059_1003302_pt1 | contig 11157 bp, 9 predicted proteins | sample AraColnosormetaG_FD_56232 | JGI IMG/M metagenome (GOLD analysis project Ga0041059, IMG submission 56232) | Arabidopsis roots microbial communities from North Carolina, USA - Col MF nosort | ecosystem: Host-associated > Plants > Roots > Unclassified | place: USA: North Carolina | collected 2013-09-02 | reverse complement strand
TTCTTGCAGAATCTAATCCCTTTGGAGCATACAGATCCCAATACAGCGGCGCCTGTTANAAAAAAAAAAAAAAAAGAAAGCTTCAAGATGTATCCTAAACAAAATGAATTACGTTACTGCTTCAAAATAAGATCAAGCCGTACAACAAAAGCTGTTTGCCAGTCATGACAATGTATGATGTCGGGTTTTTTGCCGGACTGAAGAAGCAACTCTAGTGCAGCTCGGCTAAAATACGAGAAGCGTCTGAAATCATCTTGCTCTCCATAAAACTGTCCTCTCCAGAAGAATTTGCTTGGATGTTGAGGTTCAATGAAATGTACAGGTAAACCTGTCAATAGAGAGAAACTTCAAATCATTTTGAAAACCAAAAGACACAAACACGAGAAAAGAAAAAGTCTCCTCACCTTCAACAGTGCCAATCCAGATTTTGTTTTTATATAACTTCCCATCAAAATATGACTCCACAACAGTATCCAAAGCCTGCAGTGAAATAAATCAAACCAACTAAAACGTTAAAAGTTAAAGTCCGCTTATAATTTTGTTTTCATCATATTGGACAACAATATTACCCTTAAGTCACGCACGCGATCATACTGCATACAGTCATATTTGGGAAGAATAATCTCCACCAGATGACCTTTTCTTTGCAATGCCTTACCAAGACCTGCCACAACATCTCCCAAACCTCCCACCTACAGAAATTACAGAAGGAAATTTGGAATGGGGATAAAGTTGAAAATTTACCATGCAATGCTTCTATTTCGGAAAATCTAACATGTAAGCAAGAGATATTTTTGAGGGTTTAGCTGAACACACCTTAGCTACAGGTGCCATCTCAGCTGCAATGTGAACGACATACAATCCTGAACTAGAATCAACACAAGATGAAGAAAATAGGTTACTTTTTTCAAAAGCTTTAAAAACTGAAAAAAAAAAAAGCATTTCCAATAGACGATGATAACCTTGTTGGAGATGAGACAAGCTTGAGAAATGCAGAGATGGCATCACGTTCATTCTTATCTTTGACGTCAATATAGGTATCATGAATTCTTCGATCTTTCTTCCATACCATGTCTCTCAGTAAGTCAGCATCGTTGCTTGCTATTTTCTTTTCAAGCAGCCATCCATCAACAGTTAAAAGTAACCGACTCCAATAATCCCAAGGCATATCATCAACCGGTTCATCTCTTGATTTTTTCTTGCTTTCTTCCTTCAAACTTTCAAGTGTTTCCTGGAATTCTTTTATCGATTCTTGATATAACTGAACATATGAGAATATCTCTGCATCAGACTTTTCGAGCCGCTCCTCAAGTAATGTCACCTTATGTTGCATTAGCTCATTGTACTGTTGAATTTTCTCTGAAGATTCTTTATAAACGTTGGCTTCTTTAAGTGATTCCTCAATTTTGTCGACCTTATTTCTTAGATCTTGGTTCTGTTGTAACACTATAACTGCTTGCTCTGCTTGTTTGGTAGCTCTATCTAACAACAGCTGTAGAGTCTCTACCTTCGCCCATAGATCAGTGCATTCGATTTTAAGAGTAGAAAGCTGCGAGACATCTTCCTGAGAAACCGATAACTTAGATTCCAAATCCTTTACAGAAGATTCCAAACCGGAGCACTCCTTTTCCAACACAACCACACGTTCACCGGTATCTTTAACACTGTCAAGTTCTGACTTAAGCATTTCTATATCGTTTCTCAAAGATAGATTCTCCAGCTTCAATGTTTCAAGCTCTTTGCTAAGAGCTAGAACATAACCATCACTTTCTATAGGGGAGATCATTTCATGACGAAGCTTCTCTAACTGTTCTTCCAGAAGCTCTACATGTGCTTTCTCTTGAGCAGCAGTTTTAATCCTTTCATCAGTCTCAGACAATTTCATTTCCAAGACATTGATTTCTCCCTGCAACGCTTCCTTATCACTAAGAATCTTGTTAAGGTCGTCAAGAGCAGTGGCCCGTGCTTCATCAAGCCGAAGAATATCTGACACAATAAGACATCAGGAATTAACAAAGGCTTTCACAAGATCAGGAAACAAACATAACTAATACAGATAAGAAAATTTCTACTTTTTTCTGCACTTCTTATCATTGTCATTAGTTCCCCAAACTGTCCATCTGAAATCTGCTCGCCTTCACTTTTGTTAAGGGACTGAAAAAATGATTTACAATAAGTGATCAAAAGAAGGCCTTTTTCAGAAGAAGAGAGTTACGATATACCATTAACACTAAAAAGAAATCCATACCAAAGCTTTTGCAACCTCAGGCACAGTAATATTATCTAAATTCTTCCCATCATCATGTCCAATATCAATCGTAGCATGAATACTCTCCCCTTTCTTCTTTGCAGTTTTACTCTTGCGCCGAGTAACTTCAGTTGTTTGTATATCATCTTTCTTTTCAAGATTCTCATCAGCATGATTCATATCTATGCTGCCATGAATACTACTACCCTTTTCAGCATCTGACTTAAGACTCGGGACACTGTCCGCAGAACCATTCTCCAGATCAGATTCCTCATCATTGTTGCTCTGAAGACCTGAATTTATAGATAGGATCGGTTTAGGGGAGCCTTTCTTGACCTCTTGTCTTTTACTAGAGCTGCAAATTAGTCAAGATATCAGATTTTTTTTGACTTGGTGTAATGCAAATCAAATGGGAAATGAAAGGAACTTAAGCTACAAAGAGGCTAGCTTTAACAAAAATTGGATTCATATCAAAAATCAAATGCAACATTTTGATCTCATCACTAAGTAAAATCAGAGTTTTAATTCTCATAGTCCTCTCCAAACTCATACAAATGAATCTAAATCAAGATAATTATAAACACGTTCACATCTATGAGCATTCACCATAACTCTAAAGCTGAGAAAAACAAAACTTTATAATGCAAAATTCAAAAATGCCAAGTTACATAAATCAATCGAATTGGTACATAAATTCTCAAACCCCAACACAGAAATCGACAAAAAAAAAAAACTCACTCGAAACCACGTTGTTGTCGCATCTTACACGAAGTAGAAACTAATCGACGAGAAGGGAGATAGAAAAATCGACGAGAACTTCCATGTTCTCTCTCGCAGGAGATTCCTGCTAATCCATGGGTTAAGAAACAGAAGCTCGATAGCTTCGTCGTCATGTTTAATTAGATACCTAAACGAAGAAAGCTACAAAAGTTGCTTCAATGGAGGTTTTGTGAAAAAATCTCATTTTTTTTTTTCTAAGTACCGACTGGTGTACAATATCTTCTTCATCAGTTCTTAGTATCTTTTTAAGATTTTAAAATAAAAAATTGGGAAGGAATTACATGTTTGCAGGTCCACCCAAAGATAAAAGTCACGTGGTTACGCCACGTGTATTCTAAGCAATATCCAAATCGAACGGTGGTAAAAAGAAGACACACCGTAACCAATAAAATTCAATTCTCTAATCCTTTACGTTCCCGTCACCGCCGGGATTCTCCGTCGCCGGTGAGTTTTTTATTTTGTTTCTTCCCACCTTATAATCGCCGTGTTGAATCTTCAATTTCGTTTTTTTGTCTAATTTCGAGCTCGATTTTGACGATTCGTTTTGTTTGTGATCTGATTTTGAGTTGTTTCTCCATTACGCTTGGATTTTGACGTTTTAGATCTCAAAAGGAAGTACGATCATGGAGGAAGGTTGCAACTGTGTTTACTCAAGGATGGCCTCAAAATTCAGCATTGGTTTATTGATTATTTTGGCGATCGTTCTTCTAATGGTTCGTGTACTGTATGTTATATACCGATGTGGCAAACCACTTCCAAAAGGAGCTTCACAGTCTTTTACTACTCTTATTGTTCTTGGTTCTGGTAAGAAGAGTTAATGCAGTGTCTTCTTCAATTGGATCTAAGTAATGTGCTGCATATTATGATATGTTATTGTGGGGTTTTTGTTAATCACCAGGGGGACACACAGCAGAGATGTTGAGTCTCCTCTCTGTTTTGCGGAAGGATAGATTTACACCAAGGTTTTACATTGCTGCTGCTACAGATAACATGAGTCTCCAGAAAGCTCGTAGTTTTGAAGATTCTCTAGCTGAGAAGGTTTAGTTAAAAATCCTTAAATTCAATTTCGTTTGAGTTTTGTCCCTCCTCTTTGAATTTTGCTATTGCTTATTACTTATTTCTTGTGTGTTTTTTGCTTGGTATGACTGTGGCATAGCCTGCTGTTAAGGAAGCATCATCACAGTTCATGCAAATTTACCGGAGTCGTGAAGTTGGTCAGTCTTATGTGACTTCTGTTTGGACTACCATTGTTGCTATTCTTCACGCTCTGTGGCTAATGATCCGGATCAGACCACAAGTGGTATGATTTTTATCTGAATGCTTTTTAGACTTTCTTCAAGGGTTCTTTATTAAACCATTTGAATCAGGTTATTGATTAGATTTGGTTGAAGTTTTTCAGATTCTTTGCAATGGTCCTGGGACCTGTATTCCTCTGTGTGTGATCGCCTTTTTATTCAAGGTATACACACTTCGGAAATATTTTATCAAGATTCTTTGCAGTTCTTTCCTCTACATTTTGGATGACCTTGAATGGACTTGTGACCAAAAACAGAGGATGTGTTTTGTTTATTCTTAGTCATGGTTTCTCCATTACATCTAGAATTCCCATAAGTGCTTGTTTCATCTTGGGTTACAGGTGCTGGGAATTAGATGGTCATCAATCTTTTATGTTGAGAGTGTAGCAAGAGTGAAAAAGCTCTCATTAAGTGGATTGTTGCTTTACAAGTTGAGAATAGCTGATCAATTCTTTGTTCAATGGCCACAACTGCATAAGAAGTATCCTCGGGCTCACTATGTTGGGTGCCTGATGTAAGCTGATTGGAACTCTACTTACACCTAGATATATTACAAAAACTTAGAAAGCTACATAGTGTACACCTTCTCTTTATATGCAGGATTGAGTTTTAAACAATGAATTTTTGTAATCAGCTGTTTTGACTTTGTTAATGACTTAATGCTATTTCAGTGAGCTTATAATGTGATTTTGGTCATCTTATTCCAAACTAAACCAGAATCGTGCACAACATATATTTAAATAAAATATACTTCATGTTACAATGATGCACACATTTTCAGGCTGTGACTTCACTTGAGTCGCATCACAAATCTATTATGTTTATTTTTCATTGTAGGCTGCCTTCATACCAATAAAGAAAAGTAAGTTTACTTGATCAGCTCGCTTTAGTCTGTAAACTGTGTGTGCCACAATCTTTGAAGTAACAGCTTATTTTGATTGCTCACTTGACCCTTCTGCTTCTGGTCGGTCAGGGGATTCTGTTGTTGGTATTTCATTACTTTTCTTCAAGTTTGTTTCATCAAGATATTGTTGGTAGACATAGGATACGAAACCCCAAATAGCTAGAATCATAGAAATCACCTTTAAGCCGTTCATTTTGTCATGGAAAATGATGACAGCCAGGATAGGAACCACGGGGAGTCCCAAAGCGCTTATTGCATTTGAGAATAGGGAGGAAAGCTCGAAGATCAGTCCTGTGCAACCGATGGAGAATACCTGCCAGGTAACAGCTGTCCACACTAGGTTCATGACATAGGATACCTTCCCAAGTTTGTAGTTTTCCATTTCACTGCTCAAAGTTTTCCACTCGCTACTAGCAAAAAGCCCCACCACGCTAACACAACTGGCCACTAGACTCATGTAGATTATCATATTTATAACTTCTGAGAAAGTTTGCTTCTTTAAAACTTTACGAAAGGCTAGCTGTTGTAGGGATAAGAGTAGACCAAACCCAGCAGATGCACCAACGGTGCATACGAAACCTTTGACATACTCTCCTTTTGTAACTTTTTTGGAATCTGATTCCTCGTTATTAAATGCAAGGAGGGTGGAAGATATAGTGAGGAGGAAAAGAGAATTCAAAATGATAGGAGTAAGTTTTTGTGAGTTGAGTAAATAAGAGAAGAAAGCGGTGAAGGCTAACTGTGATGCACAGATCAGGGAAAGGGTAGAAACAGGTAGGTAAAGCAGTCCAATGGAATATAGGTAGCAAGCTGCTCCTACAAGAAGTCCAAGCACTATGTAAACTAATGCACGGTTCCTAAGTGAGGTTAATTTGCCATCTCTCTGAGTTGTTGTATGTGTTTTGACTGACAAGAGATGATATGGAAGTAGAATAGGAAAGCCTACAAGCTGAACTACCGTTGCTAGCCATTTGCTGTTTCCTCCATTTTCATAGTATAGTCTGCCCAGAATTGTAGCAACTGATTGGCCTGAAATGACAAAGAATGTATAGATAGCAACCCGGAGCCACCGTTTGTATGTATTAGAGTGAGATAGTTTTGTTTGGCTGCCACTGACCGAACTTCTTTCGTCTTGATCTGTTGGAATTGGTTCTTTTCCCTGCTGAACTGGTGAGTGATGGAAAATAACGCAAGAAATTAGATTATGACTTATTTGTTGTCACACATGAAAAATATTGATATATTGAATAATAAGATACCATAACCATATTTTTCGTCTTTTATTTGAAGATAAAAGACCAGTAGGTTCTCGAGGAACTGGTTTATGCTTACTCACCAATGACTTGTACTTCTTGATCCCCCTTCATAGTAGATGTGGAATCCCCCTCCTTCGAGATGGACAAGGAGGTACTAACAATGTTCTGAATAGATTCTAAGTATTAGGTATCTTATTATCAAATTGCTTGGTTACTAGTGCTACCAAGTGATTGCTTCTGTGATATGGGTGAGACACGCTGTAGCTATATATTTAGAGATTAGGAATCGGTCATCGTCTATGTTTTGATTGTACTTGTCCCCACATTCAGTAAATGCCAACTGTATATCTTCTCTTGCTGTGAATTTAATTTCTTTTGTCACTATTGTTGATCTAGAGATGAGTCGAGTCAAATCAAGAAGGAAATGATGTGTAGCCATTAGTCACTCAGTATTTTATACCTGTGTGACACATCAGCCATATGCATAGACACAAACTTAACACGCATGCACACAAGTTGTAAGATTGTATGACCGTCAGGATGTCTATTTTGAAAGTTATTCGTCTTCTTTAATTTCTTTGGCTTGTTCCGTCTGACTATCTTTCTCTTATGAGATCAGGCATGTGGATTAGAAACACATTTATGGAGATGATGTCTCGCTTCTCTTTTCAAAAGAAGACATTTGCACCACAATATTGGATGGCAGAGGAAGTCACTTTATTAACTGCTAAGATGGAGACTGCCAAATGGTATTATTTCTGGTCATTTACTTTTTGTACAAAGCTCTGTTTCACCAAGGATGTTTGGACCTGTCTGATTAATATTTCTTCTTTCTTCATTAGAAATGATTTTCTGTGTGTCCTTGTTTCACAATGTTTCAGGTAAAACTAGAAAGTGGAATAGTGCATTGAAATCTTTTTAAGTTATGGCTAAGGGTTAATTTTTATCAGGTGTCACACTCACAAAATTGACATGGTTTTTTATTAAATAAATATCTACTTTTATCAATCTGCCTACAGGTTCTTGTTACATACAGGGTTGAGTTACATTTAATCTTTAGCTGCTATGAACCCAAGTTTAAACGATGAACTTTTGTAATCAGCTGTTCTAAACTTAAGATTGTTGGTTCACTGAGATTACAATGTAATTTGGGTAATCGTAATTGAAACTAAACCAAAGTCATTCACTACTTATTTAAATGAAATCTACTTCCTGTTACAATGATGCAAAAAATTTCAAGCTGAGACTTTACATTAGTTGCATCAAAAATGTATTGTGTATTCTTCAATGTAGGATGCCTCCAGGCCGATAAGTAAAGTAAGTTTACTTAACTAGATTGATTGAGTCTGTAAACTGCGGGACAGCATCTTTCAAAATATCAGCTTATTTTGATTGCCAAGTTGACTCTTCTGCTTCTGGTGGGTCAGGGGATTCTGTTGTTGTGATTTCATGATTTTTCTTCAAGTTTTTGTCATCAAGATATTGTTGGTAGACATAGGAAGTGAAACCCCAAATAGCTAGGATCATAGAAATCACCTTTAACCCATTCATTTTGTCATGGAAAATGATTACAGCCAAGATAGGAACCACTGGGAGTCCCAAAACGCTTATTGCATTTGAGAATAGAGAGGAGAGCTCGAAGATCAGTCCTGTGCCACCGATGGAGAATACCTGCCAGGTAACAGCTGTCCACACTAGGTTCATAATGTAGGATACCTTCCCATGTTTGTAGTTATCCATTTCACTGCTCAAAGTTTTCCACTCACTGCTAGCAAAAAGCCCCACCACGCTAACACAACTGGCCACTAGACTCACGTAGATTATCATATCCATAACTTCTGAGAAATTTTGCTTCTTTAGGACTTTTAGAAAGGCTAGCTGTTGTAGGGATAAGACTAGACCATAACCAGCAGACGCAGCAACGGTGCATATGAAACCTTTGACATACTCTCCTTTTGTAACTTTTGTGGAGTCTGTCTCCTCATTATTGAATGCAAGTAGGGTGGAAGATATAGTTAGGAGGAAAAGAGAATTTAAAATGATAGGGGTAAGTTTTTGTGAGTTAAGAAAATAAGAGAAGAAAGCATTGAAGGCTAACTGAGATGCACAGATCAGGGAATAGGTAGAAACGGGTAAGTAAAGAAGTCCAATGGAGTACAGATAGCAATCTGCTCCTACAAGAAGTCCAAGCACTACGTAAACCAATACACGGTTCCTAGGTGAGGTTCTTTTTCCATCTCTATCAGTTGTTGCATGTGTTTTAAATGACAAGATATAATATGGAAGTAGCACAGGAAAGCCAACAAGTTGAACTACCGTTGCTAGCCATTTACTGTTTCCTCCGTTGTCATAGTATACTCTGCCCAAAATTGTAGCAACTGTTTGGCCTGAAATGACAAAGAATGTATATAAAGTCACCCTGAGCCACCGTTTGTATGTGTTAGAGTGAGATACTTCTGCTTGGCTGCTACTGACTGAATTTCTTTCATCTTGAACTGTTGGATTTGGTTCTTTTCCCTGCCGAACTGGTAAGTGAGTGAAAATAACGCAAAAATTAGTTTATTTGTTGTCGATCGTTTCATATATTGAATTATAAAATATCATAACCATCTTTTTTTTTTTTGAAGATGAAAGAATAGGACGTTCACCACAAACTGGTTTATGCTTACTCACCAATGATTTGTAGTTCTTGATCCGCCGTCATGGTGGATGTGGAATCACCACCTTGGAGATGGACAAGGAGGAACTAACGTATCTTATTATCAATTCTCTTGGTTGATAATGCTACCAAGTGATTGCTCCTTTGATATGGGTGAGATATGCTAAGTTATATATTCTGGGATTAGGAATCGGTCACCGTCTAAGTTTTCTTTGTTCTTGGCCCCACATTCAGTAAATGCCAACCATATCTCTTCTCTTTCCATGAATTTAGTATCTGTAGTCTTTCTACATGCAAAGATGCCTCTATTGTTGACCAAGAGATGAGTTAAGTCTAGGAGGAAATTATGTGTAGGCAATATTCATTCAGACTTTCTTCTGCAACTATGTGGAGGACATGAACCCCATACGCATAGACAAATAGAAACTTAACACGCATACGCATATGTATGAACGTGTACACAAGTTGTAGTATTCTGTGATCTTGATGAGGACGACATTTCTAAAAGTTATTTGTCTTTTTAAATTTATTTGGATTGGGTACACACTTCGGTTTCCATGGCTAGTCATGAAGTTTTTGCCATCAAGATGATGCTGACGTTAGCTAAAGATTATGTCTCGCCTATCTTTTCAAGAGAAGACATTCGCAACAACTTAATACTGGACGGCAGAGGAAGTCGCTATATAAAATGGTATTATTTCTGGTCATTTACTTTTTGTTCAAAGCTCTGTTTCCCCAAGGATGTTGGACCAATCTGACAAATTATCTTCTATCTCTCATTATACATGATTTGCTGTTTGTTCTTGTTTCCCAAGATTTAGGTGCATTTCAAAACTAGAAAGGAGAATATTGCATTGACATATCTGTAAGTTATGCTAACTGGTCAATTTTTATCGGGTTTCACACTCACACAATGAAAGTATCACAAAATTGACATGGTTTTTCTGTTAAATAAATGACTGCTTTTATCACTCTGCTCGTATTACACAATACTCTTTTGAATAAAAGTTCTAAATACCTGAAATATGAGCGACATACATATCCCATTTGCATGGACCATTACGGATATTACACATACAAGCTTTATATAGGTTATTTACATGACTGTGTACAACTATGTATGTTTGTTTCTGAGACCTTCGATACAACTTGTTTCATAAAGTTTGTGTTTCTTCCTCAACAGGTTTTGTCTGGCAAGTCTTCAACTTCTTTTCGTCGAGGTAGTGCTGATAGACAAATGAAAGGAAGCCCCAGATAGCTAAAATGATGGAGAAAATCTTTGATGCATCCATCTTATCATGGAAAACTATCACTGCTACAACTGGAACTATAGGCAGTCCCACAGCAGTTATGGAATTGGAGAACACAGAAGAAGACTCGAAGATTAATCCCACACAACCAACAGTGTATACTTGCCAGAAAATAGCTGCTGAGGCCAAAGTCAAGATATATGACACTTTCCCCAGTTTGTAGTTTCTCATCTCACTTGGCAGAGTTCTCCACTCTCCACTTGCAAACAGTCCTATGAGTACCACACAAGTTGCAACTAGAGACTGGTAATTGGCCAAGTCCAGGACTGCTGAGGATGTATGCTTCGTGAAAACTTTCCTGAAGAGCAGTTGTATCAGAGATAGTACCAATCCAATCCCAGCGGAAGCACCAATGGTACAGATGAACCCAATCACATATTGTACTCTAGATACATTTGTTGTGTTTTCTGAATCAGTGTTGACCACGAGGAGGGCAGAGGAAACCGTAAGGAGAAACAAAGAATTGACTATCAAAGGAGTGAACTTTTGCGAGTTAAGGAAATATGAGAAAAAGGCAGTGAAGGCCAACTGTGAGGCCAAGATGAGGGAGAAAGTAGAGACTGGTAAGTANAGCAACCCNACTGCAGACAAATAAGCATAAGCNGACACTAGCAGTCCAGTGCACAAGTAAACCGATGCAAGGGTGGTGAAGGAAGGGGACTGACTGAAATTTGTATCTGTTGATTTGGGTTGCCTGATTCGAGA
>Ga0041059_1003301_pt1 | contig 11163 bp, 9 predicted proteins | sample AraColnosormetaG_FD_56232 | JGI IMG/M metagenome (GOLD analysis project Ga0041059, IMG submission 56232) | Arabidopsis roots microbial communities from North Carolina, USA - Col MF nosort | ecosystem: Host-associated > Plants > Roots > Unclassified | place: USA: North Carolina | collected 2013-09-02 | reverse complement strand
TTTGTTTTTTTTTTTCTTTTTTTGATTTCCAAATTTGTTTATAGTAGTATCATTTTAGTATTCTTATTACCCAATACGGAAACAAATATTTGAAATAAACATGGAAAAATTAAAAGTCATTCCATTTGGTTAACAAAAGGAACGTTTGGTAAATTCACACGTGTCTCATCGTCATTTGTGCAACTGACTTGTATAAGGAAGGGTACTTGTGGTAATAAAAGCGAAAACCGAGGGGTGGCCTCGTGAAACGCATTTTCCGTGTTCCAACTGTATCGAGGCGTGGGACCTACAATCAAAAATAAAATAAAATTAATGCCCCTTCCAAAAAAAAAAAGAAAGAGAAAAAAAAGAAAAAGGGAAGTAAGAAGCCAGCTAGGGTTTGACTGCGAGAAATTTCTGATCTGCGTGAATTTCTCAAAGAGAGGAATCGATCATCGATTCCGTGGATTTCGTTTCCCTCCCTTTTTATTTTTATTTTTCGAGAAGCCATCTCAAAGGATCTGAGTTTATACCGTTGCATCCCCCGCGACTTTCGTTTTCCGATTTCCCCCAAATTCGATGCAAATCTAAGAAGAGAGAGAAATAGAAAGGTGTGTGCGCTTCAACCGACTCAGTGTCTCTCTCTCTCTCTCTCTCTCTCTCTCTCTGTTGCTATTTGAGGTTTTTTCCTTTGCCTCGGGGGCTCTCGCTGTCCGAATTCTTTTGTAGGGATTTATTGGGTAGGGTTTTTCCACTTTTTTTTTGTCTTCTTCTACTAGCTTCGTTGTGCATTGGGTTTAATTGTTTCCAGTGTAGTGACTGTCAGATTCTTCGACCAATTGCATGCAATCTGGAGGCAGTGGCGGAGGGCCCGCTCGGAATCCGGCCATGGGTCCGGCTGGTCGGACTGCTTCCACGTCATCCGCTGCTTCTCCTTCTTCTTCCTCTTCATCTGTGCAGCAGCAGCAACAGCAACAGCAACAGCAGCAACAGCAACAGCAGCTGGCGTCTAGGCAGGTAAAGGATTCTCAAGTCTCTGTTTGGTTCGTTATGACTTAGGAGGGATAAAATGCTTGTTTGTAGTGGCTAATGTTTGTCTGTTAAACTTGCGGCTATTCAATTTTAGTGGGACTTGACTGTTTATCAATTCTGTGTAAAAGGAAAGTAACCAATATCTTTAAATTGAAGTTGTGTAATGGTAGCCACTTGGAGAACATGTTTTGTTCATTTCCACATATATATATAGTTGCTCTGAATTGTGGATTATTGTTCATTTGATTGTTACTAATTATTATCGTGCTTCTGATATGGCAGCAGCAGCAGCAGCACAGAAACTCAGATACAAACGAAAATATGTTTGCATATCAACCTGGTGGGGTTCAGGGAATGATGGGCGGTGGCAACTTTGCTTCGTCTCCGGGCTCTATGCAAATGCCTCAGCAGTCTAGAAATTTTTTTGAGTCTCCTCAGCAACAACAACAACAACAACAACAGGGTTCTTCTACCCAAGAGGGCCAGCAAAATTTTAATCCAATGCAGCAAGCGTATATTCAGTTTGCTATGCAGGCTCAGCATCAAAAAGCACAGCAGCAAGCTAGGATGGGAATGGTGGGTTCATCAAGTGTGGGAAAGGATCAAGATGCACGAATGGGAATGTTGAATATGCAAGACTTGAATCCGTCTAGTCAGCCCCAGGCCTCATCATCGAAGCCATCGGGCGATCAGTTTGCTCGCGGTGAAAGGCAGACTGAATCAAGTTCTCAGCAAAGGAACGAAACAAAATCTCATCCTCAGCAGCAGGTGGGTACCGGACAACTAATGCCTGGAAATATGATAAGGCCAATGCAAGCACCACAGGCTCAGCAGCTTGTCAATAACATGGGAAACAACCAACTCGCATTTGCACAACAGTGGCAGGCAATGCAGGCATGGGCGCGTGAGCGTAATATCGATCTCTCACATCCTGCCAACGCCAGCCAAATGGCACACATCCTTCAGGCAAGAATGGCTGCTCAACAGAAAGCTGGTGAAGGCAATGTGGCCTCACAGTCACCATCTATTCCAATCTCTAGCCAGCCGGCTTCATCTTCGGTTGTTCCAGGTGAGAATTCACCACATGCCAACTCTGCTAGTGATATCTCTGGGCAGTCAGGATCAGCGAAGGCCAGACATGCATTATCTACTGGCTCATTTGCCTCGACTTCCAGTCCCAGAATGGTCAATCCTGCTATGAATCCCTTCTCCGGCCAAGGGAGAGAGAATCCAATGTATCCTCGACATTTAGTTCAGCCTACAAATGGGATGCCCTCAGGAAATCCCCTGCAGACTTCTGCAAATGAGACTCCTGTTTTGGATCAGAATGCATCTACAAAAAAAAGTTTAGGTCCTGCTGAACATTTGCAAATGCAGCAGCCTAGGCAACTGAATACACCGACTCCAAATTTAGTAGCGCCATCTGATACTGGTCCACTCAGTAACTCGTCCCTTCAGAGTGGACAGGGGACCCAACAAGCACAGCAGCGATCAGGATTTACCAAACAGCAACTCCATGTTCTCAAAGCCCAGATACTGGCATTTAGGCGTTTGAAGGTTTTCAGCTCTGACTTTTTCCTTATGTCTTCATTTTTATTGTATGTTTTGCTGGAGATGTATGCCTATAAATAACGTGTCTGCAAGCCAGGTTGAATGTTTTTAATTGCTTTTTTTTGACAGAAAGGGGAAGGTTCTTTGCCTCCGGAGCTTCTTCAAGCTATTTCTCCACCACCGCTTGAACTACAGACGCAGAGGCAAATATCTCCTGCCATAGGGAAAGTTCAGGATAGATCTTCAGACAAAACTGGAGAAGACCAAGCAAGGTCGCTAGAGTGTGGCAAGGAGTCTCAGGCTGCTGCTTCTTCAAATGGACCAATTTTTTCTAAAGAGGAAGATAATGTTGGAGATACAGAAGTAGCTTTGACGACAGGCCACAGCCAATTATTTCAAAACCTGGGAAAAGAAGCTACTTCTACTGACGTGGCTACGAAAGAGGAGCAACAGACTGATGTATTCCCTGTTAAGTCAGACCAAGGAGCAGATTCTAGTACTCAAAAGAATCCTAGAAGTGATTCTACAGCTGATAAGGGAAAGGCTGTTGCATCTGATGGAAGCCAATCTAAGGTTCCTCCACAAGCAAACTCTCCCCAGCCGCCCAAGGATACAGCCTCTGCCAGGAAATATTATGGACCGTTGTTTGATTTTCCCTTTTTCACTCGAAAACTTGACTCTTATGGGTCTGCAACAGCCAATGCCAATAACAATCTCACATTAGCATATGATATTAAAGATCTGATTTGTGAAGAAGGTGCAGAGTTCCTTAGTAAGAAAAGAACAGACAGTTTGAAGAAGATAAATGGTCTGCTAGCAAAAAATTTAGAAAGGAAAAGGATTAGGCCTGATCTTGTTTTACGGCTTCAAATTGAAGAGAAAAAGCTTAGGCTATCTGATCTTCAGTCTCGTGTTAGAGAGGAAGTAGATCGACAACAACAGGAGATAATGTCCATGCCGGATAGGCCGTACCGCAAATTTGTGAGGTTATGCGAACGGCAACGCCTAGAAATGAATAGACAAGTACTGGCCAATCAGAAAGCTGTCAGAGAGAAGCAGCTGAAAACCATTTTTCAGTGGCGTAAGAAACTCCTTGAGGCTCATTGGGCTATACGTGATGCACGCACTGCTCGTAACAGGGGAGTGGCCAAATACCATGAAAAGATGTTGAGAGAGTTTTCAAAGAGAAAAGATGATGGCCGCAACAAAAGGATGGAGGCCTTGAAGAATAATGATGTAGAAAGATACAGGGAGATGTTGCTGGAACAGCAAACTAATATGCCTGGTGATGCTGCTGAAAGATATGCTGTTCTCTCTTCATTTTTGACCCAAACCGAAGATTATCTTCATAAACTTGGAGGTAAGATTACTGCCACAAAAAATCAACAGGAAGTGGAGGAGGCAGCAAATGCTGCAGCAGTAGCAGCGAGATTGCAGGTATACATACTGCTTTCTCTACTCCACAGCGAATATCCATTACACTCTGTAGATAATTCTTCAAACTTTAACTTAAATGTTGACTTTTGCGTGTTTCAGAAAATAGAACTTTTTCTTTTCAAAGGTATAGTGGATATATAGTACCTTACCTGTTTCCGTTTTTGACGCAGGGGTTGTCAGAAGAAGAGGTCAGGGCAGCAGCTACTTGTGCTCGAGAAGAAGTTGTGATCAGAAATAGATTTACGGAAATGAATGCGCCAAAAGAAAATTCATCTGTCAACAAGTAAGGGCATTAGTCACACAAAAAATGATTAAAATAGGGAATTAGCAAAGTACTAGTTGTAACTCATAATTACCAATGCAGCTGAATACTTAAAAAGTATGTGCTTATCTGTAAAATGCTGATAATCCTGCACATCCATATGTGAGAGAATTCTACAGATCACAAGATTAGGAATAGGCGCCGTGGGTGATGTCTAACTCTGTTATGTCCAACTCTAGGTACTATACTCTGGCTCATGCTGTAAATGAAGTGGTTGTAAGACAACCTTCAATGCTTCAGGCTGGAACTTTGCGTGATTACCAGCTGGTATCTCCTCCATCTATACTCTATGTTGTTGCTTTTTTCTCACTGTCATGCCACGTTTTGATGGTTTCTAAGGTTTTTTGCTCTGTGCCAATCAGGTTGGATTACAATGGATGCTATCGTTGTATAATAACAAATTAAACGGGATCTTGGCTGATGAGATGGGTCTTGGAAAAACTGTTCAGGTTAAATCTGTTCCCGATTTGCAGGGATTCCTGGATTTACTTTTCTTTCGCCTTTGGTGACCAATAAATTATTATATTGTCCTATCATAATATACTAATTGTTTTGTACAGGTAATGGCACTGATTGCTTACCTTATGGAGTTTAAAGGGAATTATGGACCGCATCTCATCATCGTTCCCAATGCTGTTCTGGTGAATTGGAAGGTTTGTGTTTCTGATAGACTCTCTTATGATTTTCCACAGAATCAATGCTTAGAACCAAGGGAGTATTTGAGACCCCAAGTCTCCCAACTCATAATTATCTCACTCAGTTCCGCGAGAACCCACAAGCCTCTTATATCCATTATCTAAGCTTAACTTTGACTCTAGCTAACTAGCTGTTAGTTGCGCTGACATGGCCATATCCTGTTGATGAACTCTTCTGTGTTCTTTAGAATACGTATAAGTTTTTTTGCTATCTTTCGTTGACTTCTCTCTGGTACCTGATTAAAGTCCAATGGGTTTTCTTCTGCAGAGTGAACTCCATACTTGGCTGCCATCTGTTTCATGCATATATTATGTTGGTACAAAGGATCAACGTTCAAAATTGTTCTCTCAGGTAAAATTTGAAAAAGTTTCTTTTGCTCCAGATGTTTTGAAGACGTTAATTGATACATCCCCTGTTCTCTTTAACAGGAGGTTTGCGCCATGAAGTTCAATGTCCTCGTTACGACTTATGAGTTCATTATGTATGATCGATCAAAACTCTCAAAAGTTGACTGGAAATATATTATAATTGATGAAGCACAACGGATGAAGGACAGAGAATCTGTTTTGGCCCGAGATCTTGACCGGTATCGCTGCCAGAGGAGATTACTTCTCACTGGAACACCTTTGCAGGTTGGTAATAGCTGTATAGCTACTTGGGCATAAATCAGGACATATAACAAATGGAAACCAAGATTGTATAAGCTGTTTACATTATTTGACTATTCTTATCCTGCTTTTATTAAATCTTGCAGAACGATCTGAAAGAGCTTTGGTCACTATTGAACCTTCTCCTTCCTGATGTCTTTGACAATCGAAAAGCATTTCATGATTGGTTTGCGCAACCCTTTCAAAAAGAAGGTCCTGCGCATAATATAGAAGATGACTGGCTGGAGACTGAAAAAAAGGTCATAGTCATTCACAGACTTCATCAAATTTTAGAGCCATTCATGCTCAGACGCCGTGTTGAGGATGTGGAAGGGTCACTTCCTGCTAAGGTAGGATCTATCTTATATTTTTGCTGTTATTTTCCGTCTAGATATTTCCTCTGATTATGCTTTTGGGTTGCAGGTTTCTGTAGTCTTACGATGTAGAATGTCTGCTATTCAGAGTGCCGTTTATGATTGGATTAAAGCGACTGGAACTCTTAGAGTTGATCCAGACGATGAAAAACTTAGGGCTCAAAAGAATCCGATATACCAAGCCAAGATATATAGAACTTTAAATAATAGGTGCATGGAGTTGAGGAAAGCCTGCAATCATCCTTTGCTCAATTATCCATATTTCAATGACTTTTCCAAAGATTTCCTCGTAAGGTCATGTGGAAAATTGTGGATTCTGGACAGGATCCTTATAAAGCTACAGAGGACAGGCCATCGTGTATTGCTCTTCAGTACAATGACTAAACTTCTTGATATCTTGGAAGAGTATCTACAATGGAGAAGGCTTGTATACAGAAGAATTGATGGGACTACCAGCCTAGAAGATCGGGAATCAGCTATTGTGGACTTCAATGATCCTGATACGGATTGCTTTATCTTCTTGCTTAGTATACGTGCAGCTGGACGGGGTCTCAACCTTCAGACTGCTGACACAGTTGTTATATATGATCCTGATCCAAATCCCAAGAATGAGGAACAAGCAGTTGCCAGAGCCCATCGTATAGGGCAGACAAGGGAAGTAAAAGTGATTTATATGGAGGCAGTTGTTGAAAAACTCTCCAGCCATCAAAAGGAGGACGAGCTTAGAAGTGGTGGTTCAGTAGACCTAGAGGATGACATGGCTGGGAAGGACCGATATATAGGATCTATAGAGGGTCTCATAAGGAATAATATTCAACAGTATAAGATTGACATGGCTGATGAGGTCATTAATGCTGGTCGTTTTGACCAAAGGACAACTCATGAAGAGCGACGAATGACATTGGAGACTTTATTGCATGACGAAGAGAGATATCAAGAAACTGTCCATGATGTACCTTCTCTGCATGAGGTGAACAGAATGATTGCCAGAAGCGAGGAGGAAGTTGAGTTATTTGATCAGATGGATGAAGAATTTGACTGGACGGAGGAGATGACTAATCATGAGCAGGTGCCTAAGTGGCTTCGAGCTAGTACCAGAGAGGTGAATGCTACTGTTGCTGATTTGTCTAAGAAACCGTCAAAGAACATGTTGTCTAGCAGTAACCTGATTGTACAACCTGGTGGACCTGGAGGTGAGAGAAAAAGGGGCCGGCCCAAGAGCAAAAAGATTAACTACAAGGAAATTGAAGATGACATTGCAGGTTACTCTGAGGAAAGCTCTGAGGAAAGGAACATTGATTCTGGGAATGAAGAAGAGGGAGATATTCGACAATTTGATGATGATGAACTTACTGGCGCTCTTGGAGATCATCAAACCAACAAGGGAGAATTTGATGGAGAGAACCCCGTCTGTGGTTATGATTATCCTCCGGGTTCTGGTAGTTATAAAAAAAATCCTCCTCGTGATGATGCTGGTTCGTCAGGATCTTCTCCAGAGAGCCATAGATCGAAAGAAATGGCATCTCCTGTTTCTTCACAAAAGTTTGGCTCTTTGTCTGCATTGGACACTAGGCCAGGTTCTGTCTCTAAAAGACTGGTAGGTACCTGATGTCCTGATCTATCTTGAATGTCTATCTTCTTCTCTGTTGTTTGTGTAATGTTTGCTTTTTCCGTTATGTTGAACAGCTGGATGACCTAGAAGAGGGGGAAATAGCAGCATCAGGGGATTCTCACATAGATCTCCAACGATCAGGAAGTTGGGCCCATGACCGTGATGAAGGGGATGAAGAACAGGTTCTGCAACCTACGATAAAACGGAAACGGAGTATTCGTCTAAGACCCCGTCAGACGGCAGAAAGAGTTGACGGTAGTGAGATGCCTGCAGCTCAGCCATTGCAAGTGGATCGTAGCTACCGATCAAAGTTAAGGACAGTTGTTGACTCGCATAGTTCAAGACAAGATCAGAGTGATTCGTCCTCGAGACTAAGGAGTGTACCTGCAAAGAAGGTAGCTAGTACTTCCAAACTCCATGTCTCATCACCAAAATCTGGTAGATTGAATGCTACACAGCTTACCGTGGAGGATAACGCTGAAGCTTCCAGAGAAACATGGGATGGAACTAGTCCTATTAGCTCTTCAAATGCTGGTGCAAGAATGTCCCACATCATACAGAAACGGGTATGTTCTGTTAAATGGAATTTACTTCATTGTAACATTCGGTTGATATTTTTTGGTGCATCTATTTTGTTTCGTTAGTCTGAACTATTTTGGTCCTGGACTTTGCAGTGCAAAATCGTGATTAGCAAGCTCCAGAGGAGAATCGACAAGGAAGGTCAGCAGATTGTACCTATGCTGACAAATTTGTGGAAGAGAATTCAGAATGGTTATGCAGCTGGAGGTGTAAATAACCTTTTGGAACTACGAGAGATAGACCACCGGGTAGAAAGACTAGAGTATGCAGGAGTTATGGAACTCGCATCTGACGTGCAGTTAATGCTAAGGGGAGCAATGCAATTCTATGGGTTTTCACATGAGGTTTGATTTTTGCATTGTAAATAAAAATGAATTCCTTTTGCTGTTTGATTGAAAAGCCAATTGGATTTAAAGGTGATCAAAATTTTCGCAGGTGAGATCTGAAGCAAAGAAGGTTCACAATCTGTTCTTTGATCTATTAAAGATGTCTTTCCCAGACACAGATTTCCGGGAAGCAAGGAATGCTCTTTCCTTTTCTGGCTCAGCCCCAACTTTGGTGTCTACACCAACCCCAAGAGGAGCAGGAATTAGCCAAGGCAAGAGGCAAAAGTTAGTAAACGAGCCGGAAACCGAGCCAAGCTCTCCTCAGAGATCTCAACAACGTGAGAACTCAAGGATCAGAGTACAGATACCGCAGAAAGAAACAAAGCTTGGGGGGACAACAAGCCACACTGATGAATCCCCAATATTAGCTCATCCAGGGGAATTAGTAATCTGCAAGAAAAAGAGGAAAGACCGAGAGAAGTCTGGTCCGAAAACCCGAACTGGTGGCTCCAGCAGCCCAGTTTCACCACCTCCAGCAATGATTGGTCGTGGTCTTAGAAGTCCTGTGTCTGGTGGAGTTCCAAGGGAAACAAGGCTAGCACAACAGCAGCGGTGGCCAAACCAACCCACTCATCCAAACAACAGCGGTGCGGCCGGTGATTCTGTGGGATGGGCAAATCCGGTGAAGAGGTTAAGGACAGATTCTGGTAAAAGACGGCCTAGCCATTTATAGAGGGACCCTTGTTGGTTCCTGAGAGGATTAAGGCTCTTTTGCTTATATTCAATGTGAAAGCAATTTAGCAGTGAATCTGTGACCTTAGTAATCAAATAATTCTGTAGGTCTATGATTCCTTTTCTTGTTTATGTTGCTCTTTAGATCGTAATACCGAAATTTTATAGTAAACTTTTAGAGGAATGTCCTTTTGTCTGCAATATGCATCTTCCGATATGTTCATGTATAAAAAAACAAAAATTGGAGGATAAGACAAACAAAATGAGATATGGATTAATGTTTCATTGGTGTGAGATGGCAAATTGTTACATTTTATCTACTGTTTAAAAAAAAGAGATTTCAATAGTCCTAAAGAATGATAAGTCTTTACAAATTTACAGAGGAAAGCTTCTCTCCTCTTTGCAATGAGCATTACTGGTTTAAAGTTGAAGATGGAGTAATGAAAGTGCAAAGAAAGATTGATTTGTAAACAGTCATGGATCGGCTTTCCCAACGATTTCGTCGTCGTCATCATCATCAGAGTCCGAACCATCTTCGCTCATGCTATCATCATCATCATCATCACTTAAAATCTCCTCTGGTTTTGCATATTTCTCACAATATTCTTCAAAGGTGAAAGATTGTGAAGTGTCAATATTATAGGTTAAAAAGAGAATAAGCAAGATGGGAAGAAGAGAGTGAGTTTACCTTTCACTTTGAGCTCATAGGCTGCACGGTCTCGCATCAACAGAGAAGCGGCTTCTCCATTAAATGGATCTGATGGGTTTGGATATAGAAGCAGTTGCGGAAGGAAGGATTCGAACACATTTATAAGATCTGCAAAACAAGCACAACTTCAATATGGATGCAATCAGGCACTCAAAACAAGTGAAAAAATTAGTATAATACCAAACATTGGGCTCCAAGTCTGGTTTATAACATCTAAGCAAACAGCACCAGAACTGCCACAAACGCAAAACCGAGTATAAGAGTACGCAAAACAACACTAAACAATGTCGACATATGCAGCTCATGTAATGCAGTGAAAAAGGGAAAATGTGGAATGTTGTCACTTACGATTCATCGACATTAGGGTGATAAATCTTGTTGACAAATCCAACAGATGGAGATTTGTATGGATAAGCTTCGGGAAGTTCCACTTTTATCTTCCATACACCCCCCTGATAAAGACCTTACCACAACAAAATAGACACTTAAACTTTCTGTTTTCTATCAAAGATTCATCATTTGCTTCTATGAACAATCCAAATTCAATCTAGTTCCTATCATTGATGAATCTGAAGTTGAGTTTGAAGAAGAAATCAAACAAAGACTCGTTTTTAGATTCATTAAGGCATTTCAACAAGTAGCTTATAAGCAAGCAAAAAAAAAAAAAGAAGAAGGCAAAGAGAGAATTACTGTCAGTGGGTCCATGGAATGTGACATAGAACATTTGCAAATCGTCGTTGACAGTATCCACCTTGTAATCACTCATCATCCTATTTAATCCAAATTCATCATTAAGAAGAAGAAGAAGAAGAAGAAATTTCATCAACAGATCAAAAAAGAAGAAAAACCCCAGAGAATAAATCTAGAGATATAATTCAATCAATTGGAAAATGAACCCACAGTTTCATCATATCCATCTCTCGACGTTTGCTCGGCGACGCCATGGCAGATTTCTCCTTTCCTCTTCTTCTTCTTCTTCTTCTATTAAGAATCTGGTTTTAGAGAGAGAGAGAGAGAAAGATTCCAAAATGAAAGAAAAAATATGATATTATAAGAAAAGATCAATGAAATGGACATTTGCCTTACTTTCATTTATCCCTCAAAATTCCATTTTTACCCTTTTGCCTTTGTCTTTCATTCATTGCTTTATCTTTTTTTTTTTTTTTT
>Ga0041059_1003300_pt1 | contig 11164 bp, 7 predicted proteins | sample AraColnosormetaG_FD_56232 | JGI IMG/M metagenome (GOLD analysis project Ga0041059, IMG submission 56232) | Arabidopsis roots microbial communities from North Carolina, USA - Col MF nosort | ecosystem: Host-associated > Plants > Roots > Unclassified | place: USA: North Carolina | collected 2013-09-02 | reverse complement strand
CACAAAAAAAGATATATATATATATATATATATATATATTTTAAAATTGTTAATTTGCAAAACGTTTAAGATAATAATTATATTTGTAGGATAAATAATTTAAACCAATATATAATGACTCAACAAAATATACTAACTTGCTAAGTCAAGTAAATATTATATGAAGTCTTAACCAACAGACAAATACTTTGGTCATATAAAACTCAAGTGGCGTTTACAAATTACAAAAAAAAAAGAAAAAGAAAAAAAAAGAACTCAAGTGGCAAGGTTTAATATTAAGAAACTGTTAATTATCTTAAGCACAATACATAATAATGGTTGGTTGTTAATCGGTATATTTCAGATCTAAAAATAGTAGTATACTAATGTTTCATATTAAATTATTTTTGATATCAATTATGTAAAAACTATCAATTGAACATCAAACTCTCCGGTCTTCCTGCTACTATCTGGCGTTTACAGTTTCTATAAGAATATTTGGTAGGGTTTTTTTTGGAACATGTGGTCATGTTTAGTGCATTGGTCGTAGACTTTTCTTGTTGAGCTAAATTGTTTTGGTTGTATGTTGTCTTCTTGTACCTTAAGACTATATCTCTCTTGTTTAGACTATGTTTTTCTCGTTTAAGCTTTTGTTTCCAGGAACATCTTGTTGTTCGCCGGCTTTACTTCCCATTAAAGTCAAGCTCTATTTCCTATTAAAGTCTTTGGCTAAGTTTCCGATTTATCTGGCTTCGTAAACATATTTGGTTTGATTAATAAAATTCTAGTGACCAAGAAAAACAAAACATCAAAACTCTATTAAAAGTAATAATTTTGCCATGTAAATTGTGCGTCGATGACTTTAGGATTATATAAAATGGTAGATGGTTCCGTGGTTACCCTGTTAGAGCAAGTCTTACAAAATATTTTGGCCATATAGAACTCAAGTGGCAAGGTTATAAATATTAAAAATTACTCTCTATTATCTTTATCACGATACATAATAATGGTGGGTTGTTAGTAGGTATCTGTCAGATCTATAAGTAGTGTATACTAATGTTTCAAGTTGAATTATTTTGATATCAATAATTTAAAAACTGCTAATTGAACATCAACACTCTATTAAAAATAACAGTTTATCATGTAAATCGTGCCTCGTTGACTTTAGGATTATATAAAATGGTAGATGGTTAGTGGTTACCCTGTTAGATCTGAAGTTTATTTTTAAACAGCTAATGATTGATAATTAAAAAGTTAATTGTTATATAACACATTATTACTTGAGATTAGAGAAACCTAAGCTCGAAATTTTATAGGAAAAGAGACAAAAGCCATTACTTGATCAGATTATATTCAGTCTTTTTTCTTCCCTTTTTTTTGTCTTCACTCTTTTCTTTTTCTTTCATTCCTTCACTCGTTTCTATAATCTACGTACGCAATCCTTGAAATACTTACGTACGTTATGGACGATTTGAAGGTTAACCTACCGTTCCACGAGCATCCATTAACGCCTGTGAAAATGGAGTCGAAGTGTGATTGGTGTGGAATCAAATTCATACACATATCTGATGGCTACCAATGTGATTCCTGTTTCACTCCTTTATTCCACAAGACATGCGCCAACGATAAGAATATCGCCCACCCTTCTCAAGCGTGTGGCATCATTCTTTATCATACAGTGAATTTTGATAGCGGCAAGTGGAGATGTGCAAAATGTGGAGAAAAGATCTACGATTCCTTATTTTTTGTATGTAACGACTGTGTTTTAAAACCTAGAAGAAAAGGAAGCAGATTTGGTGGTTCTTCATATTTCCATTTCAACTGTGCTAAATACCCACCTTCGGAGGTTATTGATGTTCCTCAGCACCATGACCATAAACTCAAGCTAGAGATGGTGATAAGCAGCTTCACTTGTGCTGCTTGTGGAAAAGATGGTGACGGATATTCGTACAAATGTCAGGAATGTAATTTGACGTTTCATGTGAATTGCGAAAAGTATCCGGCAGAGGTAACCCATTTTTCCCACTTCTTACACCCTCTAAAACTCTTCAAGGGGGAACCACCTGCTTACACTGATGGAAAATGTCGTTTGTGTGGAGAAAAACTTGCTAATTTTGAAGTCTTTTATCATTGCTCCGCTTGTAACTTTAGCTTAGATCTCCAATGTGTTTTTCATCCACCAAAACAAAATCCTCACGACCTAAACATCCATGACCATCCACTCACTCTTATGCCAAAATCCATCTCTTTTACCTGTACCACTTGCGGGCTAAATGGAGATCGGAGCCCATACGTATGTCTTCCTTGCGATTTTACAAGCCACAATGATTGCTCTGGATATCCATGGGTCATAAACATCAACCGCCATGATCATCGTGTTTCTCGCACTTCCCTTATTGGTGTGGTGAATTCAGTATGTGGAATTTGTCGCAAGAAAATGGATTGGAGTTGTGGGGGTTATTCTTGTCAGAAGTGTTCGAGCTATGTGTTTCATACCAAATGCGCTACTAGAGAAGATGTTTGGGACGGCAAAGAAATGAAAGACGAACCTGAAGAAGAGGAAGCTATTCAACCATTCACGATAATCGATGAAAACACAATAAAACATGTCAGCCATAAAGAGCATAACCTAAGACTTGACAAGTCTGGTATTTTTATTGAGGAGAGGATTTGTGAGGCATGTGTTTATCCTATCTATCACCACTCCTTCTATAGCTGCATGAGTTGTAGTTTCATTCTTCACGAGAGTTGCGCCTATCTGCCTCTATGGAAACGACATGTGGTAAGCAACGAACGACATGAGTATAAATATTGGGACTATTTTATTAGATGTTCGGCTTGTAGATTGCTTTCCAATGGTTTTAGATACGAAACAACGCAAACTTCATTGGATTTGCGATGTGCTTCAACTACTGAGCCATTTTTCCATAAAACTCATCCTCATCCCTTATTTTACACATCGCCACAAGGAATCTGCAGTATTTGCAAGAAAGATCATCTTCATGTGCTCAGATGCGTTGAAGATGGTTGTGAATACATCATGGACTATAAGTGCGCTCTATTACCATATGAGGTAAAGCATAGTGTCGACCAACATTTTCTCTCTTTGTGCTATGGTGAAGAAAATGCAAGTGGTAAACATTGGTGTGATATTTGTGAGAAAGAAATGGATCCAAAAACATGGTTTTACACCTCTAAGGATTGTGAGCTTACTTTGCATACAGACTGTGTGCTCGGCGATTTTCGAGGTCTCAAGCCAGAAAGCGAAGAATCGATGTACATCGACGACTTCGAAATGTATGTTAAGGTGGTTCGCAACAACAGTATGTCTCGACCACTTTGCAAACAATGCAAGTCTCGTTGCATATTTCCAGTCATCTTGGAAACATGGAATGAAAGCTGCCTCCGTAATGAATATTATTGCTCTGAAGCTTGTTTCTATTCCTAATTTTATTATATATGTTGTTTTCGAGCTTTTTATATTTGATGTGTGATTTTGATTTATTTGATTGCGACCATGTTTTTTTCTATTCTAGGTGAGTACCCACGCTACGCGTGGGCTTATGTTTAGCTTTGATTTTTTATATTATCTTTACTTGTTCATTCGTTCTAAGAACTTGTAGTTTTTTGAAATTATTTTCATATGGAACTATTAAATTTCATAGTATCATATAACTAATAAATTTTGTAAAATTAATAAATCTAAACTATAGATGACAATAGAGTTATTAAGTTTGTGAGAGAAATAAGAGAATTCACTATAACAAAGTCATCACTGTGAGATGCATGGTTATTATCATGTTGGTAATATTGTGTATCAAGTCACAGAAGAATTTGTTTTTTTTTAGTGTACGCTTTAGATTGAGGTAAATCATAAAATCAACATCACGAGTTTTCTCTTACACCAAAATAATTTGAATCTCATCTACAACCAGAAAGAATAATAATAATGGTCATGGGTTATGTTTCTATTAAACATTCTGCTAACTTTGTCTCTAAATCCAAAAACTCGGCTTCATGTACGCAAGCCAATTCATCAAACTACTATTTGCCACATAGAACCTACAATCATTCACTTTGTTCAATTTACCTTACAACAATATACACAAAATTTGTATTTGTATGGATAAGAAGGTGTAAGAACAAAAATGATTGACTTTGTGTGCTACCATTTATTATATTCATGTTTTCTTCTTTTTTTTGTGCATTTTACTCAGTTAAGTGCTAGAACGGTATTAATATTAGTAAAAGCAATGTAGATATAAACATTTAAAATAACCTTACAAACTTCTTGATAACTTAGCTTTAAACTATTTGATGCATATAAAGCTAGCTATGAGGTGATGGAGTCTAAAACCTACTTTAGCCATGAAAATGATAGTTTTATGAAGAGTCGATGCTTTAAAATGATAGAGGAGAAGTTTAAGGGTTGATGATAATCTTAAATTGAAGAAGTATATAAAAGTCATTGATTATTGGAAGGTAAAACTTAATTTTAACTTTTTAGCTTTAAATTCTATTTGGACATGTGACATTCTTTTAGGTGTTGATGTGTCACTCATACAGAGAGAGTTGACCAACTTTCATATATATGATTTAACGTGTCTTGCTTCAACATGAATAAAAAATTACGTTTTAAAGTTTTTTTTGTTAAATATTATTTTCATTAATTTAACTAGGAAATGAACCCGCCCGATATCGCGTTGGAGCTTATTTTATAAATTTGTATTTTATGATTAAGTTTTATATGGGTACTTTAATGTAATAATGTATAGTGTTATGAATATATTGTTCAGAAGAAGACTGATTACGAGTTTTAATATTATTTTTTAAAAATATTATTATTTGGATGTGTTAGTTCTATTATATACAGAATAAATAAACCCACTATTAAAGTGGTTATGATATACTTTGCACATTTTATTTAGTCCTACTTAAAATATGAATAAATTGCTTTAAACTACAATAAATATTTTATAATAAATATAGCATCTCAAATATAATAAGAACGTTGTATTTAAAACATGGGAGATTTGCAAAACTACCCTTTTTTACTACCCTTTTGCAACAATACCTTTTTATGTTGTCCATTTTTAAAAATACCCCTTCCCTTGCCAAAAATGACCAAAGTACCCTCATCTAATTGGAACATGTAATTTGAAACTGAAATTTTCCCGCCAAATTTCTGGCGTCAAAATTTATTTTTTCCGCCAAAACAAAATTCTGCCAAACTTTTTTTCCGCCAAAAAAAAATTCCTGCCAAAAAAAAATTTCCCGCCAATTTTGTTTTCGTAACAGATTTTTTCTCAGCCAAAAAAGGCTTTTAAAAATCCTTGTAAATTTTTTTTGGGCGGAAATAGATTTACAAGGGATTTTCAAAGGGTTTTAAAAGATTTACAAGAGATTTTTAAAGGATTTTAAAATATTTACAAGGGATTTTAAAAGGGTTTTAAAATATTTACAAGGGATTTTAAAAGGGTTTTAAAATATTTACAAGGGATTTTAAAAGGTTTTAAAAAGATTTACAAGAGTTTTTAAAGAGTGTTCTTGTAAATTTTTCAAAAATCTTTTAAAAACCCTTGTACATCCTTTAAACTCCATTTAAACCTTTTAAAAATCTCTTGTAAATCTTTTAGAACCCTTTTTAAACCCCTTGTAAATCTTTCAAAACACTTTTAAACCCTTTAAAATGTTTTAAAAAACCTTTGTAAATCTTTTAAAGCCTTTTAAAATCCCTTGTAAATATTTTAAAACACATTTAAAATCCCTTGTAAATATTTTAAAATCCTTTTAAAACAATTTTAAACCACTAAAAATCTTTTAAAAACTTTTGTAAATCTTTAAACCCCTTTAAAATCCATTGTAAATCTTTTAAAATCCTTTGTAAATCTTTTAAAACCTTTTTAAAATCCCTTGTAAATCTTTTAAAATCTCTTGTAAATTTTCCTTTTAAAATTCCTTGTAAATACTTTAAAACTATTTTAAAATCCCATGTAAATCTTTTAAAATCCTTTTAAAATCCATTGTAAATCTATTTCCCGCCAAAAAATTGTTTTTGACGGGAAATTGTTTTTTGAAAAAATAATTTTTGCGGGAAATATTTTGGCGGAAAAATTTGGGCAGGAAATTTGTTTTGGAATATTTTAGGCAAAAAAATATTAATGTTACATTTTTGTTAACATAAGATAATTTCCAAATAGGGGTAAAATGGTCATTAAAAATTTAAAGAGGGTAGAAATGAAAATGAATAAAACAAAAGGGTAGAGTTGAAAAGAGGCATCATGAAAAGGGCATTAGAAAGAATTTTTCTTAAAATATCTAAACCTAAAATGTCAAGCATTACAATAATCAATTTAAAATAATCTAATATACTATAGAAGGTAACTCAAATCGACAACATGGACATTTATGATTTGTCTCAAACCATTTTTCAAGGCGTTCTGCATCAAACACATTATTTTGTGGATTGTTAGTGGTTAGTTAGACTAGCTACATTTATTTCACTTATGTGGTTCTTCACTTCTATTTTCAGAATTCTCAGAAGTTTATGATCTAAGTAAGTGGTGTTCGAGTTATGTCTATGAGTCACCGATGATGGATACAAGCAATGGTCTTGAGTTTGCTTTTCTTGGAGAAATTAAAGGTACAAAGGAAATGGAATTAGTCTCTTCTGAGGCTAAAGATATGTCTCAGTCGCAAGTTGAGTTTTCAGGTGTATAAAGAGTTTTCTTTACTAATAAAGTGACTCAATAAGTTTGTGGTCAAGACAGTTTTATTTCATGTTTTATTTGTTGTATTTCTAGAAAACGAAGTAAGGATTTTGTATTTCAAGTTTGTGGTCATGACTCAATAATAAACTGAATTTAACTTGTTTTATTTCTTGTTCTAACAGAAGATATTATGAATCTCGTCGTTGAAGAAAGTGAGATAGATGAAGACTGCAGTATTTGGGGAAAACCTAAGAGAAAAGGTAGAGTATTTTCTGAAAACATAAAAGAAAGGAAGAGACTACAACAACCTATGAAGCTGAGCTAACTTCCTTAAAGAACCGAGTTCAATATCTAGAAAACGAAGTAAGGATTTTGCATGATCTCATAAATAACTGCCTTAGCAAAAGTAGTACATAGAAGTTAGGATATTAGTTTAAGTATTGGATTGAGACTTTAGAAGTAATGAACGAAGTAAGGATTTTGTATATAGAAGTTAGGATATTAGTTTAAGTATTGGATTGAGACTTGTGTTATGTACATTATTTTTTGGTTTATGAAATGATGTATATTTTTTGGATGTTTTTTATTATATATATATATTAGATATTTTGAAAACAATCGCATAAAAGTAGAGTTATAGCACTGAATATTATAGCATCATAAAAATTATAGATCATAGCGTCTATATATCGCTATTATAAGTCGATATATGAAAGCGTCTTACTAATGCTATGGTAGAATACTTTACCGTAGCATACGAAAAAACGCTATCGTATATGGAGGGTTTACCATAACAGGGACATAAGACAGCGTTTATGAAAATGCTATTGATGACATTTAATAGCTTTTTTCTCTAGCTAATAATGTAGATATTTCTTGTAGTGGCATGGCAATTCGAAAAGAATTTGTTCATTAACAAACTCTTCTTGACAGATAACACACATTGTGTTGTTTTCTTCTACGTTGCTTTGGTTTGACATGAAGATAATCAGTTGCAAAAAATTAATTGAATCTTGAGTAGCATGTCTTGGTATGAGATTCCATGAATCAAAAGAATTTTGAATTGCTTGTTGCTCACAAATATCATCGTTGAAATTGTACTGGTTGTGCTCCTAGAGTAGAGTATAATTTTGCGATTATAATAATTGAATGCCCACATGCATCCCTTAAAGGTTCGTCAACACTGACGGTATATGAAATAGTGGTGCCGTCAACCATTTTGAACAATATATTCAATATTCACATTCTGTAATTTCAAAAAAAAAATTGTTTATTACTTAAAACAAAATTATTTACGGAATATACATAAAAGAGATAATGAATAAAGTACATATTTACGTACTTTCTCTTATTTTTATATGCAACTCATGATTCAAAGTTTAAAACATTTCCTATGTTACAATACAATTATGACATCTTATGTTATTATATAAAAAAGACGATGACACGTCTTTCTGTATATTTACTATAAATTATTATTATTATTATTATTGATTTTGACTAATTTTATTTAGTTAAACTAAATGATTCTAAAAAACAAAACACGAAAAGAGAATTTGATATCCAACTCTAATCATTTCTTTAAACCCAAATAATTATTACTTAATGTAGTAAGGGAAAGAAACAGTTAAGATATCTAACCTTTGAAAATGAGAACCTCTGTGATTAATTTCAGACTTGATTGTTCTTCTCTTATAGTAAATTTGGCACTAGGCAGACAAAATATCACTCATATAATTTATTACACAATCTATCAAATTAGCGTTTTTCTAAGTAAGCAAAACACGTCCGATGTTACAATAAGCTATAAAAGAAGCTGAAATAATTCAACATGGAAGAGAACCAAAAAAAATGTTGTACACATTTACAATTGAAGAATTTATTGTTGAAGAAGAAAACGATACAAAAGAAGATTGGGTAAACGACATGTGTCCTCCTAAGAAGTTTTATATAGCACCACAACTACACAGATTTGGGATCTCACCACAACGACACTCTCTTCAATATGGCTATATGCAAATGAAAAAAGAGAAACCTAAAAGTGTTGACCAAAAAGACTATTTAATTTTTGCATTCTTTTTTCTCTTTCATGTGAAAACTTTTAAAACAAATGAATAGTTAGTTATACATTTGCTATTTAAATTATGTCACTCCAATACTTAGCCATGAGCTTATCATGATGTGATTGTAATACTAGATTAGGAGAGAATGCATGTAATAACAAATTGTTTGCTTAGAATCAAGTTAAGCAACTTTCAAACAAAATAAGTAACATAATTGTATACCATTGTATCATATATTGTTGATGTAATTATGATAGTTAAAAAAGATTAGAATCTTGGGTATATAGATAAGAAGATTTATACATGAAAAAATAGAATTGATATTTGAATCAAAAGTGAATCTAACTATACAAAAAAAAGTTACATAAAATGAATATACAACTTTATTTACATAATAACATACACAAAATAACCAAAATTAGCAATAAAAATAGTTAAACATAATTATTTTTAAACAATTTTCAAAACAACAATCCACGCGTAGCGTGGCAACTCACCTAGTTATTAAAAAAGAAGGACGAATACAGAGAATTCAATACTTACAAACATTTAATTAGACAACTATTCATAAGGAAAAATGCCATGAACATACACAAACGAAAAAAATAATTGTCAATACTATAACGGAATAGACAAAAGACGAAGGACTTTGAGTAAATCGTCAACCATTCGTAAACATGCAAGAACATTGGCAGTTTTATGATTGAAGCTACAAAATGGAGTAAACATGCAAGAAGAACGGACAATGAGTAGATCATCAACCATTTGTCAGAAAATTCACCGCGCATGCTAGAATCATATTTAGTTCACAAAAAACCGACTTCTAAGGGTAAATGTTTCTCACATGAAAAAAACTTACAAAAACAATCAAATCATGGTCGGGTGCAGAAGAAGAAACGACAACAAAATCTTCCTCGTTCATCTCCATTTGATGAACTGTCGGCAATTTTCTATCCTCCACAACCAAAAACGCAGAGTGTTAGTGATTCCATCATAGATTACTCTTTTATTTCTGATTCATTTTCAAGAGTGTCAAACAATACCGGTTTACTAGAAGACATCGTGAAGGAAGGAATGAAAGAAAGAAAATAAAAGCAGTTGATCTCAACGTATCTATGGAGTTTGATTTGATTTTTGTGTGTTTTAATTTTCCATCAGAAAGAAAAATGCTTACCATTTTAATTTTTGATTAAGAATTACAATAGTAAGCATTTTATTTATGTTTATTTACACTTTTATTTATGTATTTTTGTGTTTTATTTCAGATTTATTTATGTTTTCCACCATAAACCTTCAACAATATATTTATAGCAACGAGTTTCATGATTTTGTAACGTGAATTTGTATCATTGATAGAAGAACACACAAGATTAGATTCATGACCCTAATATCCAAACATAGATGACAATGCTAAATTCATCTCACTTTTGATATCGATCTCTCTTTTGTAATAAAGAAAGCTAACGACAAAAAAAATTAACGAGTTCATGTCTCTAATGTGGAAACCCTACATCTCACCAGAAATTGGTACCCCGGAAAATCCACTATATTATTATACATTCTCAGGTAGACGGACGTCTTGCTCTGTCTTCATATCATTCAATATTGCATCCATGTCAAAGTACTCGCATTAAATACATCCGACCAGTCTTCTTGGAAGTGGTTGTCGTTGCTCGTCACCATCCCGGATCCTGATACTATTTGCTGTTGTTGTTGTTGTTGCCGTTGAGTATCGAGATAGTGACCTTGCCCAGAACAAAGAACCGGTGTACTTAGCTGATGTTAAGTAACGACAATATCATGTTCTTCCGCATTATCGAACAATTCATCCATGCTAAAGAACCTGTCATCTTTAGACATATCCAACAAGTCCTCTTGTGTGCTCTCTTTGTTTCCTCAGTCAGCTGACTTCATGCATAACCAAATCTTACTAAACCAAATTTTAATTTATAATTCAATTACACTTAAAATTAATAATTTTTGTTTAAGAACTTCTAAAAATATGGTATTTGAATTAATTCTACTCATTCTAGATTATTGTAAGAAACCTTTTTTGTTATAAGATGGTTTATAGTTATTATGTTTAGTGAGAAAAACTATACATTTGTGGTTGTTGTAGCAAACTATAAAAAAATTGGAGAAGTAGTTTGGTTACTATTTATAATTAGTAAAGTAGTTAAAAAAACGTTTTTGTTTGATGAGAAAGAGAGAGAGGTGTGTAAGGGATATAAAAAAGGGAATATTACGTGATTAGACACTTTTTTGAAAGTTAGTTCCTAATTAGGTACTTTAAATGGAGAAGGCACTTTAGATAAATTATTTTATTTATTTACCTTTTAACTACATTTTTTCCATCGGCCATCTCTTATCTCTCCTTTTCCCATCTCTTCTCTCTTTTTTTTTTTTTTTTTT
>Ga0041059_1003299_pt1 | contig 11165 bp, 13 predicted proteins | sample AraColnosormetaG_FD_56232 | JGI IMG/M metagenome (GOLD analysis project Ga0041059, IMG submission 56232) | Arabidopsis roots microbial communities from North Carolina, USA - Col MF nosort | ecosystem: Host-associated > Plants > Roots > Unclassified | place: USA: North Carolina | collected... | reverse complement strand
TTTTTTTTTTTTTTTTTTGTCATCAGATATTATTTAGGACTCAAACAAGTCAAAATTGCGATAAATTATTTACATAAGTAATGTGTAGCGGTTCTGCACTAATTGCTCGCGGATTTCAGAATACTATTATCAGGGTTTCTCAAATACTCTTTATAAAAGAGAAATCGATAATTTTATTATTAAACAGTATATCAAATTCAATAAAAACTGGCAAATACATTATACATTAAACCTAAGTAGGCTATTGATAAGAAAGCTCAAAATCATTAAGAACCTCTAAAGAATATCACAACTTGTATAATTTACCCTAATGGAGAAATGGCCAATCTCTAATTACATAATTGTGTGGTTAAAGAAATGATTGTGGAGTCAAAGAAAAATAAAAAGAAAAGTAGTAATTGTTTATCACTAACTATATGAGATTTAATTGAGAAAAGAAAAGGATATTGATACAACAATAGACAAAATTAGTTCTAGCTAGTCTAACACATGTAAAGAGTTGATCTACTTCTTTAGCAAATACATACCATCTCTAAACTCTAGTTTCTCTTCAGAAACCAAACCAGAAAGAAAGCTCTGAAGCTGTTGCAGTGACTTGTCATAAGAAGGATCAGCCACACAAAACATCTACAACAAAACAACAAAAAAAACAGAGCAATCATCAATGATCAAGACAAATAATATTGTAAAATCAGTGAGGTTTGATGTCAGATTGTTACCTTGAGAGTGTTATGGATTCGTTCTAGTGCCATGCTACCAAAATTTGTGAGCATTCCCATGATGAATTTCTGAAAACATGGTTGATAATTGTTTAGATTTGTATATCTCTGGAGAAGGAAAAAGTTTCCCAAGCATTTTACATACCTCGTATATCGTCATTTCTTTGCGAAGCTGATCTTCCACAGAGGCAATTGATGTTTCACCCTCTTCCTCACCTGTTAGAAGCTCCTCGCCTTCGTTCTTTCCAGAATCAGTTATGGATTCAACGAGCGTTAACACACTGGAATTTGAGTTTGCTCCTGTAGATTCTCTCAGAACTCCCTAAGTACAGAAAAACTTGCAAATAAGCTTTTCATCTAAATGACTGGTTTAAAGCAGGAGACTACAATTACGGTATATACCTTGCTTATCCAGAAGTTTACTCTTCGGTTTAATGCATCAATGGGTATCCCAATGACTTCAGCAAGATCTTTATAGGTCCAACTGAAAGATTACATAACTTCAGTGAATTTGGAAGATGGAAATATCCATATTGACTGATTCTTGTACTTACCTTTTCTTTTCTTGAAATTGCATAATAATGGCTGCATGTGTGGGTGAGACTGTGAACTGCATTGCTCTGTCTTCAAATTGCAGCTCCAACTGAATCCATCCAAGCCATTTCAGAGAGATGCATAGGTCAGTATCTGATTTACCCAATACTCGAAAACATGAAACTTTCACTTATAAGTATTTATTCTAGATGTACCTTGACAGTGCCAAGATTTTTCTTCCAAAGTAATTTACGAGGGGTCTTGATTTCATGATATCGATTGGCATAATCTGATAGCAGCTTGTCGACAGGTCCAGGTAGCTCTAGAGGTTCATCCTGAAATTCCTCTTCTAATCAGCGAATGGAAGCGATCACAAGAATCTATACGCCTCATATTTTACGTATGACATAATGGATACAAAATCAGAGGGAAGAACATATGAATACCTGAATTGGTGGCCAGAAGTTTGTTGAAAGTATCGTTGAGGTGAGAGTATCAACAGAAAGCTCATTCTCTCTTAACTCAGCGCCTAAACACAAGCAATGGACACAAATACCAAGTAAAAGAACCAGACAAGAACCTACCTTGCATGAGTAAAATTGAGAACAAGAGAGAAATATAACCTGTTTGAGATGCTTTTTTAATGTTAGTGTTCACTCTCTTAGAATCAATTAGGTCGTTCAGCATTATCTCACATCTTTGCATACTGGCTTCTCCAAAATGTATCTATTGGCATAATAAGAGAAGGTAAAGTTAGATTCAACACTATAGAAACAATCCAATAGTTTGGCAAGTCAAACTTAAGAGGGACAAAATGGAGCTTGCCTTGAGAAGTTCAACAGTGCGTATCTCAGTGTCGATGTCATAATCAGTCTTGTTGAGAAGCTTTTCCGCAAGCATAACACGATATTCGTTTACTAGTTGCTCTTTAGATCCAATTATATCAACAAGCATTCCAAGTATGTCTACCTTCCTCTGACTGAGGCTACCTTTTAAAGGATCAGCCTCGACAGGGTCCGGTTCCCAACTGAGGTGAAAGCACATTAAAAGGTGTCAGACAAATCCAATGCGAAGCAAGATGATAATCAAGAAAATATACAACAGGAAGGATACCGGGAAGCATTGATCCAGGCTTGCTTATCATCGGTGTGAAAATCATCGTCAAAACCGACATTCTCTTGACTTTCTTCATCCCTCATTAATTCTTCAAGAAGACTATCCCCAGGGTTTCCGGAACCATTTGCATTCCCTCCACTTCCATCTGTAAGCATAGTGACGATACATTTAATGGTATCTTTCCGCCCCCGTAAATAGTCTCTAATTGGTTCACCCACTGCTTCCAGAAATACACCAGCTGGATCTATTGCCCGAAGAGCTTTAATAGTCGACACATACTGATGTAATATATCATTGGTTGAGGCACCAGCAGTGAGCAAACGGTATTTCAGCGAAGAAATAAAAGATTCAACTAGCTTAGAATGTTGTCCAGTATATTCAAGACACTGCTTTAAGTCTTCAATGGCAGGAGAACTGTTGCATCAACAAAATTTTCATCAGAGACGCAAGATATTTCGACTACTTGCAGTTTTTAAATTGGCTCTCAAGTGAGATATGTGGGCATAAAAAAGTAACATCAGAAAAGAAAATACCTCTCAGGATAATCAACAATTATCTCAAATAATTTGGCAATCCTTAAATCTTGAAGTGTTTCATATGCAAAATATTCTAGCCGTAATTTCCACCGAACAATTCCTTCAGAAGGAGTCACCACTCTGGAAAAGCTTGGAGATGGGCAACAAGCCAGAGGGGACGTGAGGCCAGACGATGTGGTACCATAACTTACGGAATCACCAAGATAAGAAAGAAGTGCATTAAGGAATTGTAGAGGGACTGTCTGAAAAGAGAAAATAAGATGTCAGGAATCTCCAAATTACCAAACTAATCTGATGGAGCAGTGAAAATCTAACCAGCAAAAACTACCTGAATCCATTCTTTGATTGATTCCAAAACAGAAGTCCTGTAATCATCACCAGCCAGATCATGGACTTTCGCCTACAGTATAACATTGCCAAACAGGGTACAAGTTACTGACAATAGATATAGTGTTATAACTCTCTGTGAGGCAGATGAATAATCTGATGCATAAAAAATACCTTAAGGAGCAAAAAGATGGCAGAAGCATAAGCATTTTCAGCCATAGATGTAAATCCAATACTTCTAAGGTCACGGACCACCTTCCCAATGTTCTTCACCAACTTGTCATGTCCCAAACGTTTTCCTTGGGAACAGCCTTCATCAACATCCATTTCTCCGTTTTTATATCTCAACTTCTCGTCCAAATCCATGCAATCATCCTCTTGTTCTTCAATACCATCTCCGTCCATGATTGCGCTTAACTCCTCCAGCCTTTCCTTAAAATACCAGTGGAGTATTTCTAAGAACATAATAAAAAGAGGAACAATAAGAGAGTAATGATTGAACAAGTGGCAAACGTATAAATAAAACTTCCAAGCAATCAAACTACATCAGAAATCACACAAAGAACAAGCTTTCAAAGATGGGTATACCAGGAAAATGCTGAGGAAGTGTAGTCATCAGAGTTGAAGACAGCATTGACTGGAACCTCGAAAAAAGATGAACTCTTTCTGTATCTGAGTTCTGTCTATCATCTGACGACTGTTCTTTAAACGACTGCAAAGCATGAACTACTATGGACAGACACTTCTCATGATACTGCTTTTCAATAGAAATTTCTTCCAAAGCCTTGCATAACACTATCTGAATCTCCTCTCCATAATTCTGCCCAAAAGCACTCATTTTTAGTCAAAACTAGAAGTCAATTTCAGAATATTTTATAGCAAACAAAGAATCAACCAAGCGTGTAACTTCTTACATGATGTTTCTTCTCACTATAAGCATCAAAATGTTGCCAAAAACTCGATGCACCTCCCTTCTCAAAAGCTTGCTGAAACAAAACAAATGTATCATAAGAGAACAAACATACTTCTTCCACTTTTACTCTACACCAACAGAGCAGCTACTAAGTGGTACAAGCTAATCAGTTATGCAATCAGAAAGCTCCAAGACTCAAACTTTAATCTAAAAGGAAGACGTTTATGTTCAGTACCTCAAGTGATCTAAGAAAGTGATCACGAACAAGAGAATCAAGCCCATACTTGCAGAGACAATACACATGAGACACAAACTCATCTTCAACTAAGGAATCTCCAGTACCAGCAATGAGAGACTCTACAGTAGTGAAAAATCCATCATAGCTTTCAGTAATCTCCTGAATCGCATCGTCTGATAGAGTTTCTAAAATCTCTAAATTGCAATCAGAGGAACCTAAAGCTTCCATCTTTTTCACTCTTGAGTAAGTAACAAAACCTCCTAAAACCCTAATTTCTTGCCCAGCAAAATCACAATTACTAGGGTTTCACTGGCAAGAAGATAAAATCAGAAACCAATCTCAATTTCATTTCACTGAAGAAACAAAATCAAACGGAACACATTAATGAAGAAAAGATTGAAATTTACATTGATGAAGTTCAGAGAGAGAAGCTATAGAAGAAGATTCATAAAGTTTGGTCATTCACAAACGCAATTATAAAACGCTAACAAACGCAAAAACAAAACGGAATTAAAAAAGACGTTTTATTAGGCTCCATTCTGATTACTCTGTTTTTCAACTTTAGTTCAAAAAACTTGAGAATATCCGACTACAAAGATACGACCTTTCAATACAAAATCAGATCATCGTCGTGTGTTTAACTTTAACGAATCTAGGTTTTATTGAATCTCGACATGTCGGAGGAGAAAGTCGTCGCTGTGATCATGGTTGGTGGTCCGACCAAAGGTATAACATTCTCTTTTGGATCTCAAATTCTATTTTCAAAACATGAATTTTTGATTTTGGTTTTGGGTTTTTGCTAATGTGGATTGGTTTAGGAACTCGATTTCGCCCGTTATCGTTCAATACACCGAAACCATTGATTCCTTTGGCTGGTCAACCTATGATTCATCATCCTATCTCTGCTTGTAAAAAGGTTTCTTCTTTTTACTATTTCTTGCTTTTGATCCCTGAGAAAAGTTTGGTATTGCTTGAGTCGTGAAAGTTGTCAACTTTGAAATGTGGATTGCTCATAACTTGTTTTGATTTGACATGGATCGTTTGTCTTTATGTGGGTTTGTTCCATTTTAGTACTCTACACTTTGGAATATTTTCTTGTTGTTGTATGATTTGTAGTGTCAAAGTTTTGAACTTTTCATAGTTTCTTCAGGCTCAAAGGATGGGAAAGTTCTCAACTTTGTAATGATGATTGATCATATTATATTTGTTTTGTATTTGGCATGGACAGATATCAAATCTGGCTCAGATTTTTCTGATTGGATTTTACGAGGAACGAGAATTTGCTTTGTATGTGTCTTCAATATCTAACGAGCTGAAAATTCCAGTGCGGTAAGTTGTAGTAGCATTTGTGTTTTTGGTTTTTGGTGTGTAATGTGAAATCGAGAATTGAACGATGTTCTTGTTATATAGATACTTGAAAGAAGATAAACCCCATGGTTCAGCTGGTGCTCTTTATTACTTTCGTGATAGAATTATGGAAGAGAAACCGGTTTGATTTCTGATGAAATTCCCAACTTTAGTTCCTGCCTCATCAGTCATTTGTTTTCCTGATTGATCTTCCATTTCTTGTCTCTTTGAACAGTCACATGTTTTCCTCCTCAACTGTGATGTTTGCTGTTCTTTCCCTCTTCAAGGCATACTTGGTAATCTCCCTTTGAAATCGCTAATCTGCTTCATCGTTTTCATTTTCTTACTTTGATGTACTTCACTACTTTTCGTAGACGCACATCGAAGATATGGTGGTATTGGAACTATGCTAGTAATCAAGGTTCGTTATCCTGATGTTATTTTAGATGTCACTAAGGAAACAAACATAAAGATCAAACATAAACATGAATATCGCTTTTTCACTTCAGGTTTCTGCAGAAGCAGCTAGCCAATTTGGTGAATTGATAGCTGATCCTGATACTAAAGAACTCCTGCATTATACAGAGAAGCCCGAGACTTTCGTAATTATCTGCTAAACAATCCTGTTTTCTTAATTCCTTCACAGGCTCTGAAATTTGTTTAGCTTAAATTATCTACTCAATGCAGGTCAGTGACTTGATAAACTGTGGTGTCTATGTGTTTACTTCAGATATCTTCAATGCAATTGAAGAAGTATATAGCCAAATAAGAGACACATGTGAGTATTCATTATTGGCCTCTCTCAGAGACTTGCAATATTATCAATTAGAGACCTGCTTCATCATTTTCATGATTCTTTTGGTCTTTTCATAAGTTATTCATTGTATAATCTCTTTAAACTTGGCAGCTAGCAACTACCAATCCGCTACAAGGTCTGTTCCTGCAGATTTTGTGAGATTAGATCAAGATATATTGTCACCTCTTGCTGGAAAGAAGCAACTATACACATATGAGAACAAGGATTTCTGGGAACAGATCAAGACTCCGGGGTAAGTTGGTGGTAATCATTGTTTCAGACGTTCTTGGATTACTCCTTATGCTAAGAAATTGCTTTAAACAGGAAATCTTTGAAATGCTCGGCTTTATATCTTTCCCAATTCCGCGAAACATCGCCTCATATTTTAGCTTCAGGAGATGGTACTAATAGGAAACCAACTATAATTGGTGATGTTTATATTCACCCATCCGTAAAACTGCATCCAACCGCAAAGGTGAGTTTATTTGTTTCATCTCATGAATTCTAGCTAAACTTCTCATTCAGTTTGCAAATGAAATGACACACTTAAATTTCTTTGGAACAAGATCGGTCCAAATGTGTCGATATCAGCAAATGTTCGTGTTGGACCTGGTGTAAGGCTTATTAGCTGCATAATCTTAGACGATGTTGAAATCAAGGTAATTTGGAATCAGTGTTTTAGAATGTTCTTCTTGTTATGAATCCAAAAGATTCGTTGTTTAATGTTCTCTACTCTTGTTAAATGCAGGAGAATGCTGTTGTTATAAACTCAATTATCGGATGGAAATCTTCTATAGGTAGATGGTCAAGAGTTCAAGCTAGTGGAGATTACAATGACAGGCTTGGGATTACCATTCTTGGTAACTTCATTGTTTTCTTTTTGTTCAACAAATTTTTCGTTATATTTTTTCTGATTAATTTGTTTCTGCAGGTGAGGCTGTAACTGTGGAAGATGAAGTAGCAGTCATAGGAAGCATTGTTCTCCAGAATAAGACTCTTAATGTTAGTGTTCAAGATGATATCATCTTGTGATTTATCACAATGATTATCGTTTGGATTTTTTTTCTTTTTAATTGAAACAGAGAAACTTTTACAGAATTGTGTATTACATGAATTGAGTTCACAGGATTAGATTTTGAGTAAGTGAAACTATGGAAGATTTGTAAACTCTCACTGTACTTTGTGTTTAGATACTAAAAAGATTTTAGAAGAAAGAGTTTTAAAAGATCTAAGATAACAAGGAATCAAAGAAGTTTTGCTTCTTGATTGTGTAATCACTAGTGTTCAATACCTCCTTAGGCTCCTTTCTTTTGTGCAAATTGCTCACTAGAAAAATTGTTTATCTTGACTTCGTTTGTGGGGGTAGGCCCGGACATAATACCGGAACCCGAAGAACCGAACTGAACTTGACTCGAAATAACCAAACCCGTTCTACTTCGGTTCCGGCTAATTACTTGATCGGGTTCTGTTTTCAAATAACCGTGGGTACCGGAAATTACCCGAACTGAACCCGATACCCGTGGGTACTTTTTATTACCCGAACATATATATACATAGGGCTGCGCATATGGGTAACCCGTTCGGATTCGGGTAAAACCCGTTCGGGTTCGGGTTAAATGGGTAATGGATTTACTACCCAATAGGGTAAAATGAAAATTTTCGATTTCGGTCTAGTTCGGGTACATTCGGGTTCGGGTCGGCTTGGGTAAAGAATTTCAGGCCCTAAGAATAGCCAAACAAATGAAAACGGGTATTTTATGTGTAGATAGCGGGTACCCAACAAAAAAAAAACCTTAAATATTAACAAATTTTAATAATTTAATTAGATTTAGATATATTATACTAAATTTTGACAAACATAACAAATAATTTTTAAATAGTTGGGTATTTAGATCTAAAAGTAATTGATATATTTAGATTTATAATTATAATTTTAGATTATTACATTATATTAAGATTAAATATAATTAATATTTTTGATATTAAATCTATGTTCGGGTATCCTGTTTGGGTAACGGATAAACCCCGGACCGACCTGATACCCACGGGTTTACTAAAACTTTACCCAATGAAGTAATTTCTTAAAACCCTAACCCACCCCAACCCGATTTTTCGGTTCGGGTATCAGGTTCGATATCGGGTCCCGTTTTTTGCCCAGCCCTATATATACATATGAGGATATATATACACTAATAATGTGACTTGTTTAATGATTTGAGTTATGGAACAAGCTTAAAACAAGGTTTACTTCTTGTTTTATATTATTGGCTTAAGGAAAAACTTGTTATAATTTCAGATCTTTCGGGTTTTATGGATATTTTTATGTATGTTTGGGTATATTTGGACAAAGTTTGGGTAAGTAGTACTCAAACCCGAAATAGTTTTGGTTACTTATGGTTTTTTTAACTAATACCTGAATTATCGGACCCGAAGTGAAGCCGAACCGAACCCGACCCGAAATTGTTGATATAACCATACGGATCCAAAATTTCTAAACCCAAAAATTCGAACCCGAAAAATCCGACCCGACCCTGACCCGAATACCACATGCCCAGGGCTATGTTAGGGGAAAAAAAAAAAATACATGTGGGCTTAAATGGGGTTTGAAATTAAAACCGGTCTGAATAGACGGTTCATTAAGAAAACCGGCAATTAAAAACCGAACTTCATAGAGAGTCTTCTTTACGCATTCTCCGTCATTCGGTTAAGTTGCATCGATCGTTAGGGTTTTATCGAGAGAGCAAGGAGAGCGATTTCTCAAATCGACTTTAATGGCTGACGACGATTACAATGAAGTCGATGACTTGGGGTAATCTCTCCCTCTCTGTTTCCTATGTTAGTATCATTTGTACTCGATTTCAGTTGATTCTATCTTCTTCTTCCCGACGAATCGTAAACGATTGAGAACAATTGGATCAATTATTGTCTAGTTTGAGAGTCTATCAACGAGATTCTTTTTTGAAAATTTGCTTATTGTTCTGGCATCGTAGCATTGATTATAATTTCATATTGTTTAGATAGAAAACCCTAATTTCGTTTGAATCTTATACATCGGATTTCAAATTGTTGATGTTATGTGGTGATTTTCAATTGCAGATATGAAGATGAGCCAGCAGAGCCTGAGATCGAAGTAAGTTATTATTTGTAGAAGAGAGATTGACATTGCTTATTATTATTACTAGGCTGATTAGAATGTGTTGGTGTGAGTAGGAAGGAGTAGAGGAAGATGCTGATATCAAGGAGAACGATGATGTTAATGTTGACCCTTTGGAAACAGAAGATAAGGTTGAAACAGAACCTGTGCAACGCCCACGTAAAACCTCTAAGTTTATGACTAAGTATGAACGTGCACGTATCCTCGGCACTCGTGCTTTGCAGATTAGGTCAGCTACTGAGAACAATCTTTGTTGATTAACCGTTTAGTTGGCTCGGAAAGTTTGATTCTATGTACTGTTGTTGGCTGATACAGCATGAATGCTCCTGTTATGGTTGAGTTGGAGGGTGAGACTGATCCACTTGAGGTGTTGCCTTCTTCCTTCTTGTTGTGTTTTTCATGATTTGTCAGTAAATGTTGATATGTATATGAACATTTGTGTTGTTTATTGTATGATTTGGCTTAAGATTGCGATGAAAGAGCTTAGGCAAAGGAAGATTCCATTTACCATTAGACGTTATCTACCTGATATGAGGTGAGATTGCATTAGTTATATCAATACTTTTAGCTCTTCTTTCAAATTTGATATCTTCTTTTCTTGCGACTTACTTATGACTCTGAATCAGTTACGAGGAATGGGGAGTTGATGAACTGATCGTCGAAGACTCGTGGAAACGTCAAGTCGGTGGTGATTGATAAAATCTGGCCTATGTGTTTTGCAAAGCTTTCTGCTCTTGTATGGATTATGAACTTACGATATAGTCGCATGTAGAACTTCTTCATTTGTCCTATTCTCCAACACTACAAGAGTCAGGGACTCCAACAAAAATGCATGAACAACAAATTTTTTGTCCCAAGTTGTTTTTGGACATGGGTTTCGACAAGCCTGCATGTACATATACAAAGAAAGAAAATCCTTCGTGAAACCAAAAGAAGAAAACATCTATAATAGTTTGAGTATTGAGTAAGTACAACTCAATTGATAAACCTTTTCTCTCACACTTCCCAGCTTTTGTCGTCTCACAGAGTCAGATCGATTGATGCATAAATGAGTGATGCTAAAAATCAAAAAGCAAGATTAGAGAAGAATTATGCATGTTGTTTAAAGAAGTTGAGAAATAGTAATGTTAAAAACTATGTGAAGCGCTTGCTCGAGGATTGTTTCAGCAACACTATACAAGTGACTGGACTCAACTACTCACCATAGTCTCGGCCCAACGCAAGGATAGTGTAGCATGTTTCTTGATGAAATACATCTTTCAAACCACCGTTTACACCATCTGGCATGAGAGGAATCGAAGACGTCATGATGAATCTCCAAAATCTGCAGCCACTCTAATACAATGGATCGACAAGCAAATGCGTTTCCAACGCTGGCTTCAAAGTTGAAGTTAATCACTAAATTGTTCATTCTAATTTCTGATTTCAATCTATTTCATATAGAACATATGATACACTAATTGTAACGACGTTATCTTTTTTGAA
>Ga0041059_1003298_pt1 | contig 11167 bp, 11 predicted proteins | sample AraColnosormetaG_FD_56232 | JGI IMG/M metagenome (GOLD analysis project Ga0041059, IMG submission 56232) | Arabidopsis roots microbial communities from North Carolina, USA - Col MF nosort | ecosystem: Host-associated > Plants > Roots > Unclassified | place: USA: North Carolina | collected... | reverse complement strand
TCTACCAGGTACACCGACATATGCATATATGAATTTCATATCGAAATTACATATAGCAAGAACATTCATTGTAGGTTCTAGCTTTCTACCTTTATATTTTTTTGCAGTTTGACTTGGAGGGCGAACCGGAACATGAGTTCCATCAAGTGCTCCAACACAATCTCTAAAAAAAGGCCAATATCGATCATCATTCTTCAACACGTCTCATGATATGTCCCTATAAGTTCAACAAACACTACAAATTTGAAACCAACTTGGAGGAAATAGCTATAGAGACCTCAAATCAAAATTAAAAGAGAAGAGCACAAAGTAAATCAAATTCTCAGAACCGTTTAGATTTGAGCTAAGCAGAGAACTTCAACAAAAACCCATAAACATAAGATCAAAAGAGAAGAGAAGAATCAAGAGAAGAGAACCCATTTCGAAAATTATCAATCTCACAAGAACAAACCTGATTTCGTCAATGTTTAAGCTTGATGAACAGAGGAGCTTGATGAACAGAGGAAGCTCGACGAACAGAGGAAGGTGATGAGCAGAGGAAGCTCGTCGGGATCAAGCTGCAAATCGCCGAGAAAAATTTGTTGATTAACAAATTTGTGGATGAAAAAATTTGTCGATGACCAAGCTGCGTCTGCCGCAACCATTTTTAGGTTTAGACTTTTGTAATTTCTCAAAAATATTAAGGGTATTATTGTCATTTTCACGTCAATCGCAACTTAACGCTGATTTTAATTGGCGTTAATAATTTTTAGCCGCAACGACTTGCGTTTGCCGCAGCGTTTGGTCGCAACGACGTGCGTCCATCAAACGAACAACACCTCTTGCGTCTGCCGCTGCCGCAATGACATGCGGCCACTAAACGAACACACTAGTTGTAACAGAACAACTGAAATACTAAAATTTAATATCCATTTAAATTGGAACAGATAGAAAACAGTGCATTAGGAAAACAGTTTGGTTTTATACAATTTAAATTAAAACAATTACTTGGTATATGACAGAATGTGATTGTCACATTCACCAAATTGAAATTTCTGTTTTAAAGGAGAAAACAAAAAAATAACCATATACAATCAAAAACCTATATAGCATACTAACCAATCACAATCATTACCAAAAACAACTCTATTTCAGTTGTTAATTAGTAACAATAATCAAAAAAATTTCCTGACAGGTCATCGTGCCAAGCTAACTCTATATAAGCAGATTAAGTAGGCCAACACTTTCATTATCTCTTAGAACAAGTATTGATAAACAACAAGTTTTCTTATTTCTATATATACCTTAAACAAAAGAATAAGATGGCATGCATTGCTTTTGTGTTGAAGGCTTTGTGCTTGTCTCTCTTGTTAATTGTTGTTGCAAGTCGTTCTACCATCAGACCAAAAGTTTTCAACGTTCAACGCCATGGTTCTAAACCGGACGGAAAGACTGATAACACCAATGTATGTAAACGAATATTTTCTTATTTTTATTTTTACCACCAATTAGTTTTTCGATGAAGATCTTTGAGTATTATTCACACACCAACATATATGATCACCAATATACATACATGAAAGATAAATATAGTTTTTCTAATATTTTCTGGTTTATTTTGTTTAGTAAATAACCTATGTCATTCTTAATGGATATGAAATTAGGCATTCACAAGTATATGGAGCCGTGCATGCAAAAGGATAAGTGGAAGTAGTAAAATCTATGTACCAAAAGGAACATTTTACCTAGGTGGTGTAGAGTTCGTGGGTCCATGCAAAAATCCTATTGAATTCATTATCGATGGAACATTATTAGCGCCTGCAAATCCTAACGACATTAAGCAAGACACGTGGATCAACTTTAGGTACATCAACAATCTTTCTATCTCTGGTTCCGGTACACTAGACGGCCAAGGAAAACAGTCTTGGCCACTCAATGACTGCCACAAAAACCCCAACTGTCCTAAACTAGCTATAGTAACATTGCTTAAACTTTTTTCACTTATATTATTATTTACATTTAAAGCTTATTACAAAATGTGTGATATGATACTTATACAATAATAAAAAAGTACTATTCAATCATTATTTACTATACACATTTTATTAAAGTAACAAGTCTTTTAATAAACTTGAAATATTTTATAGAGTATGGGATTTGCATTCGTGAACAACTCAAATATCAAAGACATAACATCTCTCAACAGCAAAATGGGACACTTCAACTTTTTCTTTGTCCATCACTTTAACATTACCGGCGTCACTATAACAGCTCCCAGCGATAGTCCCAACACCGACGGTATCAAGATGGGTTCATGTAGTAACATTCAAATCTCCAACACAAACATCGGTACCGGAGACGATTGTATCGCAATTCTCTCTGGAACCACTAAACTCAATATCTCTAACATCAATTGTGGTCCTGGACATGGGATTAGTGTTGGAAGCTTAGGGAAAAACAAAGATGAGAAAGACGTGAAGGACTTATTCGTAAGAGACGTCATTTTCAATGGTACAAGCGATGGTATTCGGATCAAAACTTGGGAATCATCAGCTTCGAAGATCCTTGTTTCAAACTTCGTGTACGAGAATATTCAGATGATTGACGTTGGGAAACCAATCAACATCGATCAGAAGTATTGTCCTCACCCACCTTGTGAACATGAAAGAAAGGTTAACTTCCTATGCAAAAACAAGCTCCATATTATTTTATTTTATCACAAGAACAAAAACTAAAGACAAGTTGTGTTTTTTTTTTCCAGTGAGAGTCTCACGTTCAAATCCAAGACCTTAAGTTAAAGAATATATATGGCACATCAAAGAACAAAGTAGCAGTAAATTTGCAATGTAGCAAAAGCTTTCCATGCAAAAATGTGGAGCTAATTGACATTAACATAAAACAGAATGGACTCGAAGATGGTTCATCCATTACGGTGTGCGAGAATGTTGATGGTTTTGCTCGCGGTAAAATGTTTCCTCAACATTGTCTAAATTAGTTCGACAGTCCATCAAATCAATGACGATATGTTGTATATGTTATTTTCATTTATAAAAGTAATTGCTTAAGTTTATATATGGCTTATGTTTTTTCTTGTAGCCAAAAATTCTAAACTATATCATAAATATAGTATGTATATATATATGCTTTTTTGATAAGTTTACATCAATATTCTACAATAAATTGCATTTTCTTAATTTATTAGTGTAGAAACTTGGATTAGCAGTTGAACATTTAGAGCTAAGAAATCCAATCACATTGGTTTACACTCCGCTTTGTGTTGCATTTATTGTAAAATTGTTTTTTTTAATAAACTTTACATTAATACAAAAAGTAGAAATAATTATAATTTTTTTTTTATCTTTTTTCTTAAATGGTCTTTGTTTAAATATAATTTGGCTTCATTTGTTTCATATAACTTAAACCGAGTTCTTGAAGTAAAAGAACCGATTTGTGTTTCTTCCGGTGAACAGAACAACAATTGAACAAACAGTCTTATTGTTTTCAAGGCAAAAAAATTGACTAAAAAATGCAGTGAGTTCAAAGTAATATAATGTGGTAGAACACACTAAATAACCAAAAAAAAGATCCTTGAATGTGGTAGTGATCGTTCAAAGAAGAGAGTTAAGTATAATAGTTTTTTTCTTGTCATCAATTCACAATGATTAAAGCTCCAGACTAACCTATTCTGTGATTTTATCATTCCTTTATTCAATCAGGACAATCATTAGATCATAACACATCTTACACACTTTCTTATATTCATCTCATGAAACAACTCCACTGAATTCAAAAGGTACTCACATCTTCTTTGTAGATTATCTAGACAAAGACAATTGTCCTCATCAATTTCTCTGTATACTGTAGGGATAAACATGCAAACATTAGAATTCATGGCTCTACCAAAACGTAAGCTTTAGCTCATTTTCTTTCAAACATAAACAGTTGCTAAATTAGTTAAACTTAGATGTCAATTGCACATGATATCAGTGAAAAGATGGAGGTGAATCCATGCATAAATGCACCAACTTCCTCTGATACAATGCATAGCTTTCAGTAACTACCATCACATCTTCATTTTTTGGATCAATGCTCCAACTATCTGCTAGAGTTTCTCGGCAAGCCATAATGAAAATAGCTGCAGTCTCTGCCCGCTCAGCTTTGCGAAATACTGCTAAAGCTTCCTCAAACGCTCCTACCGCTACATATAGTATCACACCCCTGAAATTCGAAGATTCATTTTAAGGTTACTTGTATCCTCATTTATAATGGAATACATTATACCAAAACGAAGGATTAGTTTGGTTGTATATATAAATATACCTCCAGAGGTTGTGTTCAATGTTCACGACGTGCCCTGCCCACCTTTGCAACACCCTGAGTTTAGAGTAACAAGAGTTATTTGAATTGATTACCAACATCACCATTGATATAGTTAAAGATTATATGACACACCTCGCATAGTCAGATCCATTTAAATGTGTTGCTGCCAATGTTGCAGAATCCGTCCAGCAACCAGCATCTTGTAACTGCACTGACCCACACATTAAGAAATCTTGGGATCTGAAACCCCATTAAGATTTTCTCCAAAAAAATTTAAGCAAAACCTAACCTGCGAGCAAGCTTCTTGGTATCTTCCTACCGAACATAGAAGATGAGTTCCAGAAAGTGACCTGTCTGACCTTACCATGTTGGCTGCAACTACCTTCATATGGAAACAATGTCAAGGAAAAAAGTCAGGTTTTGTGATTCCCCATGCAGAGATGAAATATGGTTACCTTATTTTACCTTCACCGCTAGCTCAACGAGGGATTTTGACACCGTGGAAGATAAAGCAACAGCACGTAAGGCATTTGGATAGAAATAAGAGCTATCTGGAGAAGTGGAGAGTAACAAACTCACAGCACCTTCCAAGTTCCCAACTGATACAAGTCTGCTCATCAAAAGCAAACAGTATGTTAGCCTCAAATCTTCAAGTATAATGTTAGTTGGAACAGGATAAGGACTAACTCATGTACTCGGTTCTGAATGGCCTCTTCCCCTTCCAGTTTCTCATGCCACGGTATTCGCTCATTAGCGCATACCCATAAATCTTTTTGTTCAAAAGCCATTAGTCTAAGCTGACCTTCACTCTGTACAACAACCACATAATATTCATAAGGGTTCAGTCAAAAAGGTATTCAGTTTCTAATTTATTCCATAGTACGACTTACCATAGAACCATTTTTCTCAAATCCTGTAGATGATGGGCCCTTTGATGACGTTTTACTCAGCGTAGCTGTCTCCTCAAATTGCTTCTTCGCAGACTTACTTGCTGTTTTGTTGACGACATGTTTCATGGCAGAAGGCAGTTGTAGCCAGAAAAGTGCCTCGGAAGTTTCTCCAAAAATTGCAGCCGCGAAAGCAAATCTTGCAGCACAACCCTTATTAACTAGACTGGAATATAATTTGGCTTTCTCATCGTCAAGTAGGCAACCTTTAGCCATCAGCATTTCGAACAATTTTACAGAAAAAAAATGAGGAAACATCATTCATCATGAAAAGGCAAACAAAATGTTTTATGGAGAATTAGCAGTGAAACGCAACCTTCTGAGCGATATGGTTCTAATACTTTAAGAAACATTTCCAACACCGCAGGGTCACCGATTGGTGGGAAATCAATCATGAAACTACGAAGATCCTTAGAAGATGAAGTTCTTCCCGGAATAGAATGTGGTCGTTTGTCAATACATGTACTAGAAGTGTTGAACCAAGATGGCTTCACGCCAAGCTGTAAGATCATCCGTAACGCCTAGAAATAGACTGTAAGCTAACCTACTTCTGATCAGCTCAAAACCAAACATAGATTAACCTTACCAGGGCATGTGGTGTTGGGAGTAACATAGGAGTGCATAAAGGCACAGAACGAAATCTTTCCTTGGGAGGTATTTGGGTTGTCATTTTTTCATCTCTGTATGTAAAAAATCAATAAACATCAAGATGATTCTCCTCTGACTTTACATTATACACTAAGAAGCAGACACATCACTTACAAATGAACCTCCACCAGGCGGAAGCTACCATCAGTCCCAGCAACGCACAACACAAGCGAGTCAAATTTGCTAGTTCGGAGAGGCAGCCAATCAAGTTCAAGTATAAGGGTTCCAGGAATTTGAGGCCGCATAAGAGAAATGGCCAACGGATCTGGCGAATCCTGCAATGAAGATACAAAGTTCATGGTTTACTAAGGAATGACAAACTTGTTTATAAACAACTCAAGTAAAAGCTATGAGAAAAAGTGTTCACTAGACCATTATTATGACTTAAGAATATGAGACCTCTTATAACAACGTCTAAAAATTACAAGAAATCTTACGAGATCGTAGATAGAGAATGTGTTGTCATAAAATAGCACTGTTATTCGTCCTCTGCTTATATCGCCAGAAAAGACAGGGGAAAATTTGATCTTCTTTATTCCTTCTTTGCAGGTGTTAAACGAAGATGAGTTACCGGATACTACATCCCACCACCGTATGTTCCCTAACTTGTCACCTGTAACCTGTTAAGTGATTTTCTAAGATATTGCTTAAAACCAGACAGATATATCATCAAGAGGCATAGTACATACAACATGAGGTAAGCGATAGGCCATAGCAGTAATTAACCCATCGGTAGAGATGAAAGAAGACGCCGGCCATTTTGGTCTAACAAAAGAAATTAAATTAACATTGTTAGTGCATGTAAAAATAAAAAATGGCTTTGAGGATGTTTTCCCTGAAAAGCAACCTGAAATCTCGAATTCTTCGTCCGTAAACTTCAAATACGCCAAGTGAACCATTTACCAGTGCAAATGCGAAACTTTCAGAAGCATCATCTTGGAGTGCATCAGCAGCTACAGCTTCTGTTAGAAAGGAATTCCTTTGTCACAAGTTTCAAGGTAAGATGATTAAATTGTTATAGAAAGTCGCTTACTAGAATCTGATGCGTTTGGAGTTTCAATGTCACTAGGTGTAACATTTACTTCTTGGTTAGAAGACATCGAAAGCTGCTTTGAAAGACTCTTCTGAGCTATGCTTGGAATAGTTGGGAGAGTCCATTCTAGAACCGTGAATGGGAGAGCTAGTGATCTAAGCTACATCAAAGTACAAGACATAGTAATATAACTACAAACCCATTTCATCATAACTTTCTCAAGTATTTCCATCACTCCAAACTCACCATCACAGGGCTTTTAGTCATTGCCCATACTTCTACTGGAGCATCACGGAACAAAATAAGAAGATACCTGAAAACATGATGTCAAAGACTCTTTCATCTCTTTGTGAAGCCTATGAAAAAGTAAAGAAACCAACCTCCCAGAAGATGAAGCCCTCAAAGCTCTTATAGGAGCTCGCTCTGGCTTTTGCAATACTCGAAAGCCTCTACTGACGCCACTCCGAAGACATGTGACGACGAGCTTATTAACATACCCACCTGTTCGTTTACTCACCTGACATCACCAAAGCAACATTTCTAGTGTTCAAACAGTGGAAATCGAGCAAAAATTATTAAGGATCTTACAGATATGAATTTTTCTTTACCCGACTACAAGAGTATGAAACTAGTCTCGAATTTCCTAGCCAATTCAAACCCCTTATACTACTAGTGTGTGCAGAGAAACTTGCTGCCACTGCGTTTGCAGACACATCAACAACATCAATTGTGCCAGCTTCGGTTCCCAAAGCTACAAGAGGAACTACTACAGCAGGAAAATTCCCTCCACCTTCAAACAATACATTCCTATCCATGAGCTTGAGATTTTCATTTAATATTTAAATTCACGAGTTGTCTATACAACTCACGAGCCAATGTTGCGGTCATGGAAGGTGTTGGTATCGCAAGCACAGTCACTGCGGACGAGAGAAGTTGAAGTTGTCCAACTAATGTGATCTGTATCAATGAGTTTCATGTAAACACAAAAATATTGAAGGGGAAAGATAAGCAAAGAAGGTTCCAGTTTTTATCATAGACCTCGAAAGATATATTAGGATGGAGATCTTGATTGCCATTAGTAGGACTCTCTATCAGATTCTCATTAGTTTGAGGATTAGAATCCTCATCTCCATTAAAAGTCAAGATCCAACTCCATATTTTACCATCATCAGATATAGATATGAAATGTGTTTTGAATAGAAGAAAAGCATCGTTGTTGAAATCAAAAGAAATCTCGAGCTCTGAACTATCCAAAAGAGCATCTGAATGGATAGTCCTGATGTTCTGGAGGGTTGAATCCAATTGGGAGATTAGAAGAGTCAGAAGAGATGGTGATGGTACAGAATTACCAATCGTTGGCATGAACTCTTCGATTGCACATAAGACATGGACCTGTTCCCCTCTACAAAAGTGAGAAAACAAACAGAATGAACTAAGAAAATACCACAGAGAGGAACAAAGATGAATAGAGAACTTCTCGGCGCACTCTTTTCGTCGCCAAATGCTTAGCCTGCCATCGAGGTGAAGGCAGTATAGAAACTCCTGGCTTGGGTCAGGCAAAACATCTACAAACTTTGCGTAGCCACGAGGTAATGCTACTACGTAGAGGGCTGCTTCATATTTTAAATCAAACACGAAAAGCTCTCTGGGAAATGTGGCGAAGAGGATGTGTTTCCAATGCGGTGAGAAAGAGAATTTAGCGGAATAGAGAGGAAAAACGGCTGATGCAGGACATGTTGAGTGACTGCTGCTAGCAACAACTTCCCGTTCTAGCTTCTGTAGATCGCTGCAATCTGTTTGGATTTGAAACTCCTTTGTAGGGACGTCATTCTCGGTTGTCCCAAGAAGTTTCAAAGAGAGAAGAAACCCTTTGAGGCCAAGGACACAAAAATGGCGGGAATCAAAGGGGTCACAACGAATGCATGATAAATATTCAGGTGATGCGTCATATTTCCAGAATAATTGTCCTGAATCCGTGTATAGCGAGAGAGAAGATGGACCGGTAATGGCAGCGAGGACGTAGGAGTCTGGCCGAGCCAATACCCAACATAGGTCCTGTACGCCACCACAACCAAGGCTCTTCCCTCTAGCACTAGCACTGTCACAGCTTTGTTCAAGCCATAGACGAACAGAACAGAGGCGGAAGTCAACGAGAGCAATGCGGCCGAGGTGGTCACCCACAGCGATGAGGAGATCAGAGGAGAAGAGATCACGCTGGACAGGGACAGGAGCCCAACGAACAGAGGTGACCGTAGAAAATGCACAAGAGATGGGAGACGGGAGAGAGACGGAGGAAATGAGCTGGAGAGAGCGTGAGTCGACGAGAGAGACAGAAGAACCAGAGGCAAATGCCAAGAGGCCGGAAGGGCTCAGGTCAGCAGCCGATAGGTTGCTTCGGCTCGGTGGGCCAGGAAGAATACAGTCGGAGGAGGAACACATTTTTGAATTTTGTCGCTATGAGCAGCATTACGTAATATGTAAGTTTGTGAATTTGGAGGGAGAGATAATAAGACACTAATGAGGATACGCTTCTCTTTAGGCTGAAGACTCTCCATAACTGAAAACCCAAACCACTAGGATCTTTTTTACCTCAACACTATTTACGACACTCTCATTGACACACCTGCTATTTTTATCCTCTACACTACCTCCACAAAACCAGTCTTCTATTACACAAAAATGACGCAGAACCCAGAGGCTTGTCAGATTATGAAAGATTTGAATATGATATCCGTTAATTTCCCCAGTATCCAATCCAACAAAATATAAGCAGAGACCCAAATTTATGTATTAGATTTGTTTTACATAAGATGTGTATATATGATAGTGTCTGGTGATATCTTTTCTGGATATCTCTTGGCTACATATATGAGAATTGCAGTAAATTTGTGCTCCTACCATTTCGTTAGCGTCCCAACCCTAGTAATATATATTATAGTGCTACGAATGTACGACCAAATCCAAGGATCGTCAAAGCTCACACCATTTCCGCATTTATATCATCAAGAGGAAAGCCGAGACAGAGATGACCAATGCCACATAGTAACGAGCTGACTGCAACAAAACGCAGAAGATTCAAAGTCGGAATGAGACTCAAAGAGCAAAATGTTCTATATAATGGATACAATCATTACAAGTATACTATGGCCTCCTTAATGACAGAATTCATACCTTTGATGATGAAATGAGTGACTTGGGAGAATCAGACTTTAGATTGTTGAATCCAATGTCATATGATATGGTTCCATCAGGTTTAAAAAGTCCAAAGTGTGTCTCAGAACTCTTGCCCGGTTTTGAGTTTTCATTGAACAATGCAAAGATATAGGCTTTAAGCACCGTTTTTGGTCTAAGAGGTGTCCCTTTCTTCTTAGCAAGCCTCTTCCTGAGGTTATAGTTATACGTTCTTGCGTTCTCTGGTGTTGCTGCAGGTTCATCTGAATCCCCTTTAGAAGCCCACCCAGTTTCAGTGATCATAACCTCCATCTTCTTAAACCCAGCATCTTGCAACGCCATGTAAGCAGCATCAATCTGAGCATCAAGCATGTTATCGTAATGCAAATCGGTTTTCGGGTCATATATCCCTTCCGTTGGCTTGAAAAGAGCATAGTTGATATCAATCTCCTTCGGATTATAAGTGTACGCCAAAAAAGGGTAAGCATTCAAACAAAAAGGAGACCCAATCTGCTGAAAAAACTCCAACAATGGCTTCATGAACTGAACAACATTCTCTTTAAACACACAAGACGAAGGCGGGTAGGAATCAGAAAACACAGCCTGTGAATGAGCCGTAGTGATCTGCACAGTGTCCTCCAGATTCATTTTCTTCAACGCATTGTACACATTTTTAGCAGCACCAAGTAAAGCTCCCGCGAGCTCAGAATCACCGCCTCCAAGAACTTCGTTACCTATAGCGATACCGCGAATCCGAGTCTTGGGTAAGAAAGACTGAATATTTTCTTTAACCCAAGAGAAAGCATGATCAGCATTTGAACTCATCTCTTTTAAAAACCCATTAGGAAGTCCAACAACAAGGTCTAAACCAGTTCCACTAAAAGCTTCAAGAACAGTGTGATCTACATCGTATATACGCACATTCCGAATTTTAGCTTGCTTTAGAAGTAAAACTACTTTCTCCGGAGATGGTATGTTGTCAGCTATCCTTCCATAATTTATCCCATATGTTCCAACAAATGCTCCATCAACTTGATACTCTTAAAGATCAAAAAAAAAAAAAAAAAAA
>Ga0041059_1003297_pt1 | contig 11168 bp, 9 predicted proteins | sample AraColnosormetaG_FD_56232 | JGI IMG/M metagenome (GOLD analysis project Ga0041059, IMG submission 56232) | Arabidopsis roots microbial communities from North Carolina, USA - Col MF nosort | ecosystem: Host-associated > Plants > Roots > Unclassified | place: USA: North Carolina | collected 2013-09-02 | reverse complement strand
AAAATCGCGAGAAAAGAGGAACCCACGACACATTGAAACTTGCAAAAAAAAAAAAAACTAGAAAGCGTGCTTCGCAATGGTCTTTTCTTTTTCTTCTTCTTCTCAATATACACTAATAAAATAAAAATAAAAAGCTTCTCTTGCAATTCTCTCTTCCCTCATAAATAGAGATGCAGTAAGACTATAAATATTGACCAGTGTCCTAGAGAGAGAAACTCGCCGCTTTTAACACTTTTTTTTTTTCTGGTTTTTTTTTTTGGTTAAGCAGTAAGCACTAAGCACATATCTCGAGCACACACACAAGGTCAGTCAAAAACTGCTTCTTTTTCTGATTCATATATATATATTGCTTTGTGGGTCTTTGGAGCGTGCATGTTTTTTGTTCTTATTGTTGATTTGTGTGTGTTTTCATTTTCTGGGCAACGGCTAGTTATTCCCACAAGTTGTAGACGACAGAAGAAGATCGATGGATTACGGAGACGACGATCGGTAGATTTCTCCTTTATCGCTGCTTATTTCATCTCGATTTGGTTTATTTTTGATTTTGATGTGTTTCTTGGTTTTTGTTTTCTCGTTTGGATTTGTGTGTTTGATTGATTAGTACATTCTTCGATTTTTGTGTGTTTTTGTGCTTTCTTAGTCTGATTCGTGTGTTCTCTTGTATGGGTTTCACTGTAATCGTTGTGGTTTCGCTTAGATTTGGTGGTGGTTACTGGGTTTTAGGTTTTGATTGATTTCTGTGTTTTTAATGCGAAGATGAAATGTTGGATTTGATGTTAATTGTGAGTTAAGAAATGTTTGGTCATTTAATGTTTCATCAATCATTTAGGATTTGGATTTTAGCTTGTCAATGCTCTATCATTTCTACTAAATCCCGAGTTTCGTAAGCCCTCTCTTGTCAAAATGGTGCTCTATGGTCAGAATCCAGGTTGGGATGTTGTGATTGAGCTTGAAACTATGCAATGTGCTTACTCTATTTGCTTAGTTTTGAGTCGTTGAGACTCTTCAGTCTTCAAAAAGCTTTAAAGTAGTAAACAGTAGTCTCTAATCATGTAAAATGTACTATGGGTTTGATCATGTTTGGTGTTAATTTTTTGCAGTAGCTCCTCATGGAATTGGCAAGTGGATAACTATAATCACCAACCTCAGTCTCATTTCTGTAAGTCTTACATCTCTGTGACGAGCATGATTGAATCAGTTAACTCTTACAACACTGTAATAACCATGATTGAATTGGTATCTTAACTCCAGCGGATGTGCCTGACTGCACGATGACTGAAGTCACATTGAACCAAGAAGATCACTCGTACATGTTTGATGATGAAAATACTCCTGTGAAGGCATGTAGCGAGTTGGGTTACCATGTCACAACAGGTGGGTTTTTTTTTTCAAGTGATCGATCATTTCCATTCCTGATGTATGGTTGACGATGGTTTCTAATCTAAAGAATCTTTGGCTTTAGAGGACACGAACAGGAAAATGGAAGTGCACAGTGAGACACGCTCTGCTTTAAAAAGGCGTCGGATGTTGCAGTTTGAAGACCAACCTGAAACATCCCTTTTCAGCAGTGAGAGTTTCTCTGCAATCTTAAAATCAAGTGTGAGTATACAATACCCATATCTTGTCTCTAGCTAGGCACCAAATGACCACATATGCATTGCAGATAACCAAACTGATTGCTCACTTATTGATTATCACACTGCATATGGACTGCAATGTGAATGCATGTTCCTTTCAAACGTTTGCAAATGGGATTCTGTTTTGTTTCATAGACTTTTTACTTCTACTCCTAGAACAAATTCAAGCCTCTTACTTTCTTAGTATCTGGCTACCTAATTCAGTTGTGATCTTATTATCGAAGTAACATTGGATAGCTTAGGAGGTTGTATGAGGTTCTGATGCTATCTTTAATGCTTTGATTGATGATTCTTTATGCATGTTCAGGCTAGAGATGACACATTTGATGAGCTTTTACCCGAAGGGTCTCAGCTTATAGAAGGGTTTTCAGGTTGGGCTCTTATAATTCTTCCGAGTCAGTCGTGCCAATGTGTTTTCCATTTAAACAAAACACTGTCTCTTTTTCAGAAGACGCTTCTGCCTCTAGCTTCGAGGGCCTTGATCTGTACGCTGAAGAGTGGTATGCTGATTGCTTAAATGATGCTGAGACTCCAATGCTACCTGATGACTTGTATGTTTCAACCTTTCTTTTTGCTTATGTTATGTTTAGTAGCATCATTTTGCTTCATTAACTGGTTACTATTGTTGTTTTTCTCAGAAACTTTGGTTCACCTGATGTTCAAGTAGATATTTCAGGTTAGATATCTTTGTTTTCATCTCTTCCTTAGCCTGTCCTAGCTCTGGCTTCTCTTGCTAACATCCTTGTGTTTGATGCAGAGTATTTGAATGTGCCACCAGAAACAGAGACTAGGGAAGTTCAGCGGCCTGTGACTCGATCTTCTCCAAATGTTATCTTTAAAGGTAAAATAATAAAATGGTTTAGTCTCAAATGAGTCTCATACACACCTATTTCACGACGAAAATGAGAAAACAAAACATTATTGTAATGTTAATTGGTAATAGCAGGTAGGAAATCGTTTTCAAGGCCAGTTTCAAAGCTACCATCTTCAATCATCTATCCATTTGCATTCATCAAACCATGTGGGGTTCACGGTGGAATGACTCTCAAGGACATAAACCAGAAAATCCGAAATCCACCAGCAAAACCAAAGGCACACATAGAAGAGCCTGCAGTGATCCAAACTTCAGCATTCTCAGGGAAACCCGTTGTTGGAAAGACTAAAATCCGCACCGAAGGAGGAAAAGGAAGCATCACGATAATGAGGACTAGAGGCTAAAGCTAAGTTAAGTAAGTAGTAATAAGCTGATAGAAGGTTTTAAAAATTCACTGCAGAAAACTTTTAAACTTTTTGCCTTATTCTCAGAGGCCCTTAAATCCTTTTTATCGGATATAGTTCCAGTCAAGGGCCTTTTTATCGGTACAGCGGCTAAAAACTCTTCAAGATCTTATTATGAATCATGTTCTTGTCTCGTTTTTGTATCTGTAGTATGAAAGAAAACTTTAAAGATCTGTTAGCCATGTGGTAGATATTTTTGTTTGTATAAAGTCCCTGGTTCTCAATGTTACCTGAAACTTGTCTCTCTCTCTGGTTGGACTGCTATACAAAGTATAAGCAAGTTTTGTTATCCATTACATTGCAGTGAAACGTTGCGTTTCATGGTCAAGAAGAGAGATTAAAAACAAACTTAAAAGTAAATATAAGTTTATAATGTATGCTTTGAAAATATCAAAATAGTTGAGGTTTTAGTATGTTCAGGGATTTTAAAATATGTTCTCCTAAATTGACGCTTAAGCAAATCCCCTAGAGTCTAGAGATCTTCGCTATCAATCACGTTTATCATCAGTCAATCCAAAGGATATTACTGAGATCAATCAAGCATGACGCATATCATCAGTCAATATCAATCACGTTCGATTATGGTCAAATCAATATATACTTTAAACAATTATCAATTATATGATGAATTTATATGATCCTTTCTTTTGACTCTGGTTATGACTTATTGACTATCCCATTGTTGGAGGATTTGAGGGTTAAAACTTTTACTACAGACAAATGAAGGGTAAAGTATTTTTTTTTTCTTTCTACTCTTTGGTTCTCATTGGATTTATACACGCTAGAGCAAAAAAGTGAGCAGAAAATTAAAATTTTACTCAGTTCAGCTTGTTTCAGTTTTTATTCATCTAATCAGCAAAACATAGGAAAGAGAAAATTATAGCTAAAACATAATAAAGCAGAGTAAAATTTTACTTCATAAAAATTTAAGTAAACTTTTACGCCAGAGTAAAAAAAAATTCTGCTCACATTTGCTCTATCTTTTCTTCTCTAACTTCAGCTATTTATTGGCATCAGATCCATTTTCGGCTAAAAAGAAGTTATAGTCACACATTAAAATGACAAATAGAACACATTTTTTTCTTAAACAGATTATTACTTCTAGGTGGAAGATATATGTTTTATTTGCACAATACTTCTTACATGCAAAAAATGTTAAAAAAGTTGACGAGATAGTTTAGATAATATTATTTCGAGAATAATACAAAACTTATTATAATAAATACATAAGTATTTTTCAGTAATCACGATTAATTTTTGTCTTTGGTCAAATTTCTAAATAATTCAAAGAATTTTGGGCCCAAAACTCATTATTTCGAATTAAAAATAAAATAAAATTTGTGTTTTTTTTTGTTTTGGTCACATTTCATTAGTTATTTGGGCCTGGCCCAATAAAATTCAATAAAACTTTCCATTTTTCTTTTTTCTTCAGTAATGTCTGATCCTTAAATTTTCTCAGGATTGGTTCAAATGGTTTCACTCTCCACCTCCACTAGCCACGCGCCACCACTTCCGACTAACCGCCGGACGGCGGAGAGAACTTTTACCGTCCGCTGTATCTCCATCTCCCCACGCGAGCCTAATTACGCAATTACTTCCGATAAAAGCAACAATACCTCCTTGTCGCTTAGAGAGACGAGACAAAGCAAATGGCTAATCAATGCAGAGGACGTGAATGAAAGAGATTCGAAGGAGATTAAAGAGGATAAGAACACGAAGATCGCTTCGAGGAAGGCGATATCGATAATACTCCGAAGAGAAGCTACAAAATCGATCATTGAGAAGAAGAAAGGCTCGAAGAAGCTTCTTCCAAGGACTGTGCTTGAGTCTCTTCACGAAAGAATCACTGCTCTCCGATGGGAATCTGCTATTCAGGTAGATTTCTTCTTCTCCGCAATTATCTCAAATTGGTAAGTTTAGTTTTGGCAATAATAGTGAATTTGATACACTAATTTGATTATGTTAGGTTATAGATTTTGATATAGATGAATGTTGAAGAAGAGAAACTCAGATTATGCTTATAGTAGCTTAGCTTCAGATTGTATTTTGATTAGCTGCAATATTGAACAAGATAACGTTGGTGGATCTGTAGGTGTTTGAACTATTGCGCGAACAGCTATGGTACAAACCAAACGTTGGCATCTATGTGAAGCTGATTGTGATGCTTGGAAAATGCAAACAGCCGGAAAAGGCTCATGAACTCTTTCAGGAAATGATTAATGAAGGTTGTGTGGTGAATCATGAAGTGTATACTGCACTTGTATCTGCTTATAGTAGGAGTGGACGCTTTGATGCTGCGTTTACTCTTCTGGAACGTATGAAAAGTAGTCATAACTGTCAGCCGGATGTGCACACTTATTCCATCCTTATTAAGTCGTTTCTTCAGGTTTTTGCGTTTGATAAAGTTCAGGATCTGCTTTCTGATATGAGAAGACAGGGTATTAGGCCTAATACAATCACGTATAATACCCTCATCGATGCATATGGGAAAGCAAAAATGTACTTAGCAACCTGTCTTTTTGAATTCTTATGATGTTGTAGCAATTTGCACTCACTCCATCCCGTGTGATGTTAACCGAGAACTTTACACATGCATTTTGACGCCTTTTATCTTTCATTCCATTTTAACCGAGAACTTTACACTTGCTAGGATGGAGTAAATACCTGAATTTGACATTTTTAGTTGTTATGCTTTACTTCAAAGCATCCATGAACTGAGATATTTCTTTTGTTTTTGAAGGTTCGTGGAGATGGAATCAACACTTATCCAAATGCTTGGAGAGGATGATTGCAAGCCTGATTCGTGGACCATGAACTCAACTCTTAGAGCCTTTGGGGGAAATGGACAAATAGAAATGATGGAGAATTGTTATGAGAAGTTTCAGAGCTCTGGGATTGAACCCAACATCAGAACCTTCAATATCCTCCTTGATTCCTATGGGAAATCAGGAAACTACAAGAAGATGAGTGCTGTGATGGAATACATGCAGAAGTATCATTATTCATGGACCATAGTCACCTATAATGTGGTCATTGACGCGTTTGGGAGGGCAGGAGACTTAAAACAAATGGAATACTTATTTAGACTGATGCAATCAGAGAGAATTTTCCCGAGTTGTGTTACACTATGTTCTCTTGTTCGTGCTTATGGAAGAGCTAGTAAAGCTGATAAAATTGGAGGAGTATTGCGTTTCATCGAGAACTCAGACATAAGGTTAGACCTCGTGTTCTTTAACTGTCTGGTAGATGCGTACGGGAGGATGGAAAAGTTTGCAGAGATGAAAGGTGTTCTTGAACTAATGGAAAAGAAGGGATTCAAACCTGATAAGATTACATACAGGACAATGGTTAAGGCTTATAGAATTAGTGGCATGACTACCCATGTAAAGGAACTTCATGGTGTGGTTGAGTCTGTTGGTGAAGCCCAAGTTGTGGTGAAGAAGCCAGATTTTTAGTGGAGGAATAGAGCTCAATTTTGCTAGTATATATCTTTCTAGTATCCATCTCCTTGTTCTAATGATAAAATGTAGTTAGTATAAGAGTAAATACATTTTCAGTTGGATTACAAATATATGTAACACAAACGGAAAAACAAAAAAAAATAATACAAGTTATGTATTTACTCTTGTTTGTGATGTGTTATCAGTCTGTATGTGCTGAAGCAGCTAGATATGAGAGTTGAAGACTGTACGCTTCTTTCAGTTTAGTCAAAACTTCGGCGATAGACGGTCTTCCAGATGCATCTCTTCCCACACATCTTATAGCAATCGAAGCAGCTTTTTTCATGCTCGCTGGATCAAATGTCTCCTTCAAGATATCATCCACAATCTCAAAAGCTCCTGCTTGTAAGTTTGGCCTAGCCTGCATTTAAGTATTCTGATCTTTTAAGACACTGTGTACTCAGATACTTGAGAGATGAGAAACTAAGATAATATTCTATGTTACTCTCACCCATAAGACCAAGTTAAACGAATCTGGTGATCCTGAGTGACTTAAGGGTTCTCTTCCACAGATAAGCTCCAACAGAACCACACCAAAGCTATAGACATCACTTTTCTCTGTCAGCTGCAGGGTAGAGTAATATCTGGAATGAAAAAGTGTGAGTAATGATTAGCTAATGAAGCTGTTAATCCATCACGAATTCGGAGAGATATTGTAGAAGAGTTTACTCGGGGTCAAGGTAGCCTGCGGTGCCTTTAACAACAGTAGTAATATGAGATGCATCTGCTTTTGTAAATTGTTTTGACAGGCCAAAATCAGAAACTTTCGCGTTCATATCCTTGTCTAAAAGTATGTTACTGCTCTTTACATCCCGATGTATAATTCTCGGCTCACTTCCATTATGCAGGTAGTCCAATCCTTCATGAATAAGCCAAAACTTTTACTATCTACCAGGATCAAACGAGTTTTATTATAATGATACCAATGGCAGATCCGCAGATGTTGAAGATGTACCTTTTGCAGCATCAACAGCAACTTTTAGTCTTGAAACCCAGTTCAATGAATGCCTTTTGCTACGTGGACCTGCAGAAGCAAGATATCACCGACAGCTATAGCTTTGCGAGGAAGATGATTTTGCAAAAAGATGATGAGAATTGCTAGATACTTGAGGATTTTCATACCGTAAAGGTGATCAGCTAAGGATCCACCAGACAGATACTCATACACCAGTATTTGACGTTTTGGTTCATAGCAGAAGCCCTCAAATGAAACTAGATTTTGGTGGCGGATCTGAGACAAAAGGTGCACCTAGAACGCAGACAGTACAAAGGGATCACTAAAGATGAATGTATACTTGACCGTGGATTTGGAATGCATGACATTCAAATATGGACAGTAATTTTGGGAGAACTATGTGGACGCTTAAACCTCATTGATGAAAGAATCAGCTCCAAGTTGAGTTCTATCAAATCGCACTTTGACCGCAACTTGTTTTCCATCTGGTAGTTTTCCACGGTATACAGCTCCAAAACTTCCACGACCAATCACTTCCTTGAAATTTCTAGTAGCTGACTTGATCTCTTTGTGAGAAAAGATTCTTGAAGCGTTCCAGTTCTGCATTTTCAGTTGTGCTCCTGATACAGATTTTGATATACTATAAGAATTATAAAGGGACAACTTTGTGGGGGCAAAGAGAAAGCATTGTTCCCATACTGGTTATATCTCTCTCTTTGTTTCTCTGTCTCCTCGTGAAGATCGACATGAAAACAAAGACAAGAAAGGTGGCAAACAAGGCTCCACCAGAAACTCCAAGCAAGATCGCTATACGGTTCTGTTTTCTTTGTTTCTTATTGATAGGGATAGTGACTTGTGGTGTGTCAATTGTTGAAGACACATTGTTGCATGATATTGAAGAGAACGAAAGGCATGGATTTCCCGTTATCCTGAAAAAAAGAAGCAATTCAGTAACATGCACAAGAACAGAATAGTGTAGCAAATGCCGAGACAGAAATCGTGTATACCTGACTTCCAGACCCGTTATGTTAAGAGACTGTGGCAAGGGACCTACTAAGTTATTGTTTTCCAGATTCCTGAGAAGAAGTAACATAAAGATTCTCTTCTGTGTGAATATGGTATGTACAAGCTACTTCTTGATGTTAATGTTTACTTACAGGAGACGAAGTTTCTTCAGCTTTCCTAATGTTTCAGGAACTGATCCTTGTAAGCTGTTGTTTTGCAGGTCCCTTCAAGAAATGGAGAAATACTTTAAAATTTTCCACAAAGAACGAACGTATATCCAGAAACTCTCAGTATAAGATTGACTTACAGAACTTCAAGGTTAACCAGATCTTCCAGCTCGGAGCCAAAAGATTCTAACTGATTGAAGCTCAAATTCCTGTATATACCGTCAGAAGCTTTTTAGTACTACAGGAAACATAAAAATTATGTTAATGTTCTATGGATGAGTATTACAGTTTCTGGAGATCCTTAAGGCTGCCTACATTCTGTATTGCTCCTGTAAGTGATGTATTATGCAAGTCGCTGCACGGAGAAGTAGAGAACACTCAAGGTAACCACATACGTATACATGAGACACTACAACTGTTGAAGAGTGATTGCCTTACAGTGTTTTGAGATCGAGCAAGTCTCCGAATGTTGGACTAATGGACCTCAGGTTGATTTTTGAAAGGAACCTGGACAGCCAGAAGAAGGAAAAATATGAGCTGAGATGAAGAAATGTTGAAAGCAATCGATATGATAAGGATTGTTTTTACAATGATGTAACACGGTTTCCTTCACATTCGATGTGGTTCCAAGGAAGCGGTGTGCATGGGTCGTCTTGCCATCCAAGGTCTTGCCCGGTAAATTGCTCTATGACTTTAAGTGCCGAAACTGCAAAAATATAAACTTGAAAGGTGAACTTCGGCTCTTGTGTAGTTTGCTTTATCCAGACAACCTCAAAAGAGAGTACCTGTGGTAGAAGAAGCTTCAGGAGGGATTTGGAGGATTTCATATACCTCAAGAGCACTCACTTGAGGATTGAACTTGATTTTTCTGAGGGTGATGTTTAACTTACTGATTCCTTTTTGCGTAAAGTACAAGGTACCAGCTTCTGAGCTAGTTACGGTGTAATCAGATTGTTTGACTTCATCATTGATCGTCACACTAAAAGAAGGGGAGAGTGAGAGTATCCCAGCAAAGTAGAGGATAATGTAGTAGTCCCCTGGTGTATGTAGAGAAAGAGTATATGAAAGACTTTCTTTGCGAGCAAGAATTCTTGCTGTCTTAAGAACAGAAGCTGGTGGATTCTCAGTAATATTGAAGGAATTCAATTTTGTGAGTCCATTGAAGCTCCAAGAGGCGTGAAACGGTGAATAACTTTGATCCGGATCCCATATTCGATCAAATGGATCTGAAGGATACCTACCATTCAACATAATTCACCAAGAAAATTCAACAAAACACACCAAAGAAAGAGACAGCGATCAAAGTTTAGAGCCTGAGAATTCTTACCGGATAGTCCCATTTGTGTATCCGCTATTGATTCGGTAACTTCTCCTGAGAATTATATCTGGTGAACCCTCCAGGCTGTATTTGTAAGAACCTAAAGGAAGTGGCCGTACTTCTAGAGAAGAGATAACCGGAATACCTCTTCCTTTAACCGCAAGCAAGCAAAGCAAAAGAGAATCATTGTTGACTGGCCAAACTAACTCTTCAATCCAAGGATCATTGGTTCTAAGATCAACAGTACTAGTGATTCTCCTTCCAAGAGAGACATGAAATGCTGGAGGACTATTCTGGCTATCATAGTTTCTATAAACGAATGTAGCACGAATCAGAACTGAAGACAAGTCTTTCCTCACAGGTAACTTGTAACATTGGCGACCTTGAGGATCCGGGAATAATCTGATGGGAACACTGGAAGTAGAATTCCCCTCGGCGTAAGTAACCGTGGTAGTGTTACCTGTTTCGATATAATCGTTGTCTGAAACCCATGAGATGTTATAAGCAGCGGTGTAACTTGAGCCGCCACATGATAAGCTCAAGAAACCTGTTCCATCACAAAGATTCAATCAAACAGTTGAAGGCAAAATGAGTACAAATAATGTGAGACAAAGTCTAGAATCTGCATACCATCTGGACTGGAGAAACAAAACACACAGAAACTACTGAGCAAAACCCAAAAGAGCATGTTCTAATTTCCTGATTGAAATCTGAAGAACATATATAACTAATTGTTCTATATTGTTTCCTAATTTGTGAGTGAATTCATTCTTTATATAATATGAGTGTCTGTGTGAAGATGTCAATGATGATGACTCGTAGGTACTTTACTTAGTGGTCATCAGAATGCACTAACAGTCAGTGTCAAGTTAATATTATAAATTACAATTTAACTAAAATGAATGTTTATTTAACAATAGAAGTGAGATCTTTTTAGTGTCAAATATGGTATTTGTGAGTTAAAATGTAAAAAGAGAGCAAAATTTGGTTGCTCAATTTTTAAGAATGATAATGAGAATGATGCTTGAGTGAGAATTCTTCAAATGCAATGATATTTATGTTTTGCTTGGCTTCAACACTAATCCTCAATGCATCCTCCTTAAGCTTCCTTATAAAGGGAAAATCTTTTTTGGACAAATCGTTTACATACCCAAAGTCTCCCATAACTTGAAAAGGAGAAAGAAAAACTAATTAATGCCTCAAAAACATAAATCTGTATTTAGTACTTAATTCAAAATCGTTAATCTCTAATTGATTTTTTTTTTTGGACGTTACACACGAACTAGGCTTCTTTTTTTTTTTTTTTTT
>Ga0041059_1003296_pt1 | contig 11171 bp, 10 predicted proteins | sample AraColnosormetaG_FD_56232 | JGI IMG/M metagenome (GOLD analysis project Ga0041059, IMG submission 56232) | Arabidopsis roots microbial communities from North Carolina, USA - Col MF nosort | ecosystem: Host-associated > Plants > Roots > Unclassified | place: USA: North Carolina | collected... | reverse complement strand
AATGGTGATTCTCTCAAGTTCTCTCTCTCTCGATACAAGAAAACTTCAAAGAAGAAAACAGATGAAGAAGATGATAATCGTAACAGACTCTGTTACTCTTTATATAATAGTCAAACCCTCCACTGCAGTTAGAGTCTTTGACTTCTCTTCTTCAATTTCCGGTTTAATCAGAAATCCCTTAACCAGAGATAACCGACTGCTTCAATCTTCAATTGACTTAACCAAACCAACTTCAGATTTTGAATCAGATATAAACCAACAACACAACTAGTCATTACAAAAGTCATATATAATGTTAGTGATACAATCACGATTCACATTGATCGCATAATATTTGATTGCTCTGTTTAATGTAATGCTTGTAATTAGAATAATCTAGAGTCTCCTCTCTTATTCTTATTCTTGTATAAATATGTTGATGTACATAACCCTAAATATATTAGAAAGACATTTTTTACATGGTATGAGAGCTTTGTGACATTCGTTGCAGTAATTAATTGGAAGCTTGCAGTACATTGCCTTCACCAAATTTGATATTGCCTATGCGGTCAATCGTTTATCACAAATTATGCATCGTCCAACGGAAGATCATTGACATGCTGCTAAAAGAATTCTAAGCTAGCTACCTTGATGGGACACCCACTCATGGCCTCTTTTTCTCGGCAAACAACAAACTCATTCTTCATGCATATTCAAATGCAGATTGCGGTGAGATTCAGACGATTATGTACTCGTACATCTTGTTAGTGCACCTTCAGTCAGGTCAAACCAGAAGGAGTGTTGATTGCTGGAACAAACTGGAAGCTGTTTCAGAAGATTAAAGTGAAGATCAAGTAATTGATGCTGACGTGGATATACCGCCAAATGAACGAATGACGTGGAGATCACAACAGAATGAGTTCGGTTTGGAAAGAAGATATTCACGCAAAGATCTGGAGTGATCCAAGATCTTGAAGACTAACCTAGAAGACCAAAGACCTCGATGATATAAATAGAGGTGCTAAGGTGCTTGCTAGAGTTGGCCATGATTGTGAGTGAAAAAGCTAGTGCAACGCTTTTCATTGTTAGAGACTAAGGTTTAGTCTGATTGGAATTCTAGAGAGATCAAAGAGTGTGTTCTTGTGATATACTCTTGTGTGTTTAGAGAAATCTCAGGTGACAAGATATAGTAGTTTAGATCTTGTGTAAAACCAATTAAGGTAGTTGTAAACTTCTTAATCAGATTTCTAATAAAGTGATACTCAGTGGTTCTTAGTTTGGGGAATACGATTCTTGGTTCATCCGGAATTTCACATCTACCTAGGACGACGAAACCCAATATCTTGGACAACCAAGAAACGGAAGGGGTGGCAAGATCATCTATAGAAGTAGAGTATAGGGTTGTCGCAAACACGGCCTCTGAACTAAGTTGGGTATATATGTAATATTTTCACATAACTTGGAATTACTTTCAACACACCACTTGTTGTGTACTGCGACAACGTCAAAAATATCTTCCTTTGTGCTAATCCGGTCTTACACTCAAAGATGAAGCATATTGCTATAGATTATCATTTCATCCGTGGTTAAGTTCAACAAGGTGCTCTCCGAGTAGTTCATATCAACACAAAGGACCAATTAGCAGATGTGTTGATGATTGGAGTGTCACAAGCCTCTCCATCTTGAGGGGGCGTGTTAGTGATACGATTACGATTCACATTTATCTCATAATATTTGATTACTCTGTTTTAGGTAATGTCTTAATTGAAAAAAACTAGAGTCTCGTCTCTTATTCTTATATAAATATGTTGATGTACAAAACCCTAAATATATGAGAAATAGTTTCTTAACATGTTCAGGTCATCTATAAGGCAAGTAAAACACATGCTTAAGTCATAAAATAGAATCTAAAGAGACATTATTCTGAAATGATCAACTTGGTCTACTTAGCCTAATTTTAAGTCAATACATACAAATTTGATCTCTCTAACTATATTTGTTTTTCTCTTTCTAGTGTTCTTTTTCTTTCCAATATATATACATAGCATATTTTGAATTCTTTTTGTTTTATGGAGTAACGTCAAATATTATAATAGCCGCATATAAAATTAGAATTTATTAAATATTAATTTATAACTTTTTTATTGTAGACAATTATTTTAGGAAAGCAAAGTATATTTAGACGAAAATAGTATTAGGATGAATAATTTTTTGAAAGTCCTAATGTTGCATATTTTTTGTTTTGGTGAACAAATTTCGTGTTGTAGTTCTTAAACATCTATACTATTAATTGGGAATCATTGAAAATAAACAACCTTACGAAGGGTAAAATATTACAAAAATACTATTGATTGTTAGTATTTTTAAATAAATTCTGATTAATTTAAAATAATTATAATTATGCTTTACATTTAGAAATATATAAACAATAAATTGTACATACTTATTTTGAAATATTTTGGTTTTCTTTTTTCTTTTTTTCAACCTGATTTTTTTTTAAATAAATCCATAATATATTATTGAACAAACTTTTGAAATAATGTAAACTAATACATTTTTCATTCAAAACAAATTATCCAACAAAAATAATTTGGATTATGAGTACTATATAAAATAATTTGAAACCAAACTTGACATCAAATTAAATATCTAACTGGTATGAGTTTGGGTTATGAACACTATATAGCATGTACGTATTTTGTGACACAAATTCTATTTGTGATGTTTACAGGTTGGTAGTATTTTTTTTCCACATATACAGACGGGTTATGAGACGAAAAATTTATGATACATACATCACAGGTTTTCCATTCCAAGAAATATAAGTCAAATATACGTTTTTATTTTCTAAACTAATCAAAACATTATAACTGTTATAACAGTAATCAAAACATTATAACAGTTTGATTACTGGTGTAAAATAGGATATAAATTTGGTTTTAGTTTGGGTTATTTATCTGTGTGAATTCGGATCTTAAAATATAATTATATACCAACATAATTGAATTTCGATTATTATTCTTAACTTTATAATATTTATACTATTACAAAGTTTAATTATAACAAAATATTATATATTTTAAAAATCTATTTAAAAAGTTCTATTTTATATGTATATGAGATTTCAAATATCTAATATATTGTATTATAATATATATTACAAAATAAAAAAAAATAATTTACATTGAATTAAAAATATGAATCCGCACATACGTAAAAGTTAGGATCTAGTAATTTGTATAAAAAAGAAAGAAGAAGATAGTTATCCATTTCATAGGTCGGCTGCTAATTTTTGGCGGATTTCTAATAATTATATACAATCCAATTAAATAAATGAAATATGTCGTGGAAAGTGGAAACTATATAAAGGATAGAGATAAGTACGACTTCGACAAATGGAGATATATTATCATTATTATTATTATAATCATTATCTTTCGCTATTCCTGACCAATACCCAAATGATCTCCGCTACTCTTTCCACGTGTCAAAAGCACTGAATTGAACGGATGAGATCTTAAGTCACTAACCAAAACAACACTTGAATTTTTTTATAACAAATCACAGTTCCACCCAATGAAATCCATTTTGTTTCAAAATAAACCCGTATCTTTATAATGAAACTGAAAGATTCAAGGATGTTTTTGATAAATTAAAAACTATGTAGGGCTTCATTCATAAGATTTAAGACAACAGGGTTTATGAATTTGTCTCTGCTTCACGATCTCTCTACTATGGTGTACTGTATCTTTCAATCTATAGTTCAGTTACAAAGATCATCACAGCCAATTTTAGAAAACTTCTGACGGAAAATAAAAAGAGAGGATTTATTTTTATCTTTCTGTGTTACCGGAGAATAAAGACGGTACCTTTTCACTGTTGACTTAACGGAGAAGATGGCGACTGTTCCGGAGATAAAGATAATGAGAAGCGAGAGCTTAGGTCATCGGAGTGACGTGTCGAGCCCGGAAGCTAAGCTAGGGATGCGTGTGGAAGATCTCTGGGATGAGCAGAAACCACAGCTCAGTCCTAACGAGAAGCTCAACGCTTGCTTTGAGAGCATCCCTGTCTCTGCTTTCCCTCTCTCTTCTGATTCACAAGGTATGAGGATTTTGATGATGTGGGTGTTTGACCATGAGCTGATCTATAATTGGAACTGGTAATTGTGTTGAATTTGAATCATGTTCTATGGAGATTGATTTTGATTTTTGTGATGCAATTATTGATGGGTTCTGTGATCTCTTGGTATGTGTTTGTTGATGACTTGTAGTAGGAATATGTGCTGTGTGTTGAAATTCAAGTTATTGAAAGTTTTATAAGTCAGAATTTGGAATTCAATCCAGCTTGTTGGATACTCGAATCAGTTCGATTTAGGGAATCAGAATTAGTTCTTGATGGTTTTTGTTTCTTAGTCTCCTTGTAGAATCAGAGTACTTATTGATTCAGTTCTGCTGTCTCACATCTTTGTGGTTTCCCTATATAGATATTGAGATAAGATCAGACACAAGTTTGGCTGAAGCTGTTCAGACACTATCGAAATTCAAGGTCTTGAGCGCGCCTGTTGTAGATGTTGATGCGCCTGAAGATGCCAGTTGGATTGATCGCTACATCGGTATTGTGGAATTTCCAGGCATTGTTGTCTGGCTTTTGCATCAGGTAATTGTTCTCCAAAAAATACGAGAGGCGACTTGTTTTTGTCATGATCAAATTGGATTGTGGTACCTAGTGAACTATACTTCATGTCTGTACTCTACTTGTCTCCTTTAAAAAACAGTTGGAGCCACCATCTCCAAGGAGCCCTGCTGTTGCAGCTTCAAATGGATTTTCTCATGATTTCACCACCGATGTTCTGGATAACGGAGATTCAGCAGTAACTTCTGGAAACTTCTTTGAGGTCCTTACTTCTTCAGAGCTATACAAGAACACCAAGGTGAAGCTTGTTTTTTTATGAAGGACCTGATTTCAGTTGACTTTTTTCTCCTGATTACGGCTTCTGAAATGCGTTGGATATTCTCTCTGACAGGTTCGAGATATCTCTGGAACATTCCGCTGGGCACCGTTCCTGGCTCTGCAGAAAGAGAACTCCTTTTTGACCATGCTGTTACTTCTTTCTAAATACAAAATGAAGAGCATCCCGGTGGTTGATTTAGGTGTAGCAAAGATCGAGAACATTATCACACAATCAGGAGTTATACATATGCTGGCAGAATGCGCGGGGCTTCTCTGGTTTGAGGATTGGGGAATCAAAACTCTCTCTGAAGTCGGTCTTCCCATTATGTCAAAGGACCATATCATAAAGGTCAGTTTGTAATCTAACTCATAGCTCCATTGAGAGTTTTTTTTTTCCTTTTTTAACAGATCATTATTTCTCTTTCAGATCTATGAGGATGAACCAGTTCTTCAGGCATTCAAGCTGATGAGGAGAAAGAGAATCGGAGGCATACCTGTCATTGAAAGGAATAGCGAGAAGCCAGTAGGCAACATAAGCCTTAGAGATGTTCAATTTCTCCTCACTGCACCTGAGATCTACCATGACTACAGGTTAATACTTCACAAATCCTTGTGATGATGATACACCGAGTTTTGCAGCATTGTCAAATCTTCAATCCTTTCTCTCTCTTTATTTTAGGTCAATCACAACGAAGAACTTCTTAGTATCTGTTAGAGAGCATCTTGAGAAGTGCGGGGATACATCAGCTCCTATCATGAGTGGTGTGATTGCTTGCACGAAGAACCATACACTAAAGGAACTGATCTTGATGTTAGACGCGGAGAAGATCCATAGGATATATGTTGTGGATGATTTTGGTAACCTTGAAGGACTCATCACTCTTAGAGACATCATTGCAAGACTTGTCCATGAGCCATCCGGCTATTTTGGAGATTTCTTTGATGGTGTTATGCCTCTTCCCGAAAACTACCGAGTCTGAGAGAAAAATGGTATCTTTCTTCTGTAAATTGTCTTTTGTTTGGTGATAATGCTTCTGTCTGTTTGTGCTTAAGTTCTCGAAATTGTGTTATTAACGTTTAACAGAAATAAGAAAAGAAGAAAGAGCCTGTCTTTGAGTGAATATGTCTGAAATACAATAACTCTTAAGATTCTCGGATTTGGCCCTACATTTTGAATTTGAACAATTAGGTCTCTGGTTGGAGTAAGTGTTCTTCGAACTTGATCAAGATCTCATCCATCTCTGGTTGATGTTTCCTGACCTGAAAATTTTGGTTTCAGACAGATTTAGATACCAAATGAGACTTCCCATTACAATCACTGTAGAGAAATTTCATGTGGAAATCTAAGTGGCTTTAATTACTTTGACGTTTGCCATGGATAAGAGCTTGTGAGAAGCTACATAGGCAACATCTGAGTCATTTGGTCTCTTTTCCACAAAATAGATTACCTCAGCAACACCAGACTGCAAGAAAGAAAACCGAAATGACAAAAGTCCATATGATTGTGATGATCTACTTGCATCAAATTGGTTAATTGGACTAACTAGAACATTTGGTTTTTATATGACTGCTTAGCTGAAGACATTGACCATAAAAGATTACTAGAGTAGCTTATTAAGGATCCAAATTTGACAAATCAAGCCAATGGTATATAGAACAAACCTGTAAAATAATCTTGGCACATTCATTGCAAGGGAACATTGTCACATAAAGCTTCTGCAAGAGATTCGAGGAGCACAAAACAAACTCATATAAACCATCCACACACAAATACTTCGGAACAGAAACTGCAGCAGAGTTCCCTAAGTTTTCTATACCAAATAGCATTTCCAACTTATTAGCTTTTGCGCAGAAACCTAAAAGAGAATATTCTGACAATGATCTTGTGTAGGATACTTTAAAAGTTTTAATCTTTTCACTCAAGCCAGAAACACCATGATTTGTGAGAAAATAAACACTGAACAAATTCCAAAGAAACAAACCTGGCCAGCCGCCGATGCGTGGTTTGTGTTTAGTATGGCATTGACTTCAGCGTGACAAACATATCTACAAAATCAGAGTCATGAACATCAGAGCTTAGCAATGAGCCTAAACGGATGAGAACTGAAACATCTCACCGTATTACAGATTCCCAAAGAAAGTGTGCACAATACTCATCAAACAAGAACTTAAAGATTCAGCCATAGTTTGCATCACTAAGATTAGTACTTACGGATACTTGGTCTCTAATGGGTCCCCAGTTCTTGATTTCTGCAAAATTGGTGGGGAGCAAATTAAGAGAAAATTAATAAATCTAGGGGAGAAAGTTCCTTGCATTATCTCTAGACAACTTCTGTATATTCTTAGAATTCAGATGAAGGTAATACCTTGGCCCAAGGAAGTTTGTCATCAGAGCAGCCTCTTGGAAAACCATTATAGCCAATCCCTAAATGAAAGATGAAAGTTTTTGAGTCCTCGTTTATATGTGTCTCGCATGTACCAGCTAAGTGACAAAATGAAATAAACTATACAACCACACTTCATGTTGTTCAAAGAGATCAAAACACAAGTGTGATCGTATTATCTTACCAAGGATTACACCATTTTGGCTCACCAAACATGCGCCAACCTGCACAGCCATAAGACCGGGAAAGATAGTCAATTTTTGAATGCATCCAACAAAATCCATCCTTTTTGCATCATATGATCCATCAGAAATGGATATGAAATTGCCACAAAAGGAAGATATAAATTTCGAATTTGTGAACCTTTAGTCAAAACTATACTCTAATCCTAAAGACCTTAAAGTCCATAAACTATACTCTAAATGTGCTAGACATCAAAACACCAATGCATCCATTCATTACAAAATCAGCCAGTGCGATATCTTAACACCGAAAGAATACCTCCACTTTGATGATAGAAAACTATATAGTATCATGAACATAATACATTTTGAGCAGCTTACACATATATAACTGTTTGGATACTCATGTTGTTCAAATATCACAAACAACAAAATTTACCTGCCTGTTAGGATCCTTGGATCGTTCTGCAGAAAGGAATGCAATCGCCATGAAATAATCATCCCATGATAAGTACCTTCACAACAATTCAAACAAAATTCTACCATTAAAAATCAAAGCAGATTCTAAACTTGGGATTTTCTGAAAGTTGGAAACTTTAGCTATGGAATAACGAAATTAGATATATTGAATGGAATTATGACAAACCCATTTCGTTTCAAAGGACTGAAAGGATCTAGAGCAGGGAATTTTCTGGAAATTGCAGAGATTTCGGTGGAAGTGAATTTTCGGGATTTGGGGTTTTTAGGGTTTGATGAGAAGAAGCGAAATGCTAGAGCTGAAATCAAAGCACCGAAGATTGCAGATGTAGAGACGAGTGTAAGATCTCGAGAGTTCATGGGGAGCTTCAAAATCGATAAAACAGATTTATCCAGAAAAATCTTTGCTCTTCTCTCTTCACTATTAAATGTAGCGGGAAACTATAAGAGAGTGAAAATCCCCGCCATTCCGGTTAAGGCAGGTCTATCATTCGGTTCATATGATTGTTGGTTTAGGTTTCGGTTAATAACTAGATTGGTTTACTGATTGTGCTTTCTCTTCTCAGCAGAAAATTATGGCAATTAACAGATTTTGGTTAATTTCATTTTTTTCAAAAATTATGTGTTATTGAATCATTTATTTTATTATTTGTTATTTTTTTTTATTTTTTTTAGTATTGAGTGCTACCAATATATTTTTTGGATAAAAAAAACTATACCGGTCCAGATTTGATATCTCAACCATCTCTTCTATATTTCTATTAACTATGGATTTAAACTTTTTTGTATCGTTGATGTTTTGACAATCTTTTCAATTCACAAAAAGGTTATAAAAGATTGATTTTGAAATTTTGGTTAATGATCTTGTGAAAAAATTGACATTACCTTTCAAAATTTTTTTTTATAACTATAGTTCTATATTCTTATTTTGCGCTTTTAAGATACCGTCTCTGACTTTTTTATTGGTAGGCACGGTTGTGTATACCTATATAAGTTTTAGTTTTATTTCGCTATTTAGTTTTCTTTTGTCTAATGTAATGTAATATGAACTGGATAGATTAAGAAAACATAAAGTGGAAACGAACAAAGTTTGAAAAATAACAAATAATTGGAAACGTACATGAAACTATGAAACACATGAAACAAGTTAATAACTTTAAAAAAAAAACATTGAAAGCATTACGTACATTTTTATCTATAAATAACAAAATGTATTTAAAACATAACGACCAGGCAATCGTAGATCACAACACAATTCAGATTAGCTATTAAACCTGTGGAATTTTGTTTTTTTTTGTCATTTAGAGCGTCTATACTAATTAATGTAATTGAGATTGCAGCGGAAAGACTCAAACCCTAGTTTCCGAATTCTCAATCCTATAAATCTGTTATAATCTTTCAACTATTTAAATCACATATATAAATAAAATATAAACTGTTATATGAGAAGAATTTGATTAAATTACTAATATATACGGACTAAGCACATAGTAAGTGAGCTAGTTGCTAGCTTTTGAATCCATTAAGCCACGTGCATCACCAATTATTACACAACCCACATCCACATTTTCATTTTTTTAAAAGGATACGTTAATTAACAAATATACAATCGCAAAGTTATTAGTTACAAAAACATATAAAATGAGATAGATGATGAAAAAGTGAAAAGGGTTTCTTTAAAAAGCCTCTCATGCTTCAATAACGTGATCCGTTTATATCCCATCTTCTCTGTCTTTTCTTCAACGGAGATTTTCTCTACACCTTAACTATTTTTTTTCTTCCTATTTCTATCTTCGTTTTACTAACCTACCCTCCATTATTTTCACTTTACAAGTATGCTCCTCTTATGTTTTGGAAAAAAAAAAAACAATGAAATTTTGCAATTGCAAGTTATGTCATAATATATAGTAGCTTTAACGTAAAAAACAACATTAATCACGTTTGCGTTTACATGTTTATATTATTTCGACATAAACGCAAATAACATGTTCATCATTATAAAACATTCTAAAAATTTGGTTATTGGTGACTATTTATTTTGTAACTCGACAAAACTTAAAAAATCTTATATATCTAACCTATTTTTAACTTTAGTTGATTGTTGTACAATCACATCATTTCGTCTTATCATGGAACCACACTTGACAACAAATTCACATAATGGCGGTACGGTGGTCGTTTGTTAACTTTGAGGATTATATAAAAACCCAATGATCAAATAACCCAAAAAGATATGCATATTCGAATAAGGGGTTATAAGTGTAATTTCAAGTAGATAGTATATGTGCACAGACACGAAGCAGCTTACATATAAAGTGATTGGTAATTGCCATCCCCACACTTATTGAGAAGTGCAGCCTTTTAGCCAAAAAAAACAAACAAGAATACAAAAATGGCTGAACAACAAGATCATCACAAAGAGCTTCAGCTTTTACCTTCTCCACCGTCTACCGAATCTCCGGTAAGGAAACACCGACCAACAGTTATAACAACCGACCATCACAACAATCACCACCGTTCCTCCTCCATGATCCACCACGATCTTGACCTCAAACTCTCCATCAGCCTCAGCTCGATCTCAACAGCGGAGGAGCTTCCAAACGGTGGTGTGGAGGCGTTGAAGTGGCAAGCCGCGGAGCAGATAAGGCTTGCGGCTATAGAGAAGGCTTACGCCGAGAGGGTTAGAGAGTTGACTCGCCGTGAGATGGAGATGGCTCAGTCTGAGTTTGCTCGTGCAAGGTAGTTAAAGCTAGCTCGATCAAGTAATAATTCTGGTTTTGGTTTGGTTAACGGTTTTGAATTGTAACCAGGGTGATGTGGCAGAAGGCAAGGGAAGAAGTGGAGAGAGCTGAGAGATTGAAGGAGAGATCAATGACGAAGATCGATACGGCTTGCTTGGAGATCACTTGCCACTCTTGCAGACAAAGGTTTAGGCCATAACATAAGTATTTATTTGTTTCTCTTAATTATTGTTATTATAAATGGATATTTGAAGAGAAAGAGAATGTTGGTTTAATTTAAATTTTATTTTGTAGTTAAATTTAATTTGTTTTCATTTTCGAGTTTGGTAATATTATATAGTCCTTCCTTTTTATTTTCTTGAAATCGAAGGAAAACAATATGCTCAGATAAGAGATGATTTATGTTTCCAGCTACTTTACTTCCTCTTCTTTGCCAACCAAAAAAAAAAAAAAAAAAA
>Ga0041059_1003295_pt1 | contig 11171 bp, 10 predicted proteins | sample AraColnosormetaG_FD_56232 | JGI IMG/M metagenome (GOLD analysis project Ga0041059, IMG submission 56232) | Arabidopsis roots microbial communities from North Carolina, USA - Col MF nosort | ecosystem: Host-associated > Plants > Roots > Unclassified | place: USA: North Carolina | collected... | reverse complement strand
TCAAAAAAAAAAAAATATACTAAGCCATCCATTATATATTAGATTTTACAGAAAAGAAATAAATATATATTAGATTTTACTTTTTATTTGGGTATCATTTTTGGATAAAACGAAAATATAAAATAAAAGACCTAAAAATTCAAATTGAAATCCAGATTAAAGACCTCTTAAGAAAGACAACAACAGATTGCATAATTGCGAATAGGGTTCCTTTATCGAAATTTTGAAATTTAAGGATATTATAAAAAAGTTGAAATGGAATGAGGCGTTAAATCGCAATATATAAATAAATAAATATAAATTTCGGTTCGGTTCAGGTATGAATCGGGCGGGCTTTTCCGATACGCCTTGCAAATAAAATTGCGGCGACCAAACTGTTCCTCTTCTTCTCCAGCAAGCTTCGAAGAGAAGGAAGAAGATTGGAGAAGAATGGATAATGGCGAATCATCATCCACCAACAATTCGTCGCGTCCATGGGAATCCTACAATACCGTCTTCACTAACGCGAAAGCCGGTTTGTTCCCGATTATTCCCCAATAGTGTTTTTCTTCTTTAGCAAATTTTCAGGATTCTTTCGTGAATTGTTTCTTCCAGAGTTCAAAATTTCTTGAAAATTGATCAATTCGTTGATCATGGGTTATAGTTGACTGGTCTTTGAACATATTTCTTATGTGTTGTTTTGAAGATTTAATTGCGGAATATCAAAATCTTAAATTTGCATCTTTAGTTATTGATTGATGTTTGAGTTAAATTTCTAAACTCGTCGATGTTTCTGTGTGTATGTTCCTTAGGTATGGAGGGAGTTGACAAAGAGAAAGTCCAGAGGGTTGTCTATGAAATGAGTAAAGGATCCAAGTATTTTCAAAATGAGGAGCGTAAAGAAGCTCTTATGAAACAAAAGATTGAGCATATGCGTGATCGATGCGCAAAGCTTTCATCCCTTGATTTATCTAATTATCAGAAGGTATGTGTCACTATTCCTGAGTAAGGTTTCTATACGATATCTTCTTTTGCTTTGAGGAATAGTTGGCTATGATAGGGAATACTGGCTTTGTAATCTTTCACATATTTATTTGATTAGCCGGAAACTATATATAAGCTTTATCATATGAAGGTGGTTGATAAAAGGATCTTAGAGTTAGAAGCTACACGTGACCTATCCAGAATTTGGCTTCATGTTGATATGGATGCTTTTTATGCTGCTGTTGAAACTTTGAGCGATCCTTCGATCAAGGGCAAGCCAATGGCTGTTGGAGGCTTATCCATGATCTCCACTGCTAATTATGAGGTATGCTTTGGTTTCAACTGGTGGATAAAAAGTTTCCTCAAAATTATGCTTACAACTTAAATTAGTACTATCCCACTTAGGCAAGGAAGTTTGGGGTCCGTGCTGCAATGCCTGGCTTCATTGCTCGTAAATTGTGTCCAGATTTGATATTTGTTCCTGTTGATTTCACTAAGTATACTCACTACAGTGACTTAACCAGAAAGGGTTCGTTGCTTCCTCTTTTAACATGTGTAGCTTTATGCTTGCTGTTCTTATTTCTCTGCTCTTATTTGCATACATGTGTTTCATTTAGTTTTTAGGAACTATGATCCTCACTTCATTGCTGGGAGCTTGGATGAAGCCTACCTTGACATAACTGAGGTTTGTCGAGAAAGAGGTCTTTCAGGTGGAGAAGTAAGTTTGACCTCATGAGATGCATTCTTTTGTGATTGTTGTATCTTCTTTGAGAGATTATTTGGCTGACACTGCAACTGTTTCCCTGTCCATTTCTTCACTTTCTGCAGATTGCAGAGGAGCTTAGATCTTCTGTTTATTCCGAGACTGGACTGACATGCAGTGCTGGAGTAGCGGCAAACCGCTTGCTAGCCAAGGTTTTCATATGTGCATGATATCCTATACGTCTTCCAATTTTTATCTCTTTATTGTCTCAGTTTGGTCTATATTACTATATTACAAAAAACATTGTGTTCTTAATCTAGCCCTACTATGTTTCAGGTTTGCTCAGACATTAACAAGCCTAATGGACAGTTTGTTCTACAAAATGACCGATCAACTGTCATGACATTCGTATCTTTCCTCCCTGTAAGAAAGGTATGTGTTCCTGAATTGTTGCTTTTGCTGTCAAATCTTTTAAAGATTTTTTCTCTTTCTTTTCGAGGCTTTAAAGAGAAACTACCTCTCAATTATTCCCCAGATCCTTTAATTTGCTGTGTAGAAGTGCAGATGATGATTCATTCACGTGAGCGAGATTAGATATCCAATACAAAATTTGAATGTTGGTAGTAATAGAGATGCCATGCAGAACTTAGTTTCTGTTTGGCACAGAACTAAAAACAACCTCACGTTGTTTGCGACGGCTTGGGGTTGGTTCTTTATGAGTTGTCTAAACCATTGGCCTAGGTTTTTCAAAAATAAATTCGATTATAGTTTGAGTTTTAAATTGTGCTAGGAAATGGTACTGTGTTTCTATAATTTACTCGTCAAATTAATGCCAGTTGGAAATGGTCTACAGATCGGTGGAATTGGTAAGGTTACTGAACATATTTTAAAGGATGCTTTGGGAATTAAAACATGTGAGGAGATGGTGCAGAAGGGATCTCTTCTCTACGCTCTCTTCTCTCAGTCATCAGCAGGTAGCAGCATCTCCTCCTTCTTGTTTTACTGTTCCTTTCCTGTAAAAGATTCGTTTGTTTGTAGGCATTACTTGTGAAGTCAAGTTTCACATGATATCTTTAATGGATCATATCATGCTTTGGTGATTGCTCGACAAAATTTTGTAGACTTTTTTTTGTCGGTTGGACTGGGGCTTGGAGGAACAAACACCCCTCAGGTTAGGTCTCGTAAAAGTATTAGCAGTGAGAGGACATTTGCTGCGACAGGAGATGAAAGATTGCTATATTCCAAGTTGGGTGAGTAGTTTGCGCATTCGTGTTTTTTTCTCTCATAAGACGTACATAACTCAATAATCAAAGGCAAACAAAAGGATCTTTAAAATTTAACACAGTAAAGGATTGTTTAATGAGACTACTTGAAATCATAGTTTGTTCCTGGGATACTGAGTAATCTTACATCAACCTGTTTGCCTTTTAGACTTAACGAATCTATATTTGACATAAAAGATTTGCTTTGACATAATTCACTTGAATTGTTATCTCTGCTGTTCTGGGCAGATGAACTTGCAGAAATGCTATCTCATGACATGAAAAAGGAGGGCCTAACAGCAAGAACGTTGACACTTAAACTGAAAACTGCCTCCTTTGAGGTGCTCATCTAAATTTCATTTTATTTCTCCCTGTTTGGAAATCCATCTATGTGCTGAAACTGTGACAATCTGCTATGCTCAGATCAGGAGCAGAGCTGTTAGCCTGCAGAGGTACACGTGTTCAAGCGATGATATACTAAAGCATGCTACAAAGCTGTTGAAGGCAGAACTTCCTGTTTCCGTAAGGTTGATAGGTGCGGCTCTATAGTGTTCGTCATTCTTCTTTCGTTAGAAACATAATATTAAATATATTAGCCCATCTACTAAAATTCCAGAACTCGATCTATGTATATGCAGGTTTGCGCATGTCGCAGTTCGTTGAAGAAATCCGCAATTCTGATCCTTCACAGGGAACTATTACTAAGTTCATCGTTCAAAAGGATTCCTCAAGACAAGCACAAGATCTGGATGACAATGACTCATTTGACTTGGATGCTAATAAAAATTGCTTAAGCAATGACGAGAGCGGGAATGTATCCTTTGGTTCTCATGAGACAAGCTCTGCCCATCTGAAGGATGTTGTCGAATATGAAGAACGGTCCCAAATAGATTCCGGAAAGGTAATTCCAAATCAAGAGTGTATGAAAAAAGAAGAAAGGCTGCAAATATTGGAAGGAGATTCACTGCTCAAAAAATACAAGGAGTGCAAACCAGATACTAGTCACTCGATGAATGATAATTCTAATGCAACCGAAGCAGTTTCAGTATTTCCACAAACGGAGCCGTTATATTGGATTGACGGCTACAAATGCGTCTTGTGTGGGATAGAGTTACCACCATCTTTTGTAGAGGAACGACAAGAACACTCTGATTTTCATCTCGCTCAGAGACTTCAAAACGAAGAAACTGGCTCTAGTTCTTCCACAACACCTTCAAAACGAAGGTCAGCTGACAGTAACATTTTAAAGCCTACTCCATTTTCCGTTATGTTTCTTACAAGTCTCTGCTTCTCACTGAAAGTTTCATAACCAAACACTTGTTAGGATTCTCGGAAAGGAAAAGGTAAATTCGAAGCCAAAGAAGCAGAAACCAGATCAAAAGGACAGTAGCAAACACATCCCAATACACGCATTCTTCACAAAAAGCAATCAAAACTCGTGAGCCTTGTTCATGTTGTCCATAGTTTTAGTAATGTTCGACTCTCTGAATGGATGCCACGTGTCATCTATGTTACCTATATTATCTCATCATTGTATTTAGTATTTTATCTGAACCCTCTTTCAGTAACGAAACCCAGAGGAAATGAAGATGGCTCTGAGCCCACCGAAACTCATTCTCTCACCGTCCAATTCCCTCGGCGATTCCAATTCCCTACCGTCGATGTCAGACATCCTGACGTCATCAAAAGCTCGAAAGCTAGACTTAAAGATCCAGACTTTAGGACCGTTTTTCAGAGTGACAGGGAAGAACGCAGACACGGGCGGTGAGGTGGGAAGAGCAGAGGGAGTGGTGCGTCCATGGTTCGGACGCGGTTTGGTTCTGCATTTGGATACGATAAGACTGACGAAAGAGACAGTGGCTATGGATAAGTCTGTTCTTGGAGTTGGTTTATACGTCGGAGCTGTAGCGATTCGCCATGGCTACGACTGTGGTTGCCGTACTGCTCAGCTTCTTGCTATCTACGACTCCGATCTCTACCATTCCAAGGTTTCTCTCTCACTCCATAACTCTTTCTATCGAAATTGAAATTGAGAATTTTTGTTTGGTTATTATTACCGAACCGGACCGAATCTAAGAGGTGATTTGATTACAGGTACCATGAATTTTGGTTTATTCGGTTTAGTTTTGTGACATTTAAATTGGTTACGGTTTGGCTTTGGTTTTGCTTTAGCGGGGGTGTTAGAATAATAAAACCAATTAGTCTGTAAACAAATTTTAGTTCGGGTTGATTACGTTTCGATTTGGTTTGGTTTGGCTTTTTCTGGTTATAGTTTTTCAATGAAATTATAGAAACCTCATCATATGATCGGACCAAACCGATTGAATTCCGATCTCGCTTTACCAAACAAACACATACTGACCCGAACTGAATTTTCATGTATCAGCTGGTTAGGTTTTACAGAAGAATTGGGTTCGAAGAGGTGAATGAAGTGAGTGGGTCGTCAATTGGAGACATGGCTGACATGTTAGTGTGGGGCGGAGTTGGTACTCGCATGGATGCTAATATCCATCATCTTCTTTTTAAATGGTCCAAAGTTTTCCTCAAATCACATTCTTAATTACTTGTAGATATGTAAATTATGTTTATCTACACCATATGATTTCTGACAAGAATTATATTTATATAGACATATCTTTCTGTCTTAATTTCCATCTTGAAGCTTGAACTTTTATTTAATTTGATTAGCAATTCTAAGGGGTATATGGAAGATGCTAATCACAATAAATCTATCCTCATATTATCCCAATTTGTGCTTCCACAGTGGATGGACTCTGTACTTCTCCACCAAATTGATTGTCCTTCTTAAAGAATTGGTAACTTCAATTGCTTAGCAAAATCTTTTTCTTTAGTGTAATGACTAATGAGGACACTATTCACTAGAGCTCCCTATCAGTATCATATCATCTTGGTTAAATTCACTTTTCAATTGCTTATTGCAAAAGCTTTTTCTTTATCAAATCTTTAATATGGTTAGAATATGTTGTTTTGCTTCGTTTGTACTTCTGGTGAAAAACATTATCATATTGTCACATTTTAATCACTCTATAAATATTGATTGATTCATGAGTCCATAAAGTTGATGATAATAAAAGAGCGATTCACGTCCAACCATCTCCAAAAGAAAAAGAACTATTTAAGAAGAAAACAGAGAGACCAAAAAAGACTCTAATGGAGACTGGAAGAAGAAGAACAATCCCAGAGGTGGAGATACTTGCAAGATTACCGTTGAGAAGCATTGCGAGGTTCAAATCAGTATGCAAAAGATGGAAATCAGTAATAGAATCGGACTACTTCCGACGTCTCTTCGGATCTTTTCACCGAAGCTCCTCTACCTCATGGTCGATCATGTTCAGAACAGAGTATCTTCGTGAGATGACACAAGCCATAGGCTTCCATGGATGCAAAACATGGGATCTTCCCAAATCTCTAGTTTCATATATCATGCCATTTCAAGAATATCCGAATCTCCCTACCTCTGAATACTACTATATAGCTTCTTCCAATGGATTGATTTGGATCGATGTGCTTGTTTCTCGCATCAAGAACAAGGTTTATAGTTATAAATCTTTCGTTGGTAATCCAGTTTTACAAGAATGGGTTGAGATCCCTCAACCTCCTAATCCATGGGTTCAAGATAAACACCCTTGGTACCCGAGTCCATATAGCGGCGTTGGAATGGTAACACGCGTTGAGAACGGCGTCGTTTCAAGTTTCAAGATGGTTAGGACAGTCCAAATGGAACTGATTGATCGTAGAGATGAAGGAATGTATTTATGGAGAGTTTGTGTATATTCTTCTGAGACAGGTTTATGGACTTTCAAGCAAGTTTTCTCATCTCGACCCGTCCACGGTGGTAGAGTTGATTCTCCGGTGAATCTCAACGGGGTTCTTTATATGTGGGATAGGTATATGTTTTCAAATGGACCTGGTGTCCTTGTAGCTCATGACTTTTATGGAGCTGATGATCAATGTCAGGTTATACCTCTCCCTGGCGCGAATGATGAACATGAACATGAACATGATGATGAACATGAACATGTTCGGAGATGCTTGACTACTTCAGGAGAAGATGTTATCTTCATTGAAGTAATACATCGAATATTGAAAGCATGGAGGCTGCATAACAAAGAGAGTGAAAGGTGGCAACTGATTTGGGAAGTCGTCATGCCGTCTTTCATATCTGATGTCAACTGTTTTCCCCTGGCAATGAATCCGTTTGATACTTATATCGTCTATCTGTGGGATCGTCAACACGGTTGTTTGGTATCGGGTTACTTGCAGGCACAAGAGTTTATTGTTCATCAAGAGTCAGAGAATGGGAGTAGTAGTGAAGGTGATTGTTGTCGCGTAAACACGTCGGGTACTGAGGGGTACATGGAAGAGAGATGCGATGGAGTCCTTATGTTATCCCAGTTTGTGCTCCCATCTTGGATGGACTCGGTACCCCGACCGCCAAATTGATTATCCTTCTTCGGGAAGCTTGTTCTTCGGTGTTTATGTATTTTTATGTATCCTTGATTCCTTGTTTATCATGAGGCTTTAATATTCAAACATCCTCTTTGTTTTCTTATCAATGATGTCCAGACTCAACTAAGCAAAATCTCTGAACACAAGACAAAGCCTAAAGGCACCAAAAACTAAAGCCTAACAAGCTTTTAGATCATCTCTTGAGAGTCAGACCACATCACTAGAGTTGCCAAAAGAGCAATGGTTGCGGTCTCAACTCGCAACCGGTGTGGCCCCAGTCCAACTGCTGTGCCGCCTGCTTCCAACATCATCTCCACCTCTTTCTTCGTAAAGTCTGCTTCAATTTCATTGTTGACCGTTAGATAACAAACATATTTTTTATATCACTGAGACAAGTCATATTAACAAGAGCCATAAGCTACTGTTCATTTTGTGTCTACTCGAGCATTAACCCATGATTTCATTTTCGACAATGTGAAAGTGTAGCAAGTCAGTAGAAATTTTAAAAGAGAACTACATCAGAAATGTATTGAAGAGAAGATTTCTTACCGCCTTCTGGTCCAACGATTAATAGTCCGCTGGATTCTTTTGCTGAGGAGTTTACTGCATTAAGAAGAGGTTTAGCTTCGGCTGTAGCAACCAAACATAACTTTGACTTCAAAATCTAGAAAACCCCAAAAGGTGTCAAAACAAGTTTAGAAGAACAAAAAGTCAGAAATTTTATAAACCAAGGATCTTAGAGTTTGCGTAGAAAAATGTTCAAACATACATGATCCAAGAGGGTACCAAATTTGATTGGAGGGTTCAGTACCATTTGATGAAGTCTTTGGCCTGTGACAGTGAAAGATAAGGCAAATAGTTTCTGATCATACAACTATAATGCGAAGGAAAAAGAAGAGCAAGATTAACCAACCAATTGTTTTCTTTCACTATTGCTACTTACATTGCTTAGCTGCAGCAAAACTAACGCGTTCCAATCTATCGACCCGGTTTTCAGAGATTATGGGTGATCTTTCCGTTAAAAGTGGTGTGACACTGCTCGCTCCGAGTTCCTAAGACGAGCATATACACATATTCAGTGACACAATATTCACAGGTGATTTAGACAGTTACATACTAAAAGTAGATACATACTGTACATTTCTCAATTAGCCAATCCGCTCGACCACCCTTCAAAGTTCCTGACAAGACATTTTCAAAGAAATCATGACTCAAGCTGAGCCAGAGACTATAACATCCGGCGATATCGTAAAGTTAGGTTGAAGTCCTATTTCATACCAAAAGCTGCAAACACCTGCCACTGCATGCCCTGAGGAAGAATCACCTTCTGATCTTCTTGTGCGATAAAATCAACTCCAGTTTTGTCTATGCTTTGTATACAGCCTTCTACTAGACCCCCTTTGCCATTAAAGAGTTCTACCCTTGCAAAGAAAAGGGGTGCAAGTCATTACTTACATTCACTTAAGGTTTAGTGATCTTAAACTAAAGAAAAGGTTGGCCTCCTCTCACCTCAGGGTTACTTTTGATGCTATCATTACTTAAACAACTGAATTCCTCATGATAAAGATGCATAAAAATGAAAGGATGGATCCAGATACATTACAAACATCATTCAGATAGGATAAAACTTTTAGCAACATGGATACAAGCAAACAAAAAATGAACAAATCAATTTTTAAAAGGGCCTTTCATGAATGCAACACTGGAAAATGACAATAACATATATGAATGTAGTAATTACCTGTCCTCCTGTTTCAGTCTAAGAACTTTAGCCATATGCCAAAACTCAGAGCCTTGAACACGAACAACTCCACCCTATAAACAATCATAAAACGATTTACACAAAGAGGAGCTTATCATTTCAAACAACAAGAACATTTAATATTATCATTTCACCATGATTTTACCAGAAATTTCTTAGAGATTACAGTGAATTACAGTAATTTCTAAACTTCTCAGTGATTACCCTCACTCTCATTTCGATTGGATTCTTACACAGATTTAAAGGGAACAAAAATTATATGAGATAAAGATAGAGATAGATAGGGTGTGTGCCTTGCGAGATGGAAGATCATCGGAAAAGAATCGAGGAAGGCCACCGCGAGATTGATTCCGGAGATTCAAATCCGACGGAGGAGACGAAGATACAGTAGCAAACGATTTGAAGCTAGAAGTCGGAAGCCATGAACGAACGAGACTCGGCAAATCGGAAAACAGTGGCCGTGAAGCCGCCGCTAGCGCTCTCATCATTTACTCAAAGCTTTGAATTTTTGGTTACCATTTCGAAGATTTTGGTTAATACTAGTTTCTTATCGTTTCGGTTTACTTTAAATATTGGTCTGATCCGGTTCAATTCTAATTAAATTCCGGTTCATTTCCACGCAATTCAAGGAATTTTGCTATTTCAAAAATAAAGAGAAACGGTCAGAAAGCGATTGCCAAACAGAATCTAAGGAATCAAAATTCAAAATTAGAAAATACGCAACTCACGAGGATATCAACAAATCGTGGTTTTAACGACAACCCAATTACATCACTACACGTGTATCATACGTGCCGTTACATACAGATGGATACTTTCGCTTATAAATATAGCATCAAACAGCTCTGTAAAAACCTAGAAATCGAAAAAATCAGATCTAGATCTAAAAGAAGAGCGTCTTCATAAACGCCCTTCTTCTTCTTCGTCTTCTTCCCTGCAAATCTAGTTTCTAGATCTTTTCTTTCTTCCGCGAAACGAAAATGAGAGAGTGCATTTCGATCCACATTGGTCAGGCCGGTATCCAGGTCGGAAATGCTTGCTGGGAGCTTTACTGTCTTGAACATGGCATTCAGGTTCGTCTCTTCCTCTTCTATCTTGATCTGTGTTTTTCTTCATATTTTTCGTATTTTAAAAGATCAAATCTGAGATATTTTTGCGCAGCATTGACCTCGTAGATCTATTTTACGTAATCGTTTAGATCTGTGTTTGATTTCGACGTCTTATGAAATTTCTGTGGTTGATGCGAAATCCGTTTCTCATTTCTAAATTATTCGATGAACCTGGATAGATCTGTGTTTGAATTGGATTTCATGTCAGATTGCTTTTGCTGATGCCATATCCGTATTTGTTTTATAATATTGGGTGAAGGAAAACTTTGCTTTATTTGCTTAAAGAGATGGCGATTGATATTTGCGATATAGTTGAAGCATCTCGTTGTGATTTTCTCTTTTCATCGTTGCTTCTATATGTGTAGATCTTTTCGTTTTATATGTCTCTTTGTATTGATGTGTTGTCTTGGATGTGGAATGTTACAGCCTGATGGCCAGATGCCGAGTGACAAGACTGTTGGCGGAGGTGACGATGCTTTCAACACCTTCTTCAGTGAGACCGGTGCAGGGAAGCACGTCCCACGTGCTGTCTTTGTTGATCTTGAGCCAACTGTGATCGATGAGGTCAGGACTGGTACTTACCGTCAGCTTTTCCACCCTGAGCAACTCATCAGCGGTAAAGAAGACGCAGCTAACAATTTCGCCCGTGGGCATTACACCAGTAAGTTACTCCTTCCCTTGTTTCTTCATCATCAACCATATCTTGTTGAATTTACTGTTCATTCACTGATTTACTTTTGAAATCTTATTTCAGTTGGGAAAGAGATTGTTGATCTGTGCTTGGACCGTATCAGAAAGCTCGCTGATAACTGTACTGGTCTCCAAGGATTCCTCGTCTTCAACGCTGTTGGTGGAGGGACTGGATCTGGTCTTGGATCTCTCCTCCTTGAGAGACTTTCTGT
>Ga0041059_1003294_pt1 | contig 11174 bp, 8 predicted proteins | sample AraColnosormetaG_FD_56232 | JGI IMG/M metagenome (GOLD analysis project Ga0041059, IMG submission 56232) | Arabidopsis roots microbial communities from North Carolina, USA - Col MF nosort | ecosystem: Host-associated > Plants > Roots > Unclassified | place: USA: North Carolina | collected 2013-09-02 | reverse complement strand
AAATTCCTCTGTTTTTTTTTTGTATCAGTGATAGATTTGCATATGCTCATTATCATTAAAACTAATTCCTCTGTTTTAGTATCAGTGATAGATCAATATGTCCTTACAAAATTTATATTATTTTAGCCGTCGTTTTAAAATTCTTGTATTTTTCATTGACCACATCTGAGGTTTAAATTGTTACTCGTGGACAAATTTCCGGACGTTAGTACACTTTATAATGACTTATTTGGTACGTCTCATAAATAAATAAGAAGAGGAGAGCCTCAACTAATTAACAAATAGTAATAAATTTGCAGTCCTATATATGTACGATCCAACAAACCAAAAGTTCTAAACGATTCTCAGACCAAACTCAACTTTTTTGTTGCTAATAGGCGATAGTTCATTTATATTTACAAAAAAAAAGGACAATGTTAACCTTTAAAAAAAAAACGACAATGTTAACCTTTAAAAGTTTTTAAATATTATCTGTGGATTAATTTAATATTTTATGGCAAAACTGGAAAATAATGTCTAAATCATTATAAATTTTGGGATATAATAATTCAAAAAAAAAGCGAACATGGTTGCCAACAAATAATTTCTGAAAAAAACATAAAAAACAAAAAATAATAAAGGTTGATTCAAAGAATATTAGTAAGGGAGAAGGTATTATTGTAATTTAGGATATTCAATGTAGAGATCTAAATAGCCGACATATGCATGTATTGTCGGCGCGTGTCGGCCGTCGAAGTCGGCAAATCTCTTTCAACTCTCCCTCTACACAAATTCAAACATTAGTGTTTCAGTACTATAGATTTAAAGTTCAATTCAAAATAATATAAAATGACTACAAATCAGAGTCGATTTATTCATATTTAACTAATTCTTTTTACCAACATTTCAAAATTAAACCAATGACCATCATTTTGGTTTATTTTTAAATTATAATTCCTAGAACATTCGGTAATTAAAAAAGGAAGACAATATTACTATTTACTACAATATGTAGCCTTTTTTTTGACATCGAATGCATTGTCATTTGTCAACAGTACACAGTACACATGCTAAGAAAATATGGCTGACGATAAACTTCTTACATCAACCGAGTCCACTCGAACCCGGTGACAGAGAGACAACCAATGGACTAAGACCACTGGCCCACAAGTCCTAGTCAATGAAGGTGAACCTAGTTGGTTTACAGGAAGAAAACACGATGCAGTTTTTTTTTTTCGATAAAGAATATAATATGAAAGACGTGTTTATTACAATATGAAATGTCGGTGAAAATTGGACCTCTCATTGCCCCTTCGCCATACTTTATTTATTTTTATTTATATGATTAGTAAAAAAAAAATGTCAAAAAGCTTTTTATTCTACATCATTGTATCTATTTTATTACTCATTTTCAACTATCAGTCGACCAAAAAAGAAACTATATAGTATACAAGCCGAAAATCCAATATTAGAATGAAATGTTTTTTGGTAAATAATGATCAACAGTTTCAGTTTCAATTGAAGAAGACTTGGAAACAAAACAGAACAAAATTTGATTCACTAAACTACATTGCATTTTGACTTTAAACGGGCAACACCATAATGATATGTTTTTATCGCATCCAAGAAATCGAAATTATGAGTATCTTAAGAAGCTTTTTTCTTAATAATTAAAATGTCTCCTAATAATACCGTTGCTAAATTCAAATCTAGTAATACTTAAAAATCATTTGAAAAATTAATTGAGTTGATTAATGATTAAACAAATAACAGAATCTTTTTTCTTACAAAGAACATAATTAAAAACAAAACAAAACAAATCTGTTGTGTGTACTTGCGACCTTGCAATTGCCACTCGCAAGTTTTGGCTTTATTTTGACTTGAGAAGAACTTCTCCTCTTTTTTTCTTTCACTAAAATATTTATTTTTATTTTCCTTCAAAAAATCTCCATTCGGTATCAGCCATAGCCAAACCTCTCTTCTCTCTTATTGTTGGGATCGACAAATTTTGCCTTGATTAGCTCGGAAACTTGTAAATCAGAGACCCTCGTAGAAACTACCCAGAAACAGCATCTCCAAGGAACAAATTAATCATTATACTAATGCCTCTGATGCTCTTCTTTTGATTTTGTGATCGACTTCTCTTTATTAAGTCTACACCTACCAGATGCAGATTATAGGTTCATTTTTTTGGTACGTATGTTCCTCTGTTTTTCACCCGATTCAAAAAATGGATTTTTTTTTGTTTATCTGGGTATTTGCTGGAGGAATTAATCAGATTGCTTTTATGGGTTTTTTATTTTTGTTCTTGTGTTCTGATTCCCTCTGTTTCTTGACAAACAAGAATCTTCCTTTGTTGATATTTGGGGTTTTGGTATTCTCATGATTTTGCATCTAATTTGTTTGTTGAAATGCCCCAACTAACCACCTTTTGTTGCTTTTTCGTATTCTTTGCTCTGTTCTTATATACTTTCTCTGTGCAGAACACATTGCATTTTTTAGGAAACACTGATCTATCTGGCTTGTCTGCTATAGATTAGTTTATTTGTCAACTTGTCACTGATTCGGTTCTTTTTCTTCTTGTAGTATTGAACTTTAAGCCGATATAGAGTTGTTGTCATAGATATATACAGCGAGTTATTGAAGCAATGGATGTTAATGAGGTTGAAGAAAATTTCTTTGCCCCTGGTGATGCCAAGGTATCTTAATCAGACCTTTTTTCCAATAATGTTTTTGTTGAGATATCTCCCTAAGACATTAAATTCTTGGTCCTGTAACTTGATGTCTATATGTATCCGTCTTTGTTTCAATTAATACTCTCTTCTGGTTCTTGATTTTGCTCGATTGATCCTGTGATGTACAATAAAATATGTCTAACAGATTCTTGGTCCTGTGGTTTTTAAATACGTGTTACCTATTGCTGTAAGTGTAAGGCATTGGCTAACTGATTCCTGTTTCAGCTACACGGAAAAATGTGCAATGCCCTTTCAGTGATCTACTGCAAGATCATGTCTATTTTCCCGTCGCTTGAAGCTGCTAGGCCGAGAAGCAAATCTGGAATTCAAGCTTTGTGTTCACTTCACGTGGTTTTAGAAAAAGTGAAGAACATTCTACGCCATTGCACTGAATCTAGTAAACTTTATTTGGTAAGTTTTCTGTTTAGTTATGTCTTAAAGATTTCAGAACTAATCCAGTTCTTCTTGTGGAGATTCTCGCTAACTAGCTGGTTTGACATGTAGGCTATAACAGGGGATTCAGTAGTTTTGAAATTTGAGAAGGCGAAATCATCTCTTACAGATAGCCTTAGGCGTGTTGAAGATATAGTCCAACAGTCTATTGGATCTCAGGTAGTTAGTTCTTCGTGTTCCCGTATCTTGGTACTCTTGTTTTCTTCTCTCACAGCAAGTGAATGGAAAGTTAAAGCAGAGAAGCAATATCTCTAGAGTTCAGTGCTTTTATTTTAACCTGTATATCCTACTTTGCAGCTTTTGGAGATTTTGATGGAGTTAGAGAACACCGAGTTTTCACTTGATCCAGCAGAGAAGGAAATTGGCGATCAAATCATTGGATTGCTGCAACAAGGGGGGAATTTTGAGAGCTCATCTGATAATAATGAACTTGAGGTTTTCCATCAGGCTGCTACTAGACTAGGTATCACTTCTTCTAGAGCAGCTCTCACAGAGCGAAGATGCCTCAAGAAACTCATTGAGAGGGCCCGAATGGAGGATGACAAGAGGAAAGAATCAATTGTGGCTTATTTATTACATCTCATGAGGAAATACTCAAAGCTATTCAGAAGTGAGATCTGGGATGACAATGATTCACAGGGTAGTAGTTCATTGCCTTGTTCACCTACTATCCAGGGTTCTATAGACGATGCCCATGGTCGTGCTTTTGACCGTCAGCTGTCAAAACTGAGTTCCTTTAACTTCAGATCCTGCAATAACAATAGGAGATCTTCGCAGATGTCTGTTCCGCCAGAAGAATTGAGGTGTCCGATATCTTTGCAGCTTATGTATGACCCTGTCATTATCGCGTCTGGGCAAACATATGAGAGAATCTGTATTGAGAAATGGTTTAGTGATGGACACAACACATGTCCCAAAACTCACCAGCAGCTCTCTCATCTTTGCTTGACTCCTAACTACTGTGTCAAGGCTCTAATTTCTAGCTGGTGTGAACAGAACGGCGTTCAGGTCCCTGATGGACCCCCTGAGTCTCTAGACCTTAACTATTGGAGGTTGGCGTTGTCTGTGTCCGAGTCCACCGATACGAGATCAGCAAAACGTGTTGGTTCTTGTAAGTTGAAGGATGTGAAGGTGGTTCCTTTGGAAGAAAGTGGAACCATTAAAGAGGAAGCCTGTGAATCAGAATACCAGGAAGATCAAGTTACTCTTGTTGAAAGATGTACGGAATTGTTGACCACTTTAACTGACGTGGATACCTTAAGAAAGAAATGCAGAGTTGTTGAGCAGATAAGAGTATTGCTAAAAGATGATGAGGAGGCCAGGATTCTCATGGGGGAAAATGGGTGTGTTGAAGCGTTGCTTCAGTTTCTGGGATCAGCTCTGAATGAAAATAACGCTTCAGCCCAAAAAGTTGGAGCCATGGCTCTCTTTAACTTGGCTGTGGACAACAACAGGTATGTGAGCAAACGATGTCTCGTTTTCTCTCTCTCAATGATCAAGCACCTAACTTAAATTAGTCTACTAACACATTCGGTTATCTTGAGAATATTGCAAAACTATAGATGGGCTAAGATTTCAAGTTTTCAACAACAAAATCAAGTGGGTTATTCTTATCTTGCCAACTGGAAGATTATATCTCATTTCCGTTGTAATTTTTTGGGAATTTCAGGAACAAAGAGTTGATGCTAGCATCAGGAATTATTCCTTTGCTGGAGGAAATGCTCTGTAATCCACATTCCCATGGTTCAGTGACGGCAATTTATCTGAACCTCTCGTGTCTTGAAGAAGCAAAGCCCGTAATAGGTTCGAGTCTGGCAGTTCCTTTCATGGTAAATCTTCTTTGGACCGAGACTGAAGTCCAGTGCAAAGTCGATGCCCTTCACTCCCTTTTTCACCTGTCCACCTACCCTCCCAATATCCCCTGCCTTTTATCTGCTGACCTTGTCAACGCCCTTCAATCACTCACTATCAGTGATGAGCAACGGTGGACAGAAAAGTCCTTAGCTGTTCTACTTAATTTGGTATTGAACGAGGCAGGAAAAGACGAGATGGTTTCAGCACCTAGCCTTGTGAGCAATCTCTGCACCATTCTTGACACGGGTGAACCAAATGAGCAAGAACAAGCTGTTTCTTTGCTTCTGATATTATGCAATCACAGTGAGATCTGTAGCGAGATGGTTTTACAAGAAGGAGTGATACCTTCTTTGGTATCTATCTCCGTAAACGGTACTCAACGTGGAAGAGAAAGGGCACAGAAGCTACTGACACTATTCAGGGAACTGAGGCAAAGGGATCAAACCCATCTCACAGAACCGCAGCATACAGAAGTCACAAGCCCCGAGGACGGATTCTCTGTTGCTTCAGCCGCTGTAACAGAGACAAAACCGCAGTGTAAATCAGCCTCGAGAAAGAAAATGGGAAGAGCATTCAGCTTTCTATGGAAAAGTAAGAGCTTCTCAGTTTACCAGTGTTGAGTCATGTCTTTATTACCTTTAGTTGATGTAAAGTTGTACTTTGTTTTCCCCATCTCAAGACTTATATCTCTTTTTGAAAGTCTTGGAGGTAAAGAGAAAAGAAGCTTGTATAGGTATGTAGTTTATATCCAAGGATTTTTGGGTTCTGGTTATACAAATTGTCAAATTACAATGTACTTGTTGGGTGTAGGTTTTATAACTACTAATGAGAAATATTTTTACTCTGAAAGCAACTTTGTCATAAATTAAAGGACGAGATACGAAATTCATAAAAGATAAGACCAAGAGCCGCTGAACAAAGGAGAGGGTCTTAAGTACACTTGTGGCTTGCTTGATTTTTCTCGCTTTATTTTCTATTTTTCGATTTTCATATAATATACAGAGAAGATTTTGAACGGAAAAGGTTTAGGAAAAATGTGTTGTTGATTTGAGATTTCTCGAAGTGTTGGTGAGCGATTAGGGTTCTGTATTGTGAATCTATCGCGTCGTTCGTCGGAGAATGAATTTCGTTGTACAGAGATTTTAGACTGAACCTAAGCAGAACTTGCAGGTTACAGTTTCCTTTCGTCGATCGATTGCTGAACTTGATAGGTTCTTTGAGTGTTTCTCTGCGATATGGCGAACCTTCCGATCCTTCAATTTGAAGAGAAGATCGTGGAAACAGTGGAGAAGAATTCAGTGGTAGTTATAATTGGAGAAACCGGTTCTGGGAAGAGTACTCAGCTCTCTCAGATACTTCATCGACATGGTTACACAAAGTCCGGCGTCATCGCCATCACTCAGCCCCGACGTGTTGCTGCCGTTTCCGTTGCCAGGTTATTTTCCGTTTGTTTCATCATGATTCCTCATCTTGCGTTTTTGTTGATTCCGGTAAGATGACAGAATTGATTTTAACCGCCTTTTCGGGATTTGGTTTTCAGGCGAGTCGCACAGGAGCTTGATGTACCTCTTGGAGAAGATGTTGGTTATGCGATACGTTTCGAGGATAGAACTACGAGTAAAACACGGATTAAGTAATGGAAGATGTATTAAATGTGTAGTATTAATCAATATTTCACATGATTCGTCTTTGGTTTCCTCATTGTTGGATTGTTTATGGCTTCAGGTACCTCACAGATGGAGTTCTACTTCGTGAGAGTCTGTCCAATCCAATGCTTGATGATTATTCTGTTATCATATTGGATGAGGCTCACGAGAGGAGTTTAAACACGTAAGGTCTTTTCTATATTCAGATTCAAGCATGGACAAAGGCTCTAGAATATATCTTAACTTGGTTCACTGTTATCAGGGATATTCTGTTGGGTCTAGTGAAACGGTTGGTTAGAATCCGTGCATCCAACTTTAAAGTTCTTATAACCTCTGCAACACTTGACGGCGAAAAGGTTTCTGAATTCTTTTCGGGCTGCCCTGTGCTGAATGTACCTGGAAAATTATACCCCGTGGAAATATTATACAGCAAAGAGCGTCCTGTCAGCTATATTGAGTCATCTCTGAAAGTAGCTATTGGTATGTTCAAGCTCGAGTGTTTCTGTTGTCAAGTCAATTTGATTTGGTTAATCTTACTTGTTTCATTGTTGACAGTATGTTTTCTCTGTTACATGACAAAAAATCTTGTTGTTACTTGTAGATATACATGTTCGTGAGCCAGAAGGTGATATTTTAATCTTCATGACCGGACAGGTCTGTATCATCTGTTTCAATTCTAGCCATTGAAATCTGGCAGAACTATCTAGATTGTTGCGTCCTGTCTTACTCTATTTTGGTTTTAACAGGATGATATTGAAAAATTAGTATCAAGGCTAGAGGAAAAAGTACGAAGCTTAGCAGAAGGATCCTGTATGGATGCTATTATTTATCCTCTTCACGGTTCTTTGCCCCCTGAAATGCAGGTAACAATTTCTAGAATCAGAATATGAGTGTCCATTCCAGATTTTTGCTTCTGGGCAATTGAGATATCTAGGTGATGTAAAAGGTTTTGGTAATTTGCTTGACTTTCACCATTTCTGCAGGTTCGTGTCTTTAGTCCTCCTCCTCCAAACTGCCGCAGATTTATTGTTTCTACCAATATTGCTGAAACTTCCCTTACTGTGGACGGGGTTGTGTAAGTTACTCAAAACCTTAAGTTTATAGTGTTATTTTTTGTTTTCATGTCTGGTATCTACCGTAAGATTTACTGTACATATTGATACTTTCATTACGATAGTGTTAAGTCAGGCCCTGTAAAAAAATGAATAAATTTATCATTCATACTAATCATGAAGACTGCAATCGTGTAATTAGGTGCAGTAATGGATTTAAGCAGATATATGATACCGGCTTAATGTTGTTTGTTATATTCCTCGCTCCTTTAAATTCACTTCACATTTCAGTACATGTTGTTCACAATCACGTCTATGAGATCTACTTTTGGAGTTTAACTTGAAACAGACGATTGAGACATTTAATTCTACATGAATAGGTCGTACTGTCTCTTTGTCAAGCTATCAAAACTGAATGTAGTATGAGAAGATTCCTTATTCTGTGATGTTACTGTTGCCAAAAGTCGTCTTTGTTTGTATCATTTGTTCATATCTGCATTTTAAGCAAAGTTCTGATAATGTTTTGACAATTTGGAGATCGATAGCATTCTCAGCCTAGTCTGTTTTCTTTGACAGGTATGTAATTGATTCCGGGTATGTGAAGCAAAGACAATATAACCCATCAAGTGGAATGTTTTCTCTTGATGTTATTCAAATTAGCAAGTAAGCAAATGAATCTTGGTTCAATACCTTCATTCATTCCATTAGATTGTTTGCTAAATATGAACCTTGTAATAATCTATTGGTGCATATAATGAACTTGTAGTTGATGTGTGATGATTTATAGCCGTAACTAGTAAAGATATCCGCAGTTGGCTCAAAAAGGAATTATATTGGTTCAATAGGACCTCATCAGATTCAGATATTACATTTTTTAATCAGGAATCCCAGTGGTTTCTTACTCAGGTTTTCATCAAGCTCCTATTTGCTAACTGTACTTTGAATATTTTTCTGTTTCACTTTGTTTTTCCAGAGTGCAAGCTAACCAACGTGCTGGACGTGCTGGCCGAACAAGACCGGGGAAATGTTATCGTTTATACCCATTGGCAGTCTACCGAGATGACTTCCTTGATGCAACTATTCCTGAAATCCAACGAACTTCTCTTGCCGGGAGTGTTCTATACTTGAAATCATTGGATCTTCCTGATATTGACATTCTCAAGTTCGATTTTCTTGATGCTCCTTCATGTAAGAACTTATTTCTATCCGGAGTTTAATGTCTCTTATAAAGCTTTCTACAAAATCAATGGACTGATGGTTTGTCATGCACAAACTGCTGTTTTTCTTTTTTTTGCTTGTGATACTTTTGAATTTTCCAGTGATATAATATATCTCTGGTTTTTGTCCTGCATATAATATTCAGCTGAGTCATTAGAAGATGCGTTGAAGCAATTGTATTTCATTGATGCAATTGATGAGAATGGAGCAATAACAAGGATTGGACGGACAATGTCTGGTATGTTTAGCGCAGTTTTCTTCTGTTTGATTTTTTCTAGTTTGAGCTGCTATCTCATACTGACCATATTTGTGGTTCAACAGATCTTCCACTAGAACCATCATTGTCAAGAACATTGATAGAAGCGAATGAAACCGGTTGCTTATCTCAAGCTCTAACAGTTGTTGCTATGCTGTCAGCAGAGACAACTCTTCTTCCTGCTAGGAGGTTAGTTTTTACGATATACAATAACCTGGGTCAGATTGTGAAATGTTTAAAATCACATTGACTAGATACAGATGCGTCAACTCTTGTCTTTATGGTTTTTGCTTGCATGATAGTAAACCCAGTGAAAAGAAGAGGAAACATGATGAAGATTCTAATCTTCCTAATGGATCCGGATATGGTGATCACATTCAACTGCTACAGATTTTCGAATCTTGGGACCGTACTAATTATGATCCTGTATGGTGCAAAGAGAACGGCATGCAGGTAATTGTTCCATTTTCTTCCTTCCTTCCTTATCTATTCTCGAGTATTCCAAGTGAAAAGCATGGTGACATCAAAAGCCTTACTGCATTGTTACTTCAGAAGGTGGTCAGTTATATGCTGTCTCTGCAGTTAATACAATCTATATAGCATAGAAAATCCCTTCATTGTTGAGACCTGACTCCGATGGGCGTCAATGTTTGTATTTTCTGCTTCATACAGTTTTATAACCAACAATTATGGGAGTTACTGAAATTTACTACCTTTGTTTAGATAGTCTATTTCGGTACATTATTACGTGGGTTCCTTATGCCAATAAGAAAGATAACTTTTGTTGAAAAATAATTTGCAGGTGCGAGGGATGGTGTTTGTCAAAGATGTTAGAAGACAGTTATGTCAGATTATGCAGAAAATATCCAAAGGTTAGATTGTTTCATGACAAGAAGATTCCGTGAAAGAATATATAATTATTTCTCTATGGCTTTCACCCTAAATGGTTATGCCTCCAACAGAACCAGAGTTTATGTCAACATCACTCTTTTATCTTGTGAGATGTGATAGGTGGCTGTGTCATACCTAACCAACCGTCACTAAAATATTTGGTCTCCTTGACAAACTAGATCGATTGGAAGTTGGGGCAGATGGTAGGAAGAGTTCAAGCCGAGACGACTACAGGAAGTTGAGGAAAGCTCTATGCGTTGGTAATGCAAACCAAATTGCTGAGAGAATGCTTCGTCACAATGGATACCGGACTCTTAGTTTCCAGTCCCAGCTAGTCCAGGCATTACTTCTCAATCCAAGTCTCATTTATCTGTTACAGTGTTAGATTTTCTATTACATCAGTAGCTCAGATATGTAAGCATTTCCAGTTTCGTATGATCATCGACATATTGACGTTTTTGGTTGATTCTAGGTGCATCCATCATCTGTATTGAGTGCCGACAATGACGGAATGATGCCTAACTACGTAGTGTACCATGAGCTGATTTCCACCACACGTCCGTTCATGCGGAATGTTTGTGCAGTAGATATGGCATGGGTGGCTCCCATCAAAAGAAAGATCGAGAAATTAAATGTCAGAAAATTGAGGTAAAAACAAACATTACTCTTTACTAGTTCAATCCAGTCTTGTTCTAGCTTTTTCTTGTCTGGTCTTGGATTCAGTAATTGATCGGTATCATTTAATCTGCCATGTAGCGGTGGACCGGCTCCCTCTTTCAAAGTACCTGAGGAGAAGACGGAGTTGTCTAAAAACAATGCAGAAACACCTGCAGTTTCTGAAAATGTTGAGAGTCGGATTGAAGCAGCCAGAGAACGCTTTCTTGCTCGTAAAGGACAGAAATAAATTTGATGTCTCAAACATAAATACAAGATTCAACTAGCCCTATAAAGAATAGAAAAGAGAAGCTTTCTGTAGAAGATTTGTTATTAGAGACAATTTTCAAATTTTGTATGTTCTGTTTTTTTTTTTTTTGGCTCAACTTAAACTTTTCTTTATTCTCATTCGACATGAGTTTTAAATTTTTAACCC
>Ga0041059_1003293_pt1 | contig 11175 bp, 4 predicted proteins | sample AraColnosormetaG_FD_56232 | JGI IMG/M metagenome (GOLD analysis project Ga0041059, IMG submission 56232) | Arabidopsis roots microbial communities from North Carolina, USA - Col MF nosort | ecosystem: Host-associated > Plants > Roots > Unclassified | place: USA: North Carolina | collected 2013-09-02 | reverse complement strand
ATTATAATCGGATGANAAAAAAAAAAAAAACAAGGGATTTTTAAGTAGATTTTAGAATCACTAGTTCAATAACATTAGATTTTATGAGGCTTTTAAAAATCTATGATTGAATAGCATATGATTTGTTATTTTAACACAAATCACTTGAAATGTTTGATTGAATACAACCCCTTAGAGAGTTTTCTATAATCTTGTTGATTATTTTTTCACAATCTTTTAAAGTTTTCAAACAATCTCTATATTTTGATGATATTTTTCATAACTTTATTTTGTAAAGAAAAATGTAGAAAGTCATAAACTAATAACACAATAATTTAACTCATTAAAAATCATAGATTATTTTGTTTTAATTGAATAACACAAAACTTTTAATGACTTTATTAAAGTATAAATTCAATAACTCTAGATTTATAAAGATTTTAAATTAGTTTTTATAAATCTTAAACTAATAATACCAAACTTTAACAAACTTTTTAAAAATCTTGATTGAATAACAACAGATTCTCCATAACATATTAACTCATTAATACTCTATTTAAATCACAAATCAATAACACCTCCTAAATCAGTAGCAGATTTTCTAAGAACCTTAATAAAAACCAAACCCTAGATCCATAGAGTGCTCGGCAATTAAACGTATACTCATGGGTATGACAACCGATTCGATGAAGAAAGAGGAGACACAAAAAATGTCTGAGAATCATGATTGGTCCAAGCTTTGTCCTGATATTTTGAGAAAGATCATCGAAAGCTTGAGCTCTCTAGATTTTTACCGAGCAAAAATTGTTTGCTCAGATTGGTACTCCGTTTGGAAAACATGCGTAAAGCGGCCTCTGCGTCCATGGCGGATCATATATAGAGCAAAGTATTATATTAGTACTTCATTGATGTTGTTCGATCCCGACGAAGACAAGATTTATAAGAATCTTGTCGGAGTTTCTGACGAGAGCTATCGTTTGGCTAGCTCTGGAAACTGGCTCTTGATGGCAGATTCTCGTCTTGATTTCTATATTGTTAACCTGTTAACGGGCAAAAGGATCAATCTTCCACCAATGGAGTCTAAAATTCGTGGTGCACAAGCGAGATTTGTGCAAAGCAAATATTTTTACAAGTCGAGGTACATTTGCTTTGACAATTGTAATTCTATTCGTATAAGTGAGAAAGAAGTATTCGAATCCAAAAGAGCAGCTGTTCTGTGGATAGACGAGAGGACGGGAGATTATTTCGTTGCTTGGATTTTTAATAAGCATTATTTGTTCACACACAAGAAAGGAGATGATTCGTGGTGTTGGAATAGGAAGTGGACTAAACCTGGTTATTTGGATTTGGCTTATAAGAACAACAAGCTTTATATCTATAATACCGATAACTACATCAAGATTTTTGATTTCTCTGGAGATTACCCTAAAGAAGATATCGAAAATAACCCGTATCATAATCGTCCTCTTCAGTACATTCGGGGACCAGGGGAAGTCCTTTTGAGCAAGAGAATAGCGATTCAGAAATCGGGAGAGGTTTTGATCATCTTGAGAGTTATAAAAGGTTATAACTTTTTGTTTTGGATCTTTAAAATGAATTTTGAGCGTAGAAAATGGGAAAGAGTAGATTCTATTGGAGATGATGAGATGATTATCTTCGGTCATGGGCTTACAGTAAGAGCACCGGTTCAAGATATTGGTGATGGAGTCAAGAGTGGTTCAATCTGTTTCGTTGAATATGACCGTCAGCCATTTTCCGGTGTCTTCGATCTTGCCACTGGTAAAGTTACAAGGCCAAATAAATTTCGTTATCATATGAGTTATAGTCATTGGTTTCTTCCAGGATTTGCTTAGTCTTTTGTTTGACTAGCTCTCTTCTCTTGTTATTAAATTCAATTATAAATTCAATAACAGGTCTAAACCCAAATACTAATACTGTATGTTGTTACACAATCGCTAGTTTGAATCATACATTGATATTTATTTCTGACGAATCTTAAGTTAGATAATGCAACGTTACACAACCTTCTATATACACGATATTCATACAGAGATGTTCCAAGTCATCCAAACCACACCCATTTATTACCCGTGATGTCGATGGTCACAGAATCGGTGTATGCAATCTTGATGTCCTCTCGGACGCAAACTCCAAGTATCCAGACGCCTTGAGCAGCAAGTCAACAGCATCTATCCTGCAACCTGTGTGAGAGTGGCAGAGTAACTAGCTAGGTTTGTAAATATAGCAGAATATGAAGTGAATAAAAGTGTGAAGATTGAAGAGAGAATTATGAGAGACTGCTTACAATCAAACAAGCTCCTTGGTTCTTAGGTTGAGAAACCAAACGAAATAGAAGACAGTGGAAGATTGAGGTTCACAATGATGCCGTCCGAGAAATCATGATGAAGCTTCTGGAATACTGGAGATCTATCTGATTAGGTCCAGAGGTTTTCAGAAAAGATCCTAAAGGCGTGCTCGTTGTAGACATAATTGCCTTGGAGACCACGTTTGCTTCTGAAGAAGAGAGCAAGTTTTTGATATTCGAAATATTAAAGGATAATCTCAAGATTTCCTTAAGCTGCGATGTCCTTTTCGGCATCTATGGCTTGACGAAAGCTATGGAAGTGATTAATCCGACCACGTTAACGTTCCAAGAACTAGTCCTAGCGAAAAGTCACCGACTATATGCAGCTGCTCCGTTCATATCATTTAATTGTATACTAGTACTTGTTTACTTGGCAAGAGGAAGAAATACAAAAGAAACAAAACAAACATGACAATATGACATAAGGCGTAAGTAATTAATATAAAGCCCAATTCCAGCCCATTCAAGCCCAACCATAGTATCTATATTTCTTTGGTTATAAAACGAAAAACGAAACCCTAGATCAATAGAGAGTGATCGGCAGGTTATCATCATGGATTCGCCGACCGATTCAACGAGAGAAGAGATGGGACGAAAATTGTATGAAAATCAAGATTGGTCCAAACTCTGTCCCGATCTTCTGCGATCGATCCTCGAAAGATTGAGTTTTATTGATTTTTGCAGAGCAAAAACGGTTTGCTCAGATTGGTATACCGTTGGGAAAACATGCTTAAAGACGATATAAATTTAATTATTCATTTGTTACCAATTTTGTTAAGAAGCACTGGTGGATGATAAAATATATTTTTAAAATAGTGATGGGTCTAAAAGGTTAAAATAGTTGTTTAACTTAATAGCAATTTTAGAAAAGTATTTTTTTTTAAGATTAATAAGATTAAGCTATCATATTATTAGATGAATTTTAATATAATATTTTTTTTACGGCATGCAATATATTGATTTAGTTCCAGTGGTGAGATAATAACAACACTTTCACAAACTATTATAATATAATATGCATTTTTATTTTTAATATTGCATTAGATGTACTCAAACCAAACTTACCAAATTAGTTTCTTATTTGCCTTGTGTTTTTCGGTCAAATATGTTTTTATATTAAATTTAAAGTTTAAACACAAACAAATAACCTAAACTAATTGTTAAACAATCTTATTATTTTTTATTTTAAAATCAAATTTTAAGAAAATAAAAAATTTGGTATATACGAATTTGCCCCATTACTTTAGGTATTTACAAATTTGCCCCAGTACTTTAGGTATACTCTAATTTGCCCCAGTACTTTTAGTTATTTCCGAATTTACCCCACAACTTTTGGTATTTACGAATTTGCCCCATGACTTTCGGCATTTACCAATTTACCCCAGAACTTTAGGTATATACGAATTTGCCCCATAACTTTCGGTATTTACGAATTTGCCCCACATCTTTCGGAATTTACGAATTTGCCCCATATCTTTCAGTATTTACGAATTTTCCCCACAACTTTCGGAATTTACGAATTTGGCCCATAGCTTTCAGTATTAACGAATTTGCCCCACAACTTTCGGAATTTATGTATTTGCCCCACAGCTTTCGGATTTTACCATTTTTCCCCATATCTTTCAGTATTTATGAATTTGCCCCACATCTTTTGGAACTTACGAATTTGCCCCACAACTTTCTGTATTTACGAATTTGCCCCACAACTTTCTGTATTTACGAATTTGCCCCTCAACTTTTGGTATTTGCGAATTTGCCAAATAACTTTGTATATTTACGAATTTGCCCCACAACTTCGGTATTTACGTATTTGCCCCACAACTTTCTGTATTTACGAATTTGCCCCTTAACTTTTGGTATTTACGAATTTGCCCCACAACTTTCGTTATTTACGAATTTCCCCCACAACTTTCGATATTTACGTGGTTGCCCCACAACTTTCGTAATTTACGAATTTGCCCCATAGCTTTCGGTATTTACGAATTTACCCCATAACTTTCGGTATTTACGAATTTGCCCCAAAACTTTCTGTATTTACGCGTTTGCCCCACAACTTTCGTTATTTACGATGCCCCGTAACTTTTGGTATTTACGAATTTGCGCCGTAACTTTGGCAATTTTCCGTTTCCTCACAGTCTAGCTTTAGGTGTTTAGTTATCATATAAATTGATGAATTTTAATATAATATATATTCTTAACTAATTTATTGACTACAATAAATAATATTTATAAAATGACTTACGTGTTTGTAAATATTATTTGTAAAATGGTTTATATATAAAGAAAATATTTTTTATTGACTACAATATTTATAAAATGGCTTATGTGTTTGTTATTATTAGTTCTTTTGATTTACAATCAATATCATGAAAATAAATAAATAAAATTAAATATCTTTAAAATTATTTATATAATAAATTGAGGTTTTAAAATGTAACAGCTTATAATATTTTGGACTCTACTTTTTCATTATTTGAAGTAAAAAATGCTAAATAATCAAACAGAAAAGTTTGGAAATTTTATTTCATGACTTATTTGTTTGGAGTTTTAGAAATAACAATTGTTATATAACTTAAATTACTTATATAAAAATTAAAGGTTTCAGTCTATAAAAGCTTATATAATAGACTAATAGTTAACTTAAGACATATAAGCTTAAAAAATTAAAGTCATACTATATTTATACTAAATAATTAAAATAAAACAAAATTGGAATTTTATTTCATGGCTTATTATAATGAAAATAATAATTTATATTTTCAATTAGCCCATATTGAAAACTCTTGTGTAATGAATTCATGGAATATCTAATAAAAAAAGAAATTTAACAATATTCTTAAATTGTTGAAGCAAATAACCATAATAAAAAAAATTAATTTGTATAATTTAAATGTATTATTATACAAAAATATATTGCGCATTAATTGTTTTAACATCATAACTTTTAAGGGTAAATCCTGTAAAAAAAACCTTCAAGGTGACAAAAAATTTCTTTGCTCTTAATTTGTTTTACAATATATACAAATCAAATTTAAGGAAACAACTCAATAATATGATATTTTAACTTTAAACTCTTAATTTTACTATACATTATATGATAAAACATCAATTTCTTTTTGTTGTTTTAAGTTCTTAAAGAGAATAATTTATTTACATTTACAAGTATTGTTGATCATTTAAAAATTGGGTACTAACATGATGTCTTTCGACTTTCAAGACAATTTACATGCATTTCAATTTTTGCAAAAAAAAAAAAATGAATATTTTAAATTTTTTTTTTAATAGTAAAACATACCATATTCACAAAAAACAAAACAATTAGTGCATTCAAAAATTTTAATTAACTAAATTGTCTTTTTAAAACACATCATTATTTGTAAACATCAAAATAAATATTTTTAATTATTTGAAGGACAGATAAACAATTATAGATAAATTTATATATAATCTGACGTTTTTCATTACATTTAACCGATTTTTATATGATTTCTTTTTTCTTTTGAACCGACATTCTGTGAGATCTTTAGTCAAGTTGGAGGGGTTTTCATTAAAAGTCATCTTAAATCATAGGCTTTCAATTTTCAAAAATTTCCAATAAGATGTAGAATTAAATTATATTTATTAAAGTAAAATAGATATTGAAATTGTATTGTAAAATCGAATTTGTAAGTTTGAAATTTGGTTTAAAGAAATACTAAATTAAATATTGAAAAGTATGTGAATTATTATTTAAACTTCAAATATCATCAATAAGTTTAGTTTATAGATAGTTCAGATTACTCATGTGTATAGAGACTGACTAGTTCAGATTACTGATTATAGAAGATATATATTTGTTATTTATATCAAAATAGTAAAATTATTAAGGTATAATCAGTATGGGTAATAATTATAAGAGAATATTACACTATGGGACACTTTTACAAAAATATTTGTCGTTTATGCACTTTCAAAAGAGAAGGCACTTTGGCTTGTTAAATGGTCCAATTTGCCCTTAATCTTATTTTCTCTTTCTCTTTAGCAATATTTATTTTGTTCTTCACCATCTCTTACTTCTCTTCTTCCTCTCTCTCTTTTTCCAGAATCAAAATCAAATATTAGAGGACAACCTCAATATTCAAAATTCAAATTTAAATCTTATAGGCTTTATCATCATCTTCCATATCTCTCAACAATCTAACAGTGACAATAAACTACACTATCTTTGATTACCAAACTCCACTACGCCTCCTCAGTAACTTCCAGCGCCACCTCCTCCTTAGCCACATCCCTCACGGCCACCACCACCCTATCCTTTTCCACCACAACCTCCACCAGATCTGTAACCTCTGCTATGTCTCTCGTAACCACCACCTCCTCCGTATTCATTACCGCCTCTCTTGCGATATCCGCCACCACCTCCGTCACAGGCTCCTCCACCGCCTTGAGCAAATGTGTGGCTCTGGTAATTTGATTTTTGTTTTGTAATTTCAATCTCAAGTCAAAGAATAAATTATCTTAATTGGAGAGTACGAGCCCTTGGTTTCTTTCAGATTGTGATTTATTTTGCAATTTAAATCTAAGTTTTGACATAAATTTGAGATCCAATTCTCTAAGAAACTTCTTCTTCTTCAACAATGGCGGATTGATTTGATTTTTGCTCTCTCTCATGGGTAAAACTCGTTTCACCTACGTAGCATCGAGATTTCTGTTAATCAAATCTCCTGTTATTATGGACATAGATTAGTAAAAAGGTTTCCGAATGGATATATTTAAATGGACATAATATGGATACCAAAAAATTGTTTGTTGATTTTTCTTTCAGTTTGCAGAGACCTCCACCTTCAAGACCTTACGAACATGAAACTTTGGTTTTTTTACAAACCACGGTTAATCAAATCTCCTGTTATTATGGACATGGTATATATAGAATAGATATGCATCAGTAGAAATGTTTCCGAATGGATATATATAAATGGACTCGTTATTATAGACACCAAAAAATTGTTTGTTAATTTTTCTTTCAGTTTGTAGATACCTCCACCTCCAAGACCTTGTGGACATAGAACTTTGGTTTCTTTACAAACCACGGTTAATCGAATCTCTTGTTATTATGGACATGGTATATAGAATGAATATGGATCAGTAGAAAGGTTTTCGAATGGATATATTTAAAAGGACTCGTTATTATGGATACCAAAAAATTATTTGTTGTTTTTCTTACGGGTTGCAGAGACCGCTACCTCCAAGACCTTATGGATATAGAACTTTTACCAAATTTCTGAGATAATCGAGATCGAATTTTTGAAGAAGCTTCTTCCATTTGTTTGCAGAATTGGTACTACCGATATCTGGTGAGCCGCCGCCATAATCGATAAGAGGAATCATGGAAGGGGGGAGAGAGAGAGAAAGAGAGAGAGAGAGAGGGCTAGAGAGATTTCCTTTATTTCTAATTACGTTTAATTGAATTGAGGGTTAGTATAAAAAGTGTCAATTCCCTAGAAAGTGCCTCAAACAGAATAATATTCTCTAAAAGTACGTAAACGGGTCACATTCCCTAATTATAAATAAATATGTAAACGTTACATGTAGTGAGTTAGGCCATTAACATGCAATTTAATAAATGAGTCAATTATATGTTTGTTTGAAACTTCAATTATACATTATGAGGTTTAATTTGAGGTTTCATTCCAATTTTCTTCCTCCTATAGCTCTCATATGTCTCTCTCTCTTCTTTTTTTCCTATTTTTTTGTGGTCATTAGAATCTTTTATTTTTCATTCAATTATACATTTGTATTGACAAAGGCAATTGAATCTGTTTTATGTAATTATCTTTTTTTTTTAAAATCTGTATTATTTAATCTTGGGTAAATGAGACATCATAAGTAAAAATAGTGTAATAAAAATCACATTATGTAAATTATTTATTTTATAATAATGAAAATAGGAAATAATTGTAGGGGAAGCACATGTTTTAAATTAATTTAATGTTAATTTTTATTTTAAACCATCATTTGTATAGTATTTTTGTAACAATTTTTATATAAGATAAGTTGAGTTATTTTTTTTAGTCAAACATTATGGGAGTTAAACATTTTAAAGAATAAATATGCAATAAATTATGATTATGATTATTATTAAAGAGAAATAAATATCATATTTTCAACAAACAAATATTATAATCTATTCATATATTTTAAAGAAAAATTATTTGATCTTTGGCTTGAAAGTTATAAAACTAACATTTTATTCTTTAATTCCTAAAAAATTATTTTGTTGAGAAATTATAATGTTATTGTAATTATATGAAATATTGAAAATTGATACATTATTAGAAAAATTAATATTATTATATAAAGTACGGTTTTGAAAGTTAGTAACTCACGAGATTACGACACGTGATACGTCTAACGAGAAAATGTTTACATGTGTTATTAAACATTTAAAATTTTTATTCTCTTAAAATAGAAAATCTAAAAAAAGTAAACAAATTTACGTATACTAATTTTTATGTCTATATATATATAATTATTTTTATTGATCACAAAGAAAATTAACAAATTTGATTTTAGATGTGTTGTTGGTCAATTAAATAAATCTATAATGTATTAATGTTTTAAAAAAATCATTAGTATGAATAATAACTAATTAAAAAGACCTCTGAACTTTAAAATAACAAAATAATTTATTTAACATTAATTTAATTGGATAAAATTGTATTTTTCAATGTAATGTAGTATTTTATTTGAATACTCAATGAGAATATTTTTATGGTTATACTTATTTTTTAGTCTAAGAATTTTAATGCATGTGGCCATTAGTGAAAACACCAAAAATTAGGAAAATAGGGCTTAGAGGGATTGATTTTTTGATTATTTGATGAAAATGTTAATATAAAATTTTAATGTTTTATTTATAAATTTGAAGTCATTTTATATGAGTTTGACATTAGGTAAAACTAATTTATGAGATTATAGAATATAGCAAAACTATATCTTAAACAATATTTATTTTCCAAAACATTTTTTTTTTTTTGGTTAATTATCTTTTGGTATTTGTTAATTATTGTAATATGAAGTAATTATATTGATTTGATACGATATATGTATTATTTTGATATAAAATTTAACACTTATCCATTAAAATAACGTGTGCATAATCAAAATCAGGATTATTATGATGAAATAGATAGTTAAATTGTATAGTAAAATAGAATGTGCAATATTAAAATTTTGGTTTTTAGAAAATTACTAAATAAAATATAGAAAAAGTGTGTTGACTACTATTTAAAATTTAAATATCATTAATAAGATATAGCTAAATTCATTAAGTGTATAGTAAAATGAAAATTGTAAGATTAAAATTCGATTTAAAACAACTTTACTAAATTAAATATATTTTTTTAAAAAGACCTGACAAAGAAAAGAATTAGAAGCGTCTCTCATAGATCCACCAATTTATTGACTCTTGCTAGGTAGCCCGATGTCTCATCGTAAGATATTGGTGAGTCTTAGACCAATTGGGACCAAACGATCATTTACTATTTAGAATTTAAATATCATCGATAAAAATTTATAATTATTTTTTAAACCCGCCTAGATAGGCGGGCCTAACGTAGATAAACTATTGTTTTCAAAAATTAAAATACTATATTACATTGAAAAATACAAAAAGTACTATATAAAGTAGGGTTTCGAAACTTAGTAACTCACGAGATCATGACACGTGGCAAGTCTAATGATAAGATGTTTACATGTGTCATTAAAGATTTACCTTCTTTATTCTCTTAAAACAATAGAAAACCTAAAAAAAAGTAAATAAATTTACATATACTAATTTTTATGTCTATATACATATAAAATTAACAAATTTGATTTTACATGTGTTATTGGTCAATTAAATAAATCTCGCATGTATTAATTTAAAAAAAAATCATTAGTATGGATAATAACTAATTAAAAAGACCACTGAAGTTTAAAATAACAAAATAATTTATTTAACATTAATTTAATTTGTTAAAATTGTTAAATAGTACCAATTTGAAAAATAAATTATTTATACCCATTTGAAAAATCTTATTATATAAAGTACGGTTTTGAAAGTTACTCATTCACGAGCTCATGACACGTGTCAGGTCTATCATTGAGATGTTGATATATGTCAAAAAAGTTTCTTTTAAAAATACTAATTTATATTTCTATATCTAAAAATTTAACTTATAATTTTCTTAATTAAAAAGGAAAACTAACAATAAGATGGAGTGTATATAATTAAATTGTATTTGTATTGCAAAATTGGATTGTATTTGAATTATATACAATCGAATTAAATTGTATTGTATTATGATAAAAAGATATTTAAATTGTATTGTAAAATCGAATTTGTAAGATTGAAATTTAGTTTAAAGAAATATTAAATTAAATACTGAAAAATATGAGTTACTATTTAAAATTCAAATATCATCAATAAGTTGGAGAGTATAGAATTAAAAGGCAGTTTAATATGATGAAAGAGATAGTTAAATTACTTAATTAAATATTAGAAAAAGTAGGTGGATCACTATTTACTATTCAAATTTTTAATATTATCGATAAATATTTGAATAAATTTATATCTAACACTCGCCTATTTAGGCGAGATTTATCTAGTTTCATTATAAAGTATGGTTTTCAAAGTTAGTAACTCATGAGATCATGCAATGTGTCAAATCTAACAATCTCAGATTTTACCATGTGCCAAATAACATTTTCCTTTTATTTAGCAAAACATTTTAAAATATGTAAATTTATTATTAAAAAGTAAAGAATCTTAATATATAAAGTATGATTTTCAAATTTAGTAANNTACGAGA
>Ga0041059_1003292_pt1 | contig 11175 bp, 7 predicted proteins | sample AraColnosormetaG_FD_56232 | JGI IMG/M metagenome (GOLD analysis project Ga0041059, IMG submission 56232) | Arabidopsis roots microbial communities from North Carolina, USA - Col MF nosort | ecosystem: Host-associated > Plants > Roots > Unclassified | place: USA: North Carolina | collected 2013-09-02 | reverse complement strand
TTTTTTTTTTTTTTTTTTTTTATCGTCATGGACTCAGCAAAATCAAAGGCGGATAAAAGCGACATAATAATGTTGTGTGTGTTGTGTAATAAATTTCACATATACTACTATATAAAAATAAATGGATTGACTTTTCGACACGATTAAACACGAAGGACATGAGAGTCAACAGCAGACGTACAAGAATATACGATCGACGGCTCAAAATTGATAGTAAGAATTTAGATAAAAAGGGGTCCAAAGCCAACTAGAAAATTAAAGAGAGCAAGTATACAACGTATTGAAACAACACTCTTGGCATCTTTTAATTTATGTGATGTTGTCCCCAACTTGACACAATCTCTTACTCTTCATAATTCATATATTTAATACTTCAATCAATTAACACTCCTCACGTCCAAGTTTTTTCTTTTTTTGAGTTTCTTGGAACTGATGATAATAATAGCTGTTGTCGTCTCAATAATCCTATTATCAGTTTTCGTTACAACAAATTCGTTAAGAAATTTGTACATAACTTTCAATCTTTAGTCATTTCATCAACCAACAAAAATAAAATAACAAATCTAACGTTCTCAATGAAGCCAGCAACCTGCAGCAGACTCTAGTCTATACATGATCGCATTGCCTATACAAGAAGTTAGTTCCCGAAGCGCACCCACTTTCCAAAACGCTCTTGGTTTGGCGGTTTTGTACCGCCTTTTTATGGGGTTTTATTGATGATTCTGTTCCTCATTGGTGTTTGCTATGCCTTACTCTGTCAAAAAAAATACACACAGGTTCTTCATTTTTGGTCAATCTGGTGAAAACTTGGTCTCTCATTCAGCTGTGAAATAGCTGTCGTAGACGCATAGATTATCAAACGCTTCAAAGTTTGTTTTCAACCCGAGAAATTGGTTCCCGATTCGAGCACAACCCGCATCAGGCCATCTACACGTTCCTTCTCTTGTACGCAACGGACACACTGCTTCACACACATTTTGTTCAGTAACCGATGAGATAGATTCTGAGACATCTGTGGTGTTGTCCTCAGATTGTTTTTGGGGAATTGAGTGTGAACATTTCTGAGGCCCGTCTTCTACTTCAACTGTGCAATCTCCGTTTCTTGTGAATTTAACTTTGCAGCCGAGTGACTGCACAGCTCGTGATATGACTGCACGCTCTTTTGTAGCCCTCTTTGCTGATTCTCTAGCTGCACGGCTTATATCTCTCTCGTTCAGTAACTCTTCGTTCAATGACTCCATTGCAGAAGATAACTCATCTACCTTTCTCTCTGCTTCTTCTTTTTCCTGTTCAAATTTTTTCGACCCGACACAAGAAACAATCAGAGGCCAAGCATGTTAATTGACTAGAATGTCCAGTCAAATATAAACTTTTAAGAAAAAAATATTTTGCAAGGATAGGTCACCTTCTTCATTTCTGAATACTTAACAGTCATGGCTCTACATTGGTCTTCGGTTTCTGTGACGTTCGGCTCCACAGGGCAGGCCCACCGGAGATGGAACTGGGGCCAGAGAGTTGGGGCTAGAGCTGCTGCAGGAGGTAATAATGGGCCATCATATCTTGAAGGATCATAAAATGGGTTACAGTGGACATGAGAAGTTCCACTGGAGGAACGCAAATCAGCCAAGTAGGCCCAAATGCATCCACAGGTTTCAGAAATCCCACATTGCTGCCTCTCTTTTTCACTGCAATTTATCAAGAAAGTGTTAATATATATACTAAAGTGACTCATGGTCACTTCCTGCACGACCTAGGAACTTTCAATTATACAGAGTTGCTCCAACTCACCCAGAAACAATTATCTTACATATGATGAATTTCTGACTATACAAACTAAACTACAGAAAAGAAAAGTTTTAACTGAGAGGTTACCTATTGCACAAAAAGTTCCCAAAACGACACGAAAGCAAGCAGTCTATGAAATCTACCAGAAAAGTCTGAAACAAAATATTGATGGTTAGAGATTACTTTTAAAACAAAATTTCACCATGACAGCTCTTAACAGTATATACATACCGGAGAAAACTCGAAAGCAGAAGGATACATCCGCATTAGCTGTGAAATGCAATCAAGCCACTGCAAACACCATAAACGTGAACATGATATAATCTTAGGCTCCACTCAGCTATCGTAAGTAGATTTTCCAAATCAAAAGGAATAACATAATTGCAGGTAATAGCTGGTCACCTGCAAAAATATAGGAGAATAGTTGTTCAGCCCATATGAAGAGCTAGAGGATTGAGCAGCTGCTGATCCTGGAGATTGCCGCACTGGAGATGAAGGAAAACTTCGAGCAGAAGAAGACTGAATTGGTAATTCAAAATTACCAGATTCAGACACGTTTGGCATTCCCACCCGATCCGAAAATGGGTGACCAAATGATAACCAATCCTTTTCGACAAGAGCCTGATGTGAAGTCAGAACAGTAGGAAAGACTACATAAGACAATGGTGCATCAAACAAAAATCTTATAAGGGCTGCTTATGCAGTTGAATCAGCTGGCAAGAACACCACCCACAATATCAAGTTACAATCCTAAACTTGAAGTTGATAAGGAATTAAGTAAATTCAGTCACAACAAGATCGAGAAGCCCCAAGAAACCCAAACTATATATAGCACGAGGAATACCTGAAACCCAGAAAATGTTCTGTAGTAAGGATCAAGCAATAAGCATGCAAGAGAAACCAGCTGAGTTGTTCTGTCCCATCCATCACTGCACAGTGACATCACAAGTCAGGATATAACAAAAAATCTACTGAGAATAGTTAACTACCTGATGTAAATAAAAGTGCCTGCTTGAAACAAATGCATCTTTGTCTTATCACATATATAGCTAACCTGCAGTGCACAAGAACTGATGCTGACTCCATAGCAACACGTGCAGCAATCCATGCTACACCAGCTAAGATGCTCTGAATGTGACTCAACCAACCACTATCTCCAAGCACGGATACTGAAGCAGACATACTACTGAGATTACCTCCACCCCACGTCCAGCCACCATGCCTCTACAGATTTCACACAAAAAGAATTATCCACTTTAAGCAAGGGACGAAAAAAACTAAGTATGGTAAATCATGATGTAAGATATCTGTAAATTAATTTAGACGTTCTCCATGACATTGAAAAAGAAACTAAGGTTGCAAATATTAACTTGATAGATAATGTAAAATCATATCCACATGCTTAAGCTTAATTCAATTGAAGGATATCTGATTTAGTTACTGAAACCATTTAGATGTTGTGTGCTAGAAAACTTGGAAAGTGTCGTTGATATGTTAAGAAACTTTAACTGCTTTTGAAATTCTCTGCCAACTACAATTACTGAATTCCCTGGAATTCAATACTTACCAAGAATGATGACGTCCCATCGGATGATGTTGTACCATGCATATCTAAATAATCCCTAAGGCGGGAAAAGCTCTCTCTCATTGCATGTATGTTGTCTATCCCCAAAAAAACAATCTGAAGAAAAAACATTGTCAGTCAAAACAAGCAGTTCCAGAAGACAAAATATTGAGCTCCAAACCACTTTAGGCCATGTACAGACTTCAGATTGCAAATAATTTGAAGATGATTCTGAGCCTCCTCCCTTTGCTCCATTTGCTAATGCATTTTTCCTAGGTCTTGCATCTACGATATAAAGCTTCCTATGACATAAAAACAAAGGAGAGTACGTGAATATTTTTAATAACCAGGTATCAACATTCAACCACATTGCAGATATGAAACAGCAGAGTATTTTTTTATTCTAACCAAACAGACTTTTCTTAACATTTCAGAAAATAATCCCACGAGCAATGGGGTCAACAAGAGTGGTTATTTCAAAGTATATACATGTAATTTATGATTTTTAACACAAAAGCATGCGAGAAATGAAAACACAAAGAGGAGTCATGGTACTATGAGATGACAAAAAGAGCATCAGTAAATCAAATGTAAATTTTAACCAAACGACGGAAAATCAGAAGCTCACCTTCGTGCTCCCTTATGACCAGCTAATTGAGTGCAGAATGAAGCAACAAGTTTCTCATCAGAGTTACTGTAGAAAATGGGTGAAATATATCAAAACTTCAGAATCCATCATTTTAAGCACTTTGAGAATCCAAATAAGCAACTAAATTATCATGCACAAGTCTGGTCATAAAATTAAAACTTCTATATACCTCCTCATGTTCATCATCAGACCAACTAAAGGTTGTGATGAGCGAGCAATCACAGCTCCACTTCCTGCAATTGAGATAAAAAAAAGGAACATGTAAATGTGGAACTATGCCAACAAAGTTCAAACAGAAGTACCACAACCACTGCATATCTACCTGGATGACACCACGAGATCACAGGTAAGCGACATCTTGCCCGGAAAGTAGAAGTCTGGAGCAGCTCTTCATCACTGACAACAAACATTTGTAATGTTATTGTATGTCTATACTTCTCAAAAAGTTGAAACCAAAAAAGAAACAGTGGTTGCCAAGTAGCTAAAGAGAATCTTTGTGTGCAGTTTTCAATTCTCAATCTTTGATAGATACCATATTATGTTTTCATTCCTGTAAAAGGAATCAACGTCCTACCTAATGGATTTTGGAACCATCAAAGCAAACGGATAACTCTGGCACAAGTCATAATTTGAGTTTAAGTTAGTTATACGCCAAAGATCATTGGATAGAGTGAATGAACCGTCTTCAATCATATTCATTGACGCTCGTTGTGAACTTTTTCCGAGAAGGCGAAAATATTCATTAAGCAATCTTTCCTTTGGGTTTGTGTTACCGAATTGGGAAGGTCCGCATGTAAAAGCATAAAGATCCCATACTCTCTCTGGTTTGTTACACCTCAATAGCGTATCAACTACAGTATGTCTCTGCAAAAGTATGCCAACAGAATCATATAGGTTTCAAGGAGAAATGTAGAAATTAGCATAAGATGAAAAAAAATCAAAAGTTTCACCTGCTTGGTACCAGGTCGAAAACCATAGACAACTATTCTCATATCTTTTCCTGCAAAATGCACATGATTCATATGAAATGGTTTAAAACTAACATACAGAGGAACTATATAAAGCGGTAAAGAAAATCCCTTCAATCAACATGGGTGATGTCTACTGCCAAGATAATTACTTTCAGGTAAGAAACAAAGGTAGTAAAAGAGAAGGAACTAAATATCAAAGTGAATTTTGATATACACCGCAAGAAACTGAAAACCCAAATGAATCAAAATCGGTTTTAGCATAAGGTAATACGGAAACATACCAGTGACCTGTAAAAGTCGTGTCGGTGCATTCTCATTGTTGTGATATTTGTTTGATTGAACTTTCGGCGCCTACATACCAAAATTACATGCAGAAAACAGCATTAAAACCCACAGCCGAACTTCACCAAAACTAATCACAGTGTTAGATACAATGACTGACCAGTTTGTTAAACTTCTCGATAGCTACAAATGGAATTGTACCAAGTGGAACAAGCTTTCTGGTTCCTTCACTCTTCACAAAGAAAAACAAGGAATGCAGAAAATCAACAGCATTATTTACATGTGATGCACCACGAAAAGATTACAATGGGTTTACACAAAGAAGAAACAGAGGAAAGACAAGTCATACCAAAAACAGAATACGGAAATTTGATAACAAGAGGGTCCCTGCCTCATCGGTGTTAATGAGAATAACTCCACAAGCCTGAAATCAAAGCCATAAAGAACAAACACAACTTCAATTAAAGACCAAAACACAAGCAGCCCTCCACAATACAATTATGATGGACAAGTTCCAACAAACAGAAATTGATTTCTTGCTAAATTCCAAGAAACCTGAGTGATGCATTCCAATAAACTCTCAAATACAAAGCACAAAGCTTAGAAAACAGTGAGAATTAGAAGAAATTTTGAATTCGAAACATCCAATTTTGACCAAATCTAATGACATACCTCGAAGATGATCCTCTCAGATTCCAGCAAGCAATCCAAATTCGAATACGAGCCTGACCATGAAGCTGACTGAACCAAACCAATCAAAAGAGAACAAGTAAACATTAGGCCTCAATCGATTTTCCCCAAATTGAGCTTCTCAATAAAGAGATGGACAACAACGACAACAACAACAACACAAAACGATATACTCGTGTTGCTTGCTTAATTAGGTTAAGGAAAACGCGAGAGAGAAGCAAGAATTGATAGAAAAGTTACATCGAGTTTAGTCCATTCAAGCACGTCCCAGCTTCCGGTACCTTCCATCTTCTCCGACGAACATCGCAGCGATCGTGATCGCCCGGAGAGAGGTCTCAGCGCCGTCATGTAAAAAAGGAGAGAGAGAGAGGGGAGAGAGAGAGGTGGGAGAGACGGTGATTCGGCTTGGGGTTCACCGGCCGCTCAACGGTGGCAAAGGACGGATTTAGCACGCTGCCTTTTTGCCACAAAGACAATGAGACATCCAAATACGACGCTGTTTCCGTACGGCCAAAGTTTACGTTTCTCACCTTCTTTTTTTTTTCCTCTAAAATAATATTATTTCTCACCTATATAATAAGATTAGGAAAAGGAAATTTGTCTCTTTTTCATAAAATAAAAAGGAAATTTGTTGATTAAGAGTTTCTTAAAAAGGAAATATATTATTTCTCACCTTTATTGTTTTTTAATTCAACCTTAATATATAATGATGAGAGTTTGTTGATATAGTCCATTTATTAATGAAAGAGTTTAATGTAACTTTTGGTAATTAAATAGAGATTTCTTATTTTAACTCAATTAACAAAATATTTACAATATTTTTGATCTAAAACTATGAAATATCAACAGAAAATTAATTACATTTAATATATTTTAAAATATCCTAAAATGGATATTAGTAAATATTAACTAGTGTAATTGTATGATGACCCATTCTATAAAATATTACTAGTTGTATATTATCATCATATAATAATACTATCATCATACCAATATTTGTTTCTTAATGGTAGATATTTCCTTTTAAAATTTTTTATCATCATACTAATATTTGTTTTTAAATGCTAGATATTTCTCTAAAAAATACTAGTATAAAGTTCTTTAATGCTATAACGATTCAGCATGTGCTTGGGACAAATAAAACGATTCAGCATGCTGAATTCTGTGACATGGGACTTGGAGTTGGAATCAAGAATACAAAACACTAATCTTCTTCTCTTGGCCAGCTAGATCAAGTGCGATTCATTCATAAAACTTATATCATAAAATTTAAACATGTAGACTGAAGAAACAATAATCAACTAAGAAATCTATTGACTTTAATTTCAAACTTTGACAAACCCACATACGAATACAGTTGACCAAAAGGGAGGAGAAGACCAAGGACGAGTAATAATAATACAGGACAAAACTTGGACAAATCGGAATTTAAGGAATCTTCTGTATCACCAACGAGTATTACAGAATCTAAAACAACCTTGGCACATACGTATATATGCAGTATGTAACTCACCACAATAAAAATCATAGAACAATATACAACGCATCATCATCCTACTACAAGTCAGAATTTTGCAATCCACGAAGCAGAATAGTAAACGGGGAAGAAGATAAAGAGGTGCTCAGATCATAATACCTCTCATGTAATTAATCGAGCACCTTTCCGTACTCTGGTTTGGTCCAAGCTGCATAGGATACAGGGCGCGCCCACGGTATGGTTTACCCAGTGGGTGAGATCCAGTGCCGGTTTAGGTCAACGAGGTAGTAAAAATCCAGACTTGTGTGTGTCGTCTTGGAGAGCTTCACTAGTTATCTGTGTCCAAGCATTTCTCAAGGGTTTTACTACTGGTACACTCCTGAAGAGCCTTGGCATTGAGTTCTCTGCCAAATCTCCAGACATAATTGAGGCCTACGAGAAGCTCGGTAATGATGGCTTCTGTCTTCTGCTGGTTTGCAAAGAAAAGGGTTTGTGCAAGAACTATGTGCGTCCTTGAAACCAAGCTTTGGTGCTCGTAACTCCGCTCAGATTGCCATTTTATCATGTTGTGAGCTAATGGACCCAACCATTCCAAGATACCCGCCATTGCGTCTGTCCATTCTCTTGCTAGGCCTGGATCATAAACTGTGGAAGAACTCAAGTTTTTCGAGTAAGGTTTTAGCCTTTCTCTAAGCGATGTTCTCACGCTCGCCGGTAACATGTTGTAAAGGTCGTCTCTTGCATCATCTCCTATCAAGTGAGGAGACGCAACAAATCTCTCTATCACGATGATGACATTAGCATAGTGTAATGCTAAGCAAGCGGTACCAAGGGTATTAGGAGCAGCATCTGACAGCTTGGGTCGGGAAGGAAGTGTCAAGTTTTCAACGTGAACAGAGTTAGAATTATCTTCAAGAATGTGATGCTCAGCACTACTATTCCTAGCTCCATTCCGGGCCCTAGTGCTGAGAGGCGTAATCCCATCGTGAGACACCATACAGCCTTTAAATGGGCCAACCTGTGTTAATCGGTTGGCTTTCAATTGCTTTTTCACTGAGGAAATTGAAGGCCTTTCCGGGGTCTGCCCCATCTTCTTGTTGTTTTTGCCCATTCCGATAAGTGGTCCTGATTTGGAGGTGATCTTCCCAAGCTGACCAGAGTAAAACTTGAAACGTTTGTGTTTTTCTGCAACAAGAGGACCTGACTTAGGTGATTCGGCGCTGAGAGAACCCGAAAGGAAATCACTCATCTTCGTGGACCTTGTAGCAGCTGAACCCGATGCTGGACCGGTAAATCTTCCAAGGGGGCCAGAAGCAAATCTAGGAAGACCACTAGACTCAGATTTATGAGATACAGGAGTTAAAATAGTAGAAACGGAGTGGCTGCGGCCAATAAAATCAGAATCTGCAGAGCTAACATCACTTGCTTCCACTCTGTAACTAATGCCAAAAACATGTTTAGTCCTGCTAAGGATTGTGAAAACTGATCTAACCAAGAGAATGACGGTATAGTCATAAGTACGGTTCCAAAGAGACACATCCCGCAGATTCTTCACTTCGTGTCTTTTCCATGTAACTTTTTTCTGATACTCCAAAAGATTGTCAGTAGCAGATTCATTGCTCTTCATTCTCTTGAAAGTCTGTTCAAGATCAGCAAGAATCTCAGTCTCCTGGTAGAGACTAGCATTAGATGATATGAAACGTTCCATTTTCTTAGCTTTCTTATCCATTTTCTTCCACCCAAACTGCCAACCATAAGGGTCAGCTCCAGTCTTCATCATATCACTAAAACAATTCTCAAAGCACTTCAACTTGGGATCGTTGCATTTCCTCGCAAGCCTAGCCACAGCTTTCGCTACATTCTCAACGTTCTCCATCATTTCATCACGTATTAACCTCACAATAAAATCATCATCTTCTGAAACTAACTTCTTTATACCAGTGGAATGTGTAATCTCGTCCCTAAGCCTTGCAACATTCTTATCACTTAATGACTGCCACAAATGAACAAGCTTCGACAACAAACTCGCAACCTCAAACGCTAATACTCCTAGAACCGCCTTATCTTTATGACCATCATGTTTCTTTGGAAACCTCCACAGATTACGAAACCAAGTCTCTGAAACCATCTTCTCTCAACCTGCAATAAACCAATACTATCAACACCAAAAAGCTTCCAAATTTCACAATAAAAAACCAGACCCACGATTGAAATCTCAAGAAAACAGCAAGAAGTAACTCGTACACAAGCAAAAAGGAATTGAAATTGGGGAAATCTAGCTACAGAGCTCAAGTTAGAGAGAAACGCCCAAATTCAACCAACCCTCTAAATCGGTTCTCGAAGCTTAAAGCTACCAACATCGAATTTAGTAAAAGACCCATGATTTGAAATTGGAATTGTCGGCAAAATCGAGAAGATATAGAGCCGACACGGGAACAGTGAAAACCACAAAGCGCGTAAGAATGAAACAGTGGGAGAAGGAAGAGAGAATCTTACCGATCATTCGAGGGAAAAGATGGGAATCAGAGAAAAATCTGGAAAAAAAGAAATTAAGAGAAAGAGAGAGAAGAAAGTGAGGAGGAAGATGCAGTGAAGACTGCTATAGCCACATCCCACATGGTGTGATGAGAGAGAGAGAGAGAGAGGTTAAAGCAGCAAATTGTGGAGAGATAAAGAGAGAGAGAGACTGAGCGAGTCAAGTTCGTCGTCGTGTTTAAAAGAAAGAATCCTATATTTGCCTTTTTCTTTACTACTTTATTTTCAGACTATTTGCTTATTTTGCCTCAAACTTTTTTGATTGTCACTTTTCGATCCTAAAGTGTTTGACAATTTACCTGCCTTTTTCTCCAAGAAAAATCAGAACAGACCACAGCAAATTTATGTATTTTCTATTAAAAAAGAAAGAAAGAATTCATATTACTTATAGAATTAAAAGCTAAGCAGTTGAAAACGTGAAAGCAGAATTTCTAAAAAAAATAGTAAACTGCTACAAACTTATTTATGTGTATATAACATATCTATAAAGAAACTCAAATATATGATAAATCATTTTAACAAAATTTCTATGAAATTATAATAAAAAAAGTCACTTTTGACACTTAAAAGGTTGACAATAACCGTCTCTCCAAAAAAAAATCAAAACATTTATAATTTCTAAAACTATGGTGTAATTTTGCTGAAATCAAAAAGAAAAGAAGGATTTCTATATCATAAGTTTCATTATTGTATCAAACTTTCAAATTTCATGTAATTTGAAAGGAAAAAAATTAAGATATAATGTTGTTTTTGTTTCTTATGTTACATTTTCATGGAATATATATTCATAACAAAAAATGTATTTTAATATGATGAGAGATTACCATCCAAAAGGTCGAACTTATATAAAACAAGTTAATAACTAAACAATACATGTGATCACAATCAATGACAGTTTTGATCTTAAAATAGAAATGATTGAGCAAACCTCAAAAATGTCTTCTTAGGATCACAAAATCTTTCCTTTAGCTTATTAAAGCCGGGAGTTCAACTCTCTCTCCCTTGTAGACTTTTTGTTTTCAAATCTTTTTCTTTCAAAAAATCAATAATTAGTTAATGGGCATAATATTTGGTTTTAATTAAGTCCATAGATTTTTTAGGACCATCTCTAATCACGACAAATATCCTAAATTGTAACACATTTAAAACTTAAAAGTATTGCATTCACAATCCTTAAAATATATATATATATATATATATATATATATATATATATATATAT
>Ga0041059_1003291_pt1 | contig 11176 bp, 8 predicted proteins | sample AraColnosormetaG_FD_56232 | JGI IMG/M metagenome (GOLD analysis project Ga0041059, IMG submission 56232) | Arabidopsis roots microbial communities from North Carolina, USA - Col MF nosort | ecosystem: Host-associated > Plants > Roots > Unclassified | place: USA: North Carolina | collected 2013-09-02 | reverse complement strand
ATCTGTTTTACTCTCACTGACTATTTTCTCAGTGAAAAAAAAAAAAAAAAAAATACTCTTCTACGATTTAGTGGATTTTGTGGTTCTTGTCTTCAGGTCACATTTTATTATTGACAAGATGATTCAAATGGACGGTGGAGATAGGCTGAGAGTGACGTTATTAGATCGAATGTCAACAGTGGAGAATGGCCGGAGCTCAGTGACTTTAGAAGATATTCTGATGGCTGAAACGAGCAGTTTCCGATCTCTTACTACGCCGACAACTCCGGTGAGGAATCACTCTAGTAGTAGTTTACTTGACGTGATGAGAAGAGAGCGTCGCCGTGATAAAACCGCTTGGAAATCTCTCCGGGATAAGCTCCGTCTTAAACGCACCGCTACTGGTTGGATCTCGTCTAATCCTATCCCTACCTTGGATAATCATATTCTTACTCCGGATAACGACAGCCACCGATTTAACCGCCTTGGATTCCTCCTCACTAACTCGGAGACAAACCGGAGCAGTCGTGACGTCAGCGACGCAGCAGAGGAAGCGGCGGAGCGAGAAGGAAGGCTCCGGCTAGGCACCGTGTTGGCGGCGGAGAGAGAGGTATTAGTGTGTATTAGTTAGTTACTTAGTAAGTTAGTTAGTTAGTTAGTTAGTTAGACGGTTAAACTTCATATATATCCTCTGTTTCTAATTAACTATTAATGAGATTATATTAACAAAACTCTAATGTGGTATCAGAACAATTAAGTTTAAGCTTTCTTATAATTTTTTATCTAATTAGGAAATGCAGCCACCGAGGATGTCTCTAATGGAGTTGTTGGAGGATAATGATGGACATATGTATGAACTCAGCGCGCGAGACGAGGTGGAAGTGGAGGGAAGAGATGGCTGCGACGGGGGAGGAGAGGCGGTGGCGGTGACGGGGGCAGCGGAGTTGGGTTGTTGCGTGTGTATGGTAAGGAGTAAAGGTGCGGCTTTTATACCTTGCGGACATACGTTTTGTAGATTGTGTTCGAGAGAGCTTTGGGTACAGAGAGGAAACTGTCCACTATGTAACACTGCCATTTTACAAGTTCTTGATATTTTCTAGGTTAGCTTCTTTTGCAATTTTATATCATTTAAAGTGTACTTTTCTTCACTTGTTTGTTTGTGAATCTCAAACAATGAACCTTCACAACAATGCTTAATCAAAGGCCAAAACCCAAAAATGAGACTAAGTTCCCATATTGACATTCGAAATCGTCGTAGAAAGAAAGACATGATGGTTACTCTATTAACCGATATCATGACGACATTTTACAATCTGCATAATGACTATCATGATTTGCTTTCTTATCTATTTTGTTCAAGTTTTTTTTAAAAACACTAGTTCTGAAATTACCAGGTTGATAAGAGGAAAAAAAAACACCTAGCTAGTATTATGATGAACCAATTATAACGTCCAGAATAACCCTTGAGAACCACCATCATTTGATTTTCTTGGTGAAAAGTATTGCTAATTCAATATCCTTAGCCCTATAGTTTTCGTTGGTTGAAAGAATTAACATACATTTAATCTGACTAAGTTATATATGTTTTAAATACAACATCTTCTAAATTTCAAATATGGATGATTTCTTTCGCTAGAACTGAGTGTTTTGTAGTCTCCTTGAATGCCTCTCTTATGATTCATAAATCAAAACCAGGCTTACTTCAGAGGATAGTAAGACGCCACCGAGAACTCAGCTCAACAACGAATCGCGTCATTAAGCTAATTGACAAGAATGTGCGCCATAGAATCAGTTCAATCAGAGACACTGGAGATCATAACTAAGTAAAAGCATCCTCCATCATAAGCAAGCTGCTAAACATTAGCTTCTCATAAGTACATTCTCTGTTTTTCATCTAACACTTTAAACAAACTGTTGCATTTATTATAAAGATAAAGAGGCTTTTTGGTTGAATAAAATTTTACATCCAATTCAAAAAAAAAAAGGCTTACTTTAGAGATTTAAATTTAAACGAGCCTTTTAATTTGTGAAGGAGCTGGGAAGATATTTAGTCTCATGAAATGATTTTAAGAATTACCAGAGTATATTCTTAAATGATATTTTCATTCATCCTTGAAAGTTATAGGTGTAGTTTATAACATACGAGAGATATCTCTAATTAGCTTAGCAATTGTAAACACAAGCGCAAATATTGTTGTCATCTCCGGGACAAAGGCCATTCCCGTTATACTTTTGAAGACAAAGTGGTTGGCATTCTTGAAAAGTGCATGGCTTGCTAAGTTTCACGTCCACAACACATTTTTTTATAGTCGCTCCTCCCTCTGCACTTGGCAAAGCCAAAAAAGCTAACAACAAATAATATTTTAAAACGCTTACAAATAAAATTGAGTATATTAAATAAACAAAAAAAGCATAGTTTTTAAAAACAATATTTAGATGCCAATTGATCATCCCATAACTAATCATCTACTCATTTTCGTAACTCTAGATAATTATATGTTTCACTAGTTTTCTAAAAAGATTGAAGAATGACCGTCTCTGCTCATCGATCTCAAGAGTTTATATTTGAGTTTTATAACGTGTTTAGTATACGAATTTGTACCTGAGAGAATAAACATGGAGATGAACATATAAGAACACAATTGTTTGGCCATGCTTGCAAAAAGTTTGAGGATAATGTTTATCTAATACTTATTTCTGTTTGAAATTGAATGTGGGATAGAGAAGAACGTTTTTATAGATTACAAGTGACAAGAAAAACATATATAAATACTCTTTTGGGAAATAATTTTAATACAAATGTGAAGACTTTGACCAAATATAACAAATACATAGATGAGGAGAATAGTCAAAACAATTAATTCAAATAATCGATATAGTAAACATTCTTATGCTAACAAAATTCAAATAAATAAATAAAAAATTCAAATCATAAATTTTTTTATTATATAATCTGAAAATTATGGGCTTACCTGTATATCTCCTTTGTTAGATTTCTACTCTCAATTATCGAATGTCTTCAATTATCCAAGCATCATCATCTCCAAGAACCAGATCATGTGCTCTCAAGACAATTTTGATCTTCATATGAGTGATCCTAGACCTCTGTTTTATGCCGTAAAGCAAACTCCATCTGAATTTGAAGACAATTCCTAGATTTGTCGAAAGCGCGGACACTCAAAGAAAAAATGATTAAATGTTTCCTCTGCTATTTCAAAATTCTTATAATTAATATCGCATCGGGTCCTATGATAAGCTAACTTTGTTGTAACCGCTAGGGAACTTTGTAACCTAGGCTCTTTTTAAGGCCTATTTCCAAGGTTTTTCCGACTCCGTTTGTCACGTTGATGAAGTGAGTAACAATTCCAAAGCTTGTGGTTCATAAATGTATTGGTGGAACACCATGACGTATAATTGGCTAAGCGTCTACGAGCAGATGGTCTACAAGAATGTTGGAGAGAAATATATGAACTATGACTATTTTTCTGATCAAGCTAGATTTCATGTTTTGCCAATTGAATGTCAATATAATTAATAAGAGTATGCTTTTATGACAAATATACAAGTTAAGCATCAAATATCGTACGTTCATCTTAAGAGCAGGTAAGAAGATTCTGGTATAATGAATGCATTCCATATGAGAATAATAGCATATTTCCACAAGACTTAATTTGAAGCTTTGAACCTTGTTCTACCTAGCGACTTAAGTAATAATTTTGCTAATTATTGTGTTTTGCATCATTCTAAATGCAAGAAATAGAATCGTTAGTATTTACAAGTTGATTCCTCCCAATGTACACGACTTGTGTTTGTTGCTTGATTCACGTCACAAACACAAGTCGTGATCTACTTAGACCAATCCATATATATATCTAACTTATGACATGTAACATTAATTGGTGGTTGCGGATTTGATCCTTTCATTATATTGAGGTACTTTAATCATGCACTTGCATAATATCTCGTCATAGTTGACCTCACAACCATTGTTAATAGTACAATAAACATAATAATAAAATTGATAATGGATAGAATTATAGTTCCATTTAAAATCAATGATAGTTTAAGTGAAAAACATTCTCATATTATTAGCTTCAAAAAACCTTTTGTACATAGCAATTAGCTTTTTTTCTTGCATTGATACAATCCATTTTTTTCTTTACGAAAAATTAGGTATAAATTAAAAATAATAGTATAAATTGATGAATTTAATATATTTAATCTGATTTGATTATACCATAATAGTTATTAAATTTAATACTAATAATTTAGTATGTTCACCAAAATGAAAATTCATTGATATCTTATAAATTTTGACAAACTAGTCATTTTATAACCAATTTCTAAAAATAGTTTTCTCGATAACTCTGTTCATCATGATTTTTTAATATACCAAATGATAATTTAGTATGTTGACCAAAATAAAAATTCATTGATATAAGAGAGAATGCATGCTACTTTTTATTATTTTTTAGATATGATGATATGTCATTATAGGTAAGAATTCTCATTTTGGTTTTATGTAACCAAATAGTTAAAAGGAAACATTTCTATTAACAATTTCTTGACCAAAATTTTGGTTCAAATGTAGTTTTGTTGACCAAAGTTTTGGTTCAAATGTAGTTTTGTTAACATTGACGAGGTAGAATTTTAGAAAATTACTTCCATTTAGAAAAAAACACCTAACTAACCCTCTAATTAATCCCCTAACACACACGAATATAAGTAGGGGAGCTCTCTCTTCTCCCTGAGAATATACTCAAGGTAACATATAAAATGAATAGGATAAGATATTGTTTTGAATTAGTTTCAGTATTGTTCTTGATGTTTACTGCTAATGCAAGAGCTCGTGGACGTGGAGCTATAGATTTCGATGTGAACTATGTCGTTACATGGGGACAAGATCATATCTTGAAACTCAACCAAGGAAAAGAAGTTCAGCTCTCCATGGATTATTCTTCAGGTTCAATGTTTTTTCTTCTTCTTTAATTTCCAAACTACGACATCGTTTTAAAAATTTATGAGTGTATTATCATCTATCATTTTTCTTATATGAATATACTTGAGGTTTCTAATTAGTTTTTTACTAAACTATTGTAACAAAAATGACTATGTAGCTTAATTGTTTTCGATATATATAAATTTGTACAAAACATCCAAATACATAGTTTGTCATAATCTAGCTACAATATAACAGGTTCTGGCTTTGAGTCTAAAAGCCACTACGGATCAGGATTCTTCCAAATGAGAATCAAATTGCCTCCAAGAGATTCCGCCGGTGTTGTCACAGCTTTCTACGTACGTTCGTATTTATCCATTTCAATGCAAATTTTTTTCTATTGTCATTTCATTACATTGATTTTAGAATTCCATCATTGTGAATTTGTTTCTTTATATATTTGTGTAATTACAGTTGACTTCTAAGGGAGACACCCACGATGAGGTTGACTTTGAGTTCTTGGGGAATAGACAAGGAAAACCGATAGCAATTCAAACAAATGTATTTAGCAATGGACAAGGAGGTAGAGAACAAAAGTTTGTTCCTTGGTTCGATCCCACTACAAGTTTCCACACTTATGGGATTCTTTGGAATCCGTATCAGATTGTGTAAGTTTTTTGTTCTTCTACTTCCTTTCTCTGCATGCATCTATCTTCTTTATATTTCAAGTCCCATGCAATTATTTAGGTCAAACTTATGGGATGATTTGTTAACAGGTTTTACGTGGACAAAGTTCCAATAAGAGTATTCAAGAATATCAAAAAAAGTGGTGTGAACTATCCATCAAAGCCCATGCAACTTGTGGCTAGTTTGTGGAACGGTGAGAACTGGGCAACAAGCGGTGGTAAAGAAAAGATAAATTGGGCCTATGCTCCATTTAAGGCTCAATACCAAGGCTTCTCCGACCATGGTTGTCACGTAAATGGTCAGAGCAATAATGCGAACGTTTGTGGTTCGACAAGGTACTGGTGGAACACAAGGACATATAGTCAGTTAAGTGCAAATGAGCAGAAGGTAATGGAGAATGTGAGAGCAAAGTACATGACCTATGATTATTGTTCTGATCGGCCTAGATATCCTGTTCCTCCTAGTGAATGTCGATGGAATCAATGATGAATAGTAAAAATACATACACACTTTTATTGAAGGCAAATAATATACACATTTGATAACTTATATATGTTTCAAAGTTCCCTTAATCTATAACAAAAGATATAATAAAATAATAATGTATTTCTATAATCATATATATGAAAGTTACCGAATTTTTTCCATTTGAGTGACACGTCATGAATTTATGAAATGAAACTTTGATTGTTATGAGTTTATGAAATGAAACTTTGATTTTTTTTTAATATTAATTGCACATTAACAATATTCAGCAAAATAAAAATAAAATCATTTGCCTTTTCATCTTCTTTCTTGGCTAGGAATTAATATCCATCATTGCATCACTTTTTTTAATCATCTGCATTTTCACGACCTTCTTGCATGGGTTAAGCGGTTGGGTTAAGCATGTCTTCATTTTACAATGAGTACTTACCATAGTGACTATTTTTTCCTTTTCTATTTTGAGTTGATTTGATGTTAATCTGGAAGAAATTGGAACCTAATTGTTATTATCTGCCCTTTTTAGTTCCCAGCTTAGCTAGATTAACAAATCAATCAATTATCAAGTGTCTACTATAAGCTGTGTAATTTCCAGGGGTAAAATACAGGGATGGAAGTTATACCAATCCTAGATAACAAAATTGTTGTTGAACATGATAAGAATTAGAGTATTTAGTATAACCTCTTTCAAAAAAAATTATTTTTTTGAAATCTCATCATCATGCAACAAAGTTGACAACTCAAAGTCTTCCTCATTCTGTTGTTTATGCGCTTCAAATTTGATTTAATATCTTTAAAACCTCATATAGAACGCATGCATTTTGTTATCCAGCTCATTACAATGGCTACCCTAATCTCATAAGATCGAAGTGGTAGTGATGGCAAGCATATGTAAAATGCTTGAAAATAAGACATTAAATCGTATTCAGCCCAAGTCAAAAGAGCACCCAATGTGAGAGATGATTATGAGCAAAACATCTAAGAGAATTTTCGGAGAGTTATTATACCTCAAATTCTTGCTTATGTTTCATATATATATATATACAGTAAAACCTCTATAAATTAATACTCGATAAATTAATAATCTCTATAAATTAATAAATTTTTCCGGTCCCGAGTTGGGATTAGTGTAAAAAGTTACACAAATCGATAAATTAATAAGATAATAATTTTTTTGAGAGTCCTATATAAATATATGGTCCCATCAATATTATAAATTAATAATTGCATAAATGTACAACTATATATATACATTATATATTAGAAATTTCTTTCAAATATATTCGTAATATTTTTTTTGTTTAAATTTGTATCTATTATAATTTGAAATTTAGTTCTAATATGTTATTATATCAAAAGAATTTGGTGTTATTTTCTAGACATGATATTATTTGGTATTTGTAATTGATTTTCGAAAGATATTTTTTATAATGAAAAATATCTTGTTTTTTTTTAAAGTTACTATATTAGGAAAATCTCTCAATAAATTAATAAATATTAATTTATTGATAAATTAAAACCTCTCTAAATTAATAAAATTTTGCAGTCCCAACATTATTAATTTATAGAGGTTTAACTGTATATATATATTTTTTTTTTCTTTATTCTTTTTCTTTTCTCTTCTTGGTTTCTAGCATTACACACATATATGATACTATATATAATTTAAATACTAATATACATATTATATTTTTTTATTAGTCAAAGGTATACTTATATAAATAAACTACAGTAAAACCACCATAAATTAATAATGTTGGGACCATATATTATTTTATATTAATTTTAAATTATAGTTTCAGTTCTTAGAATTTTAGAGAAAGATGAATTAAGATATGATTTTATCTAAATAAAGTTATTTTTTTGGATAGTATAAATTTTCGTAGTTTTAGACTTGCAATTTTTATATTTAAGAAAAAAACTCACTTATACAAATGAGTATCTAAAAATAAATAGACCCAAAATTACAAAAACTATAGATAAATTCACTTATACAAATGATAGACGTAAATTCAAATTTATGAATAATGACCTCATCATCATTTTTGTTTGGACAAAAGTAATTAAAATTATACCCAACAGTATTTAACATATAATACTATCAAAATGAGTATAATGCATATTTAAAAACTGAAAAATTACATAATTGATTGGCCATTTTTATGAAAATTATATTTACTATGTTTTCAAAACACAAAAGAAAATTTGTTTGTTACAATAAAAGTTGGAGATAAGCTCTATCAAAGTTTGTTTTAAAAAAAACATACAATGGTATATTAACTTTTATATATGTTTGTAAATTTATATGATAATTAATTTATATTAATAATGGGACTATATATTTACATAGGTATTCTAAATAAATTATTATCATACCCAATTTTATCAATTTTTACACTAGCCCGTCTTGAGACTAGAATATTTTAATAATTATTTTGTTTATTAATTTCTTATTTATTACATTTGAAATATTATTAATGATTTTCTCATTTCCACTAAAACTTATAAATCTTACATTTACAGTTAATTAGAAAGAAATTGTTTAATATTTTATGTCATAATAACATTCTAAGTTTTGTAATTCTTAGAAATTTTTTTCTTTGTTCCATTAATATCCTTTCCTTGTAAATTTATTTTCATGAAATTGTTTCTTAATGATATCAAATTTATATAGATATCTCTAAAACAAAATAACACATTATGTATAGTACTAAATCATTTTGTTAGATTTCTATTTTCTTTCTTATACTTTTGTTATCTTTTTTTCAATCTTCTTCATTTCTTTGTAGTAAAAACATTTAAATCACCCAATTACTAATGTATAAATTATAACTTAATTAAAATCTAAAAATCACATAAATTGAATTTTGGGGGATTAGGTATATTAAATACAAAATTAGCTACTTAAAATAATTAATCGTAGGGTCTACAACCATTTCAATGCTGAATGAGGATGAATGCATTGAGGAAAAAAATCTCCTATCATATATATGATTTTCAATTTAGATATTGTATTAATTTTGTAAAGATTGCAATTCAACTACCAAACTTAGAATGCTATCTAATTCATCCTTTATACACAAGTACACAACTATATAAATAAGAGAGAATTTTGCTCTAGGACTAAAATATATAAAAAATACTCAAACGGGTCAATTAAAATGAATAAGATGGAATATCTTTCAATCTTCGGTTTTGTTTCAGTTTTGTATTTGATCATTAGGGTTGATGCTAGGGCTTATGAAGTTAATGGAATCGACCAAAGCAAAGTAGGTTTCGATGATAACTACGTCGTTACGTGGGGACAAAATAATGTCTTGAAACTTAACCAAGGGAAAGAAGTTCAGCTTTCATTGGATCATTCTTCAGGTCCATTGAATTTTTCTTTTAATAAATTTAAATCGTTTGAATTAAAGACCATCCTTTGTATTGATTTCTACGTAAACTACAAAAACAGGTTCTGGTTTTGAATCTAAGAATCATTACGAATCAGGATTCTTCCAAATAAGAATCAAAGTGCCTCCAAAAGATACCTCAGGCGTTGTCACCGCTTTCTATGTAAGTTTGAATTTTATCTCTGCATTGTAGCAATCTTATTTTTCATTTTACATAAATTTGAACAGAAATTCTTTTACAAAAAAAACATGTCTACTAGCATTTGTTTGTTCATATTTTAATTTTAAACTTGCGTGTGGCTTAATGGTAGTTAATTAAACGGTATAAGTCGGTAGTGGTTAGACCATGTTCTAGTCTTGACCTGATTTCATGTTAATCTGGATAACATAAAGTTATATTTTAACTTTTGTATATAATATATTTGTGTATTGGTAAACAGTTGACTTCGAAGGGAAACACACATGATGAAGTTGATTTTGAATTCTTGGGAAACAAAGAAGGGAAACTAGCAGTGCAAACAAATGTGTTTACTAATGGTAAAGGCAATAGAGAACAGAAGTTAGCTCTCTGGTTCGATCCTTCTAAAGATTTCCACACTTACGCAATTCTGTGGAACCCGTATCAAATTGTGTACGTCCCACTCGTTCCTTTATTCTTTAACGAATTTATCTTTATTATTAAACAGAATTTAAGCAATCATAATATATTATTTCTTCCATTATATCATGCTAATACTTGATAATAAATAAGAAGAATTGAATAGCTAAAGGTGAAAATTTACTAATTTTTTGTTTAAAATTTAATTTTTATACATTTCACCAATTTCAATGTTTATATACACATAAAATTATATCTTAAGGAATAAAATATATAACTAATAAATTTTTATTAAAAATATTATACTGATTTATCGTTTTTAACAAAAAAAAAACTTTTATTAAAAAATATTTTAAATCTCATAAACAGAAATGAATCGTACCAAATCCCAATAAACAAATTTTGAGCTCATTTTTTCAGATAACCATTTCTTTTTTCAATCAAACATTTAAATTAAAAAAAAAACTTCTACACCCTTAAGAAATCAAATTATTTATATATCACTTATCTATATATTTTACAAAGCATGTGTTGATTACCAATAGGCTTTATGTGGACAACATTCCAGTACGGGTGTTCAAGAACACCACAAGCCAAGGCATGAACTACCCATCAAAACCTATGCAAGTTGTGGTTAGCTTGTGGAACGGTGAAAACTGGGCGACAGACGGTGGTAAAAGCAAGATTAATTGGTCTTTGGCTCCCTTTAAGGCTAATTTTCAAGGCTTTAACAACTCTGGTTGTTTCACCAATGCTGAAAAGAATGCTTGTGGTTCGTCAGCGTACTGGTGGAATACTGGGAGTTATAGTAAGCTAAGTGACTCCGAACAGAAAGCCTACACAAATGTGAGACAAAAGTACATGAATTATGATTATTGTTCTGATAAGGTTAGATTCCATGTTCCTCCAAGTGAATGTAAATGGAACAACTGATTTCATATCCAAAACCCTTTTATCATGAAGTCAAATAATTGATTAATAAATACAATTCTTTATTTGTGATAATGTTACCACGACAAAAATACTAACATATTAACATATTAGCAAAAAAAAATGAGGAATCTGATTAGAAAAAAAAAAAAAAAAAAAAANTTT
>Ga0041059_1003290_pt1 | contig 11177 bp, 9 predicted proteins | sample AraColnosormetaG_FD_56232 | JGI IMG/M metagenome (GOLD analysis project Ga0041059, IMG submission 56232) | Arabidopsis roots microbial communities from North Carolina, USA - Col MF nosort | ecosystem: Host-associated > Plants > Roots > Unclassified | place: USA: North Carolina | collected 2013-09-02 | reverse complement strand
ATAATATCCGTAACTACAATGCAAATAGTGCCGTACACGTGAGAAGCAAAACAAAAAAGATGCAGAAAAAAAAATAGTACCACAAAATCCTTCACCAACCGTACTGCGAAGCCAAGGCAATTGAAACCAAACACTGATAGGCATAACTCAACAGTAGTTACCCTTTTTTGACCATCTTCTCGTTTAATTCTCTTCTTTATTCATTTTCAATCTTACTCTATCCACACACACACGAACACATCAAAATGCCACCATTTTACATCTGATTTTTAGTCTTCATTACTCATATTTAAGCTTAAGTTAATAACCACAACAACCACCTTTTCATGTGGTTTATTTGGCACCATCCGTATTCTAAACCGTTCGTGTTCTTTCCTTATTTGGCACCATCAAGATTCTATTTACAATATTTTTTTTCAAGTGGCAAAACAAAAACAAATTACAATTTTTATAAATTAATTGAGTTAAAGAAAATTACTTCCAGGTTCCATTAATGTATCTAAAAATATTTAAGTAAAATTTTAATTACAATAACATCCATTTATTTTATATAAAAATTTTAAAAAACGTTTTAATAGATTCTTTTAATAGTTACCAAAAACAGATTCTGTCCAGCTCTTCTGCACCAAAGTACATGCTTAGACTCAAAGTACGATTTTAGGGAGAAAAGAATTTGAATACTGGAATAGATACATGTTTGTTCCAAATAATTTGAGTAACTTTAAAGCATATGTTATACACATACACATTTTCTAGAATATTAGCCTCTCATTTCTCTCCTTATATAAGCCAAATAGTCCCCGCTTCTTCTCATTCATCAAATCCTCAAACAACTTCAAGAACAAAGAGTGCTTTTCGAGGCCCAAAACACATTACCATAAAATGGCATTCTCGAAGGGACTCATTTTTGCGATGATATTTGCGGTTTTAGCGATAGTTAAGCCCTCAGAAGCTGCTCTTGATGCTCATTACTATGATCAATCGTGCCCTGCTGCTGAAAAAATCATACTTGAAACTGTTAGGAATGCTACTTTGTATGATCCCAAAGTGCCTGCTCGTCTCCTAAGAATGTTCTTCCACGATTGCTTCATCAGGGTATGCATCTTGATCTTCTTTATTTGATAGTTGATTGTTGATCCAGTTATATATGAAGTTGAGTTTTGAGTAAGGTTGGATTGTTGTAGGGATGTGATGCGTCCATTCTACTAGATTCGACACGGTCAAACCAAGCTGAGAAGGATGGTCCTCCAAACATCTCAGTACGGTCATTTTACGTGATCGAAGATGCTAAGAGAAAGCTCGAAAAGGCTTGTCCTCGTACCGTGTCTTGTGCCGATGTAATCGCCATTGCCGCCAGAGATGTGGTCACCCTGGTGAGTCTTCGTAAAAGAGTTGTCCCTTTATGATCATATTAGTGTAATATAATTCTTTTACGGTTGAAATTTGGTTCTGTTTGATTTACCTTGTGTAATGTTTTACATTTATTAGTCCGGTGGTCCTTATTGGAGCGTACTGAAAGGGCGAAAAGACGGGACAATTTCACGAGCCAACGAGACTAGAAATCTCCCACCACCAACGTTCAATGTTTCTCAACTGATACAAAGCTTTGCAGCAAGAGGCTTGTCGGTGAAAGACATGGTTACGCTCTCAGGTGGCCACACCATAGGGTTCTCTCACTGTTCTTCTTTCGAGTCCCGTCTTCAAAACTTCAGCAAATTCCATGACATAGATCCTTCGATGAACTATGCGTTCGCGCAAACCTTGAAAAAGAAATGCCCGAGAACATCTAACCGAGGCAAGAACGCAGGGACAGTCTTGGACTCTACTTCCTCGGTTTTCGACAATGTTTACTACAAGCAAATTTTGTCCGGGAAAGGAGTGTTTGGGTCTGATCAGGCACTTCTAGGCGATTCCCGGACTAAGTGGATCGTTGAGACGTTTGCTCAAGACCAAAAAGCTTTCTTCAGAGAGTTTGCAGCTTCCATGGTAAAACTTGGAAACTTTGGAGTCAAAGAGACTGGACAAGTTAGAGTTAACACTCGCTTCGTCAACTAAAAGCATATTCCTAACAAGCAACCAAATGAGAGTTTTCTTTTCTTCAAATTTGATTTCATTTATACTTGATATTATAATAATGTAGACCGGCCAATATATGGATCGGTTTTAAAACCTCCTAATTCTCCATGAGTTGCAGAGTATGCTTTAAAAGTAAATTTGTTCTGCTTCATTGAACTGATCTATAAATTCATCAGCATTTTCACTTACTGGTCACTAAATATGAATGAGCCATGGACTCATGGCTTGTTATAAATGCTGAACCAGCGGGAACATGGGCTTGATTCAGGTAAATAGTGATCTACACAAGCTTAATCGATGGTTCTTAATGTGTATGAAAGTAGTTAATGTGAGAAACACAAAATACAGAGAAGATGAATGTCTTCTTCATGCAAAAACAACATCAGAACGGAACACATACTTGACGCCTTTGGAGACATTCCTCCCTTCGTGCAACATGCACTTGTCTCCATGGATGTGAAAGAGAGCCATACCTTCCACTGGAGCTACCTGCGATAATAAGCAAGTTTTAGTTGATGAGATCCATAAAATATGAAACTAAGACAAACAAACTATTTGAGAGTTAATTACCTCAGCTACAATACTGTTCCTTGAACCATAAAAAACGGTTTCTCCACCTACTAAAGGCTCAGCCGAAGAAGAATCGTTCGTCTTGCTTGAACTGCTCTTGGATTTTGATTTTGTGCTGTTCCCGCTTAGATATATCAACAATGTGTAATAGGTCCGGTTTCCATCTTCAAGATCAGCACTTTCATCGATGTGACGACCAAAATGTTGACCAGCACTATACCTGAACATGATATTAACAAAGTATCATATACATCTTCCCATCGTGACACAAAATTTTGGAAGTAATCTACAAAGCTGTATCCTTTTTCAATGCCAAATGAGAAACATGACAAGAACAACAACAAGAACATATTCTTTACACATCTTCCCATAATTAAACCACTACCAGTAAAAAAAAGAATGAAACTTCAAAAAAGTTGGCACAGCAAACCTGTAAAATCTAATGTTTGGATTCAAGCCAACAGCAACCTTCCTCCTAATCTTGATATCAGTAAACAAATTCGAAAGCCCTGATTGCCATAGCGTATCAGCAAGGACAGGATCGTTCACTGAGATCCGATGGTTATCCCTATAAGCTTCACCATAGGCTGGACCACGACTTCCTTGATGAGTAAAACCAAGAGACTCTGCTATTTTAACAAAAGCCTTTGATTCATCAGAAGTGAGACAGTTCTCCACCTGAAAATCATAAACCCATAAGTTAAAAACCTCTCAAATCAAATTCAACAGAAAAAAAATAAGTAAAACCCTTTAAACGATTCGAAGCAAAATGGTATCTAACAATTCACAAGCTCATGGCTTTGACCTATATACAGAGATAAAGCTCATAAATTTGATTTCAAATATATGTAATTACAAGAACCCGTTAATAGAAATCGATGAATATTACAAATTTACTTGGTATTAAGGATTTTTTCAGGAAATTTCTGGAGGTGTAAACCCTAAATTTCAATTAGGTTAGAATAAAATTGGGGAAAATAATGAAATGGGTTGATGATTTTTGGGAGGAACTTACGGTGAAGAGATCATGATTCTTAAGATAAGAGACATTGAGATTCGACTTGAGTTTGATCTTTGGCCATTTTATTGATTCTCCATTGTCTCCCATCTTCGCGTTTCTGGGTTTCTGAGGAGGATTTAAGATCAGATTCAGGGAAATTAAATTTGTTAAATTCATTTATAATAATTTATTTTAGTTAAATTCAAAATGACAAATATATATATTTTGACAAAAAGAAAAATCATTCTCAAGACCCAATTATTAATTGTTTGTTAAAGCCCAACCTTGTATATTCAAGCCCAATAAAATTATATATGACCCAACTACAAGGGTGTTTCTTTTATGGATCATGTTTGACTTTACATGACTGCAAAAGATAAAGCGTTGGTTTTGGCTTAGCAAAAAACAAAAAGAACATGACTTACGATCTAGTATAAAAGAAAATCAATGTTGATCAAGTCCCACGACCAAAACAAAATGGAGAAAGAAGAATTCATATTCCCTTATCACGATTTAGATATTTAGGACACAATGGTGAATTCCCTTTTTGTTATGTTTAGACACATACTCTTTATCATATTTCTTTCAACACTCAACAGAAAAGAGGAATATTACTAAACATAACAAAGAACCATGTAAAAGAGGAAAAAGGAATCTGTGTGTTGTCTGATGAAGACGAGGTCACATTGCACAGAAGCTGACTGTGATTTTGGGGAAAGTGGAAAACATACGTGTCTTCATATATTTGGTTAACAATGCACGTCAGTGTACGATGATGTCGACACGCCAATCGAAGAACACTATTCTTTTAGATGTATTATTATTATTATTATTATCCCACCCACTCTTTGTGTTCTGTCCAAATTAAAAAACAAATAATCACCGGTTTCTTAGAAATTAGTCCTTGATTATATTCAATTAACGTTTCTTTTTTAGCTAATCAACTCTTTTTCCTTCTGCTCTCTATTCTTAATTTTACCAAAAACAGATAAAGTCATGGACATTTCTTTAATCAGAATCTGGGACTCACTTGTTTTCTTTTGTGTTTTTTTGAATGATTCTCTCTCTATTGTTGTTCAATTATTAATCCAACTACCATCACCAAAAGAAGAAAATAAAAATCTCTTTTCTTCTTTTTTTTTCCCTTTTCTCTGTCCAATTAATCAGAACACAAAAAGCAAAGCTTAGACTTAGGGTTTGTGGCTCCTGTACAAAGAGGCACAGAGGTAAACACAGAGTTTATCATCATAAGATCTAGCTCATGCCTCTTTCCGGAATTTTAGTTCTAGGGTTTCTTTTTCACCATTATTAAGCTTTTGTTCCTTTTCTTTCTTTGTGCAAATATATTTTTTCTTGATAGTTAAGATGTGCAAATTATACCCCTCTCTAAAACTATTAACTTTGTCGGTTGATTGTCGTCTGGAAAAAAGTATGTTCTATGTAGCTTTTGAAGTGAATCTAGACAAATCTGGTTTTGGATCTTCTGAGTTTCTTACATTATTCAAGTTATCATCTTTGACTTCTGGCTTTGAAATCTCCTTCTCGATTTTCAAGAAATCATTTCTTGATTTTGTCTGAGTGAAAATTTCCTTCCGGATTTAGTTAGGGTTTCAATCTGATGAATCTTGGAATGAATATCGCAGGAACAATGGTGAGAGGGAAGATCGAGATCAAGAAGATTGAGAACGTGACGAGCAGACAAGTCACGTTCTCGAAGCGAAGAAGCGGTCTATTTAAGAAGGCTCATGAGCTTTCGGTTCTATGCGATGCTCAAGTAGCCGCCATTGTCTTTTCTCAGAGCGGAAGATTACACGAATACTCTAGCTCCCAGTAAGATATTCTTTCATCAAATTATTTCAAAATATTTACACATGTCTATTTCCAAAATCTTTCTCTAGCTACACATAGATTTGTTGAGTATCTAGAACTTCTGTAGTGAATAGTATAATATATCTCTGGTTAAATCGTACTAGAGATTTTGCAATAATATAGGCGCTAAAGATTTGGCCCCCTTTCTTTTGGTGCTAGCTAGTTCCTGACTTTGCCCAACAATGCCTTGTCACATTCTAATTTTAGAATTTAAGTTTTGTAAGTACTTAGCTTCTGGATTTTATTTAAGCAAACTTAAGAATTTTTACTACTTAAGAGAGTTTCTTCAAGCACGAGCAAGTGGATTGTATTAGGGTTTTCAGAAAAAAAGTTTCTTGAACAGTGAACCTCGTATTCCTTGGAACTTAAACTGTTACCCACACACCCACTTGGCATCTGGTTTTATTAGAATATCCAGCATAAATGAATATCCGAAAATGTAGTTACATTAAGTACAGAAATTGTAAATATAATGCATGATGAGAAGATTTAAAAAATATCTCGGGCATCCAAACTTTTTCACTAGATTTACAATCATGAGGTCGGTACATTGTTCATTTTATAAATCCCTTTTGTTTTGTGGTTAATAGAATTGGTTTAAAGATTAGTACTATACAATCTTTACAGAGTATAATTTATTTTGTATAACTTCCCTTTGTTTCATTTTTCATTTCATGTTTAACAATCTTTGTGCAGCAAAAACCTTCCTTCACTAGGTTTGGTGATTGCAAAAATTAAAAGTATTCGATTGTATGAGTGTTATCTAAATTATAGACATCTACATTAATCAAAATATTGGTGGACAAATCTATCATAGAAGCTAAGTCGGTATAAAAGATAACATGTAGATATATATATATTAAGAATATTCGTCCATAATATTTCAATCTTATGATCCGTCATCATCATTCATCACTGACAAATATCTTCTTGTGAATTAACTTTTCAGGATGGAGAAGATTATAGATAGATATGGCAAGTTTAGTAATGCCTTCTATGTGGCAGAGAGGCCTCAAGTAGAACGATACTTGCAGGTTCATTCTCTATATTCATATATATTCTTTATGTTAGTTTCTTCATTTATTTAAAAAAAAAATGTACAGTATGTATTAATTCAGATGGTAATCGACTATTTTTGGGGTTGTATTATTGTGTAGGAGCTGAAGATGGAAATTGATAGAATGGTGAAAAAGATTGATCTCCTTGAAGTTCATCACCGGTTCGCATCTTACTATTCTTACGGTTAATTACTCTGTGCATTGTATATTTGTATATAACTAAACTTTGTTTCAGTCCTAAAATATACTGAAATTTATTATCTCTTGATTCTTGAATGCCACTATATATGAAGTAAGCTGTTGGGGCAAGGTTTGGATTCGTGTTCAGTGACAGAACTTCAAGAGATTGACACTCAAATTGAGAAAAGCCTTCGTATTGTCAGGTCAAGAAAGGTACAAACACTCGGACACAAATATATATATAACATATACACACATGTTAATGATGTAATTATGTCTTCGTTGGTTGATCTTGGTGCGTAGGCTGAGTTATATGCAGATCAACTGAAAAAGCTAAAAGAAAAGGTAAATTTTTTTAAATGAGTAACTTATATACAAGTTTTAATTTGTGGGATCGGTTGTATTTTCTCCATGTGATTTTATTTTTAATCGATCTTTCTTGCTCGGATTCTAGGAGAGGGAGCTCTTGAACGAGAGAAAAAGGCTGCTTGAAGAGGTAAATATGCACCACTCATCAAAGGTTACATATAAAAATACACATGAAATTTAGTTATGTCTCTTCGTTTAGGTAGAGGCTTAGATTCATCGCACTTAAAACTTCTTTCTTATAAGAATAATCATAGTTCATAGAGGCCTTGATTGTTTGTTTGTGTTTGCATTTACGTTTTACATGACATTTTCAGCAAAATAGAGAAAGGTTGATGCGACCGGTGGTGCCAGCAACTTTACAAATATGTGATAAGGGTAATACTGAAGGTGGTCACAGAACCAAACATTCATCAGAGGTTGAAACCGACCTATTTATCGGATTGCCCGTGACTCGGCTATAACATATTACTTTGGTTCCATGTTTGTACACTATAATGCTTCCATACAGTTTATAGTTTTCTGAGTGCTCATGCATGACCATCTCTTCATATATATATGTGTATAAACTGAAAATAATTTGACATGTATTATTTGTCACTTTAGTTTTTCTTTTGAATGAATGTGACATTTTGTTTCTATGCGAATGCGTCTAATTAATCTGACGTCTTCTTGACTTAGCTCAAACAAATCGGTTTTGAACTTTTTAGTTCTGAAGAAGCTAGCTATCAATCAAAGACCAAATCAAGACGAACAGTTAAAACAAATCTTAGTCTTGATTTTAGGGGAAGTGGAAAATACACGTGAATACAATTGATTGCTTATCGATTTACGCAACTATTTCTTTCTCATTTTCGATTGATGAAAAATCAACCTTTGGCGAAAACAAAATCTAGCTCTTTTGAATTCAGGATCAGGACTATAAAAGTATAAAGTATTCATCCAAACAGACAGGTTGCATTATTTTCTTCCAAACAGATTGGTCCTTCAGAATTTAATGACACTAATTAATAAGTAACAACAACTCTTGGATTAACAAGTCTTTTTTGTTGACTCGGTGACCCAAAACAAATTCATCGGAAGTATATGATTAAATAATGTTAAATATTCTCTCTGTTAATTTTTATTTGATTTTTTTTACATTGATGTATTTTAATTTTCAAAATAAATAATTGAATATTATTGGTTTAGAATTATAGAAAAATGTAAATCACAAAATTAATATATTTAGAATCAGTTTTAATATGTTTTTTTTTAATATGTGTGTTTAATAAAAATGTATTAACATGAAATTGAAAACTCAATAATAGACCAATTATATAATAAATCTTATGTTTTTAGCCATTTAATAAATAAATATAGCTGAACGTTTCGACTTTCGACAAATTCATTGACCCACATTAGAACCGATTCATCCGGCCGGTCCGGTTTAACGAACAGTTGATTTTACATAGACAAATAGATTCCTCTTCGTCTATTTTTCCTTACCTACTGCCTACGTGGGCTAATGGAAAAAAAAAACGTTACCAAATTAAAGAAGACAGATTCCTTCATTTTGTTAAACAATAGATTAGACTTTAGGGTTTGTGGCTCCTGCACTAAGAGCCTAAGAGAGGTAAACACAAAGCTTTTTCTGATTTCAATTTCCATCAAATTATTTTTCTTTTCCTTCTTATGTAAATTATTCCTTATCTATCCAAATTCGTCTTCTTGAGTGAATTTTTAAAGCGAATCTCGACAAAACTAGCTCTCAAAAGGGGTTTTGGGAGTTACCTTTTGTTTCTCAGATTTTCCCACATTTTCTTGGTAAAGTTCTCACGGTTGGTTTTCAAGCAAGAAACCGTTTCTGGTTTTTGACTTTTGGATTCTTGTGACTTTGTTTCTCTGATCTGCCAACAAATCTTTCACATTTAGTTAGGGTTTCCATAAATCTCTTATCAAATCTGGATTGGTTTTGTAGGAAGTAACTGAAATGGTGAGAGGAAAGATCGAAATCAAGAAGATTGAGAACGTGACAAGTAGACAAGTCACGTTTTCGAAGCGAAGGAGTGGTCTCTTTAAGAAGGCTCATGAGCTTTCTGTTCTATGTGATGCTCAAGTGGCAGCTATGATCTTCTCTCAGAAAGGAAGATTATATGAATTCGCTAGCTCCGAGTAAGATTCTTAATTTCAGCTTGATTAATTACTCCAATCTTTATTATACTATTTCAATATTTTTTTATGATGTTGATATTTGTTGTCATTATAGTACTTGTGTAGTGTAATATCTTTCAGACCAAGTAGTACTAGAGATATCTAGGTAAGATTTCCCAAAATTTGCATCTTTCAATTTTATTTTTATATTATGTTCTATAGATTTTTTTTGTTAACAATTATTTTCCTCTTTTTACTTCCGGTTCTTTTTACATTTTATAGTTCCACTTGTTGTTCATATTATGAATTAATTAGGGTTTTCAGAAATATAGATTATTGAATATTGAGCCTTATTCTACGTTGGAACTCAAAGTGTCATGAAACGGAAACCCACAAACCATTTGACATATAATGTATATGTTAATCTATTCAAATGGATTTTCATAGTTAAGAACATAAATATAAATCATGTAGTATATATATGAGAAATAGATTAGTGTGAATATGATTTTTTTTGGCACTTTCTATATGATACTTTTTTTTTTGATAAACTTTATATATGATAGTTCAACTGTGTGTTCATGTTCTGAGTCGAACTTCTATATTTAATGCCTCCCATAGTCTAATTCGACCTTTATGGTCGGACAGCTCATGTATGCATATGGTCGGGGAGAATGATTTGCATAATAACATCATCACGATAAATCAATCATGGATACTTTGATGCATATCTAGCTAGGTTTATATCCGAAAAATTCACACACTCAAACACACATGCAAACATATCCAATAAATGTCTAGTTTATCTTAACCAATATATAAACTAGTGATGACATGATTAACCATGCAAGAGAGTATTCAGATATTATTCAACCTAATCTCACAAACTAATGAAGCTTTTCTTGAGAATTGTCTTAGTATCAGGAACACGATAAAGCGATACGCTGAGTACAAGAGAGAGTATTTTGTTGCAGAAACTCATCCTATAGAGCAATACGTGCAGGTTCCTTTCTATATAACAATTCTCTTCAATTATTACTCTAGTTTCATAAATGACTTACAAACCTTTTTGCATGTATCATGTCCAACTTAAGTTGAAAATAATTTTAGTCACATTTTGGCTTTACTTTTGTGACATTTGGTACAAACATTTTGTATATACAGGGGCTAAAGAAGGAAATGGTGACAATGGTGAAAAAGATTGAAGTGCTTGAAGTCCATAACCGGTTTGTATATATATCATTGTCATATTTCTTTTCAAATATTTTATGATAGAGTTGATTTTCAAGTAGTTACTAAAGGATGTGTGTCAATTTTGAAAATGTGGCTTTGTTAGGAAGATGATGGGACAAAGTTTGGATTCTTGTTCGGTAAAAGAACTTTCAGAGATAGCCACACAGATAGAGAAAAGCCTTCATATGGTTAGATTAAGAAAGGTAACAGAATACAAAATTGATTTACCATTTTACAATGTAATGAGATTTTACTTTCAAAATCACGGTGTTATTGCTTAGTTTTCTTTGGATTCTATATTGGTTGATATTGGTAGGCTAAGTTATATGAAGATGAGCTACAGAAACTAAAAGCCAAGGTAAGAATAATTACAATTTGATTTTGTTTGGATCTCTTGTCCATTGCCATGTGTTTTAATAACTTGATCTCTCTTCTTTAAAAATTAGGAGAGGGAACTCAAGGACGAGAGAGTCAGGCTTTCTCTAAAGGTATGTACCATATGGTCCAGTTTCTATACCCATATGTGTGTTATATAGTCATAAATGCGTACAAATGGAACTAAACATTGTAACTTGAACCCATTTCATTAAAAAAATAGTTTAACCTATGTATGGAGGAACTTGGAATATGGCGGATTATGCTTCAACCAAAATGTCTTGTTTTGTGGTTATATACTTTTTTTTTTTTTTTTT
>Ga0041059_1003289_pt1 | contig 11181 bp, 8 predicted proteins | sample AraColnosormetaG_FD_56232 | JGI IMG/M metagenome (GOLD analysis project Ga0041059, IMG submission 56232) | Arabidopsis roots microbial communities from North Carolina, USA - Col MF nosort | ecosystem: Host-associated > Plants > Roots > Unclassified | place: USA: North Carolina | collected 2013-09-02 | reverse complement strand
AAAAAAAAAAAAAAAATTAGCTAGCCCATCAATTCTTTTAAATTATCAACAGTCGCCGAAGTAATATGTCACCTGACAAAAAAAATATATATGTCATCCGTTAATACTATAAAAAGTTTTCATATTTTTTATTTTTGATAAAAAGTTTTCATATATTCGATGTTTTTTAAATCAAGAAAAATATGATTAAAATCCTCCACATATTTAAAAAGTTGATTTAAATCTTTAACTTTCGACAAAACAAAATAAATATCAACTTTTTATTGAGTTTTCAAATAAATATCTAACATTTATTATTTAAATAATTATAAATCTTAGTTACATTTATATTTTAAGCCATATTCCAAATTATAACTAGAAATGGGTGAGTAAAAAAAATCATACCGCTCTACAAGTAAATTATTTAATTAGAAGTTAATATTTAATAAATTTAAATTGTAGTTTTAATTGGTAATTAAAATTTAAATTAGAGTTATAACACACAAAAAAACTAACGAAAAATTAATTTTGTACAACATGTCAACAAGAAATAAACTTTCAATTTTAGTTTCGAACATGAACTATACAAAAATTGAAACAACCTTAAAAATAAATTTTAAAATATGAAGAATAAAAAGTAAGTCAAATAAAAACCAAAATAAAAGTAGATTAGGCAATGACAAAATCCAACGGCCACAATGCAACAATGATTGTTACCGGAGCTTGCGACTTCTCTTCATCATTCTCCCTCGCCTCTTCCTCCTCCTCCACCGTCTCCGTCACAACCTTCAACATTTCCTCTCTTTCCTCTAACCCCAACATCATCAATTCCAGCTCAACTCTCTTCCGTTCCCTTTCCTTCTCCCTTATCCGCCACCGCAGCAGCTACTCACGTCGCTCTCTCCGCCGTCTCTCTATCCACACAGTTCATGGAAACAAAACCCAATTCTTCTCTCACTCGTCTACACGAACTCCACCACTTTTCACGGCTAATTCCACAGCCCAACGAAGCGGGACTTTCGTCGAACACCTTACAGGCATTACAGAATCGGAAGAAGGAATCAGCGAAGCCAACGGTTTCGGTGATGTAGAGTCTGCTAGGAACGACATAAGAAACGTCGCGACTCGTAGAATAGAGACGGAGTTTGAAGTTAGAGAATTGGAAGAGTTGCCTGAGGAATGGCGACGCTCGAAGCTAGCTTGGCTGTGTAAAGAGGTTCCAACGCATAAGGCCGTGACGCTTGTGAGACTCTTGAATGCTCAGAAGAAATGGGTTCGTCAAGAGGACGCTACTTACATCTCTGTTCATTGTATGCGAATTCGTGAGAACGAAACTGGATTCAGGGTAAAACCTTCATCAATCTTTAGAAGCTTTATCAATGGATTTGTGTTGAATTTGTATTGAAAGTTTTGATCTTTTAGGTGTATAGATGGATGACACAACAGAATTGGTACCGGTTTGATTTCGGGTTAACGACGAAGCTAGCTGAATACTTGGGGAAAGAACGGAAATTTACGAAATGTCGAGAGGTATTTGATGATGTTTTGAATCAAGGACGTGTACCAAGTGAATCTACATTTCATATTCTTGTAGTTGCGTATCTAAGTAGCTTATCAGTAGAAGGTTGTCTCGAGGAAGCGTGTAGTGTTTACAATAGAATGATTCAACTTGGAGGTTACAAACCGCGTCTTAGTCTGCATAACTCTTTGTTTAGAGCTTTGGTTAGTAAACAAGGAGGGATTCTGAATGATCAGCTTAAGCAAGCAGAGTTTATCTTTCACAATGTTGTGACAACCGGGCTTGAGGTTCAGAAGGATATTTATAGTGGATTGATCTGGCTGCATAGTTGTCAAGATGAAGTTGATATAGGTAGGATAAACTCTCTAAGAGAAGAGATGAAGAAGGCCGGTTTTCAGGAGAGTAAAGAAGTTGTGGTATCGTTACTTAGAGCTTATGCAAAGGAGGGAGGTGTGGAAGAAGTTGAGAGGACGTGGCTTGAATTGCTTGATTTAGATTGTGGTATACCTTCTCAGGCGTTTGTGTACAAAATAGAAGCTTATTCGAAAGTCGGCGATTTTGCGAAAGCTATGGAGATATTTAGGGAGATGGAGAAGCATATAGGTGGTGCAACTATGTCTGGATACCATAAAATCATTGAGGTTCTATGTAAAGTCCAACAAGTGGAACTTGTGGAAACTCTCATGAAGGAGTTTGAAGAAAGCGGGAAGAAGCCGCTTCTACCATCATTCATCGAAATAGCCAAAATGTACTTCGATTTGGGTTTACATGAGAAATTGGAGATGGCTTTTGTTCAGTGCTTGGAGAAATGCCAACCTAGCCAGCCTATATATAACATATATTTGGATTCATTGACTAAAATAGGCAACCTTGAGAAAGCAGGGGATGTCTTCAATGAAATGAAAAACAACGGGACAATCAATGTGAGTGCTAGATCCTGCAACAGCCTTTTAAAGGGATACCTAGATTGTGGAAAACAAGTGCAGGCAGAGAGAATATATGATCTGATGAGAATGAAGAAATACGAAATCGAACCACCGCTTATGGAAAAGCTTGATTACATCCTGAGCTTGAAGAAAAAAGAGGTGAAGAAGAGACCGTTTAGCATGAAGCTAAGCAAAGACCAGCGTGAGGTATTGGTAGGTTTGTTGTTAGGTGGCTTGCAAATCGAATCAGACAAAGAGAAGAAGAGCCACATGATCAAATTTGAATTTAGAGAAAATTCTCAAGCTCATCTGGTTCTTAAACAAAACATACATGACCAGTTCCGTGAGTGGTTGCATCCTTTGAGCAATTTTCAGGAGGATATTATACCGTTCGAATTCTACTCCGTTCCCCATTCATACTTCGGGTTTTACGCTGAACATTACTGGCCAAAGGGTCAGCCAGAGATTCCAAAACTGATTCATCGGTGGCTATCGCCACACTCACTCGCGTATTGGTACATGTACAGCGGCGTTAAAACATCATCAGGAGACATTATCTTGAGATTGAAGGGAAGTCTCGAAGGTGTTGAGAAAGTAGTAAAGGCTCTTCAAGCCAAATCTATGGAATGTCGAGTTAAGAAGAAAGGAAAAGTCTTCTGGATTGGACTTCAGGGAACAAACTCAGCTTTGTTCTGGAAACTAATAGAGCCTCATGTGTTAGAGAACTTGAAAGAGCATTTGAAACCTGCTTCTGAATCACTGGACAATGTTAAGGAAGCAGAAGAACAAAGCATCAACTTCAAATCAAACTCTGATCACAGTGACGATTGTGTCAATTCAGAAGCACATTTTTACTGAAAAGGCAACCAAGTTTATTTTTTTTAACTTGTTGGGGTTTGATATATAATAAAACGTCGTTAAATTAGTAACTAAATTCAACCTGACCACTTGAAGAAATTCATTATCTGGTTGGATATTTTTCATTGCAATTGATTAGCTAAAAAAAACATGAAATATTTAATTTGTAAGTTGGAACCACTTTCCAAATTTTATAAAAACTAATCCCTCAAAAATATGTAGTTAGTTTAGGGGAAAATGATCATTTCATTTCTCAACTATTTGCAATTAACACAATTATTCTTCAACTATCGTGTGTACAAATTTAATCCTCAACTTGTCGTTAATTTAACAAATTTGGTCCAATAGAGAAACATTAAATTACTCGATTAAAACCTAATAAACTCAGAAAATCCTAAAATTTCTCCAAAATTGAAAGCTGATATCCATAGTTCTTAGTTATTCTTTCGAATTAGAAGCTTCTTCTTCATCTATTCATCATACTCTCGTCAAAATATGCGAATTCGACTTTAAGTTTTACGTGTTTATCAATCGATCTTGAGAAAAAATCACATAGAATTCTTAGTTTGAGAACATTTTTGAGGATTTTCTAATTTTATTAAGTTTTAATCTAGTTATTTAGGGTTTTCTTATTAACTAGTAAACATTGACCAAATTTTGGGTCAAATTTGTTAAGTCAACAACAAGTTGAAGATTAAAATTGCGAGCACGATAGTCGGTGAATAATTGTAAATAGTTGAAGAATAAAATGAGCATTTTTCCCGTTAGTTAAATCTTTTAAAATATCTTTATGTTAAAGTCGTTAAAAAAATTTATATAATAAAATAAAATAAATATAAAATACCTGATACTACAAAAAAGGGAAAAAACCCAAAAAAAAAAACAAACTATTTTTTATTTGAAACTTTAATACCCAATTGTTTTTGATTGGAACCTAAAATCCCAAAATAATAAATGTCGTTCAAGAAAAACACAATCTAATTGTTCGTGGTTAAATCATACATGCGCGTTAACAGACGTTAATTTGACTGACGGAATCACTAAACCGAGGTTAATGGTTAACAATCCGCGGTTTAATTGACTAACTAAAAGACTACAGTACCCTCATTTGTTTTCCCTTTAAGTCTCTGTGTTCGTGAATGTTTATTGCCCTAATTTCAGTTTTCTTCTTTTGCTCAGAAAAATTGAATGATGGTGAGCCATAGCTCTGGATCTGATGCAAACTCGTTGAGCCGGAATTGGGGTCCTCTTTGCAACTGCGGCAGAGCTACGACAGTGGTGAAAAGCTGGACTAACGATAACCCTGGAAGAAGATTTTTCAAATGTGGTGTTCATGGCTTCTTTGATTAGAGAGATGCTGAGAAGCCATATGGTTGGCAGAAGGTGAGCTTACTAGAAGCGAGGGATGAGATTCGTCAGCAGAAAGAGAAAATCAAGGCACTTAAGGAATCTGTAAGGGCTATGAGTTGCCAAGATTTGAGTGGGTCAACGACTGTCAATCATGGGTTAGTCAAACTCGACGAGCAAGAGAAAGACAAGCTTGAAAATGAAGTTGTGATAGCTAATGAGAGGGAAAAAATGCTTCGTCAGTTTATTCTGTTGTCTTGGGGAGGCTTCATTGTTGTCATTGGGATGATACTTGCAATGGGGAAGTATTGTTTTGTTGTTGTTAGTGTTGTTGTTTGAATCTGTTTTGTTTGCTGTCTTGTTGTATGTTAGTTGTTGTCTTGCCTAATGTAACTCTTGTTTGAAGTAGTAATGGAATGTTAAACTTGCATCAATAGTCATTCTATTTAACCAAAAGAGCCGTTAAGTTTAACATGAAAACAAGGATCCCACAAAAAACAAAGTGGGATCACACCATCCTACATAGTTAAGCCACATCATCCTACATAGTTAAGAACACATCATCCTACATTAATAAGAACCTTAAAGTCATAATACTACTGCTTTCCAGGCTACCACACATCAAAGACTTGGTTAGTCCATGGAGACATGTAGAAGACAGGCGGCTTAGAAGCTTCATCTGATTTTTTGCCACGACCCTTGCCACGGCCCTTCCCACTGTTTTTTCCTTCACCGTTTTTAACCCTTGGAGGACGTCCACGAGCTCGTCCTGTACCCGTTTGATTAGCTGCGGGAGCACTTGAGTATTGAGGAATTTGTGTAGACTGGCTTTGTAATGCCCCGCATTACGACTAGGAATATTTGGTAAGAACCGCGGATCGTACAAAATTATGTTAGTATCAGAAATTCAGTCCGGGTAAGCTATCGTAACGGCAGTTCTTCAGGTCATACTTCCGGACGTGTTGGGTGACTTAGGTAATAGTTAGGGGAGAATTATATTATTATTACCAAGGGATTTAGGATTTTTAGGGTTAGGCATGGTGTAAGGATCGGAATCATCCTCGACAATTGATGAGTTGACGGTACAGGAACGTACCGCGGGTGAGAAACCGAGCGGTCATGGTTTGGCCATGAGCTGCTTGGGCGGTCATCAGAACGTGTGGATGAGAGTGAGCCGACCTTACTTGTGGCCAAGAGTTGCCCACGTCCATGCTTATCCTTATCCCATGACTCATGTGTTTATCCATATCCTTATCCTATCCAAAACTCATCATTATCCTTATCCGTTAGTAACTTGGTGACCAAGTTTCGTAGCTTAGCCCCTAAGTTTCGCCAACTATATAAACCCCTTCTCATTTCATTCCAAACCATCACTCACCACTTCACAAACCCACCTAAAGTCACTTAGGAAAAACGCTAGCATTTTAGGAAGCTCTCGGGAAGTTCCAAGTCCGTTCTGCCAACGAACTGTGAGTTTCCGGTCGTGTGAAGTAGAACACGATTAGGAATTTTAAATATTTATTTATTTATTTAATTTATGCATGAGGTTGATATTTTATACTTGGTATAAATTATGCATAGATTAGGATTAGCTTATTATACGTTTTATCGTATAATCGGCTTAAGTATTTTTAGGATAGATCTTGCATGCTTGCTTGGTTTATTTGGGTAGTTGCAGGATGTTAGATTAGTATTTAGTATATCCGTTATGCTGCCCGCATAACCTTATACTATTTCATAATTTTATTACGCATTATTTACTATCAAGCATTTGAATTGTGGTTTGTTGATTGCATTGTTTGTTGATTGCATTGCTTGTTAATTGCATTGTTTGTTGATGGTTAATCTTGCTTCGGCTCGATTAACCTTTGTGTGGTAGTTGCTTGTTAGTAGATTAGTATGAGTATTGCATTTAGTCTATATTCGTAGAATTGTTATGGTAGTTGTTAGGCGAATTATCAGATTGTCCCCAACGGCTCGGAGTGGGTCGCAACCGCCGGGCACTACCTGACGAGGTAGTAAATATTATGCCGAAAGGGAATAAGGTCCCGTACTTACGGCACGGAGAAGGGGTGTGATCCTTCTAGCCTTTGTGGCTAAGGGTCGAGGAAGCATCGCCTAGGGAGGGGAAATCGAACTCGCCGGAAGTTAAAAGGCCTTAGGAATTATGGAGTCTATAGCATGCTAGTTTAGGATTGTGTTTCCGTTGCTTGTGGCTTCTATGCCGTTTTGTTTGTTATTAGTTATTTTTGATTGTTTGATTGGGGGTTGGGATTGGGGATTACTAACCATTAGAGAACCCGGACTCATTGAGTAATATTAGATTACTCATGACGCTACCTATTTGTTTTGGAGGTAACCAGTAGAGGGTAAACCATAGAGGGAGCTAGGACGTTAGGAAAAGCCAGTGTAGGTTTCCTGCCTTTTTGTAAAATATGTTTGTATGAATAAGGCTTTGTAATCTTTTGGAGGCTAGCTCCCAGTCGTAAAACCTTATTTCATATTCTCTGTTTGGTAGTGTAATCTACCTGAATGATCTTATTGTTAAATAAATAAGCTTGTTTTATATTCGATGTTGTTCTCACATGATTAAGGTCTTGTCCGGACCGTCCCAACACTTTTTCTCGGCAAGGGTTGGCAAGCCTGGACCCGAGTCTAAGTGGGATGCGCCCGCGGTACGTTGGCCGGGATGTTGAATTCGTTTTAACCATCTTGGCCGGCTGTCCGCGAGTGTCATCAAGTAGCATCTTCGGCCATCCTGTTTATAGAACGGTTTGGGGGTGTTACAGGCTTTGAGCTCCGGTTGGTGTGGACTGGCTTTGAGCTTGCTGCCACCTCCTTGGTGCATTGTGTATGCTCCATGGATCATCATTATCCTATGACAAATCAACAACTCAGATCAGATCTCATTACTTACCAGTTTAATCAAAACAGATCTCATTACTTACCAGATTCTTCCTTGGTCTCCCTCTTTTGCGTGGAGGAGCTGATAGTACTGTGGCATTTTTACAAGTCCCTTTGTTATGCCCTACTTGTTTACAGTTAGTACAAGTCACAGTTCCTCCTTCTCTTGTTGCCTTTGTTGGATTACTTGCGGATTCACCTGGTTCCTTTGTCCTAGCAAACTTCTTAGGACGTCCTCTCTTCTTCCTTCTATCAGGCACTTCAATTGTGCTTTTTCCTGTTTTCTTCCATAGCATCTCTCCATTGACTGGTTTTATGTTTTTCTTGTAGTTGGCTTGCTAAACACTTGTCAACAAGTATCTAGAAACATAGCTGCATTTACATGAAAGGAAAATCAATCAATCAAGTATAAAGAAAACGGTTAAAGCATACTCAAATTTTGAATCACTTACTCTTCTGGATCACGGTTATGCTCATTGATGACATAGATTGCATGTGGACAAGGAATTCCTGTGAGGTTCCATTGATTACAAGCGCAAGTCCTATGAAGAATATTGGCTGTAAAGCCTCCATTACCTTCCATCACCTCATATACATGCTCACTATTTTTGAGAACAGTACATAACTTAGCTGATTTGCGATTTGCTTTAAGTACTCCCATTATGTGAGGTGGGAACTTTGACTTACATTTAGCAGTCTGGTCACGTCTTTTAGAAATACGCTTCATTGCTTGTCGCCTTACATCTTCAAGCATACTAATCACAGGCTTCTTCCTAGCATCCCTTAATCCGTTATGGCCCTGTTGAAACTCTCTGATAAGTTATTGCAAACATCCTCACAGCAAGAATGCCCACTGAAAAAGGCTCTACACCACGTCTTTGGCTCTGTTTTAAGCAAATCCTCATAAGCAAGCGGATCATAACTTTTCAAAGCTCTCATGTTGTATGTGTAAGTACCATCTGTTGAGCTGTAGGCAATGGCCCAGAAGTAACTCTCATGACAGTAGTCCCCGTAAACCTTCTTCCAATTGGAATAGATGTGCCTAGCACAATGCCTATGTTCAGCCTCTGGAAGCAAGTCAGCAACTGCATTGAGCAACCCCTTCTGCTTATCCGAAATAACTGTCAGTCCATTACCCACACCTAACTCCAAATCCTTCTTTAGGTGATCCACAAACCAAGCCCACGAGTCATTGTCTTCCACCCTAACTACAGCCCAAGCTATAGGGTAGATTCTATTATATGCATCCCTCTCCACAGCTGTTAGAATCTCACCCTTCAATTCTCATTTCAAAAATGACCCATCTAGACCAATGATAGGCCGACAACAATTTTTCCAAGTTCTACTAAGAGCTTTAAAACATACATAAAACTTGTCAAACTGTTGCTTACCACACTCTCTTGGGATGGTCACAATATCAGTGTGGATATCCTTATTAGACCTTTGAAGTTCTGCCTCATAATCCCATAGCTTTCCAAACTGAACTTTCTGAGTTTCTACCACCATGTCTAAAGCCATTCTTCTTGCTTTTTGGCATATCCACTTAGACACAGAGAGTGTGTACCTCATCATAATCTCATCTTTGATGTCAGTCCATCTCAAAAAAGGCCGCCTTCTTGCTTCATCTCTGAACATCCTAGCGATGACTCCCTGTTTCAGCATTTTTGCTTTCCCACTCTTAGCATGGTGATGCTTATCAACATAAGTTTATACTCTCCATATACCTGAACGCTTATGAGTGGAGCAGTATATCTTCCACTCACAATTTTCATGGCTGCAGATTGCTGCCAACTTATTTGCACCCCATCTACACAACTTCACATCATAATTCATCTTCAATACATACCGCAAGAGTTGATCCTTAACCTCTTAACCACTATTGAAAGTCTGCAACATCCAAATGTATGGAGGTTTATCCTTCGAAAACTTCTGTCGAGATGATGATCTTTCTGCTTGGTCATACGCATCCCATTCATCATCTGTGTCCATTGCATGATCCGGACGCTCTACATCATAACACTGTCTCTCAAATTCATCTTCATCTTCAACCTCTTCAGCAACGGTTTCTTCTGGTACTGTGTTAATGTCTTCAGCTGCAGCATCATCAACAACATCATCTGCAGCTTCTGTACCATTGTGAATTTCGTCAAAGAAAGCCTCAAACCGAGGATCATCGTGCCTTCTTTCTTCTACTGGATCTTCTCCATTAGCTTGTACTCTTTCAGGGCACTCATTAGTTTCTGCTGCAGGCTCCTCGTCTATGATATCTTCGGCATCATCATCCTCAACTCCAAGTTCCTCGTCTTCTACAACATCATTTGGAAGCGGAAAAGCTGCAGGTACAGAGACGGCATTGACGATGTATATGTCAACTTCCCCACCAATCATCGCCTCACGACATAACTCCCTTATCCCACCATCTTTGTCGGCACCGATAACTCTTGCTGAATAGATTTCCTCTTCTGGAAGCTTGTACCAAATCGATTCGACTTCACCATTGACTCCATTTTCTTTGCAAGAATCGTCGAATATAGACCATGTCATCAGATCAGGATCCATCACCATGTCTTTCGCCTCGACCCCTCCAGAGTAATCGAACCCTTGGTCCGTGAAGGATACATCGCCTCTATAGTTTATGTTGAGTTTCAAACACTCGAAATCACTGGAAAATAGAAATTAACCGATTAGTAGTGGTAAACAAACTATAACCTAACTGATTCATAACCCCTAACCCAATTTCAAACAAACCCAGAAAATTTCAAACTTAAGAACCCTAAAAATTCAAATCGACAGACCCACAACACACAAATCGACATACCTCATCTTTTCGACTGTTTACCAACTGGATCGAACGCAGATATACCCGATCAAACGCTTCGAATCATCGCCTCTTTCAATTTCTAAGTTTTTTGGAGAGAAATTAGAAATTTGGGGAGTTAGGGTTTCTCAATCCCAAATCGATTTGGGGGAAAACAAATGAGGGTACTGTAGTCTTTTAGTTAGTCAATTAAACCGCGGATTGTTAACCATTAACCCCGGTTTAGTGATTCCGTCAGCCAAATTAACGTCTGTTAACGCGCATGAATGATTTAACCACGAACAATTAAATAGTGTTTTTCTTGAACAAAATTTAATATTTTGGAACTTTAGGTTCCAATCAAAAACAATTGGGTATTAAAGTTTTAAATAAAAAATAGTTGGGTTTTTTTTAGATTTTTTCCCTAAAAAAAAAGAATAATATTTTGCAAAAAAATTAAATAATTTTTAAGAAAAAGAAATAATAAAACCAAATATTTATTGTGTAGTGGCCATAGTGGGCAATCACCTACTATCCACTCTTATGGAATGTACCCGAAGGGACGAGTAATAAATTTCTTATTTTTTAATTTTGGCAGCAAGTAATAAATAAATTAATTAAAAGTTAAAAATAAATAAAAAGAGACAAAATTTGTTGGAGGAAGAAAGTGGGTCCTAGGGTTTTCTTCTATCTGTCGTTTTGATTTCTGCGTTTAATAAGAGACAAGTCCCCGTCTACAGTCTTTTAGAGACGGAAGCTACTGAGACAGAGATTCACACCATTGTTCTTTGTCTCTTCCTCTGATTCTTTCTCTCTCTCTCTCTCTCTCTCTCTCTCTCTCTCTCTCTCTC
>Ga0041059_1003288_pt1 | contig 11185 bp, 13 predicted proteins | sample AraColnosormetaG_FD_56232 | JGI IMG/M metagenome (GOLD analysis project Ga0041059, IMG submission 56232) | Arabidopsis roots microbial communities from North Carolina, USA - Col MF nosort | ecosystem: Host-associated > Plants > Roots > Unclassified | place: USA: North Carolina | collected... | reverse complement strand
TCTTAAACCTTTTTTTTTTGTTGAATTTTTTGTCAACATCTTTTTATTTCTTTGATTCAACGATAAAGCGAAATTATGGAGAGAAAAAAAAAAGCAAGAATCAAAAACATGTCTCGTGAAGCAGCAGTTGAACAAGAACTGTTATTTTTTTGCATAACATTTAATATATTACCATTTCCGAAATTTTCTTATCCATTTTTTTAAGTTTATTACCAAAAAAGTAGCTTAAGAAAAAATTTAATCCAAGAAGAAAAAAAAGTTTTGTTAATTTGGAACTGTGTTGTAGATTTTGAACATAATTTTAAAAGTTTGTTAAAGTCAATTCTGTTATTTATTTTCTTTCACTTTGCTAGAAATTTATTATTATTAAACTCTGCTTTCGATTTCTATTTTTTAATTATAGAATAATTAATTATAACCTTTCTTTTTCTTTGTCAATATTAAATAACTTTTTTAATTTATAATAATAATTAAAAAATGTTAAATATTGGGTCTGGTTCTCCATCTTCACTCCTCTTCTTCTGTGAACCTTCTCTCCTCTCTCTCTTCTCTTCACTGAGAAAAAACAAGTTTTCTCTCTCTAGGCACTCACATTCATTCTTTGCTTCAACCTTTTAATTCACGAGATCCCCAATCTCTCTTTCGATGCCTTTTCACAGAGTATCTAATCCTCCTCCTCCTCCATTCATCTTCTCCTTCTCCATTCTTCTCCGTCGTCTCCATTAACAAACAACCATTTCTCTCACCGGAACTCCATTTTAGGGTTTTCTTCGATTCTCTCAAATTTCATTCCTTTCACTCACCACAACACTCAAAATGCCCAAGTCAGTTAAACCCATCTCTGAATCTGACAAACTCTCCGATCATCTCCGTGATTCATCACTAACCTCCGAGATCAACAAACCTGATTTCCGTGAGCTAGATCTTGGTTCACCGGTTTCTCCGCTTCGTTCTCAGCCACGTGGACTCACCACCACCACTACTACTACAACCACTAGTAGCAGTAGTTCTAGCTCTTCCGGATCTGTAACGGGTCGGATTAAACATGCTCCGGTTATCGGAAGATCTAATTCTGTTCGTAGTCAATCTAATTCGTCTAGTGGGAATAATAATCTAAGACCGAGATCGGACTCTGCTACAACTTCTTCTTCTTCTCATTCACAACCACTTCTCTCCTCCTCCTCCTCCTCTGCTACTTCTCCAGCTCCGACGTCTCCGGCGAATGTACTTCCCACCGGAAACATTTGTCCTTCTGGGAAGATCCAAATCACTGGAATGACTCAAAGCCGTTCAAGAAGCGATGTTCTTGGATCTGGTACTGGAACTTATGGACATGGAAGTATAATGCGAGGAGGTGGTATATCTCCGGCCAAACCTACCAACACCGGAGGAGGATCCAACTCGCCGGTAAATGTCGGTAGCTCTAGTAGAAGTAGTAGTACTGTTGCTACGGGAGAGACTCCTATATGGAAAAAAGCGATTTTAGGTTCGGATTCAGAGGAAGTGAAGAGAGTAGGGAATGAAATGTATAGGAAAGGTTTGTTTAATGAGGCTTTGAAGTTGTATGATAGAGCAATAGCTTTATCTCCGACTAACGCTGCTTACCGGAGTAATCGAGCTGCCGCATTGATTGGTTTGTCTCGAATTGGTGAAGCTGTTAAGGAATGTGAAGATGCTGTTAGATCGGATCCTAACTATGGAAGAGCTCATCACCGTTTGGCCTTATTGCTTATTAGGTAAAGCATTCGTTTCTTGATACATTGTTGGTGATGTGTTTCTTAGACTTCAATGTGTGTCTGGTCTTTAATTACTTGGTTGGATTGCAGATTAGGTCAGGTTAATAGTGCAAGGAAGCATCTTTGTTTTCTTGGGAGACCATCAGATCCCATGGAGTTGCAGAAGCTTGAAGCAGTGGAGAAACATTTGATTAAATGTGTTGATGCGCGAAGAGTCACTGATTGGAAAACAGTTTTGATAGAAGCAGATGCTGCTATTGTTTCTGGAGCTGATTTTTCTCCACAGGTAAGAATCAAATTATGTGGGATTAGATGTTTCCTTGTGAACTTTAATATCTTTTAACTGCTGTGTCTTATATGTATCTACAGCTATTTATGTGTAAAGTAGAAGCATTCTTGAAACTTCACCGGCTTGATGATGCACAGTCAAAGCTATTAGAAGTTCCTAAAGTAGAGCCGTTCCCTGTATCTTGTTCGCAGACTCGGTTTTCTGGTATGGCTTGTGAAGCTTATATATATTTTGTCAAAGCTCAAATCGAGATGGCTTTAGGAAGGTGAGATAAGAGAGTCATTTTCAAATGCTTGTGTTAAGTAAACTATTGAATGCCATCAGTTAAAAAAGGGGTTAAAGAGTAGATGATGAATCCTTGCAGGTTTGAAAATGCAGTTATGGCTGCTGAGAAAGCTAGCCAAATCGATCCAAGATGCAACGAAGTTGCTATGTTACATAATACTGTTACATTGGTTGCTAGGGCTCGTGCTCGTGGCAATGATCTTTATAAATCAGAAAGATACACTGAAGCAAGTTCAGCTTATGCTGAAGGCCTTAGGCTTGATCCTTGCAACGCTATTCTATATTGTAATCGAGCAGCTTGTTGGTTTAAACTTGGAATGTGGGAACGCTCGATTGAAGATTGTAACCAAGCGCTGCGTTATCAACCAAGTTACACAAAGCCACTTCTTCGGAGGGCTGCCTCAAATAGCAAGGTAAATAATACATGTAAAACCGCGTTTTTGACTTAGTTTTGCTTCTAATTTGTTCTACTCTGATTCTCGAGGTTTTTGTCCAAGTGTAGATGGAAAGATGGGGAGCTGCAGTGAGTGATTATGAGGCCTTGATAAGAGAACTTCCTCATGACAAGGAAGTTGCTGAATCTTTATTCCATGCTCAAGTTGCATTGAAGAAATCTCGTGGAGAAGAAGTTTTAAATATGGAATTTGGTGGCGAAGTAGAGGAAATTTATAGTCTTGAACAGTTTAAATCTGCCATGAATTTACCAGGTAAAACATAGCTTCTCTGCTTCTCACATTAAAACCTTTTCTTGATTGGAACTCTGGATCTAATTTATGGAATTTGGGATGTGATACTTCAATCAAACACAGGAGTTTCGGTTATCCATTTCTCGACAGCCTCTGATCATCAATGCAAGCAAATATCTCCATTCGTGGACTCGCTATGTACTCGTTACCCATCTATACACTTCCTCAAGGTAAAAGTTACATGAAAACTTTTCTCATTGTAGTGACTCATATAACTCTGGGAAGAGATTGACTCTAAATTCTACCTTTCTGGTCAGGTGGATATCGATAAATGTCCTTCAATAGGTAATGCAGAGAATGTGAGGGTTGTACCGACAGTGAAGATATACAAGAACGGTAGTCGGGTTAAGGAGATTGTCTGTCCAAGCAAAGAAGTGTTGGAGTACTCGGTGAGACACTATAGCGGTTAATAACTTCTTCTTCACTCTTCTGCAACCTCCCCATACCCTTAAGCTTAATAATCCCACTTTTACTTCATAAGATGCTTCATTACAAGGGAACCCATTAGTGTAGAGTATCAATCAGGTCTTTATGATTTGTTCATTCATTCACCTCTTCATTGCCCTGTGATCTCTGTCTCTGTATTTTCTGTTCTATTGTCTTCTTCCCTCCATTCATTTTTCCCTACAGATTGAGATTGCATTGGCTCCTTCTTCCTTTAGCTTCACTTGTTGTTAGGTACTGAGAGATGTTACTGGTTGGAGATTACTCTGTGTGTACATAAGAGAAGTTGGGATGTGAGTGAAGAAGAAGGGGCTACTAAAAGGGCAAAGAGGAAGATTTGGATTCTTCTTCATTTTCAATTTTTACTTTTAGGGCTTAGTGAAACCAAGAAGATAGTGAACCATCTTGTCATTTCAATTCTACTCTTTTTTTTTCTCAACATTTTCATCAATAAAAAGTTACATATCTTATATTCATTTTCTGCTAAGTTTTAGTGTTTTTATTTCATACATTCAGCTCCAAATTCATACATACTTGATACTTGCATCTAAAAATACTTTGGTAATAGATGAATCCTGAAATATTTACCTATTAAAAAAAAATACGTATAAATGGCAAATCTATTATTAAAAATTACATGTCAGCCTAAGAAAAGAGACTTGTGTGAATGATTTGAAAATTGGGTGTTAATACTTTAGTCGTTGACATATAAAAAAAGGGAGATACGGGTTTAATTAGAGATTGATTTGGTTTGTAATGAAAGCGACGGTTGTTAATAACGCTTTGTTCTTTTGTGTTAATTGCCTCTCTTTAAGGGTTAAACAAAAAAGAAAAGAGAATCCAAAATATGCGCATTATAAATTCTTTTCCTTTGTTTAATTATTATTTTGTAATACTTTTAAAAGGGAAAACAATAATAACATAACGCCCAAAAATTAATAATAATTACTACACTATAGTATAAAATAAAATAAAGGTTTGGAAGGTTATGAACTTTATTATGGTCGTTAGCCGGTGCTATTCTACCGCCGGCCAAAGTCGGTGCCCTTAATTCGTGGTAGTTTGACACGTATTTTTCTCTTTTTATTTTAAACTATATTTTGATGGATAACATATGTTTGGTCGTCTTCAACTTTTAGCTAAATTTGAGTTTATTATTATTATTATATCACAGAAAAGCCAATTTACTAATAATAATAAAATTTCTGTTTTTTTGCATCATTAGTGGAGGCGCGTGATTAACACTCACCGACTAAGACTAGTGTGAACTTTTTGACCTCAGTGAAATTAAATTAAAGCATAAAGTACGTTGGTGAAAAACCGGTACACCGTACATGTACGCTATAAATTCTCACAATTAATACAGAGCCGTTGGGACGTTACTCGAACTAGAAAATGCACACCGTGTCTATATACGAGACTCAAACACCGTGTCGTTTTCTTCGAACCATTTTTGCTTTTTAACGGCCTCTTTCCGCAAACATGTCTGCCGTTTTTCGGGACCACAAACATACTCAAACTACATGTTTGTTTACACAATGATGAACAAAAAGCCGAACCAAACCAGACCGAAGTGTTTTAAGCAACTAAGTCAGTGCCGTTCTTGGTCTAGTGGTGTAGATAAGAAAATAAACAAGAAAAGATTCTCTTGTTCTGTTTTATTAAACTTGAGAAAAAAACAGAGCATGTGTTCAATGATCTCGAAGTACTCGTACACGAAAATCAACATTTTGACGGTGGATACATAAAATAAACCAGAATCCAACCTTATTTTCCAAATCTGTAGTTAAAAAAAGGAGAGACTTGAGAGAGAAAGAGAGATTCAAAGTTTGTTTAACCATCTCTTTGTAGCTTAACCGGTGTTTTGTAGACCAGCAGCAATACCCTTCATCGTCAAGATGAGTGTATCTTCAAGTCCTGGCGCGTATTCGCTAGTCGGGTTAAGCTCGATGAGTTCTTTTGCTGGTTTGCTCGATTCCGCTATCTCCTTAGAAATGTGTGGTCGCAGAGTCACATGGTAACTCGGATCACGGATTCTCTTCAATGTGTAAGCTTGACAGACATTGAGAGTTGTAATGTAAGAATCACGAAGTCTCAGTCTCTGTTTCAAGTAAGGATCACCTTCAAGAAGATCTTTGTGTCCAGCGGTCTGCAAACAGCAAAGCCATTCAGACAAAACCTTACAATAATAATAAGAAGAAAGAAGTCAAGAAGGCTCTGTTTTTACCTGGAGGATGAGTTTCTTGGTTTCTTCGAAGTTAGCTCTGAGTTTCTCACCAAAAGGCCAGAGTTCCTCTGAAACAAGAAGCTTATCGTACAAAGCAGCAATACCAGGATCTCCTTTAGCGAACACCATTTCGATTAGATCAATGGTGACTCTAAAGAAAGGCCAGTGTTGGTACATATCTTGGAGCATATGGAGGTTCCTGACGTCTTTTTCGATCACATGTCTAATTGCTGATCCGAATCCAAGCCATACAGGAAGATGGAATCTTGTTTGAGTCCAAGCGAAGATCCATGGAATTGCACGGAGAGATTCAATGCCACCGCTTGGTTTACGCTTCGAAGGTCTGCTTCCGATATTCATACGTCCATACTCCAGTTCCGGTGTAGCCTGCAACAGATTTTAAGATTCTGTGAGTTTTAAGACTCTGTGGGGTGAGTTAAAGATTCCGAGTGAATGTAATAATACTTACGAGGCGGAAGTACTCGACAAACCGAGGTTCTTGGAACACAACTGAGCGATACTCCTCGGTTGCAACAACCGCCATTTCATCCAGCAAAGCGCGCCATTCTGGTTTAGGCGAAATTGGAGGACGCATACCGTGCTCGAGTGTAGCAGCTGTGAAACGCTGAAGTGTTCTAAAGCATAAGTGCTCTTCACCAAACGATTGCTCGATGACTTCACCTTGAACTGTGACACGGAGGGAACCGTTAATAGTATCCGGAGGCTGAGACAATATAGCAAGATGGGTTGGTCCACCTCCTCTTCCGACCGTGCCACCACGACCGTGAAACATTGTTAGCTTCACACCGTACTCTTTAGCAACCTTCACAAGCTCTTCTTGAGCTTTGTATAACTGCCAAGCAGCAGATAACCGTCCAGCATCTTTTCCTGAATCCGAATAACCAATCATAACCTCTTGCTTACCGTTAATTCGGTTTTTGTACCAATCAACAGAAAAGAGCCTAGCAACTGCAGCAGGAGCTGCTTCCAGATCTGCTAGCTTCTCAAAGAGCGGAACAACTCTCAAAGGCTGTTTCACTCGGCATTCACGCTGTAAAAGCTCAACAGCTAATACATCAGAAGGTGCAGTTGCCATAGAGATAATGTAAGCACCAAAGCTATCTGCTGGTAGCTCGGCTATGACATGAAACGTGTCCAGAACATCAGCTATTTCTTCGGTTTTAGGAAGATCAGAACCGAAAAGCGGACGTTTGCCACTTAGCTCAGATAAAAGCCATTCTTGGCGGCGTTCTTCAGACCACTCTCTGTAGGATCCGATATCTAAATGCGTGGTGATAGCATCCAATACATCAGTGTGGCGGTCAGATTCTTGCCTTATGTCAAGTCTCACAAGAGAGAGCCCAAAGGTTGAGACTTGCCTCAAGAAATCAAGAAGGCTTCCATCTGCTATTGGACGATCACCACATGAACACAGAGATCGGTAACAGAGCTCAAGAGGTTCCAAGAACTACACAAATAGCATGAGAGAGTGGTTTAGTACCAAATCATAACCGGGAGTTAAAAGATTCTAATTGCAATGATACCTGTTCCAAGTTAATGAAAGTAGCCTCTACAGGGACATCAGAGTGTCCATTGCTGAGCAGTTGATGAGCGCGTTCACGTGTGTGATAAAGCTTGTCCCTTACATCGCCAAGAATCACACGGTATGGCTCAGTTGTAGGAATTGACTTCCAGAATTCTGCAATCAAGACAATGAATGATAGGTTCCAAATTAAATCGGTTCCAGACACATAGCTTAAACATAAACAAAATGCTCAAAATCGGTTATTTTTCTTACCTATGTAATGTTTTGCAGCATCTTTCCTCGAATTTGCATGAACTTCATCAGCTCGCGCACGCAGCTCGTCATTGCAACGCCACATAGACATCTATGAAAGAAGCAGTAATCATGAAATGAGGTGATACATAAATAAAAGAAAGTAAGGAGACTAAACTCAAAAAAAGAACTCGAGATCAAACCTCAAACATAAGATCTTCGATTTGGTTAAAGTACATAGTAGCAGCCATCATTCTAGCTAACAAGCAAACATCTCTGGTGACTTCAGGTGTAACCCTTGGGTTACCTGCAAATACACATATATTGTGAGTTTGTGACATGAGTAAAACCATTAAGAGAGGGAGCGCAATAAGAGAGCTATGCGAGAAGGACTTGTAGAAATGTACCGTCACGATCACCACCCATCCAAGAAGAGAACTGAATCAATGGAGCATTATATGGAACACGTTCTTCGATCCCTATGTTTTTCAAAGCCGTGTCAACACGGCGCAGAAACTTAGGAACACCTTTCCAGATAGTTTCATGGAAATAACTCATTCCCGCTCTCATCTCATCTTGAGGAGTAGGTGGTGTTCTTTTGATTTCATCTGTTCGGAATGCAGCTTGAATCTAACAAAAACCCAAGTTTTTTTTCCATTAGTTTCCAAAATCATGTAAATATGAAGAATCCAATAAGATTTTACCTCTCTCTGAAGAGCCTCATCGAGCTCTTGCTTGTCATCAGGAGTAATATCCTTAGCATATAGTTGAGCCAGACAGTCTCTTATCCTGAAAAACCGCACAAAGTAGATAACTTTAACATCAAAACATCGATCCAAAGCAAGCCCGGTGAAGCCTCAAAGACTAACCTCCCATGTTTCTGAAGCAATGATCTTCTCACAGACTGAGTAGGATGAGCAGTCAAAACCAAATCCACAGTCTGATTCTTGAGAGCATCAAAGATCTCTTCAGGAGACTTGTTCAGATCTCCAACAAGCTTCTTGAAAGTTTCTTCAAGATCAGATTCAGTAGTAGCAGAGCTCTCATCAACAAAATCACCTTTCTTCAGCTTCTTGATCCTACGGCGATAAGCAATCTGCACTTCCTCAGCCAAATTGGCTAAGTTAAGCATATGAGAGAAAGCTTTAGCGATAACAATGGAATCTCCTGGATCTAAACTCGTTAGCACACTCCCTAGCTCCTCTAGCTTCTTAGGTTCATGCTTCCCTTCGTATTCTGCAGAATGCTCATAAAGCTCTTGAACCTATATACAACAACACACACAATAAGATCATCAAAATTAGATCACATGAAACTACTAATCTCAAAACTAACATAAAGTTTAAATCTTCCTGCGTTTCAAAACCCTAACTAATCTAATCCATGATCGAATCAAAAAAAGTTGAAACCTTTAGTCAATACTCAAAACAGAGCATGTAGTTTCAGGATCTTATAGCAAAAGGGTCAAATCCAAAATGGAGAAAACGTACAGTTTCACGGAGATCTTCACCGTGCAAATCCTGGAGGATATCGAGAAACCGATCTAGAAGCAAAGCATCATACTCAACAAGCTTGTCGTCTTCACTAACTTTGCCAGGAACCAGTTGACGAAGATGAACATCAATCGATGCCATCTTCTCTAACTTCCGATTCGCCATTTTTTCACCTGCTTCGCTCTGAAGTAAGACCAAACAAAATAATTAAAGGGATCCAAAAATTAAAGATCTAAAGACAAAATTGACTGAGATTTCGGCGATGAAATCGGAGACAGAAAATAAGAAAGTCGGAAACTTTGAGTCAACAGAAACAAACAGACCCAGATGAGAAAAATCTGCTGATAGTGCGGAGGAAAAGTAAATCTAACAAGTGTGTGTGTGTGTGGAGAAGCTAACCAGTTATAGAAGTAAAAGCTGTGTCCTTTGAAGTCAGTCAGATTCAGATTTCAGAGATACATAACCAAAAATAAGATACTTGGCTTACCTATATATAGAGAGTGAGATCATGATGGATTCCTATACATTATTCTATTTCTATATGTGATGCTCGCTTATAGTTGGAATTTTTAACCTTTTTTTCCATGATTTCTATCTCTTTTTTTCCTCAATTTATATATATTTATTAATGCATTGAGAAGATTTTTATTTATGTATAAAAGAGAGATTTTCATTGAATCTAGTGATAGTCAAGAAAGAAATATTATGATTAATTAATTTTTGTGGAACAAAAAAATAACCAAAACAATAACATAAAATATTTTTATTTTTAATATATCAGTAAAAAATTAATTATATCACTTATGTAAACAACATGCATTCTTCCGTAATTTTGATTTATATAATCAACAAAAAAACATCAAAAATTGATTCACCTAAGTTAACACCAATCATATTTTGAAAATTTACACTTTCATGTTTGACTCACAGTACCTACAGAATTAGAATTCGATCGATTTAATATAAAGATTATTTATCTCTTTATTGTGGTTAAATTACCGGAAGATTATAGTGTTTGTAAAATAATTTGTTGTTCTAAAATTCACGTGAGCGAATGTAGAGAAGAGCATGTGTCAATGCACGGAAGTTGATGAATAAATCTCTGAACTTTCAACCTAACTTTCACTTTCAGCGATAAAGTTGACTTTTAATTTTTCTTTCTTATAAAGGACTTAAGTATTTAACCGACCATCATCTATTTCTTTCGGTTTTATTAGTTCTTCTAACCTCCCAAAATCTAAAATCGGCAGTCTACGATAAATTTTTAGACATATATAAAATCAAATATAATATTACTCTTGTGAACGAAAATGTGATAGTAAATAAAGTAGCGGTATATGATGCTGATTAGATCATGCCTTATCATTCTTACTCATGTGATGATGTTATTATCATAACTAGATCATTTTTGGTAAGTGACAAAGTCGTACATGTATGTGATGTGATGTCACGTTATGAATATTTTACATTGGTCGACTCCAATTATTCAAAAATTGGATATCTTCATATGTGCTAATGGAATATTCGGATAATTTGAAATGTCTTTATTATAACACAAGTCAACAGTCGACAGACGACAGGCATGAGTGATACAGTCTAATTGTTGGAATATTAGGTACTCACTTTTCTAGTTTTCTTTAATATACTGCAAAATTTATTAATTTCAGCGAATGATCACACATTTTTTTCTTTTCACCATCACATAAAATTCTTTTGGACTATAAAATATATAGTGATATGTATTGGGTACATACATTTATATAAAACTAAAAATTTACTGCAAAAAAAAACTAAGAACTAAACACCATAAATCCAAAATCTAAAAACAAATTAAGAAACTACTGCCATTTTAAAGCCTTAACTTTGTCAAATGATATATATGAAGTAAAAACAAAAAAAAAAAGTAAAAGAAAACGGAAACATGAAATAGAAGCTTCGTTAATTAACCGGTGGAAATACATTTTCATCCCCAAAAAAAGAAACAGTTGGAAATGCATCATGCATGCACCATGAAACTAACATATTTGCCGTGTTTGAATTTACATTTTCTGAAATAGAATTATAAATATGGCCTTACGTGCACTCCTTAATTTCATAAACAAGCCTCTTTTTTTTTTTTTCCTTTCTTCATATGATTAGACTTTTAGTATAATATAATGAATATTATGAGCACAAGGCTGCATATACT